>Ga0209930_1004544_pt1 | contig 12281 bp, 12 predicted proteins | sample ThiBiot_500_biof_2_FD_183948 | JGI IMG/M metagenome (GOLD analysis project Ga0209930, IMG submission 183948) | Wastewater bioreactor microbial communities from Cape Town, South Africa - Thiocy_cont_500_biof (SPAdes) | ecosystem: Engineered > Bioreactor > Thiocyanate-remediating >... | reverse complement strand
CCATTAAACGTCGAATCACCAAAGATCAATTGTCCATGTTGATAAATAAGAATAAATCCCGGTTGAACATGATGTCGTCGAACAAGAATCGGTCCGAGTAACGAACTTTGTTTGGTTGCATTGGCTAAATCATAGATTAAACAACGATATTCATCATTGGTCGATAAACGACACGAACAAATTTGACTTCGACCATAATTGAGATGATAATGAAGTGTTTGCAGAATCTCATGTAAATCATTGGCTTGTTGATTGTCGATTTGGTGAAGATTAGAATTAATAATTCCAATGACGATTAATTGTCGAGCATTTAAATGATTTGTTAATTGAATAAAACTATCGAATTCGAGATCGTGAATCGTTGGAACGTGTTCGGCACGACACGAACATGTGTCATACAGAATTGTTGACACAGGACCATCTTGAATTAATCGTTGTCGAATCAACGATGGACAAGCAAATGGAAGTTCAAATACATTCGAATTTACACGAGAAGTTGCATTTTCATCCGGCGGACTGATTGTTAATACCGGTGGTGGAAACAATTGGGACTTGATTGCTGGCAGAGCTTTTGATGAAGATTTTTGTTTAGTTACAATTTGTTGTTTCATTGTTTTTCCACTTGTCGAACGTGGAATGAAGTGTTTAATTGTGTTTGTTAACAGATTATCTTGTGGTTTTCGTGCTGAAAGTGTTCGAATTAATTGTTCTCGTTCACTCAACTGAAGAAATTCGCTAATATTCGAATCACGTTTCGATGAAATTGAAACATGTCGAGGTGATTTAGCACTTTTACTTTGATTTTTCAAAATCGGTGGTATCAATTGATTCGATGTTGATGGCCAATCGGGTAAACAATACGACTCAATATCCATAACACCTATTCACAACAAACAAATGAAAATCAAATGAGAAATGAATATATCGAATATGAGAATTGAAAATCAACCTAAAGTCATTCGATAATCTTTGAGCCAACTATTACAAATATGTCGAATTCTTTTCTTCATTGTTGTTAATTCTTTCATCATTGGCAATTCTCTAAGATTGACTTGTCCGTCTAATAATCGTTCGATTTGAATTTGTTGTTTTTCCAAGATTTCATTGTTCGTTGTTGTTGTTGTCGTTGAATTGGAAAGAATTGTTGATAATTTCGATTTCGATTGAGATTTTTTGTCGTTGGCACTTTTCTTCAACGAATCAATCGAAAGAGGTGATTGAGATGGTAAATGTGTTCCCAATTGAAATTTAAATTCTTCTTTTTGACAAGCAAATGCAAATCGAATATTCGTTGGATTTTGAAATTCCAGTTGCATTGTCGAATTGATTTGTATTTGAACGGTATTTTCCAAGAACGGCGGAAGAATATCTTCGTCATCGTTGGATGTTGTTTGATTGGAAAGAACTGATTGTGTTCCTGAACGATTGAAATGATATTGAAGTTGTTTGTCGATGATTCCCGTTCGTCCATCGCAGAGATACGCTCGTTCATGAGCGTTATCAGTTGTAAAACGAGCATGAAGACTTGGTTGCATGAGAAAAACACTGCCTGTAGATGTAACGAGACCGAGAAATCGATTTTCTTCGATTTCTGTATCATCGAAAAATAAAGTCGATGGATTTGGCCGAGGAAGACGAAGAACAGCTAAACGACCTGATGGATAACTAAGAGAAACAAGAGAAGAAAACATTCGAATGAGAAATGAGATTTGATTTCACTAGATATGAATTGAACCATCGATTAATTCTAAATAAGATTTATGTTTGCTTTCAGGAATATGAATTTCAATTGAATATCGTTCGGGAATTTCTCTTCGTAATAATGAAAGAATAAATTTTGATCTTTGTCTTTCTATTTCGAATGAAGACAAATTTTTTCTTGGTTGACACAAATCAAGATCTCACTTGCTGATTCATTTAATGTTAAAATATTCGTCTTATTTCTAATATGTTGATTTTCTCCGTAGAACCAAACTTTACATAATTTGTTTCTTTCATCTTCTGCAATTGTCATTCTTCAAAAATAAAAATAATTTCATTCAAATAAATACGAACAATTTCAAGTTGAAAAACAAACGTTTTCTGTTTCATTTCTTGTAAAAGTCGTTTACATCGACTCTGTATCAACGCAATAATATCTTCATGAACATCCGTAGTTGGTTTCGTCACATCAAACATAATTCCTATACGAATATCGAAAAACGAAAAGATCAATTTGAATGTCTTTCTTTCTTTTTTTGTTTTGTCGTCTAACCTCGTTGTTCATTCAAAGCTTGAATTTGTAGTTGCTGTTGTTGTTTATTTTCATCGATTTGTGTTGATAATTTGAATTCGACATGAATTCCACTGCGAACCGAGTCCGCTAAACTTTCTAAACTTCCTTGATGAATTGGTTTTAATGATTTGAGTTGATCGATATTATTGGCACTATGAAATGAAACTCTTGACAATGAACGATTCGAACGTGTTTGTGGATTTGCTGTTAGAGGTTGTTGCCGAGAATAGGCATTGCTAATCGATGAAATACTTCCACGAGAATTCGTTCGACGACGACGACTTGCTCGTTTACTATTTGCCATTTGACGTTGTTTTTCAGCATTTATTTGTTCGATTCGTTTACGTTCAACATGACGATTCCACGATTCTTCACTCGCTTTTGTTCGCCAAATCTTAAATATACAAACGAAAAACATTTGATTTCAATTGAATTGATTAGTTCGAGTCTATACTTTATATTTATATTCAGTATTGGCAATTAAATCTGGCCAAGTTGAATGTAAAGCAATGACTAATGATCCAGGTAGAGAAACTTTAGGTGCATTTAATTGTGCTACCACTAGTTCATCTTCATCTTCAGCTTCTTGAATTGGCATTGGATCGATTTCTTGTTCATTTGTTGTTGTCGGTTGTTGTTGTTCGTCAGATGCCGATAGGAGACCTGATGTTGGCGGAAGAGATGAAGGAATCTTTGGTGTTGATGAAGAAACTGCTGTTTTCGATTTATCTTCGAATTTCACTAGAAGATTATCTAATTCTTTGAAAAGAACATCAGGTACAATCGGTGCATTTAATTTTCTTTGAATATTTCTCAAAAGATTTTCATTGTTCTGTTTCGTAAATTGTTGTTTAACTGGTGAAGGTGTTGGATGAATTGTTGTTGCTGGAGTGATTGTCTTCGCTGGTTCATTATCATCCGTTGCAAGAGCAATTCTCACATGATGTAATGCTTCATTTAATTCCTCAGGATAACGTTTATATCGATGAATTCCACCCAAATGAGATATTCGACTGTATTGATCGTAGAAATAAACACCACGATTCATTGGATATCTTCATTTTAAATAACAAATAAAATCACAATGTAGAGACAAAAGATTTGTTTGGATTATTTCAATTGAAGAAAATGAAATCGAATAGAAATTGAACAAACCTGATTTGATGTCTGTCTGAACATTGTAAATTCGCTTGATGTAGAGCAACAAACAAAAGATCTACGTCACCTGAAGTTGAACTTCGCATGACTCTTTTTTTCCTGTTCTCGTCTTCGTATTAATATGAATGTGCAATCATTGTTAAGGAAAAAAGGATCAAATAAGGTTTCGATTTAATTAAAAAATTCTCTCATTCTTTTTCTCTTTTTTGGCATTGATCAAAAACGAAGGTGTATTTTATTACATTTTTGAAACAAAAGGGAGTAAAAACACGATGTTTTTCTTTGATTGATTAGAGGAAATCGAGTTTCTTTGATGCTTGAAGACAAGACTTACTTGAAAAAGAAATTGAAAAATGAATGAATGAAAGAAATGAGTCTATTTGTGTTTGTATAGGTCTTCGATTCGAACGATTAATTTGTTCAACAATAATAGTTTTCGTTTTCTTTTTCCTTTTCTTTTTCGTTCTCTTTCGCACATCGACATCAACAAAGCTGTTTCTACGACAACAACACCCTCAACGTTTCTTGATGAATACTTGACAAAACGATTTATTTTCAAAGAACGAACAATTTTCATTCGAAATAGGACTCGAGTAAAGTTTTATTTCTTGGTCTAAATCGACATTTGAATGGTCTGGGCACAGCCACGAGAGCAGTGTGACAACAATTGGCGTCCATCGCATCAAGTACTGCCGCTTCGTCATCATTTTTCGGTTGAAGTATTTGAAAGGATGAAATCAAACGAACAAAAAATGTAAATAATTCTCGATTGGCAAGATGCGCTCCAGCACACATTCGACTGCCAGCGCCATACGAAAAATGCGGAGTACCTTCAACATCACCTAAATATCGTTCAGGATTGAAACTATACGGATCTTTGAAATATTGTTCATCATAATCACCAGCAAATGCATTCATATAGAATAATGTTCCTGCAGGTATTCGAATGCCTTGATAATCGATATCGTCGATACTTCGACGAGGAAGACAAATCGAAATTACTGTAAAATAACGAAGAATTTCTTTGTAAAGTGCAGTTACATAGGGAATACGTTCTTCGACTAAACATTGATGCCACGCATCATCATTTGGATAAACATCTTGAATTTCTTGAAAAGCACGTTGTTGAATCAATTGACCATGTTGAGATGAAAGATAACCAATGCCCATGATAATATTAGCAGGCACTGTATCGAGACCAGCACTGACCATTGTTAAACAAATACTTTTGATTTCTGCTTCGTTTAATTTCGCAGTTGGATCTTTGAGAATATTTCCTGTAATACAAGGTTTATCTGTTCCATTGTCGATGTCTTGTTTTAAACCATCGAGAAGAATATTTAAATAATGATCACGTCGAATTCGATAGCTATTCGCGTCATTGGATCGACCAGGAAATAATCGAAGAATTGGAATATAATCTTGCCAATTATTTGATGTCGATCGAAATCGAGATATTGCTGCTTCGACTTCAACAATTTCTTTTAACAGATGATCATACGATGATTTGAAACGTGTTCCATAATTTAACATCAACGATGTATTCAATGCAAATCGATGAAGATGTGGAATTATATTCAAATCAATTTCACCATCTTGACATTCTTTATAAATGTCATAGATCGCTGACGATGATTCCAAATCAATGATTGGCATATACGATTGAACAGCTGGTTTATTCAATGCTGTTGCTGCTGCTTTACGTCGTCGTTTACATGAATCATCCCACGGTGATGTTCCAATTGTAAATCCTTGACTTGAACTCACCACTCGATGAAATGTATGTAACATTGGACGACTTATTAACGAAGATTGATTACGAATCCAGAGTTCTTTTATAGAATCAAATGAATTGGCAACAACAATACGTTTATTTCCCATACGAATTTGAAACACAGGTCCTAAACGACGAGCCATTTTCGATAGAGCAATCGAATGATTGTTTCCTAATTCAATTAAACTACCAAATATTGGCCAACCTGGTGCTTCGGGGAGACCAACGATCTTTGGAACATCTGTTGAATTACAGATCTTTATTAAAAGCCATATGATTATCACGATACCAATCCATGCAACAATCATTTTCTCATCGAAATAAAAAAAAACGATAAGATTCACGAAAAAAAAATTAAGAACAGAAATGAAAAGGTGTGTTTCTCTTTTCGTTTTATTTCGTTTATAAATAGGCATGATAAGCTTATTTATCTCTTTATTGCTATGACCTTTTATCGCCTTTATTTTAATCTCGATATTTTGACATCAAATATTTTTATTGGTTTAAATCGATCATCGTACGAGCGTTTCTTTCTTTCTTTCTTTCTCAACTGTTTAAGAAGTAAGATTTGAATTGTTTGTCTTTTCTACGAGTCAATTTGTTTTTTTGTTTGCTTTATTAGATCAATAATTCGTCTTGAGTTAAGTCATCTTCGGGATGTGCACAATTTTTTTTCGCAGTCAAGACATATTGGTCAATGGAAACAAAGAACATGACAGATTGGTTGAACAGCTTTTTTGAGTGGCACTATAGGCTGATTTTCATAACCGCTAATAGGACTAAGAGTGCATAATGGTTCATCACCTAAATCATTAAATCAAGCATGGTGTTCATTTTTCCCAGCAAATGTTTGTTGAGACATTTCGAAATGTTTTTAACTATAGTTATTCTTAAATTCTGAAAAACAAGACAAAATAACGATCTAAGATTATATGGAAACGCAATTTAAATGTTTTCAAATGATTCTTCTTTGTATTCTTGATTGTTGTCTTAAAAAAAGTAACTCATTTTGAATATTTCTCGACATACTATGTAAGCCAAACTCTTTTTTTCGTCGAAGCTTCATGTTTGTTACAATATACAGTACTGAGCAAAATTATAAGAACAAACGTGTCTTTAATTATTTCTTTTAATTTTTTTCACATAAAGTAGATTTCAATGTAATCTTTTAGAATATACTACACTATATAATGAAAGAGTAGATGGAAATCTATGATTTCGAATGCATTCGATTTTAACATATTTTATGCAGAGGGTGAAAGAAAAAGAAATAATGAAAGACACGTTTATTCTTATAATTTTGTCCAGTACTGTAAAATTGAATTATTTGATGTATTTCAATGATAACTAAATGAAAGTGTACTTAACGTTATATTTATTTAACGAGACCATTTGTATATTTGAAAATGGCAGATACATATGTGTAGAGATTCTCTGGACAATAATTTCGATTCTGTTTTTCTTATATCGACATTTGTTTAACTTTGATTCTGATTTTACCTCAATAACTATGAAAAATACAAAGAAACTACATTTTATTTGATCAAACGACAAAAACAGATAACTGAAAAATGTCTATAAAAACTTGATATAAGGTGGAGCAGGTAGATTGGAATCGAGTGTACTATAAACAGCTGCTTGTTTAAAATCACACGGTGTTTCTCTCCAAAGATATCGAACAGCATTGATTACTTTTCCGATACAAGACGATGGAACAGTGAGAGCGACGACTAATGATTCACCTGGAACAGATGCAGCTTCAGCGGCTTCCCAAAGTGTTTCATTGGTAAGACAAACTGATTTCGGTTCACAACAAAGTTCAAATCCATTTGGATTTCGTACTTCGATACTTGGTGATGTCAAAGTTGAATAGGTGATTTTGACTGCTTTATTACCAGCTTCAACAAGAACATCAACAACAATCGGTCCAAGATAAGTTATATTTTTGAATCCATATGCAACGGCAAGACCAGAACGAGAAAGACGATAGCCAACATCTAATTTCGTTCGTGGATGTACAAGATTTCTAAAATCATCATCATCATCATCATTAGAAAAAAGAAAGAGTAAAATGATGAATATGAATCTTACGGTGCACCAGGATCACGAAGATCTGCAGCTACAGCCATAAATACATTGGGCACAACTGTATTAGGAACATAGCCAACATCAAATGTTTGATGCCAACGAACCCATGGAAATCCACCAATAACTTTGGTATTATTTGTTCTTGTTGATAATTGAACAAAACCAAATGGAAATTTTGGATCACTGTTACCACCGGTTCGTTCAAACCATGTACTTCGCCATGTTTCAATCATTTTTGAAAACATACATGGATATAAAGGTGTATGAACAACTGTATTATCTTCACCTTGATACCACAATGCACCTTTAATGACCATTCGTGTAAACGGATGAATCATTGCATTATATAAAACGGAATTATTAACAATAATTCCCAGATCATTCGTGACATTACATTGTTTGAGGGCTTCTGTTGGTGTCCAAAATTCAATTTCAGTAGCACCCCATGACGAATGAACAAGACCCATTGGTCGTCCACCAAGTGCATCATAAATCATTCGACTATAAAGCCAACAAACTGCCGATGTATATCCACTGGCAACACTTGTTGGTGATGCAATTGTCCAATTCATTCCAAATTGTAAAATTTCATCTTCAGGTACACCAGATTGATTATGTTGTGTTGTTAACAATCGAATCTTTGGATAATGAATAGCATTTGCTATTTCAACAGATGCATTCAGGATTTCTCCAACACTAAATTGCATATTCGATTGTCCTGAACAAACCCAAACATCACCAAACAGAATATCATGCAAGGTAATAGTAACTACCGTTCCATTTGCTAATGGTTGATTAACATGAATATCAAATGGACCTTCTTCACTTTGTGCATCGAGTGTTACTGACCAAGTTTTATCAGCAGCATTTGTTGTATAGACTCGTCCATTCATTGTTAAAGTGATTGGACTATTCGAAGTATCTGAATAACCCCAAACAACTGCTCGTTGTGGAGCTCGTTGCAAAACCATATGATCTTGATAATAATTAGCAAAACGAACATTACCATTTACTAGAACAAGAATAACTATTTGATATGTATTCAAAATTCGATGGTATTCATCTACCTTGAAATGTAGTGAAAGTCAAAAGAAAAATAGAAATATATTTTAACATGATTGTCGCCTCACGGTGTAATACGTCGAAAGAACAAAGAAAAGTGAATAACGATGTGGTATGTGAGCCACATTTTAAATTTATATTAGCAATGAAAAAATGATAAGATAAAAAGAGGTCATGAAAAGAACACTATTGAATAAAAGTTAGAAAAAGTGAATATAAGGTCCAGCAGGAATATTTGAATCTAATGAATTATAAATCGCTGCTTGTTTGAATAGACAAGGAGTTTCTCTCCAAAGATATCGAAGACCATCAATCGTTTTATCAATACATTCCGATGGAACAGTTAAAAGAATTGCTAATTGTTCTTCTGGAATTTGACTTGCTAAAGCAGCATTCCAAAGTGTTTCATTTGCACTACATATCTCTTTTCCATGACAACAAATTTCAAATCCATGTGAATTTCTTAATTCAATCTGAGGTGATGCCACATTCGAATAAGTGATCTTTATTGCTTTACTACCAACTCCAACATGAATATTGGAAATAATCGGTCCGAGATAAGTTATATTTGTGAATCCATATGCAACGGCAAGACCAGAACGAGAAAGACGATAACCAACATCTAATTTCGTTCGTGGATGAATCAAATTTCTAAATAAACATCAAAGATCTTTCTATAGGTGTTATATACGTATAAATCAAGTGATTTTTTTTACGGTGCATCATCATCACGAAGATCCATTGCTGAAGCCATAAAAACATTTTGCACAACATCATTGGGTACATGTCCAACATCGAATGTTTGATGCCAACGAACCCATGGAAATCCACCAATTGTATCGGGATCTTTCGTTTTTGTTGATAATTGAACAAAACCAAATGGAAAATTAGGATCCGTTAGGGATTTTGTTCGTTCATGCCATACACTACGCCATGTTTCAATCATTTTTGAAAACATACAAGGATATAAAGCAGTATGAACACGAATATTATCTTCACCTTGATACCAAATTGCACCTTTAATCACCATTCGTGTCAATGGATGAATCATTGCATTGTATAAAACAGAATTATTAACAATAATTCCCAGATCATTCGTGACATTACAAGCTTGAAGAGCTTGTTTCGGTGCCCAAAATTCAATTTCAGTCGCCCCCCATGATGTATGTACAAGACCCATTGGTCGACCACCTAAAGCTTGATGAATCATTCGACCGTACAACCAACAAACTGCTGAAGTAAAATTACTTCCAACACTATCGGGCGAAGCTATCGTCCAATTTAAAGTTATACCTAACAGTTCTTCTTCGAGTGTTTCAGATTGATTATGTTGTGTCGTCATAAATCGAACTTTCGGATATTTACCAGCATTATCGATCTCAATTGTTGCATTTAACATTTCATAAACACTAAATTGCATATTCGATTGTCCTGAACAAATCCAAACATCACCAAACAGAATATCATGCAAGGTAATAGTAACTACCGTTCCATTCGTTAATGGTTGATTAACATGAATATCAAATGGACCTTCTTCACTTTGTGCATCGAGTGTTACTGACCAAATTTGATCAGCAGCATTTGTTGTATATACTCGTCCATTCATTGTTAAAGTGATTGGACTATTCGAAGTATCTGAATAACCCCAAACAACTGCTCGTTGTGGAGCTCGTTGAAGAACCATATGATCTTGATAGTAATTAGCAAAACGAGGAAGACTATTGACTTTACAAATGAACGTACAGATGAATATTACGAAGAAGAGACAAGAATTTATTGACGACATCATTTGTTGGTATAGTTAATGAAAGTGTGTTGTTTGAATATGTTTGCTTTCGTTTACGTTTAGATAAGATATAAACGAGGTCATGAAAAAGAACGTTTATTTATTAATAAAGATAATCAAAAGAATTTGATATAAGGTGCACCAGGTATATTCGAACATATCCCTTTGTCAACAAAACAAATTTCGAAATCATAAGCAATTGCAAGACCAGATCGTGAAAGACGATAGACAACATCCATTTTAGTTCTTGGATCAACTCTATATAACCATTCAAATTCAAACTTTAGTTTTAAGAAATAAGGAACGAATATTCTATTAATAATCGAATTTTGGGATACTTATACTTCATCGCTGTGTCTATCATACTTTGTGCTTTTCATCTTTTAACAATTGTAATCTTTCCTGTGAATATACTCTACATCTACATTATTCAATTCGTAACTTGAAACTAATATGAATTAATTAGTTGTCTTTGTAGAACATATTTACATTAGAAAAAAAAAGAGAAATTTCATAACCGGTTGCTGCAATAATCATGTTTTTCATTTATTTAAGATAGTACAGTAAGGTAAAAACGATTGGTAGAGGTAATCGATGGCAACTCAGATCAAGGCTAAGACGAATTGAGATATCAATATTTTTTTATTAATAAATCAATCCTAACGCATATAGACGCAATTGAAGTAAAACTGTGTCTCAATGGGCCTAATCTAAACGTGTTTACACGCATCAAAGGTTTCACCTACGTCACATTTATCTTAAAAAATATTTACGTGGTCAATCATCCATTTCAGTCTCGAGGTATAAATAAGGATTAATAAGTCGATTTTTTTCATTAAACAATGTCGACTTGTACAGCAAGATTCTTTATTTACTATTCAACAATATTTGTTCTAACTCTTGGTACTTTCTATGCATTTCATCATATAACAAGTCAACATCCTGAAGATTATTTATATTTGGAAAAATGTATTCTCTGTACGGTCTCAAGTTTCTTCAATATATTCGTACTTTATTTTCATTTTACTCATGCGCCACATCCAAAATTTGTGATGCTTAAACGACGTAAATTTGCAATTTATACACACATCGCTTCTGGTGTTCTTGAATTTCTCAGTTGTTGGTTAGCATTCACCACAGGAAACATTTACATCGCACGATTTGCTGCTTTGACAGCTATTTTAGCTCATGTTCCATCGGCTTATTATCAAACATCAATTGTATTTGGTGCAAAAGCATTAATGGTGTCGGGTTATCTATTTGCCATATCTCTTCATCTATTTTCAGCGATTAATTTTTATTTGAATCCAACATCGACGTATTGGCTATTGAATATGTTTCTTATTCATAATATTTATGTTTGGTGTCGAGTTTTCTATTTCTTTTTTGGTTTTGTTGGAATTTTCAAAGATACAATTTATACAAATTCAATTTTAGTTTCTGGTTTAATTTTATTTCCAGCTGTTTTAAGTGTTGCAGCTAATTTATTATTTTTTGGTTATGTTGCTACAAGTATTCTTCTTTATTTTGCTATTGTTCGACCAGATGAAAAGACTCGTGCTCGTTTTGTCAATGAAAATACACGTGAATTGTTAGTTGATTCCAATATGCATTCACAATGGATTAAAGATCAAGCTCGTCTAATGTCATTCAATGAAGAACATCAATTAACAGAAAAACAAAAAGCGAAACAAGTCTTCGATGCATTGGATAAAAATAAGAATGGTGCAATTGATCAATCAGAAATCAAAGAACTCTTAGAACAATGGAAAACAGCTGAAGCTTTTTTGAAACGATTTTATCGTTGGTCAAAAACACCAAATGTTACTTTCGAAGATTTTTATAAACATATTTGGCGTTTAAGTGATGCAGGAACTAACTTTGTTCAAGAACGACAATTAAAAGAAAATAAAGAAAAAGCACGATTTATTTTCAAGTGTTTGAATACAAATTCCGATGATTTCATTGATTCAACTGAAATACAAAAATTATTAATTCAATGGGGTTTACCCGACGATGAAGTTGATGATTATCTTCGAAATGATGATGATAAACAATATTCTTTCGACGAATTCTATCAAAATATGAAACCAATTTGGGCATTTGCTTATGAAAATATGCTCGTCACAAATGCTCAA
>Ga0209930_1004528_pt1 | contig 12311 bp, 8 predicted proteins | sample ThiBiot_500_biof_2_FD_183948 | JGI IMG/M metagenome (GOLD analysis project Ga0209930, IMG submission 183948) | Wastewater bioreactor microbial communities from Cape Town, South Africa - Thiocy_cont_500_biof (SPAdes) | ecosystem: Engineered > Bioreactor > Thiocyanate-remediating >... | reverse complement strand
TGCTCGAGACAGTCGGGCCGGCGTGCGAGGGCGCCACGTTCCCGTACGCGGCCGCCACACACGCGCTGAAGAAGGCCATCGCCTCGTGCCCAGCCGTGCAGCCGCCACCGTCGCTGCACCAGAACGATGCCGTCGCGTACCTGGACGACAATGCGAAGGCTGATCCGCCTCTGCGATCGTCGCCGCCATTCTTCTCGGTGCCGCTGCGGGCCGGCGATCAAGCGCTCAGCTCTGCGCTCGGCGTCGATTTCGTGTTGGCGTTCGAGTTCAGTGTGTGGACCGAGCACACGGTTCCTGGATTCTAGGTGGCTGGCGCGTGAGGCGGCACGTTTGTAACGCGGCGCATTGACTCCGAGTGCTCGATCGAGGTCATTTACCAAATACACGCCAGAGATAGATAAAGAGAGAGAACAGCATCGAGATCGAGGGACACAGATAGATAGATAGACACAGACGGCTCTCTACTGGAACCACGACGACACGACGGCGTCTGCCTCGCGGCCGATGCGATTCATACGCGCAAGCACCGGGTGCACGTGATGGACGTGTACCTCGAGCCACTCGCGCACTACGAACTCGTTGGCCTTCAGGTACCGCAGGCCGAGGAAGGCCGCCGCACCGAGAACCACGACCGCTGCCGGGTTGCGCACCAGCCAGAATACGAGCTGCAGCGGCATGAACAGAGGCGCGAGCGACAACTGCGGCCGCCGTAGTGTGAGCAAGTGGCCACCCTCTGTGCGTCGACGTGGTTGCCGCTGCACGTACCCACAACAGCAGCTGTATCGGGCCCGTGAGTCCGATCAGCAGGCACAGGCTCTCGACGATCGACAGCGCCAGCAGCAGGCGGATGCCTTGCGCGAGCCGCGCGCGATGTTCGCGACCGGCAACGGCAGCGCGAGCGTCGTACTCGTGTAGCTCGAGGAAGAGTTGCAGCCTCATGGTGCCAAACACGCTGGGTTGCTGTATGCAGTTGCTGTTGGACGGGCGACGTGAGCCAACGGCAGCGCGAGCTTGGCGCGAGGCGCGAGCGGCGTACGTCAGGAAGCGATCGAGTTGCGCGCGGCGCTCCTCGAGGAACGGCGTATCGAAGCGCTGTAGCAGGGTGCGGGATGGGAACTCCTGGTAGAATGGGAGATGAGAGGCTGCCGGCTGCAGCTGCTCGTACAGCTCGCGGAAGGCCGAGAAGCGGCGGCGCAGATGCATGGTGAACGGCCCGCGCCACGGAAGTCGCGTGTCGATGCAGCTGACGCGCACGAGGAACTCGACGTATGGCTCGGAGGAGCTATCTGCTCCCATGCCAGCGGTACCAACCGCTGTTGGCCGCACGATCTTCCATCCGGTGACAGCTACTTGCCATGGTCGAGCGTGAGGATCGCGGACCATCGAGAGGGAGCGAGGCGGCGATGACGATGAGGCTAAGAACAGTGGCGCGCTCGACATTCCTTCCTTCCTTCGCTTCGTTCCTTCGCTTCGCATCCATCTCTCTCACCAAGGTATCAGCGCCACATCGACATGTTTCGTCGGTTGTTCGGGCGCACGAGCGAGTCGCGGTCTTCGTCGGCTGGTACTACTGCGGCTGACGCCGACGCGAACCGTGCCAGCTCCGTCGATGGGTGCGGCTCGAACTCCTCTGAGAAGGAGACTCACACGCTATCGCGGCCCGAGTTGAGCGACATGCAGTTGCAGCGGCTGCCGATACGCGTGGGCTCGGGCGGCACGGTGTCAGTGTTCGGGCGGCGCGCCCGCCGCTCGGACCACACGTTCTCGAAGGCGCTCGTGGTGTCGCGGCTGCCTCTGCCGTGCATACACATCGGCTCGTCGCAGCTCGTGTACTACGAAGTCGAGGTGATACCGACCTTCTCGTCGCAGTGGGTCGGGTCTCTGTGCCTCGGCGTGACGCTCACGCCGCTGCCGAGCTCGCAGGACGCGCAGCTGCGCTTCAAGGAGGACGAGGCTACCACGCCGAGCGAGGCGCAGGCGCAGCAACCGTGCGAGGAGATCGACGAGGAGCTGTACCAGGAGGAGCTCCGCCTCGACGAGCTCGCGGCTGCCGAGTTCGACGACGCGGCGCCCGACAAGCGCTTCGAGGCCGTGCTGAGCGACACGTTCATGGTGCACCCGTACTCGTACCTGCTGACGTCCAACTACAACTCGGCCATGGTCGGCGAGCTCTACTGCCTCGACGCCACCGGCACGGCGAGCGACGCGAGCGCGAGCCGCCAGCGAGTCGAGCGCTACGCCGAGATGATCGTGGCGCCGTCGACAGCCGGAGCGCGCGGCATCGGCATCGGCGTCGACCTCGCGACGCACCGCATGCACATCTGGCCGCCGGGCACCACGAGCTCGGCCGCCAGCGTCTCGCTGCCGCTGCCTACAGGAGTGCACCAGCCGCGCTTCTACGCCGCGATCGAAGTCTATGGTGTACGTTGAACGCGAGAGAGAGAGCCGTTTGTGTGTGCGCGAAGCCATCAAGCCGAGGCCGAGCTAACGACGACCGTGGCGCGTTTCGGTGCGCAGAAGACGCGCGAGATCTCCGTCAACATCGTCAAGCACGGCGTGTACGAGTGGACGCCGGCGCGTCACCCGCAGACTCCGCCGCCGTTCCAGCAGCTGGTCTTCACGGTGCTGCTGCTCGGTGCCATCGAGTCGGTCTACAGCCCCGAGTGCCCATGGTACCTGCTGCCGAACGAGCTGCGCTTTCAGGTGCGCTGCCACGACGTGATGCCGCTCGCCATTCACGCGTACGTGTACACTGACGACCTCGCTGGCTGCGCAGATCTTTGCGCAAATGTATCACGACTGGTCGCACTCAAGAAGACGATAGGAGCGAGTGCCACAGCTGCCACCCCACGATAGATCCACTACCACCACCACCTGCACATAGCCTCCCCCGGCCATGAGACGGGCACCACCACTGTTCTCGTCTCGGTCGATGCGGGCTCTCGAACGCCACGAGAGCCAGCTTCTACAATCAACTCGCGTGTATTAGCCACTCGAGGCGTTCGAGTCGTCGGCAGCAACGGTGCTCGTCGCCTGCGAGTGCGTCGCTGCTGTCACTGTCGGATAGATCAGGAAGTGGAAGTTGCGGCCGCGCGGCCCTACTTGCGGCGAAGCTGCAGTGGTTGCTCGCAGGTCAGTATCGGTGGCAGCAGCAGCATCAACAACAACGACGACGACGACCATGATGCTGGTGGTGGTACGTACTGCCGATCTCGCTCGAGATGTCGTCGACAAAGTAGTCGGGCCGCTTGACCACGACGCGGTGCAGCGCCACGTCGCCTGACAGGTTGATGAGCTCGACCTCTTGGTCGCGCGAACGAGGCCCGAGCAGCTTGCGCGCCAGCTGCATCTCGGCCTTCGGCAGCGCGGTCTTCTTGTTCTGTCGGTGCGGGTACATGGGATCGAGGTACTGCGCGGGCGACCGAGCGGGCGAGCGTCAGCAGAGTGGCGGCGTGCTGCAGGCGTGCAGTGAGGCGTACGACGACGTGAGGGCGCTCGGCGATCGGCGCCGAGGCGAGGTGGCGCAGGTAGTCGCGCGCGTCGGTAGCGTGCGGCAGCAGGCGCAGGCGTGCGAGGGCGGCGCGCAGGCGCGGCGGTCCGGTGCGGCGGGCGCGGGCCAGGCCGTCTTGCAGCAACGCGAAGACTGCCGCGTTGCGCTCGACGACCGTCACCGACGCGCCGGCGAGCGCCAGGCGCACGGCGTCTTGGCCCAGCCCGCCCGTGGCGTCCAGCACGCGCAGCTCCTTGCTCGGCACCTGCGGGCACGCGACGCTGCGCACCACCGGCGCACGCCGAGGCTCGAGCCTGTCGCTCGCGGCCACTGTCAGCAGCAGGCCCACCAACACAAAGAACAGCGGCTGCAGCAGCGGTGGCGGCGTACCGAGCGAGGTCGAGGTTGCAGGCGATGGGACGCGGGCCGCTGGAGCGTCCGCGGCCATCGAGCACCTGGCGCAGCTGCAGCTGGCGGCGCGTGACCTCGAGCACAAAGTCGAAGCCTCGCGCGTCCAGCTGCTCGGACCGACCCGACATGGGCACCACCAGCTCCTCCTGCTGCTCCTCCTGCTCCGCGTCGCTGTGCTCGCTGTCTGACGATGACGACGACGACGACGAGGAGGAGGAGGAGGAGGAGGAGGAGGAGGAGGCGGTCGGGTCGTCGAAGGCACTGGAGTAGTCGGAGGCGTTACGCTCGAACTCCTCGAGGTAGTAGAGGTCGTCGTCGGCGAGCGGCTCGCGCAGCCCGGCGGACGTGGTCTCGTCGGGAGGCGGCAGCTGCAGCTGGTCGGCGCCCTCGGGCAGCGGCGGCACGAACGGCAGCTGCAGCGTGCGCGACAGCGCCAGGCCGCGCGCAACCAGGCGTCGGCGCGTCTCGGCGACCTCGGTGCGGCTCGCGAGCTCGGCCTCGGCGTCGCCCGTGAGGCGGTTGAAGTACACGGGCAGCACGCACGTGACGCCGATGCGGGGCGGCACGAAGCGCGCGGCGCCGAGCTCGCTCGCCAGCGCATCGATCGACGGCGACTCGGCTGGCTGGCGCTGCTTGCTGGCGCGGCGGCTGGCGTCACGGCGCGCGGTAATGGCGGCCCACGAGGAGGCGACGGCAGGGGAGCGCAAGCTCGAGAACGCGAAGAACGGCCGCAGCAGCGAGGCCATCGATGCGAATGTGAGCGAGCGAGCGAACGAATGAAGGAAGGAATGGCGGAACAGCAGCGACGTCGAGCGATATCGCGCATCCGGCTCTCTGGGCTCCCATCGCGCGAGGTCGAGTGCACGCGAGTGCCGTGCAGTGCGATCGACGACATTGCCGCCGTGAAGTGGCGGGCTATCGGCAGCGACGACAGAGCGCGTCTCGGCGGAGCGTTCCGGTGTCGTTCCTGGGTCGGGCGCAGCGACCACCGCCACCGACGAGCAGCACCACCACCGGCTTCATAAGGCGCGCAGCCATCGCTCTTCGCTACTACTCCTCCCTACTCCCAACCCCTCATCGCACGCACCCTCTCCCTCACACCTCCGCCAGGCATGGATGCGGCCGGCATCATCGAGAAGGCCAAGGCGCTGGTGGTGCTGCGCTCGGCTCTCGGGCCTCTGTTCGCGCAGCAGCTCGACGCGCTGGTGCACGAGGCACTGGCGCTCGGCATCACGCAAGGCGCCGCCGTGCTGGCGCAGCTGTCGCACCTCGGCCTCCTGGACGCCGCCGCCCTGGCGCACGCCACCCAGCTGCTCTTCGCATCGCCGGCGACCTCGACCTCGACCTCAATCTCAATCGCACCTTCACCAACTGCAACTGCAACTCCAACTGCAACTGCGAGTGCCACTGCCACTGCCACGTCGACGAGTGCCGCTTCGGGCTTCGAGTGGGACGGCGTGGCGGTCACGGGGCAGACCGACGTGGCGCAGCTGCGCGAGCCTCTGGTGCGTCGCCTGGCGAGCGACACGTCGGTGGCGGCGTTCGACAGCTTCGTGGCGTCGCTGCGGACGTTCGGCATCGAGTCGGTGGACGCGCTGCTGCAGGCCGAGGAGAGCGAGCGGCAGTACAAGACGCTCAGCGACTTCATGGCCTCGGAGCACAGCGCGCTGCTGTTCGACGTCGCCGCCGTGCTGCGCTCCGAGCTGCCGTTCGTCGCGGCGCGCGAGCGTCGCCTGCACGAGGAGCGTCTGCGCCACGAGCAGGCTGCCCGTGAGGCCGTGACGGCCGACGTGGCAGCCTCGACTTCGACCTCGAGCTCATTGACGACGACGACGGCAGCGAGCTCGCTCTCGACCTCTTCGACCATGACGTGCCATCAACTGTGGTCGGCCGATGCGCAGGCACTGTTCGTGGTGTCGAGCGGCCTCCCGGACGTGCACGTGTTCTGCTCGATCGACCCGAACTCGGGCGAGCAGGAGCAGGCGCCGGGGCAGGCGGGCGTCGGCGGCGGCGCTCACGGCGCAGCGGCCAAGACCGACGAGCACGTGCTGTTCTACCTCGACATCTCGGCGTCGATGAACCACGACGACAAGGGCGTGTACGTGGCGCCGGGCTCGCCCGACCACCCGGCGTCGAGCATCAAGAAGGCGCGCGCTCTGATTCCGACGCTCGTGGTGCCGACGCTGCGGCGCGGCGGCTCGGCCACGGTGGTCGTGTGGAGCTACAAGCTGCGGCACGTGATCGGCTTCTCGGCCGCCATGTTCACCGACGCCGAGAGCGGCGAGCTGCACGACGAGCGCGCGATCGCGGCCGCCGTCTCGCGCATGACCGACGAGAGCGTCTTCTGCGCCAAGGGCGGCACCAACATCGACGCGGCGCTGAGCGACGTGTGCGAGCGCGTGCGCACGCTGAGCGCCTCGTGCGCCGCGGTCGGCGTGTGGTTCCTGACCGACGGCGAGGAGACCGTGTACAACCGCCGCGACGGCGAGCCCGAGCACATACCGTCGGCGCCCAACGACCCGCTGCTGGCGCACTTTACCGTGCCGGACGCGCACGGCCTCACGGGCCACCAGCGCGAGCTGGTCGACCGCGTGCGCACCTGCATGTTCGACGTCGCCGACCAGCGCTGCACCATCGACTTCCACGTGTGCCACTTTGGCGAGGCGCACCCGCTGTTCCTGCGCGCCGTGCGCGAGGCCGCCGGCGGCCACTTCCACGCCATCGCCGACCTGTCGCGCATCGCCGACGAGATGACCGCCGCCTCGACGCAGAGCGCCGATCGCGAGTTGATCTTTGAGTCGCTCGCTGACGGTGCCTCGACCTCCTCCTCCTCCTTGTCGTCGTCGTCGTCGTCGTCGTTGCTGACGGCCCGCGTGCCAGCGACAGTCACCAGCGCTGCTGGCGGCGGCTTCATCCAGGCTCGTGGCACGGTGCCGGCGCTCTTTTTGCGCCAGGCCGTCGTGGCTCACCGTGCCGTGCGCATTCGCTGCAGCTGGCTGCGCGAGCGCGCCACGACGACGCTCGAGTCGTACGAGTGCTCGACGCTGCCGGACGAGCTGCAGAGCGCCGTGGCACAGGTGCTGGAGCTCGAGCCGCGCCTCGGTGCCATCATCGGCTCGCTCGAGTCGGGCGGCGACATCAACGGCTACAAGCTGTCGCTCGCGTCGCGCGATCTGCGCGATCTGCGTGTCAGCCGCAACGACGCCATCGCCGCCATGGCGCGCAAGGTGCACGCACACACGCTGCTCGGCCAGTTCCTCGAGAAGGTGCTCGAGACCACCGAGGTGCAGATCGCGACGCTCGAGCGCCTGCTCGACCAGTACCACCAGCCCGAGGGCACCAACTACGACAAGCTCGCCGCCAAGCGCACGGAGCTCTTCTCGACGCGCGAGCAGCAGGCGATCGCCGCCGGTCTCGACTCGATGAAGGTGCGCCTCGGCAACGGCTTCGTGTCGCAGGCGTGCCTCGACCACCGCATCCAGCGCATCGTCGCCGAGCAGGGCCCGTGGGCGCGCAAGATGCTCAACCGCGTGTGTCTGCTCGCTCGCTCGGACGACGCCGCCACCGACACCACGCGACTGACGCTCCTCATCGTCGAGGGCCACATTTACCGCGCTGCTCGCCGTGCCTTGCTGCGACGCGATCCGGCAGTCGCCGACTATCTCGCCAAGAACCCCACCGCCAACTGGAGCATCCACGAGACCTTGACGCATGCGCCAATCGAGGCTCATGACAACGAGCACTACCAAGCCATGTCGAACATTGTCATTACTCTCAAGCCTTCAGCGCAAGATGGCAGCAACAACAATGGAGGTGCAGCTAGCGAGCAGGTGTATCGCTTGCAACTCCCGACCAAGAGCGTGTACCTCAACACGGTGGCGAGCTACTCGTGCTCGGTCAGCACGGCGGCACTCGACGAGGCTGACGTGCGTATGCGCGACCCGCTGTCGTTCTCGGGCCTGCTGGACCTCATCTCCGAGAGCAACACGCTGCCGGCGCGCCTGTACACCGTGGCAGCGTCGCAGTCGATCGGACTACTGTACAACTCGAAGGAGATGGTGCACGTCATGTCGGGCGGCGCCGACATTACGAGCTTCGAGTACTTTCGACTCTACTACCGCCTGGCCGAGAAGACCGGCGCCAACAACGAGATCCGCATCCCGGGCCTCTTCCACGCCGCCAACGTCGCGCTGCCGGTGGCGCCCGAGCCGCTCACGAACCTCGTGCTCTCGAACCTGATGCCCGGCCTGCTGAGCGAGTTCGTCACCGGCACGGTGATGGCGCCGCTGAGCGGCAGCGGTAACCTCTACATTGGCTTCTTGATGATGCACATGCGTGCGCGCCGGCTGAGCGGCGTCGACGTGAGCCGCATCGCCGAGATACTCGCCACGCTCGCGTGCTGGATCGACAACCCGTACACGGCGCCGAAGCCCGACGAGTTCCGCGACATGATCGATCGCCTGGTGGCGAGCGGCCGCGTGCCGACCGCCGACTCGCCCGGCAAGCACGTGCCGATCAAGGCCGTGGCCTACACGCTGCTCGACGACCTCCACGCACCTCCACGCAAGCTCGATACGCTGCAGGCCGAGAGCGTGCACCGCTACTTCAAGTTCCTGCTGCCGGTCGCGAGCGCCATCAACTCGGCCACGCCCGACAAGTCGCTCACGCCGCAGATCATTGCGCAACAGGTGCCGATCCGCTCGTTCGTGCTCGAGCTCGTGCGAAAGCTCGCCGGTCCCGACGAGGTCGATCGCATGGAGAACGGCGTGCCGGTCGGCTTGCTCGCTGCCGGTCGTCGCTTCGCTGCCCTCATCCGAGGAGCAAACACTGGCGCTGCCAACGTGCCGGCGGCGGCGGCAGCCTCGTCAACGAGCTCGTCGGCCGCGTCGAGCACAACAGTGACGCCCGAGTTGCTGGCGAGCGACGACGAGATCCTCGAGTTCCTGGCCGAGCCGCGACACTTGCAGGTCGTGGCCGACACGCTGTACGAGATCCTGGTGCATCGAGCCGCGCTGGCGTTCGCCGAGTACCTGCACTGGTCGCAGACGCAGCGGCTGTTCTTTGTGTGGTTCGCCATTGCGCGCAACAGCATCTCGGACCTCAAGCGCACGTTCGCGGCCTTTGAGACTCCGACGGCGTTCGAGAACTCGGTCGTACGCACGCTGGCCACCCTCTACGACGGCGCCTTTGCCGAGGTCGGCTTCGCCAACACGCTCCTCGCGTGGCTGGCGCCGGCCGACGACTCGGACGAGCTCGAGCACGTGTCTCTCGAGTACGAGCGCCAGAGCGGCTCGCTTCGCGTGCGCCGACTGCAGCGCAACTCGGAGGTGCCACTCGCTGACGTGTCGGAGCGCGATCGTCGCGAGGCGCTGCTGCGTCTGTGGCGCTACTTTGCGGCGGCGGTGCGCGTGTACCACTGGAAGGGTCGGCCGTCGAACCTCTTTGGCCTGCTGGAGGTCGACTACGACGTCGTGGCGGCGCTGCAGGACCACGACAACCGCCTCGGCCTGCTCGATCGGCTGTCGCAGGTGCAGGTGGCCGAGTACCACGCGGCGCGCGACCACCGCAACGCGGCGTACGCGCGCTACGTGCCGGCCAAGCAGCAGGTCGCCGGCCTCTCGGACTACTACGTGTCGCGCCAGCCGCTGCGCCACTTCACCACCAAGACGCGCATCTCGCTCGTCGTCATCGGCAACGTCGACAGCGGCAAGTCGACCACCTCGGGCCACTTGATCTACCGCTGCGGCTACATCGACAAGCACGAGGTCGAGCGCTACGCGCGTGCCGCTCGCCTGAGTGGTCGCGAGAGCGCCAAGTTTGCGTGGATCATGGATCAGCTGCGTGACGAGCGTGAGCGCGGCCTCACGATCTCGACCTCGAGCTGGAGCCTCGCCACCGAGCGCTTCGAGATCGACCTGCTCGACGCGCCGGGCCACCGCTCGTTCATCAAGAACATGGCGGTCGGTGCCTCGATGGCCGACGTCGCCATACTGATTGTGTCGGCGGCCGCCGGCGAGTTCGAGGCCGGCATCGCACGAGGAGGCATGACGCGCGAGGAGGCGCTCGTGGCGTACGCCGCCGGCATCCGCCGCTTCATCGTCATTGTCAACAAGATGGACGCTGTCGACTTTGCGCTCGATCGCTACAACGAGGTCTCGGCCGCTGTGCTCGATTGCCTCAAGAAGATTGGCATCACGCCAGCCACGGTGCCGGTCATTCCCATGTCGGCGTGGACCGGTGACAACATGGTTGCGCGATCGGAGAATATGCCTTGGTGGAATGGATGGTTGCCAGCCGCCGCTACCAGCACCAGCACCAGCACTAGCAGCAGCACCAGCAGCAGCGACCAAGCTGCTCCCGACGCAACACCGATCTACACGCTCTTGGAGGCGATCGACAGTATCACGCCACCTCCTCGAGCGCCTGACTTGCCGTTGCGTGTACCAATCTTCCAAAGCGTGCAAGTGCATGGCGTCGGCACCGTGGCCATCGGGCGCATCGTGCAAGGCACGCTCAAGCGCGGCGAGAGCGTCATCCTGTCGCCAGGCGATCTGCAGTGCGAGGTGACGTCGATCGAGCAGTACCACGTCGACCGCTCGGTCGCTATGCCAGGCGACATTATCGGCTTCCGTGTCAAGGGCGCGACGCTCGCCAGCCTCCACCGCGGCATGGTGGCGTGCCCGCGCACGCAGCCCGTCCCGGCCGTGCTGAGCTTCACGGCGCAGGTCATCGTGCTGTCGCATCCGGGCACGTTGCGCGTCGGCTACACGCCGTTCTTCATGTGCCATACGGCATCGTTCCCGGCGCGCTTCGTCAAGCTGCTGCAGAAGATCGACCGCCGCTCGGGCGCCGTGCTCGAGGAGAACCCGACCGAGGTGCGGCGTGGCGACTGCGTCACCGTGCAGCTGCAGGTGCTCAACAACCGCCCCGTGTGCCTCGAGCGCCACGTCGATTGCGCTGCTCTCGGCCGCTTCGTCATTCGTGATTCGAGCTTCACGGTTGGTGTCGGTGTCGTGCGCTCGATCGACGAGACGGCAGGCATGGCACTCAAGGCCAAGAAGACCTCGTCGCGACCTGTAAAGTCCAAGTACTTTAGGAGCTAGTCTCTCTCAATCGCAATCGCAACCAATACAATCGTGACTATAACTTGTTCATAGCAACCTACTTGATTTCATATGTGAGAAAGAGAGTGAGAGGCTTAAATAGGTGGGACAGATAGATAATGCAAATGCGCAATCCGCAATGCAACATAGATAACGATAACGACAGATAAGGGAAGGGAGGATTAGTCGCTCACCTCGATCAACTGCACCAACTCTGTGAGCTGGTCCAAGATCGATCGTATCTCGAGCGCCGTGACGGCCGAGGTTCCTCGTGCCACGGGGAACAAGTGGCGGTCTTGCTCGATGGCCGCCAGCAGCCTGCGTGCGGCACCGATCGGCACGTGGCAGAACTCGGTCAAGTCCTGCAACTCGAGCAGCGGCATCACCTCGGGTTGGATCTCTTGCTCCACCAACACCGTGTACCACTGCTCGAGTTCGTGCTTACTCAACCATGCCTCGAGTTCGCCTTCGGCCCATGGCTCGCGGCTCTACACACAGTGAGAGCGAGAGAGAGAGAGAGAGTGAGTGAAGGTGTTGCACATTGGCAATAACACCGAAAGGGCCATACCGATGAACTGCCGGGGCGGCGCCGCTGCTTGCGCAACTCCTCGAGCTCGACCGCAATCTGCGCGGCATCGGCCTTGCTCGACTTGCGCTTCTTGGACTTTTTCTTCCTGACCAAGAGGCTGCTCTCGCCGCTGGTACCGTGAAGTGGTTGTGATTGCTGCTGCTGCTGCTGTTGTAGCTGTTGCAGTAGTTGGTCCTTGAACTGTGACGGAGACTCGGAACCATCCACAGGCCCGCGAGCAAACATCGTATTCAGCGCTCGCTTCTTCTTCTTGGGTGATGTAGAGCTGCCAGACGTTGTAGTTGCAGCTTTTGGTACCTGTAGGCAGAGAGTGAGTGAGTGAGATATCGTGAATGAGTGAAGGACGTGAATGTAAGAACGTACATCAGCCAGCTGCTCGAGCTCCTCCTCGCTCAGGAGCGGCATCTCGAGCATCCAGTTGGTGATGGCACACAGGCGAAGGAGGCCATACTCCTCTTGCTGGAAGCGAAAGAGCGTATCAAAGACGCCTGCAATCATGGAGAACTTGCGAAAGTTGATCATGCCATCGATGAAGGTCGGATTGTTGAGCTCCATTAATGACACGTCCTTGATGTACACGGCTAGATAGCGAGGCAAGCAAGTGTGTGTGTGTGTGTGTGTGTTAGTCTCTCTCTCTCTCTCTCTCTCTCTCGCTTGATAACTGAGTCATGAGGATATCAGATATCATACGAAAGTACGGCACAAGAGGCGGCTCTTG
>Ga0209930_1004525_pt1 | contig 12316 bp, 9 predicted proteins | sample ThiBiot_500_biof_2_FD_183948 | JGI IMG/M metagenome (GOLD analysis project Ga0209930, IMG submission 183948) | Wastewater bioreactor microbial communities from Cape Town, South Africa - Thiocy_cont_500_biof (SPAdes) | ecosystem: Engineered > Bioreactor > Thiocyanate-remediating >... | reverse complement strand
TGCCCGACATCAGGTAGATGGTAAACCCGCTACTGACTATCAGATTGCCCTGGCCTGGTTATTAGCCGCTTCGCCTGTTATGCTTCCTATTGCCGGAACATCATCTGCCAAACACCTGGAAGAGAACGTAAAAGCTGTTACGATCAAATTAACCGACGAAGATCTGAAAGATATGCCTTTGCCGGTATAAGCCAAGAGTCTGTCTTTGTTTATCAACATTCATCAACGCAAAACAGCCCGAAAGTTTGGAACTTTCGGGCTGTTCTTTTCAGGATTAGTCCTCCTTAAGCTGCCTTTTCGAGCGACTTGATCCGATCCAGAGCGCTCTGCAACTCGGTCAGTTGCTTCTGCAAATCCTCTTTGATGTAGGCCGGAATGTGATCTTTCTCAATCGCATCCTGATAAGCCTCAACAGCCGCGTTTTCGCCAAACTCGACCGAGCTCAGAATAGAATCCCGGTCTTTCCCGGTAATGGCCGACTTAATATCGATCCAGGCCCGGTGAATTTTGCTGGTTACGTCAGTTGATGTAGCATCAGACACAGCCAGTCCATCGATTCGGACGATGTGATCGGCCAGTTGGCTACGGAAGTTCTGGCTCTGCACTACATAGTGCCGGAAGATATCATCCAGCCCGGCATCTTCATTATCTTTAATCGCTTTTTCGTACCCCTGAATGCGGTCGTTATTAATTTTGACCAGTTCGTTCAGATCATCAACAATTTCGTCGTTCGTAATCATAACAGTTGATATTCGATTGGTTATTACTCGAATTTACAACTTGATGTACGGTCAAATGTTTATGAAAAGTCTGTTAAGAAATCGTTTCAGGGCGTTGTTGTAATACTTCGTATCCGTGCGATCGACCCTTTCTCAAATTCATACTGGCTTTCGGGACTGGTTAACGATATCTGGTTGATAACACCATCCCAGCCAGCCAGTTGGCTCATATTAATTTCGTAGGTTCTGAACTGCCCGTCGCCAATAATTGGGAAATCGACATAACGACCGGGCATTTCAATGATAGCAATATCGCCAGGCTTTCGCCATACAAACCGGGCCACCGTTCCTTTCGTCTGAAAAGCGGCCTGTATGTAAATTTTCGGCACATCCGAAGCTTTCCAGTAGGCCATCGGGCTGATAACTCTGAATTCTCTGGCTGTCGGGTCGGCACGATACCAGCGTACGTTCAGCTCATTTTGAATGGGCCAGCCTTTGTCGCGGGTATTTCCATAATACCACCCCTGCCGATCAGTAACGAATCGGTAGTTGGGAGCAGCCGGAGGCCGGGGCTGGTTGTAGGCAAACTGCCGGATATCGGCCAATGACCCTACCACCAGGTCACATTCATATTCATATACGCCATTATAATCGACCAGTAGAGCAGGCTGGCTACATACATACCCCGACGACACGTCAAACTCCCCTCCATCTTTCGTAACCCCAAAACCCGCCGAGCTGAACCGCACCTCGCCTTTGGGCTTGTACAACCCAACCCCCCGTCCTGATGTATTGAGCAGGGCGATCCAGTTTTCTGTACCATACCGATTGATGTTATCCTGTTCGCTATATTCCGAAACGGCATCGTTTGTAAATGGCTTCATACCATCATAGGTGATAATGCGATAGTACGGGCCGTTCAGATAAACGCAAGGGAATTCCTGCGTACGCGCTTCATACTGCGTCGTATCGACCCGGTTGATCGTCATTCGACTGCGCATGTGAACGGTATTTTCTTTCAGTTCGATCCAGTGTTCAAAGAAACAATCGGCGGGTTCGTTGAAGAGCGGCCATATCAAGGGAATCGTCTTGACATACAACAAATTCTGCCCCTGCTGATAACTGACAACCTGGGCCGGATGGTTGAAATAGTCGCCCGTTTGAACCGGGTTCCAACCCAGATTCCGCCACTGTTCAACAGGATTTTTACCATTTACGCTATACGGATAAGGCCCTGCATAGAGGGAGGTCTGAATTTGACGGCCCAGGTCGTTGTTATTGACCATATTCACATTACTGCCCGCTTCCGACAGATACGTAATGGCTCCTCCTGCGTTTAGATCAATCGCCATACGAATTTTATCGTTGGCCAGGTACAGTCGTTTCTGCGACGACTCCTGCGTTTGAGAGGGCAATCCTCCTCCGGCCGGATTGGTTACAGCCGGTGCTTTATGGGGATCGGTCGATGGATAATCCCGAACACAGGTGACAGCCAGGCAACTAACCAGAACGCAAACAATAAGTAAATAAGGTCGAGTCATAACGTAGTGACGTTTCGAATCTAAATTAGTAAAAAGAGCGGGTACGAGATAGTATTCTATTCATATCTTATCATGTGCTTTCGGCTAGTAAGTACCTCATCCGACTTTCGTTTTGATGCACAGCCCTTAGTGTAATGGGTTCCCTTCTGCATCTCTTGAGATTCAATAATTCCTCAAAAGGTTGTGATTAATCAACACGGACTTCCTTCTTCTGTACTGACAGCATCATCCAGCACAAACGACTAACCAAAATAGATCACCTTTCAGACCAAAAAAGCATACTTCTTATTTTATTCTGACATTCTCCTTTTCCATTCCCCGGTAAACCCCTAATTTTGCAGGATTTTTGACCGCCCCCTCCTACCAGGGGTCGCCAGATACTGCGCTTAGCTAATTATTCATTCGGGGCCGCCCAGCCAATCCACTCGTGTGGTGGACGTGCTCATGCGGTTCATTGCCCTGCTGAAAAATGCCTAAAAATACCAACATTCGCTCAGTACTGATTATCGGCTCAGGCCCTATTGTGATCGGCCAGGCTTGTGAATTCGATTATGCCGGTTCGCAGGCAGCCCGCTCCATCCGCGACGAAGGCATCGAAGTAGCCCTGATCAACTCCAATCCGGCTACGATCATGACTGATCCGATCAACGCCGATTATGTGTATCTGTTGCCGCTGGAGAAGAAGTCCATCGTCGAGATCCTGAAAAAACATCAGGAAATGGGGAAACCCATCGATGCCGTTCTGCCGACAATGGGTGGCCAGACTGCCCTGAACCTGGCTATCGACTGTGACAAGGCCGGTATCTGGCAGAAATACGGTGTTCAGATCATCGGTGTTGACATTAAAGCCATCGAAACCACCGAAGACCGCGAGAAATTCCGGCTGCTGATGCTCCAACTAGGTGCAGGTGTCTGCAAAGGCCGTACGGCCCGCTCGTTTCTGGAAGGTAAAGAAATTGCACAGGAAATTGGCTTCCCGCTCGTTATCCGGCCTTCGTTTACATTGGGTGGAACGGGTGGCGGCTTTGTCAATACCCCCGAGGAATTTGATAAAGCCCTGACTCACGGCTTACATGCATCGCCCGTCCATGAAGTACTGGTGGAGCAGAGCGTTATGGGCTGGAAGGAATACGAGCTGGAATTACTACGCGACAACAAGGGGAATTTCATCATCATCTGCTCCATCGAAAACTTCGACCCGATGGGCATCCATACGGGCGACAGTATCACGGTGGCGCCAGCGATGACCCTGCCCGATACGCTGTATCAGCAAATGCGCGACCTCTCGATCCGGGTTATGCAGGGCATTGGACAGTTTGCCGGAGGGTGTAATATTCAGTTCTCGGTGAATCCACAAACCGACGATATTATTGTTATCGAAGTGAATCCGCGCGTGAGCCGGTCGTCGGCACTGGCATCGAAAGCGACGGGATATCCGATTGCCAAGATTGCCGCTAAAATGGCCATTGGCTACAACCTCGACGAACTGATCAACCCGATTACAGGAACTACCTCGGCCTTCTTCGAGCCTGCTATCGACTATGTGATTGTGAAAGTGCCTCGCTGGAACTTCGACAAGTTTCCGGGTGCCGATCGTTCGCTGGGACTGCAAATGAAGTCGGTAGGGGAAGCGATGGGCATTGGACGGAACTTCCAGGAAGCCCTGCAAAAAGCCTGTCAGTCGCTCGAAATCCGACGCAATGGTTTGGGTGCCGATGGTCACGAACTGACCGACCGGGCCGCCCTGACCGAAAGCCTGAAACACCCAAGCTGGAATCGGCTGTTCCACATCTACGATGCCTTCAAGGCCGGGATGTCGTTCCGAACCATTCAGCAACTGACCCGCATCGACCCCTGGTTCCTGCACCAGATTGAAGAACTGATCGAACTCGAACGCGAAATTCAGCAGTACGACCTGGAAGACCTTCCGCCCGAACTGTTGCGTACGGCCAAGCAGAAAGGCTATGCCGACCGCCAGTTGGCTCACCTGCTTCAGGTAAAAGAAAGCAAGGTGTATCAGTACCGTCAGGCGCACAACATCCGGCGTGTATACAAGTGTGTGGATACCTGTGCGGCTGAGTTTGAGGCCAAAACGCCCTATTACTACTCAACCTTCAACAATCAGGTACCCATCACGACCGACCACGCTGAGCCGGTTTCGGATCTGCCGGGCAACGAATCCATTCGGAGCAATCGCAAAAAAGTGGTCGTTCTGGGTTCGGGCCCCAACCGGATTGGGCAGGGTATCGAGTTCGACTATTCATGCGTACACGGGGTACTGGCAGCCAAGGAAGCGGGTTACGAGACCATCATGATCAACTGCAATCCGGAAACGGTTTCGACCGACCCCGATATTGCAGATAAGCTGTACTTCGAGCCAGTTTTCTGGGAGCACGTTCACGCCATCATTATGCACGAGCAGCCTGAAGGGGTTATTGTTCAGTTGGGTGGTCAGACGGCGCTGAAGATGGCGGAAAAGCTGACTCGCTACGGCATCAAAATCATCGGTACAAGCTGGGAAGCCCTCGACCTGGCCGAAGACCGGGGCCATTTCTCGGAAATGCTCCGCAAACTCGAAATTCCATATCCGAAATTCGGTACGGTTCGGGAGTCTGAAGGGGCCATTGAACTGTCGCGCGAGTTAGGATTCCCGCTGCTGGTGCGTCCGAGCTACGTACTTGGCGGACAGAGCATGAAGATCGTCATCAACGAGAACGAACTGGAAGCGCACGTGATGAAAATTCTGGAGACCATTCCTGATAATAACATCCTGCTCGACCATTTTCTCGAGAACGCGATTGAAGCCGAAGCCGACGCCATTTGCGATGGAGAAGATGTGTATATCATCGGAATCATGGAGCACATCGAACCAGCGGGTATTCACTCCGGTGATTCGTATGCGTTGCTACCGCCCTTCGACCTGAGCGAAAACGTAATCAACCAGATTCAGGAGTACACGAAGAAAATAGCCGTAGCCCTGAAAACCGTTGGGTTGATCAACATCCAGTTCGCGATCAAGGATGAGCAGGTGTATGTGATTGAAGCCAACCCACGCGCCAGCCGGACGGTTCCGTTCATCTGCAAAGCGTACCAGGAGCCGTACGTCAACTACGCAACCAAGGTGATGCTGGGTGATAAGAAGGTGAAAGACTTCACGTTCAAGCCTGTCAAGAAAGGCTATGCGATTAAAATTCCAGTGTTCTCGTTCAGCAAATTCCCGAATGTAAACAAGGAACTTGGCCCCGAAATGAAATCGACTGGCGAAGGCATCTACTTCATCGATGACCTCACCGACGATTACTTCCAGAAGGTCTACTCCGAGCGGAATTTGTACCTGAGCCGGTAATCTCCAATAAACAAAGCGCCCCAATCTTCAGACAAGGTTGGGGCGCTTTGTTTTATTATCGGATGAAGATATGGCTGAACCCATCTGTAATATCGATATCGTACAGGGTCAGTTTTCCCGTCTGAAAAATCATCTGCTGATTGCCGTATAGAACCGGAACGAAGTTTTTGACAGCTCCCGAATACACTTTTTTATTGCTGATTGCCAGTACATACTCGTCAGCCTTCGCAGTTTTCTGAACACTGTAATCACTGGAAAAGAAAATTGTATCGGAGCGCGTAATCGTCAGTTTTCCAGCTTCATCGAGTCGCAATAGGACTTGCTCCCCCGCCTTAGGCTTATAGACGATCCCGGCAAAGCCTCCTGCCGACTGCGACCATATCCAGTTTCCGGCATAAGCTGGAGAGACCGTTTCATTATGGCACCCTCCCAACAGCATAGCCCCCAACAGCACAAAGACAAATTGTTTCATGATGCATCCTATCAACTTTCACATAAGATACACCCTAAACATGAATCGTTGGAATGCAGCCCCTAAAAATCTGTTTACCAGCCGATTTCATTAAAATAAACTGGCCCACTTCACATCGTGTAAAGTGGGCCAGTAGACTCCAAACCTGATTCACTAAAAGCCTAAACCGAGTGTAAAGCCACGTACGGTTGGGTTACCAGAAAGGGTTGTACCTGCCGTAGCTGACCCCGTTGCCAGATTGATCGTATACACACGTGTGGTGCCGCCGACGCGTAACAAGGCATACGCTGTGCCACTGGTGCCGCCAATATCGAATCCATTGGCACTCTCAACCTCAACACCCAAAGGCCCTACACTGACCAGCGTACCGTTGTTAGGTGGATTTTGCTGAAAGAGAATGGCTCCTCCCGAGCGAACATCGATATCATACAATACGGTCGACGTAGCTCCGGCAAAATTATTTGTATACGCGGCTGCCGATACATTAGGCGCACCACCCGGTGGCGAAAAAGCCAAAGCGCCATCGGTAGCCGCCAGGGCACCATTCGTAGAATACGATCGACGGTAGGGTTGAAATCGAACCCAAAATCCGTTCCCGACAGCGTAAATAAACCAGGATTACCAACCGTTGTAACACTCCAGGTCGTTGAAGCGGCCACAGTAATCGTATACAGTCGGTTCGAGCTACCCAGTGCATACAATTGTCCATTGACCGGGCGCGTATCGATACCCAGCAGGGTTTCGCCTGGTTGCAATCCAGAGAGCGTTTTCGAAGTAATAGTGGTTGCACTTTGTGGATTGAAGATGAGCAGGTTATTCGACCCATCCAGCGCATAGGCTACGGGTTCGGTCGGAATAGCCAGTCCAATCACATTATTTTGTAAATCCCCTAATTTCTGCAATCGACCCGTCGACAGATTAATTTGTTGTAGTTCCGACTTCCCATTGAAGGTCACCGCTACCAATCCTTCGCCCGTTGGAGCAATGTCAAATCCGGCCGCTCCAGTGATATCCAGACCTAGCGGGCCTACATCGACCAGCGTACCGTTATTAGGCGGATTCTGAATGTACAGCCGATCCGTTGCCGGGTCAATATCATAGAGGGTCGTTGTGGTAGCGCCCGCCCGGTTATTGGTATAGGCGACTTCAGAAATGGCCGCTCCTGGTACGCCATTGATCGGTGTATCCGTTGCGGCAATCATCCCTGTTTCTGGATTCAGCCGTAAATCAATGCCCGTGTTAGTTACCAGCCGAATCCGATCGACGGTAGGATTAAAATCAAGCCCCATGATGGTGCCAATATCGCTGGATGTAAATGGGGTATCCGTTAGTGGGCGAGCAACACCCGACGTTGGATTAATGATAAACAGGCGCTTCATATTGCTCACGCCATAGAGTTGACCAGTAGCCGGACGAAAATCGATCGATAGAATTCGTTCGCCCTGCGGTCCACCCATCGGGAAGGTAATCGGTACAAAGTTCGAAGGGGCCGAAGGCGTCCTGACGCTGACCCGCCAAAGCTGGTTGGCATCGGTCAATACATAAATGTTTGCATCAGGTAATAAATTCAGATCGGGCACCATGCGGTGATCCTGACAGGCGTTGAGTGTTACCAGACCGATCATCGCCAGGAGACCAGCGAAACGTCCAAGTAGCTTTTTCTGATTCATAATCGTATGGTTAAAATGGCATTAAAAACAATCAATGCTTATACGACTAGAGATCGAAAACGGATTTACTTGAATTAAAATTTAATTAAAATTTTCAATGCAGAAGAACATCTCCGCTGCTACTTTACCAGGCTTTTCTGAGACTTATGTAGCTTCCGAACGAGTCGGGTAATAACTCACCCCGGTCCAGTGCGACCAACGTTGTCAATACCGTTCGAGATCGTTTTCCTAGAGGCCATTGCGCTCCCAAACTGGTCGAAAACTGGTGAAGCACATCCAAAAAAGGCTGCTTATACGAGCCAAAATTCCGACTGTACGACACGCGTGCTGTCAAGGCAGGCCCATTCCGAAACCCACCCATTACGCCCATATACCACATCACTACCCGGTTATTCGGATAATACCCGTTTCCGGTGTACGCGTTATTGACATCCGGCCTGAAATCGGTACGGGGAAGAATAAACGGTGTTCCCAGCGTACGCCCTTTATACGACCACCCCTGAATATACTGGCTGTGGTTGAAGTAATTATCGGCGCCCTGCCAGCGTGCATATGGGTCAAAAATAGGGCCGCTCTGGTCGGTCGTCGTTAGCCATTCGAGCACAACCCGCTGAAGTCGGAATGTTGTTTTTGCGGACGAATGATTCAAAAAACGGACGCCAGTCAGGCCATCAGGCAGGTTTTTTAAGGCTAACCCCGATGCATCATCGTACATATGCTGGTGATACAGCAGCCAGTTAGACGCTTTTCCCTTCCATTCCACCGCCACATCGTAGCTACCGACGTGATTGCCAAGCCGATTAGTACCATCGAATTCCGTAAATCGGTCATTCTGAAGCGCATCAGGGTATCTACCCGTCACAAGGGAGAGGTAATCCTGAAACGACGTAGACAGACTTCCATTCACCGCTAATGGTGTACCAATCAGGTAATCGGCATGCCCCCCCCACTGCACCTGGTGATTGAGTCCTGCATAGAATTGGAAGCGCCAGTGTGGCTTTCCAAGGCGTCCGTACAGATATTTCTGATGCAAATAACTTTCTTGTACATAAGTATTTACCAGCCATCCATGTGCATATCCAACCCGAAATGCCAAAAGTTTTTTAGTAAAGCCAATGGGTACGAAATTGGGCGTATGCAACTGAATTTTCGGGAAAGGCTGTGCATTGCCAGGCCAGCTACTTCCCGCCGATTACCACCAAACAGTTCGAACTGCCCAAATCGTAACTTCACAAAGGCATCGGGCAGTATAATAGCCGGATTGTCGGACGTAGGTTGCGGACCGGCATTCCCCACAGCATATACCCCAAAGCCCCAGTCGAAGCGGGATTTTCGCCGGGCTGTCGTATCCGGGCGCCGTTTGTAATCGCGTAGTATACCCAACCGAAGCGTACCGAATGACCCGCGAACAGGCACTGTATTGTACTGGTTCGTTCGCAGCCAGAACGGATTCTGAGGGGCCGATGTATAGCTCCCTCCCACTTCTACTGAATACCGAATCATAGTGGTATCCCGGACCAACTGCGCCCAGGTCGACGGCACACTAAACCCCAATAAAACAGTAACCAGGTAGCGCGTTCGCATAGACATTTCCAATACTCATGACAACGGTTGACAAACATACAGTTATCCTTTCTAAATCGTTTATCAGCCTTACAATTATACATACGGTCGAAACATATTTGACAGTTTTTAGATTATATAGGGATAACCTGTTAGAGAACATATGAACGAAACCGTTACGTTAAACAATGGTGTTGAAATGCCTTTGCTCGGACTCGGTGTGTATGCCCCAAGTCAGACTAATGAAGTACAGCAGGCTGTAGAATGGGCGCTCGAAGCCGGTTGTCGCCTGATCGATACGGCAGCCGCCTACGGAAACGAACGCGAAGTAGCGGATGCGATCCGATCTAGTGGTATACCGCGAAGCGATATTTTTATCACCACCAAAGTATGGAACGACGACCAGGGATATAACCGAACCCTTCGGGCTTTCAACCGAAGCCTGGAACGCCTTCGCATCGATTCTATTGATTTATACCTTGTCCACTGGCCTGTTAAAGCCCATCGGCATGATACCTGGCGAGCCCTCGAAAAAATTTATAGTGAAGGTCGAGCCCGTGCCATTGGCATTTCCAACCATTACCCGACTCATATCGACGAATTACTGACCAGATCCACAATCACCCCGGCTCTTAATCAAATCGAATTCAGCCCCTATTGTTTCGTTCCTGAAGTACTGGACTATTGCCAGCAAAAGCAGATTCAGGTAGAAGGATACGCGCCGTTGGTTCGGGGTCAGAAAAAAGACGATCCACGATTGATAGCACTGGCTGAAAAATACGGCAAAAGCACGTTTCAACTCTTGATCCGCTGGTCGTTACAGCATGGTGCGGTTACCATTCCGAAATCCGTTAAACGGGAACGCATTCAGGAAAATTTCGACGTCTGGGATTTCACGATTTCCGATGACGATATGGCGCTGCTGGATACCTTTTATGATAACACCCGCATTGCCGATGATCCCAGAACGCTGCCCTAGTCAGCCATGTTAGCGAATGGGTAACGGTTCCCGTATGACACATTCGATTGGGAAGTGTGCCTGTAATAGATCGGCCAGAGCCTGTAAGCCCCATTCTTCACTACGACGGTGCCCTACGGCAATGACGGCTATACCGGTTTCATCGACAGCTTGCTGGCCCGGTTTTCGATAGGCCCCTGTTACATACAGGTGCGCCCCTCGTTCGGACGCTTCCCGAACCAGTGTGTTCGTCATTGCCCCTACTACGGCAACTCGCGAGCTCATGGGTTGCCATCTGGCCATACTATGCCCAGCCTCGGCCCGATCATAGCCCCCAAACAGTTCCTGAATGGTATCGAGCCACTCATCAAATTCCCGCTGCGCTACATCCACAAGCATACCCAATGGACGCTGAGGCAACACGCTCCCATTTTTAGCCGAATCCTGCTTATATCCCAGTGGCTCCAGATCGCTTGTTGCTCCCAATTGGGTAGCGAGCTGCTGATTATACCCAATCGACAGCGATTCATCGAAGGGTAGATGGTGAGTTAAAACCCCGAAATCGTTCGGAAGGGCCGCCAAATCAAGTTGCCAGGGTCGATGTAGCCAAAGGGCATCCAATTGATTTTCCAGAACCCAATCGGACAGCTTTGAGAACGGTTCTAATGCCAACCCAATCCGATGGATAGGTCGACTGGATGGATAGTAAATACCACCCCGTTCAGTTTCGGGGTATCGATCAATGACTAAGCTGGCTTGTAGAAAACGGTCTATATCAGCCAGATAAACGGGTGCACTGTGCATTCTTGCTTAACTACTAACTTAGCAAAATGTTGAGCAAGGAAGTCTATTGAGTGATTGAGCGAATGAGTGATTGAGCGATTGAGTGAATAGCTGACGCATACTATTTTCACTCAATCGCTCAATCACTCATTCGCTCAATAGACTTCGCACATGATTTTGGATTTACCGAAAATAAAGTTGTAGTTTTGCAGCCTAAACTGGCGACCTCAATGCCAGCCCGTCAAATCCGATGAAGTTCCTCGCTTAAAAACCCACGTGGTTTTTTCTTCTTCTCTCTAGTGTTTCTGCTCGCATGGGCAGTCGATTTCATTTCCATTTCACTCATACAGTGCCTGTAGCTCTTCAGCTATTGTCTAGTCTTTTTGTCCAATGACCAAATACATTCGGTTATTACTGGACGCATTGCGCGGTTCAGAAACCAATTTTACATCGGGTAGCATCAACCGGGCTATCTTTCTTTTATCGGTTCCGATGATTCTGGAAATGGTGATGGAGTCACTGTTTGCGGTCGTCGATGTGTTTTTTGTAGCGAAAATCGGGACGCAGGCGATTGCCACCGTAGGATTAACTGAATCGGTACTCACCATTGTATACTCCATTGCTATCGGCTTAAGTACGGCAGCTACAGCCATGGTATCCCGGCGAGTTGGCGAAGATAACCGGCGGGGAGCCGCTCAGGCAGTAGGTCAGGTTATTCTGGTTTCGCTGGTTATGGCCGTCCTGATGGGTGTACCGGGCTTTATCTTTGCCGAAGGCATTCTGCGGTTGATGGGTGGCGACGAGCAACTGATTGCTAATGGAGCGAATTTCACCCGGATGATTTTTGCCAGTTCACCCGCTATCATGCTGCTGTATACCCTAAGCGGTTGCCTGCGGGGTGCGGGCGATGCATCAATGGCTATGCGGTCGTTATGGATCGCCAACGGATTCAATATCATTCTGTGCCCGGTGCTTATTTTTGGCTGGGGCCCTTTCCCGGAATTGGGTGTTATGGGTTCGGCAGTAGCCACCACAGTGGGCCGTTCACTGGGTGTATTGTACCAACTATATGCGCTGACGCGTCAGAAAGGTGGAATCCAGGTCCTTCGCTCCGATCTAACGCCCGACATGGAGGTTATTCGAAACATCATCAGTCTGGCTATAGGCGGCACAAGTCAATTCCTGGTGGGGTCAGCTAGCTGGATATTTCTGACCCGCATCCTGTCGACTTATGGCAGCGATGTAGTGGCTGGGTATACGATTG
>Ga0209930_1004524_pt1 | contig 12322 bp, 10 predicted proteins | sample ThiBiot_500_biof_2_FD_183948 | JGI IMG/M metagenome (GOLD analysis project Ga0209930, IMG submission 183948) | Wastewater bioreactor microbial communities from Cape Town, South Africa - Thiocy_cont_500_biof (SPAdes) | ecosystem: Engineered > Bioreactor > Thiocyanate-remediating >... | reverse complement strand
AGTAGATGGCATGCATCAGGAAACGCACTGGCTGCCATTCGACGCGTAAATAGTTTCGATATCGTGAAACCAGGGGCCCGGCAGCGGCAGCCTCGCGTCCATGACGCCCGGCGCGCCCGCATCCCGGGCACGCCAGCGCCTGCAGTGCCTCCACCGCGCCGCCACGCGGCGCCGGTGAAGCACGGCGGACGCTGCCTAGTGCGCTTCGTCCCAATTGTCGCCGACGCCGGTATCGACCACCAGCGGCACCCGCAAGCGGGCCGCACCGGCCATGCGCGATTCCACTTCCGCGCGCAGCGTGTCGATGAAATCCGCATCGGCCTCGAACACCAGTTCGTCGTGCACCTGCAGGATCATCTGCGCGCGCGCGCGGTGGCCGGCCAGCCAGTCGTCCACGCTGACCATCGCGCGCTTGATGATGTCCGCGGCGGTGCCCTGCATCGGCGCGTTGATCGCGGCGCGCTCGGCGCCGGCGCGCAGGCCCTGGTTGCGCGCATGGATGTCGTTCAGGTACAGGCGGCGGCCGAACAGGGTTTCCACGTAGCCCTGCTCGCGCGCCTGCACGCGCATGCGCTCCATGAAGTCGCGCACCGCCGGGTAGCGGCTGAAATACAGCGCCACGTAGTCCTGCGCCTGGCCGCGGTCGATGCCCAGGTTCTTGGCCAGGCCGAACGCGCTCATGCCGTACATCAGGCCGAAGTTGATGGCCTTGGCGGCGCGGCGCTCGTTCGCGCTGACGTCCTCCAGCTTGCGGCCGAACACCTCGGCGGCGGTGGCGCGGTGCACGTCCACGCCCTGCTCGAAGGCGCGGATCAGGCCGGGGTCCTCGGACAGGTGCGCCATGATGCGCAGTTCGATCTGCGAATAGTCGCAGGCCATCAGCCTGCGTCCCGGCGGCGCGACGAAGGCCTTGCGGATGCGGCGGCCATCGTCGGTGCGGATCGGAATGTTCTGCAGGTTGGGATCGGACGAGGACAGCCGCCCGGTGGCGGCGCCCGCCTGGTGGTAGCTGGTATGCACGCGGCCGGTGTCGGGATTGACCATCTCCGGCAGCTTGTCGGTATAGGTGCTGCGCAGCTTGGCCAGGCCGCGGTATTCCAGGATCACGCGCGGCAGCTCGTGCTGCTCGGCGATGGCTTCCAGCGCCTCCTCGTTGGTGCTCGGCTGGCCCTTGGGCGTCTTCACCAGCGCCGGCAGGCCCAGCTCGTCGAACAGCACCGCCTGCAGCTGCTTGGGCGAATCCAGGTTGAAACTGCGCCCGGCCAGTGCGGTGGCCTTCTGCTGCGCGGCGAGCATGCGCGCGGACAGGTCGGCGCTCTGCCGCCGCAGCTCGGCGCTGTCGATGCACACGCCGTTGGCCTCGATGCGCGCCAGTACCGGCACCAGCGGCATCTCGATCTCGCGGTACACCTTTTCCAGCGCCGGTTCGGCAGCCAGCTGCGGCGCCAGCGCGCGATGCAGGCGCAGGGTGATGTCCGCATCCTCGGCGGCATAGTGGCCGGCCTCGTCGATGCCGACCTGCGAGAACGAGATCTGCTTGGCGCCCTTGCCGGCGACGTCCTCGAACTTGGTCGTGGTGTAGCCCAGGTAGCGCTGCGCCAGCGAATCCATGTCGTGGCGGGTGGCGGTGGAATTGAGCACGAAGCTCTCCAGCATGGTGTCGTCGGCGTAGCCGCGCACCTCCACGCCGTGGCGCCGCAACACGTGGATGTCGTACTTGCCGTGCTGGCCGAGCTTGCGCCTGCCGGCGTCTTCGAGCAGCGGCCGCAATGCGTCCAGCACCCGCGCCGACGGCAACTGCGCCGGCGCGCCCGGGTAGTCGTGGCCGACCGGGATATAGGCACCGGTACCCGGCTCGACCGCCAGGCTCACGCCGACCAGCCGCGCGCGCATCGCGTCCAGCGCATCGGTCTCGGTGTCGAAGGCGAATTCGGGCGCCGCCTGCAGGCGCTCGACCCAGGCACGCAGCCGTTCATCGGTGAGCACGGTCTCGTACTCGCCCTTGCCCACCATCGCCGGGTCGGTCACGGGCGGCGCCGGGCCGTCCCCGCCACGCGCGAAGCCGGCGGCGGTGCCGCGCAGGCTGACCTTGGCCTCGTCGGCGGCGGCCGGTGCCGCGACGCCACCCAGTTCACGCAGCGCCTGGGTGAAGCCGTAGCGGCCGTACAGTTCGCGCAGGCTGTCCACGTGCTGCTCGCGCAGGCGCAGGTCGCGCGGCCCCTGCTCCAGCGCCACGTCGGTGCGGATGGTGACCAGCTCGCGGTTGAGCGGCAGCCGCGGCAGCGCCGCGCGCAGGTTCTCGCCGATCTTGCCCTTCATGGCGGCCGCGGCGGCCATCACGCCGTCCAGGTCGTTGTACTCGGCCAGCCACTTGGCCGCGGTCTTGGGGCCGCACTTGTCCACGCCGGGCACGTTGTCCACGGCGTCGCCCATCAACGCCAGGTAATCCACGATCTGGTCGGCGCGCACGCCGAACTTGTCCATCACCGCGGCATCGGAATCGGTCCGGCTGCCGGTCATGGTATTGACCAGGATCACGCCCGGGCGCACCAGCTGGGCGAAGTCCTTGTCGCCGGTGGAGATGGTCACCTCCAGCCCGTCGGCGGCGCCGGCCAGGGCCAGGGTGCCGATCACGTCGTCGGCCTCCACGCCGGGCACGCGCAGGATGTCGATGCCCAGCGCGTGCACGATGTCGCACATCGGCTGCACCTGGGCGCGCAGTTCATCGGGCATCGGCGGGCGGTTGGCCTTGTACTCGGCGTACAGGTCGTCGCGGAAGGTCTTGCCCGGGGCGTCGACCACGAAGGCCACGTAGTCGGGCTTTTCCTTCAGCGTGGCACGCAGCATGTTGACCACGCCGAACAGCGCGCCGGTAGGCTCGCCGGCGGCATTGGACAACGGCGGCAACGCGTGGAACGCGCGGTACAGGTAACTGGACCCGTCGATCAGGACTAATCTGCTCATGCGGCGATTCTACGCGGCCTCCCCCGGCACGACGCGCGCACCGGCCGCAGGCAGGCATAATCGGGGGACACCGATGCGAGGAGCCGCCGTCATGAAACACCTGCTGCTGATTCCCCTGCTTGCCCTGGCCGGTTGCGCCAGCATGGGCCGGGACGCCGATGCGCCGCCGGTGGACGTGACCGGCGCCGATGTCACCCGCCGCAGCCTCGACAACGGCGACACCATTGAGGAATACCGCGTCGGCAGCCAGCTGCGCATGGTCAAGGTCACTCCCGCACGCGGGGCGCCGTTCTACCTTTACGACCGCAATGGCGACGGCCGCATGGACAACGACAAGGACGGCGTGTCGCCGGTCTACTGGAAGCTGTACAGCTGGTGATCGCCTTCGCCGCCGCGGCGGGCATGGCCTGCCGCGGCCGGCACCGGCGGACACGGAAAAGCCCCCTTCGGCAACAATGGCATTGAAGGGGGTACGCTGAAAACGGAAAAGGGCGGCAGCCTCGCCGGTGGGAGGGCGCAGGCGCCCTCCCCCGGATCGATCAGCGCCGGCGCGGCGACCTCAGCGGATCACCAGCACCGGCACCTTGCTGCGCGCCAGCACTTCGGCAGTCTGGCTGCCGAGCAGAACCCGGGTCATGCCGCGGCGGCCGTGCGAGGTCATCACCAGCAGGTCGCTGCCGCAGGCATCGGCGGTCTCGATGATGCCGTCGGCCGCATAGCGGTCGAGCACGTGGTGGCCGATCACCTCGGCCACGCCGGCCGCACGCGCGGCGTCCAGCGACGGCTGCAGGATCTTCTGCGCCGCGGCCTCGCGGTCCTGCTTGTATTCGGGGCTGGCTTCGTAGCCGGCGCTCCAGCCCATGGCGTCGTACATGCCTACGGCCCACGGCTCGGAGACGGTGACGATGTCGACCCTGGCGCCGAGTTGCGCCGCCAGTTCCAGGCCCTTCTGCAGGCCCTTCATGGCCAGTTCGGAACCATCGGTCGCGATCAGGATGCGCTTGTACATGGCGGTGTTCCTTGGCAAGGGTGGCAGGAGAGCATTACACACCCGCGCCCGCCCCGGCGCATTGAGCCTGATCAAACGGCCGGCCGCGGGCGACCGCCGCGCTGCGGCGCCTAGAGCACGTTCAGGTTGGCGTAGGCCATCACCAGCCACTTGCTGCCGGCCTCGGCGAACTCGACCTGCACCCGCGCATGCGCGCCGCTGCCTTCGTAGTCGGTGACCACGCCCTCGCCGAACTTGGGGTGGCTGACGCTGGCGCCCAGGCGGATCGCCGGCGCTTCCAGCGCGGCATGGCCGGTCACCCGGCTGCTGCCGAGCGAGGCCGGGCGCGAGACCTGCACCTTGGGCCGCACTTCGTGCAGCAGTTCGCGCGGGATCTCGCGCAGGAAGCGCGACGGCAGGCTGTAGTTGTCCTGGCCGTGGATGCGGCGCGACTCGGCGTAACCCAGCACCAGCTTCTGCCGGGCGCGGGTGATGCCGACGTAGGCCAGCCGGCGCTCTTCTTCCAGCCGGCCGCTTTCCTCCAGCGAGCGCGCGCCCGGGAACAGCCCTTCCTCCAGCCCGGCCAGGAACACCAGCGGGAACTCCAGGCCCTTGGCCGAATGCAGCGTCATCAGCTGCACGCCGTCCTCGCCGGCCTGGGCCTGGCCTTCGCCGGCCTCCAGCGAGGCGTAGGACAGGAAGGCCACCAGCTCGCTCATGTCGGCGGCGCCCTCCTCGTCCTGGTCGCGCTGGACGAAACGCGAGGCCACCGAGACCAGTTCGTCGAGGTTGTCGCTGCGCGATTCGGAGTCGAGCGTGTTGCGGCTCTCCTTGCTCCAGTGTTCGCGCAGCGCCGAGCGCACCAGCACGTGGTCGATGCGCTCGGCCAGGGTCATCTGCGTGGTTTCGCCGCCGATCTGCTGGACCAGGTTGAGGAATCCGGCCAGCGCGTTCCTGGCACGCGCGGCGAGGTCGCCGCCCTGGGTTGCGAGCATCGCCGCCTCCCACAACGACAGCGACTGCGCGCGCGCGACGCGCCGCACTTCGTCCAGGGTGCGCTCGCCGATGCCGCGCGCCGGCGTATTCACCGCGCGCTCGAACGCCGCGTCGTCGTTGCGGTTGGTCAGCAGCCGCAGGTAGGCCAGCGCGTCCTTGATCTCGGCGCGCTCGAAGAAGCGCATGCCGCCGTACACGCGGTACGGCACCTGTTCGGACAGCAGCGCCTCTTCGAAGGCACGCGACTGCGCGTTGCTGCGGTAAAGCACGGCGATGTCGCCGTAGCTGCCGCCGTCGCGCACCCACTGCCGCGCACGCTCGACCAGGTAGCGCGCCTCGTCCATCTCGTTGTAGGCGGCATACAGGTCGATCGGCTCGCCGTCGCCGCTGTCGGTCCACAGCTGCTTGCCGATGCGGTCCGGGTTGTGCGCGATGACCGCGTTGGCGGCGTTGAGGATGTTGGCGCTGGAGCGGTAGTTCTGCTCCAGGCGGATGGTCTGCGCGCCCGGGAAATCCTTCAGGAAGCGCTGCACGTTCTCGACCTTGGCGCCGCGCCAGCCGTAGATGGCCTGGTCGTCGTCGCCGACCACGAACACGTGGCCCGAGTCGCCGGCCAGCACGCGCACGAAGGCGTACTGGATGGCATTGGTGTCCTGGAACTCGTCGACCAGGATCTCGCCGAAGCGCGCGCGGTAGTGGGCCAGCAGCGCCGGGTTGTCGCGCAGCAGTTCGTGCGCGCGCAGCAGCAGTTCGGCGAAATCCACCAGCCCGGCGCGGTCGCAGCGCGCCTGGTACTCGATGTAGGCCTGGCGCATGGTTTCCAGCCAGGCATCGTGCGGTTCGGGCTGGATGTGCTGCGGGCGCCGGCCTTCGTCCTTCTGCGCGTTGATCCACCATGCGATCTGCTTGGCCGGGAACTTGCCGTCGTCCAGCTCCAGCGCCTGCACCACGCGCTTGACCAGCCTCAGCTGGTCGTCCGAATCCATCACCTGGAACGCTTCGGGCAACCGGGCATCGGCCCAGTGCAGGCGCAGCAGGCGGTGGGCCAGGCCATGGAACGTGCCGATCCACATGCCGCGCGCACCGTTGCGCAGCTGCAGGTCGATGCGCTGGCGCATCTCGCCGGCGGCCTTGTTGGTGAAGGTTACCGCGAAGATGCCGTGGGTCGGCACGCCGTGCACTTCGTTGAGCCAGGCGATGCGGTGGGTGAGCACGCGGGTCTTGCCGGAGCCGGCGCCGGCAAGGATCAGGTAGTGGCCGGGGGCAGCGGAAACGGCCTCGCGCTGGGCCGGGTTCAGCCCATCGAGCAGGTGGGAAACATCCATCGGCGCATTCTACGGGAAAGGCCCCGGCGGCACCGTGCGTTCAGCCCTGCGGCGGCTGCAGCCGGGCAGCCGCCTGCTGCGCCTGCACGCGCAGTTCGGGTATCGCCAGGCTCTCCCACAGGCGGCCGATGCGCAGGCTGCCGAGCACCTGTATGCGCGGCTCGGCCACGCCGTCCGCATCGAGCAGGCTGCCGTCCGGCGCGCTGTCGATGCCGATGCCGTGCGGCCCGGGGCGGGCGACGCCACTGCCCAGCATCTGCTGCAGCAGCGGATTGCGCATGGCCTGCGCGCGCATCTCCACGCCGGTGGCGTTGATCACGCAGTGCGCATCGATCTGGAACGGCTGCCGCCGCCGGTCGAGCGCGCCCAGGCGCACGCAGGCGCCTTCGGCGATGGCGGTTTCCAGGCGGCCGCGGTGCAGGTGCAGGCGGCCCTGCCGCTGCAGTTCCAGCAACTGCGCATGCACCGGCACGGCGATGCGGTGCCGGTGCACGTCCCAGTAGCGCACCACGTGGCGCAGGAAGCGGCGCTGGTCGTCCAGCGACAGCGATTGCCACAACGCCTGGCCCAGCGGCCGGATGCGTTCCATCACGTTCTGCCACGGGATGCCGCGCCGCGCGGCCTCGGCCGCATGCCGGCGCAGCGCGCGCACGCGCTGGCGCAGGCCCATGGCCAGCAACGGCTCGGGATCGTAGTCGGCGGCCGGGCCCTGCGCATGCGGCAGCGGCAGCAGCGCGTGGCGCGAAAGCACGTGCACCTGCCCGCGATGCCCGCAGGCGGCAAGCGACGCCACGCTGTCGGCCATGCTCAGCCCGGAGCCGACGATGGCCACGTCGGCGCTGGCGGCGACGTCCTGCACCGCGTCGTAATCCCAGGCCTCGATGCGCCTGCCGGGCGGCACCGCGCTGGCGCCGCGGGCCGGCAGCGGGCGCAGCGCGTTGCCGGTACACAGCGCCACCGACCCGGCCCGCAGCGCCGGGCCCGCATCCAGCTGCAGCACGATGCCGGCGGCCTGGCGTTCAAGCGCCTGGACCCGCGCCGCGCGCACGTCCAGCAACGCCGGGCTGGCGTCCACTGCCTGCTGCAGGCGCTGCCGCAGGTATGCCGCGTAGTGGTGGCGGGCGACGAAGGCCCGCGCCAGCGCCTCGCGCTCGACCCCGGGGAACGCGTCCTGCGCGAGCAGGTAATCGAGGAAGTCGTCGGGACGGTCGGGGAAACCGCTCATCCGCCCGGCCGGCACGTTGAGCAGGTGCGCGGGGTGGCGCGTGGCGTAGGCCACGCCGCGGCCGAGCGGCAGCTGCGGCTCGACGATCACCACGCGCAGCGCGCGGGTGGCGCCGCGCAGCACGCCGATCGCCACGAGCACGCCGGCGGCACCGCCGCCGATGATCGCGATGTCGCAGGCCTGGGTCTGGTCGGAAACTGTCATGCGCCGATTGTAGGCGATGCCGCCACCACTGCCTGATGCCGCCGGCGCATGTGCTGATGGTGGCCCGATGGCCTGCCGACAGCCTGCCCATGGCCCTGAAACACGGAACCCGCCTTGCGGCGGGTCCGGTGTGGAACGGCGATCCAGGCAATCCTTGCGGATTACTTGATCTTGCCTTCCTTGTACATCACGTGCTTGCGGACCACCGGGTCGTACTTCAGGAATTCCATCTTCCCCGGGGTGTTCTTCTTGTTCTTGTCGGTCGTGTAGAAGTGGCCAGTGCCGGCCGAGGAAATCATACGGACCTTATCGCGCTTACCTGCCATGATGGTTTACTCCTCAGACCTTTTCGCCGCGCGCACGCAGCTCAGCCAGAACGGAATCGATGCCGTTCTTGTCGATGGTGCGCAGTGCATGCGCGGAAACACGAAGCTTGACCCAGCGGTTCTCGCTGGCGACCCAGAAACGACGCTCGTGCAGGTTCGGCTGGAAACGACGACGGGTCTTGTTGTTGGCATGCGAGACGTTGTTACCCGTCTGCACCTTCTTGCCGGAAACTTGGCAAACTCGGGACATTGCGCACCTCGGTAATGTCGGTTGTCTCTTCCTTGGCCAGGAAGAGGGCGGCCCCGGCGGTTGCCCGCCACGTGTCATGGGAATCAAAGGGTTACGCTGACGAGGGTGGGCGGATGACACGTTCCCGACCACCGATCCGGAGGTTTCCGGACACAGCGAGCCGGCAATTATGCCGGGCCAGGGCCTCGAGTGCAAACCGCCGGCCGCGGCCGGCCCTAGCGGGGCGCGAAATCCAGGCTCCGGCGCCAGCGCAGCGGCGTGCCGGCCCGGCCCGGGTCCGGCGGAAACAGGCTCAGGTAGCCGGCGGCGATGGCGCGGTCGCGCAGGCGTTCACCCACGCCTTCGGCCACTTCGACCTCCACATGGGTGACCTTGCCCTGCGGATCGACGTCCATCGCCCAGACCAGCCGGCCCGCCCATTGTTCCGGGGCGATCGAGGCATCGTAGTTCGGGCGCCCGGCGACATAGGGAACGTCGCACTGCTGGAACAATGGCGCGTCCTCCAACCGTGGATCGACGCGGATCGTCGCCGTGCTGCTGCCACCGTCGCCGAGGACCACATGCGCGGTCCAGTCGCCCGGCCGGCCACCGCTGCCCAGGTCGGCCCGGTAGCACCGCTTGGCGCCACGGTAGTCGTCATGACGCTGCAGGGACACCGGCGTGCCGTCGGCATCGCGCAGCTCCAGCTGCAGGCCGCCGACATCGCCGGTCGCGGCAGTGGCGGCCACACAGATCTGGTGCTCGTGATCGCCGGTCATGACGAACTGCCGGGTCTGCTGGCGGTCCTGGACCACAGGAACTCGATGTAGATGCCGCTGTCCTGCGCGGCGGCCGCGCCGCACAGCGACAACAGGATGGGCACGGCAAGATGGCGCGATCGCATGGGTCCGCTCCCTGGAGGTACCGCCGGACTCTAGCCAGCCCGGCAGGTGCAGATCAAATCAGGACGCGCGCGCCTGCGCGCCACGCAGTTCACGCCAGGCCGTGCGCGCCACCTTCCAGGCCGAGCGCAGGAACAGCAGCAGCAAGGCCACCGCGATTAGCAGGTCCGGCCAGCCGGCACCGAACGCCCACACCGCCAGCGCGGCCAGGATCACCGCGCCGCCTTCGTAGACGTCGTTCAACGAGCACGCCCAGGCCGATGCCAGGTTGATGTCGCCCTGGCGGTAGGGCCACAACAGGCGCAGGCACAGCAGGTTGGCGGCGAGGTTCAGCAGCGCGGCGATGCCCATGCTCTCGAACAACGGCAGCTGCGGATGGGCCAGCTTCCAGCCGATGCCCACGGCCACCGCGATGGCCGCGCACAGGATGAAGCCTGCCTTGAGCAGGGCAACCCTCGCCTTGGCAGCGAGGCCGGCACCGACCACCGCCAGGCTCAGCGCGTAGGTCAGCGCGTCGCCCAGGTTGTCCAGGCTGCCAGACAGCAGCGAAGCCGAACCGCTGTGCCAGGCCGCGGCCATCATCATCACGAAGGTCAGCAGGTTGATCGCCAGCACCCACACCAGCACCCGCCGCTGGCGGGCCTGCATGCGCCCGACCTCCAGGGTTCGGCCACAGCCGCAACAGTCGCTCATTCCACTTCCAGACCCGATGTCCGGGCCCATTTTCCCACCGGCGGGCACCGATTGCAGCGCACCCCGCAGCGCAGCATCCCCGGCCCACGCCGAAGGCGTGGACCGGGGACGGATTCACGACTCGCGGCGATGCAGCCAGCGGTACAGCACCGGCAGCACCAGCAGCGTCAACAGGGTCGAGGACACGATGCCGCCGATCACCACCGTGGCCAGCGGCCGCTGCACTTCCGAGCCGGCGCCGACGTTGAAGGCCATCGGCACGAAGCCCAGCGACGCCACCAGCGCGGTCATCAGCACCGGCCGCAGGCGGCCCAGCGCGCCTTCGCGCACCGCCTCCAGCAGCGGCCGTCCCTGCTCGCGCAGGCTGCGCACGAAGCTGATCATCACCAGTCCGTTGAGCACCGCCACGCCGGACAGCGCGATGAAGCCCACGCCCGCGGAGATCGACAACGGGATGCCGCGCAGGGCCAGTGCCAGCACGCCGCCGGTCAGCGCCAGCGGCACCCCGCTGAACACGATGGCCGCATCCTTGCCCGAGCCGAACGCCCAGAACAGCATCGCGAAGATCAGGGTCAGCGTCACCGGCACCACCACCGCCAGCCGCTGGCTGGCCGAGATCATCTGCTCGAAGCTGCCGCCGTAGTCGATCCAGTAGCCGGCCGGCAGCTGCACGCGGCTGTTGATGGCCTGCTGCAGTTCGCTGACGAAGCTGCCCAGGTCGCGGTCGCGCACGTTGGCGGTGACCACGATGCGACGCTTGCCGTTGTAGCGGTTGATCTGGTTGGGGCCTTCGCTGGCTTCGATGCTCGCCAGTTCGCGCAGCGGCACCGTGCGCGGGTTGCCGGTGAACACGCCGGCGGCACCGCCGCGGCTCAGTTCATCGGCATTGCCGCTGGCCAGCGCGGTTTCCAGCGACACCGGCAGGTCCGCCAGGGCCGCTGGATCCTGCCGCAGTTCCTCCGGCAGGCGCACCACGATGTTGAAGCGGCGGTCCCCCTCGAACAACTGCCCGGCCACCTGCCCGCCCACCGCGGTGGCCACCGTGGACTGCACCTGGCCCGGGTTCAGGCCATAGCCGGCGAGTTTCTGCCGGTCCGGGGTAACGGTGAGCAGCGGCAGGCCGCTGGTCTGCTCCAGCCGCACGTCGGCGGCACCGGCCACGCCCGCGGCCACCTTCTCGATGCGGCGCCCGACCTCCGTCAGCGTGTCCAGGTCGTCGCCGTAGAGCATCACCGCAACGTCGGCGCGCACGCCGGAGATCAGTTCGTTCATGCGCATCTGGATGGGCTGGGTGAACTCGTAGTTGTTGCCCGGCATCTCCTCCACCGCCCGCTCCAGCTCGGCCACCAGGTCGGCGCGCGGCTTGCGCGGATCCGGCCACTGGCTGCGCGGCTTCATCATGATGAAGGTGTCGGCCACCGACGGCGGCATCGGGTCCGACGCGACTTCCGCCGTGCCGACCCGGGAGAACACCTTGGTCACCTCCGGGAACTGCAGCAGGCGCAGCTCGATCTGCCGCTGCATCTGCAGCGACTGGGTCAGGCTGGTGCCGGGGATGCGCATGGCCTGCATCGCCACGTCGCCCTCGTCGAGGTTGGGCACGAACTCGCTGCCCAGCCTGGTTGCCAGCAGGCCGCAGCCGATCACCAGCGCCAGCGCGCCGGCCACCATCCAGCTGCCGCGGCGCATGGCCAGGTCGAGCAGCGGCTGGTAGCGCCGGCGCAGCCACGCCATCAGCCGATTCTCCTTCTCCTGCACGCGGCCACCCAGGAACAGCGCGATCGCCGCCGGCACGAAGGTCAGGCACAACAGCATCGCCCCGCTCAGCGCCAGCACCACGGTGATCGCCATCGGGTGGAACATTTTCCCTTCCACCCCGGTGAGGGCGAAGATCGGCAGGTACACGGCGGTGATGATGCCCAGGCCGAACAGGCTGGGACGGATCACCTCGGCGGTGGCGGCCGCGGTCTCGGCGAAACGCTCGGCGTGCGTCATCGCCCGGCCCAGCGCATGCGTGCGCTCGCCGAAGCGGCGCAGGCAGTTCTCGATGATGATCACCGCGCCGTCCACGATCAGGCCGAAGTCCAGCGCGCCCAAGCTCATCAGGTTGGCCGACACGCCGCCGCGCGCCATGCCGGTGAGGGTGAACAGCATCGCCAGCGGGATCACCGCGGCGGTGATCAGCGCCGCGCGGAAGTTGCCCAGCAGCAGGAACAGCACCACGATCACCAGCAGCGCGCCCTCCAGCAGATTGCGGGCCACGGTCTCGACGGTGCGCTCCACCAGCGCGGTACGGTCATAGCTGGCGGTGACGGTGACGCCTTCGGGCAGGCTGCGCTGCGCCTGTTCCAGCCGTGCCGCCGCGGCCTGGGACACGTCACGGCTGTTGGCGCCGATCAGCATCACCACCGTGCCCATCACCACTTCATGGCCGTTCTGGGTGGCCGCGCCGCTGCGCAGCTCCGGGCCT
>Ga0209930_1004522_pt1 | contig 12327 bp, 16 predicted proteins | sample ThiBiot_500_biof_2_FD_183948 | JGI IMG/M metagenome (GOLD analysis project Ga0209930, IMG submission 183948) | Wastewater bioreactor microbial communities from Cape Town, South Africa - Thiocy_cont_500_biof (SPAdes) | ecosystem: Engineered > Bioreactor > Thiocyanate-remediating >... | reverse complement strand
ATTGCCGTCACGGTCAAGAGCGAGAGAGAACGTTAGCTCGTAGACCGAGCACACACCACCAATCCACTGCCGCCGCCCGCCCAAAAAACCCCTCAATGTACCTGGTCGACGAGGTCGTTCTTGCGTCTCTCAAAAGTCTCTGGGTCTCGTTGCCACGCTGGCTTCTCGAACACGATCGCCGGCGAGAGCGACGCGACACTGCGAGACGACACGAGGTGCAGGATGTTCGAGCTGGCGCACTCCTCGCCGAACGCTTCCATCACTGCCTCGCGGAACTCTTCTGTGGTGATCAACATCGGTCACGTTGGGTCTCGCGGCTGGCGCTCGAGCAGGCCACATGCACATGCACGTACGATTGGTTTCGAGAAGTGGCAGGAGTTGTGGTGTGCTGCATGCCATGATGCGGTGTGGAGCGTTGGGTCGAGCGCGCGAGCCGATGATCACCAAGGCCTGGGCCGCGAACTCGGTTGCCAGTTCGATTGCCTGGTCGAGGTCGAGGAAGAAATCGAGGAGGAGGAGGAGGAGGAGCTGGCGGTAAGAAGAAGGGACGCGGCGTCACCGATGACAAGACGGGCGATGATGATGACGCAGACGCACCTGGGCGCACAGAGTGAGCGACTGCTGCAACAACACCTTGGAGGCCTGCTGGCGCTTGGCGAGCTTGCGGTATGGCATCTGGGAGGGAGAGGAGGTTGGCTCACCGAACAAGGAGGGGGAGAGAGCGATGGCGAGGGAGCGAGGGCGGTGAACAAAGGAGCGCGCGAAGGCGGAGGAGAGCGACGACGAGGCCTTGCAGAGGAGCGGCTGCGTGTGCGTGCGGGCACGTGCGCGCGCTGCCGCGCTGAGAAGTGTGCGCCGTCGTTTATGGCCCTCGACGCCTCCCGCGGTGCTGCGAGCACGCCGCTGCGCCGTCGCATACGGCAACCGTGCCGCAGCCCAAACCCCGAAGCCCGAAGCCCACGTCGATCCTCCTCGCCAGCGGTTTGGGGGCCGCGTTTCCTCTCTCGACCGCCACGCGCCGGACAACATCGTGGTTCTTCGGAATGGCTCCGAATCGAGCGCCGGCGCGCAGGCAGGCGCAGGGGCTTTGCGCGCACGTGCTCTCTCTCGTGCCGCAGTCTCTCTCGCTCCCTCGGCCATGGCGCAGCTCCTCGACCTCCTTCACCTTCATTGGAGCGCCGAAGCTCAAGCCGCCGGCTCATGGCAAGCGGCGCTCTCGAGTGCGGCGAGTGGTTGGCAGGATGTGGTACACGCGAGCGCCTGGAGCGCGGCGGCACTCTCGTCGCTCGCTCGCGAGTTCGGTACCGCGTACCTTGCGACCGACGCACTCGTGTCGGCCGTGTGGCTCGTGTGCTTGGTGGCGGTGTACTGCTGGCTGGCGTCGGTCGTGACCGGCAACTACTCGCAGGTCGACCGGCTGTGGTCGCTGCTGCCGTGGCTGTACGTGGCGCACTTTGCGCTGCTGGACGCCGTACGCGACGCCGTGGCGCAGAGTGCGCCGTGGAGCGCCACGCTGCTGTCGCCCGCGTGGCTGCAGCAGCACGTCGACGTGCGCCTCGGCGTGATGCTGGCGCTGAGTGCCACGTGGGGCCTGCGGCTGACGTACAACTTTGCGCGCAAGGGCGGCTACGCGCCGGGCAGCGAGGACTACCGCTGGCCGGTGCTGCGCGCCGCCATGCCGCCGCTGCTGTTCCAGCTCTTCAACGTGACCTTCATCGCCGCCTACCAGAACCTGCTGCTGTTCCTCTTCGTCTCGCCGGCGGCCGTCGCCTACCGCGCCCGCGGCCTCGCGCCCTGGAACGCCATCGACTGGCTCGCAACGGCGCTCTACCTCGTGCTGCTGCTCGGCGAGACGGTCGCCGACCAGCAGCAGTGGAACTACCAGACCGCCAAGTACGCGCTGCTCGCCGCCTACCGTCGCTCGCGCAAGGCCTCCGCCGCCACTGCCGCCGCCGGTGGTCACGGTGCTGCCTCTGAGCACGACGCCGCCGAGCACGCGGCCGCCTTGGCGTCGACGCCGTACGCGCTGGGCTTCATCACCACGGGCCTGTTCCGCTACTCGCGGCACCCCAACTTCTTCTGCGAGATCTCGCTCTGGTGGAGCTTCTACTTGTTCTCGGTCGCTGCCACCGGCGTGTGGCTCAACTGGTCGCTGCTCGGTGCCGTGCTGCTGACGCTCTTGTTCCAGGGCTCGACCACCTTCACCGAGCGTCTCAGCCTCGCCAAGTACCCCGACTATGCTCGCTATCAGCGCTCTACCTCGCGCTTGATTCCCTTCCTTCCTGGAGCTCCTCTTGTGACGCCACAGAGCAGCGGCAAGAAGCGAAACTAAACCCACCGATCAACAATCATGACGTACAAGTTACAAGTTGCAAGCTACAGCTCAATGGCATATACCCAACTGTGTACGTGTGTGTGTGTGTGTGATTTGATGAAATGAGTGTATTGCTGCAAATGGAGCGTGACAACGCGATAAATCTAGCTAGAACGCGCGTGCATATCTGGAGAAAGATATATGGTGGTGGGTGAGTGGGTGAGTGACAAGAGGTAGATGATATTAGAGTAGATCCAATCAATCAATCATGTGTAGGTAGGTGCTCGTGCTGGTGCCGGTGCTGGTGCTCGTGATGCTTTTGCCCTATGCTTGGGGTCATTGCAAGGCTTCACGAAAGGCTACTTCGAATCGGTCCATCTCGCTGCGCGTTCCGATCGAGACGCGCAGATGATGCTCGAGGCCGAATCCCGGTCGAACGATCACGCCGTGCCGCAGCATGGCGTCGTAGACTGGCACTGCCGGCCGCGCGACGTCGATCAGCACAAAGTTGCCGTGGCTCGGCACGTACGTCAGGTGCAGCTCGTCGCACAGGCGGTAGATTCGCTCGCGACCCTCGCGCGTCAGAGCGATCGTCTCCTCTTTGTGTGCTTCGTCCTGCAGCGCCGCGAGTGCCGCCACCTGTGCCATGTAGTTGATGGTGAAAGGCTCGCGCACCGAGTACAGCGCGCTCCATACGGCCGGCCGCGCGATGCCGAACCCGATGCGGAGGCCTCCGAGGCCGTAGATCTTGGAGAAGGTGCGCGTCACGACGAGGTTCGCAAACTCGGGCAGCAGCGACAACGCCGTGAAGCCCGAGTCGTCGAATTCGTGGTACGCCTCGTCGACCACCACCAGCACGTGGCGGCCGACGCGATCGAGAAAGCGACGGAACGAGACCTCGTCGAACACGGTGCCGGTCGGATTGTTGGGCCGGCACAGGAACACGAGCTTGGCTGGTGCAACAGCTGCTGCTCCTGCTCCTCCTCCCACCACGGCCTCGGCCATGCTCTCGAGATCCATGCCGAAATCTTTCAACGGAATGGTCGAGACTTGCGCGTCCATGGCATTGGCCGCATTGGCATACGTCGGAAACGACGTACCGGGCACCACGACACGGTCGCCCGGGTTGATGTACGTGGCGCACAGCAGGCGCAGCACCTCGTCCGAGCCATTGCCGATGAACACATACGGCTCCGGCACGCCCAGCCGCTCGGCCAGCGCGCGCTGCAAGTCGGGCGCCGTCGACTCGGGATACTGGTGCACATGCTCCGCCGCCTCGCGCATGGCCACGATCGCCTTGGCCGACGGCCCGAGCGGGTTCTCGTTGCTCGCGAGCTTGACAATGTCGGTGAGGCCCAGCTCGCGCTGCACCTCCCTGACCGGCTTGCCGGGAATGTAGCGCCGAACGCGCGACAAGGCCGCGCGAATCGGGATCGGAGGCTCACTATCGGGAGATGATGCCATCGTATCGTGTCGAAGTTGGTGTTCACGGTGGTGCTGCTGTTGTTGGTGGTGGTGGTGTTGTTGTTGTGGAGGTGTTGTTGGTGCTTGTCGAAGAGCACTGCTGTTGCTGCTGCTGTCAAAGAGCCCAACGAGTGGTACCAGCACCACAAACGCTACGGCAGATGCAAGAACCAAAAAGAGGCACGCAAGCAGCCCTGGGCGCTGTGCTCGGTGATTCGCCCTTCGGGTACTAGTGCTTGTACACCACCAAGACGACAAAGACGACGACGACGGCGGCGAAGGAAGAGTACCACCAGTGCGATTGGCTGGCATACACTACGCGTACGATATCTGACCGACTGCTCTCTACGACGACACGAACAAGTGATCGAGAGAGAGAGAGAGAGAGAGAGAGACAGGGAGAGACGGGGTGGGTGGCACGCGCACGAGGAGACAGGCGATGGCGGGGCGCGTGCAGCGAGGGAGGGCGCGAGGGTGGCGAGGGCAGCAGCAAAGACGAACACGCTGTCGCTGCTGCTGCTCGGCCTTCAGCTTTCTCGTTCTCTCTCGCTGCTTCTTCGCTCGCTGTTTCTTCGTTGTCGTTCATTTCCGGCCCGAATGCCGCTGCCAGAATCCCACCAATTGCCTCTTCTCGGGCACCGCGACTCACCGACATCGCCTACTACCTCCGGTGTTCTGGTTCTTTCCCGCAACTGCGCGCTGTCACTCGCCCGTAAAGTATGGAACCTGCGAGTCGGCATGGAACCACTGCACGAGAGAGAGAGAGAGAGAGAGAGAGAGAGAGAGAGATGGAGGCTGTGAGCGCTCAGGTTGATCGGCTAGCCGACTGCAGGCCTTGCGCTGTACCTTCCCACCTTCGCTTGTCCAGGCGAGCACCTTGTTCGAGTCGGGATAGTGGCATACCTCGGCTGGCGTCTGCAACGAGTTCGAGATTGATATGCAATTCTTCCCGAGAAAACGCTCGCGTGCTCGATGTCACGAACCTCAACAGCGATGCACAAGTAGCGCAAGGTCTCGGTCTCGTGCGTGTTCCACAACTGATGAGCGAACTCACTGCCGGTTCGCAGCGCCACGTAGTCGCCCTTCGACACAACCGCCAAGTTTCAGCGCCCACACACACACACACACACACACACACTCTCTCTCGATCGATCGATATCGCACAACCAACGCGCATACCTTGCGAACAGGATACCGTGTGTCTCCGAGGCCAAGTAGCATCTCTCCCTCGCCATTCAGAATGTAGATCGCCTCCTCGCACATCTGAGCCGGTGCGTGTGCGTGCGTAGGTCAGCAAAGCGCCCGAGCCGGTCGACAATTTAAGAGATCGAGGTGCGATCGCGTACGGCGTGGTAGTGGCGCGGGAAGGCCGTCTTTCCAGGAGGAACCTCCATGAGCGAGCAGCCGAGGCTCGAGGCGCCGGTCGGCCGCGTGAACGAGCGGCGCACGAAGGCGTAGCGCTCGGGATTCGCGGCGTGCTTCAGATCAAAGGTCGGAGGGAGGTCGTTCACAGTGACGGCTGGCACATCATCCTCGTGGACGAAGCAGCTGGGACGCGCAGCGGAAGCCGATGGCAGGCCGTCGGAAGCCATCGAGGACGATCGAGCGGTGTGGATGCGCGAGCGGCGAGCAAAAGGCGGAACAGCGACGGAGCAGCGACACCGCCACAACAACAACAGCAGCAGCAACGAGACGGGAGCTGCGCACCAAACTCAGCAACCAACCTTCCATCGCCTTCCATCCTCCATCGCCTGCCATCCATCGCTCCTTGTCGTCGCTCGCCATCCTCACTCGCCATCCACCGCTCCTCGCCTGCCATCTCCATCGCTCGCCAACCCTGCGCCCCTGCCACTTCTACCTGCCGCGCCACCCGATTGCTCGCTCTCTCGCTCTCTCTTGCTGGCTCCCTCATTGCCGTCCGCGTCTCTGTTGCCACGCCCACCACGCCGCCGCTGCGCCGAGGTGTGCTTGTTGCTCGTCGCCTACGCACCATCTGATCCTCTCGCGCTCCTCGTCATCGGCCGTGCCACCGTTGGTGCCTGTTCCTCCTCACCACCATGTGGACGCTCGAGCAGTGCGAGGAGGTGATCGAGGAGCACGTCGGCATCCTGTGGGTCGAGCTGGAGCATCGCTCGTGCTTCGTGCTGCAGCAGAAGCTCAAGGACCTGTCGCTCAAGGGCGCCGCCGCGACGCTCGACGCCGCCTTCGTGTCGGTCTCGGACCTGCTGCGCCGCCGCCAGCGCTACGTCATCAAGGGCAACCTGCACCCGGTGCCCACGGCGCTGCAGAAGGCCGCCGACTGGATCCAGTTCCGCATCGTGCTGCTGCTGCTGCACCACGACGGCGGTGGCGGTGGCTCTAGCTCGGCGCCCTCGGCCTCCAACCGCTCCCCAGCTCGCGTCACTGATGGCTCGGTCGAGTTCGACACGGCGGCGTCGCTCGTGGTGGCGATCGCTGACAACCTAGGCGACATCGCCAAGTGCTGGAGCTACGTCGTCGGCGCGCACTGCCAGGCGGCCGTCGAGGCCGTCGGCGGCCTGCGCCACCCGCGCACCGCCACCACCGACGCGCTGCTGCGCTCGTGGGCCATCCGTGAGTTTGGCTACCTCGCCGTCTTGCAGGCACGCGAGCAGCAGGTGGCAGAGGCTGCTGCTGCTGCCGCCGCCGCCGCCGCCACCACTACGAGGACCTCGTCGCCCTCGAGTGCGTTGTGCACGTCGTTGCCGTCGGCAGCGAGCGAGCGCAGCACGCCCTCGCCGTCATCCTGCACCGCCTCCTGCAGCACCATCGACGACGTTCACCACCCGATCGACTCGAGCGAGGCCTTGCCCACGAGGCGCTTCGTGCGCAGTGCATCAGAACCGCGAGCTATCTCGCCGCCGCCGCTGCTGCTCGATGCCGTTGCGTCTGGCACCTCGGCCGCAGGCTCAGGCTCAGGCTCGGCCTTGGGCTCTGTGCCATCACCGTACGCCGATGCGGCAGCGAGCTCGCTGCCCACGTCGCCACGCGCCCGCTCAGAGGGCTCGATTGCCGCTGGGTCTCGCGACATGGACAGCAGCTACAGCAGCGACGAGGTGGTCGTCGAGCCGCTGCCGGCATCGTTATCTCTCGAGAGCGTGGAAGCGACCGAGAGTGACTCGCCGCTGCCCGTGTTCCGCAAGCGCCAGCGCAAGCGTAGCCACATCTACCGCAATGTGGTCGAGTACAACCTCGCTACCAATTCGCTTCCGCGAGAGTTTGGAGCATCGGCCGGCGCGACATCGGTGCCGAGCACCAGCGCCAGCGCCTCGGCTCTGCCGCCTCTGCTGCCACAATCGAACGAACCCAGCCCCCCGGCCCAACCTACGGCCTCCGTATCTTCGTCCTCGTTCTCAGTGTTCGCCGCTCTTTCGTCGGCGCTCGAGCGATCGGCTGCTCTCGTGAGCTCGCTCAAGTCGAGCAAGGCCTCGGTGCCCACACTGGCGGTACCAGGCGCAGCGCCGCCAACCGCATCCCGCCACGCCTTGGACGAACCGCCCGCAGCGCCACGGCATACGCGCACGGCACTCTTCTCGTCGTTGTCGTCCACCACGTCGACCACCGTTGCGCTCTCGTCGCCCTCGGTGCCGACGCTGCCCAACTCGGCGCGTGCCACCTCGAGTGGCAGCGGCAGCACTCACCCACCGCCACGCTTGCCGCTGCTGTTCACCTCCCGCACGCAGGACACGTCGAGCTCCTCTAGTACATCCTCGACACCCTCTTCGGGTCCTTCATCGACCTCGTCCTCCTGCTTCTCGTCGCCATCGTGCTCCAGCCCAGTGTCTGCAGCTGTCGGTCGCGAAGGTGCTCTTGTACCCAAGCTGCAATTCGAGCCGCCGCCGCCGCAAGATACTGCGTCGCACACGGTTCCTCGCTCAGCCCTATTCGAGTCCAACACATCAATAGACGATAGCCCCAACTCGTTCCTATCGCTCTCGAGCAACACCAGCATGGCCGACTCTGGAGACTCGTTTGTCATGACGACGCACCATCCCACCAAGAGCCTCTTCAAGAACGTGCTCCACGCCTCGACTATCTTGCCCATCTCACCAAAGCGACACGCCAAGCAAGCTCAATTCACTCAAATCTTTCGACTCGACCAAAAGCTCATCGGATGTACGTGTCCTCTCGGCACAACTTCTCCAAGCTAGCAAGCATTGACTCTGGTACCCTCCATGTGGCCTTGTGAGACAGGTTCGGCGTGCATCCTTCGAGCAAGCGCTCACGAGTACGCAGGAGAGTTGTACATCTCGACCGAAAGCGTGTGCTTCGTATTCCTTGACTCGGTCGAAGCTGAGCCAGGTGTACCTCGGCAGTTCGTCATTCCATTCACGAGCATCACTGGAGTGCGCCAGGCACCAGAGGATGCCAAGTCGCTGTGCGTGCTCATCCGTACCGATCAGTACCACTTCTTCGATCTCGAAAATGCACCTTCCAAGGTCGAGTTGCTCAACCAACTGTGGAACAAGAACCTGCGTGGCATCTTGAAGCGCTGGTGGCAACAAGCACACTCATTGCATAATATTGGAAGCTCCGGCAGCGGTATGACATGGCCTATCGGTCTGTTGTTCACTTGCTTGATGTTTATCGTTATCGTATGTATGTATTGTGCGTATAGCTCGTCTGGGAAGAAGGAAGCCCAAGACCATCTTCAAGCCCAAGTACTGTTGCTCCGACATTCCAATCTTCCACTTTCCGGTGGCCGATATCGACGTTGTTGCTTCAGGTATGCTTGTCTCTCTCTCTCTGTCTCTCTTTGTCTCATTCACTCTCTGATGAGTGTGCGCGATGCACGGTACTCGAATCTAATACTTGCATTCGCAGACAAATGTACATTGAATTTGTCAATGTGCCACAACAGCGAGACCGAGATCTCGGGTGTCTTTTACCTGCTCAAGTCGTTTGCATGCTTCCAAGCGCACGAAAAGACGGATGATCCTGGTGTGATGGTGGTCCTCACGCTACCTCACGTTCAATTGCTCAAGTCTGAGAGGATAGTACAGATGGCTCTGCCTGGCTGTTGTTCGGTATGTGGCGAATGTTCTACCCTCGGACTCACACTCACTGCGTGTCGCTCGCATTTCCCATGAGTGATGCTGAACCTTCGATTATCGTGTGTGTACACTTGCAGTTATTGCAATTCTCATTTGCACCAACGAGCGCTGTGATCGACGTGTTGTCGAACAAGCCTCCAGTTAGTGCTGCGGAAATTGAGCTGCAATCCCATCTCCGTATTCGACGGTATGGCTTGTGCACGCACTCGGGAGATGAACCAACCTGACCGATGCAGTTGTACTCGTTCAGTGAATCGGTTGGACCAGTTTCGTCGATAGTGGAGCATTGGCAACAGAACAGTGCCTGCTGCCCGACTGCAACCTCTTGCAATGCTGACCTTGAAGAACGCTGGTTCACCTTCTTGTCCTAGTACGCAGATACAGACTGATTCTAGACGGCTCACGTGGAAGCCACAATACTGATACACGCACGCGATTTACCACAGTGGTGGGCGTGGGATTTCAACCGTTCGCTCGTCGACCTTGGTGTCGCTGATTGAGGACGGAGTGCCAGACATGCTGCGCGGAGAGATTTGGCAGCTCTCGTGTGGCGCGCTCAAGAAGCGTGCGCAGAATGTCGATGCGTGGTACCACTTCTTGGGCAGCTACTTTGAAGGCAAAACTTCGATTGCCACCACCGAGATCGAACGGGTACGTTGTGACCATCGGCCAACTCAAACAAGAAATGGTGCCGATGCTTACGATTTCATGTACATCCAGGACTTGGTGCGTAGTATTCCAGAGCATCCATTCTATCAAAGTGAGCCTGGCGTAGCTGCTCTTCGCAATGGTATGTACAAATGCAATAATCCTTGATTCGATTCGATTCGATTCGATTCGACTGATTTGTCTTTGTTACTACTGCAGTATTGGTGGCATACTCTTGGCGAAACCCTTACGTGGGTTATTGTCAATCGATGAACTTGATTGCTGCTGTGTTGCTCTTATACCTCGACGAAGAGGAGGCGTTTTGGATGCTCGCAGCGATTTGTGGTATGCAACATACTAGATGGCATTGGTCGACGATGCAGTGTGTTTACCGAAACAACAACTATACCGCTACCCATTTACAGAGGACTTGCTCCCCAACTATCACACCCGGTCGATGGTCGGACTGCTGGTGGACCAAGAAGTTCTGCAGCACTTGATGGAACAGTACTTGCCACGACTTCATCAGCACCTTATCAGCATCTCGGTGCCGACCATCATCATCACGCTGCCATGGTTTCTTTGCATCTACACTCGAGTGTTGTCGCTCGATGTACGAGTCATTTGCACCTTCCAAATGTCAAAACGCTTGATCTGACACGAGATGCCTGTTTGGTTGGTTTCGTTCGTTCGGTTCGTTCGTTCGTTCGTTAGGCAACGCTACGAGTGTATGACCAATTCTTTGCCAAGGGCAAGAAGGTGCTGTTTCAGGTGGCACTTGCAATCTTCGAAATCCTCGAGCCACAGATTCTGAAGATCGATGAAGGTCTCGAGGTTGTGGACTTTGTCAAAGCCGAGACATCGTCGTTGTCGTGCGAGACTCTGATGGAGGTACAAGCTCTTTACCAACACCAACCACTTGTTGTTGGTTACTTACTCGCTCGCTCCAACTGGACTTGCTTTCACTTCAGCACCTTCACAATGGTCACTATGGTGGTATCACCAACCAGCAGATCGAGCAGCAAGGTGAAGCGGCGCAGCCCAACATTGTCGACGCTCTGAGCAAGATCCCAGGAAGCCTCGATCTCCCAGAGCTCCCGGTTCTCGAAGCAGAAGAGGGCTTCGATGAGAGGCCCAATCCTTCATTGGCATCCGCGAGGATCAAGCGAGCTCGACCCGCGTCACTTCGGCCACAGCGCTCTTTCAGGCTCGATGAATCCGACGTTGCCTTCCGAAAGATGCTGCGCGACCATCAGAGAAAGGTAGAGCCAATCTACCAACCAATGTCGCTGCCAACGAGCCATGCATCTCTTCTCCCTCTTCGTTCAATCGCGCTCTAACACCATTTTGCTCTTGTCGTGTAACAGATGTCGATCGTGCAAGTGCTATCCGAGTGCACTTGGACCGAGGAGAGTGGCGCTGCACCATCACCCGAGATCGCTGCGCTCATGAATGCAACGTCTCCCTCTCCGCCACCATCGTCTGATGACGATGCGATGCTGTCGCCTTTGGAGGACGACTAGCGCCTTGTGTATATCTCGTGACTGTACCAAAGTTCTTGTAGCAAACTGTGTCTGTATGTGGGTATCTATGTGTGTGTGCCATCTCTATTTCTTATTTTTCTTATTGTAGCCATGGAGAGAGTAGCGTCTCTCTCTCTCTCTCTCTCGGCTTGGTGATTGTGTCATTAATGAAACGCGTGTAGTTATAGTAGTAAGGCGTTGGGTATACGCGTGTATTCAGTGCGTTGTTAACTCGTACGGAATCTTAATTACGCCCCAATCACGCGGCTGGACAGTGGTGGTATGGTACAAAGCGGGAAGAAGTGTCTCGATCAAACGCGAAGAGCAAACAAATGGCTGCTCTACTTATTCGCAAGAGCGAAAGAGAGTCCGCTGCTAGAATGCTTCAGTTGAGAGAGAGAGAGAGAGAGAGAGAGAGAGAGAGAGAGAGAGAGCTATCGAGCAGGCGAGTGCTGTCACATATGTATCGAGTGCTGTCCTATCACTTGTGGTGTACCGGGCACTCTCGTTTGCCATGCTTCGTGAACCAGCCTTCGATGCACGCCTTGTGGAACATGCAGAAGCACTCCATGATCGACATGACATCGCCTGCAGCGCCACGCAGCCGCCATTCAGACCGACAGCAAGCGGCCTCATGACAGGTCGTTGGCGTACCTTTGACGAACTCATCGAAGCAGATCGAGCACTCCTTGCCTGTATCCTCTTGTAGCACTTGCTCTGCACCACCACCACAATCCGACGACGCATTCAGTACGCATTCGCACCAAGCTCGAGCGTGGGCACGTAAGCACGTACCGACAGTAGCTGAGCCCATATGGCTGTAGTCCAGCTCATCCTCGTTGATCGTAATATCATCAGACCCAGCAGAAGTATAATACTGTCAATCCGATCGAACGCGCACACGCACAGCGCCAGCTGGCTTGATTAGCAGCAGATATGGTGGTGGCTGCTGCTGCTGCTGCTGTTGCGACGCTGGCTGGCTGGCTTGCCGTACACCCGAGAACTCGAGCTTGCGAGGCTCCATGTCACCGTGCACCGACTGAAGATGATTCATCAGGTTGGTGTCAGACTTGACTTCGAACTGGGAGTTCTCGAGCAGGCAGATGGGGCACGCGAGGCGCTGGTTGGCCGTCAGGTGCATGGTGAAGGCGTGGACCGGGAAGTTGCACGCCTCCATCAGGCCGCAATCGCGCGAGTACGGGCACTTGATGGCGAACGGGTCGTCCCTGCGCCGCGCGCCGCTGTCGCTCAGTACTCGCATCGAACAAGCACTCGCCCGCACCCGAGGTACCTGAGTTGCTCCTGG
>Ga0209930_1004514_pt1 | contig 12333 bp, 9 predicted proteins | sample ThiBiot_500_biof_2_FD_183948 | JGI IMG/M metagenome (GOLD analysis project Ga0209930, IMG submission 183948) | Wastewater bioreactor microbial communities from Cape Town, South Africa - Thiocy_cont_500_biof (SPAdes) | ecosystem: Engineered > Bioreactor > Thiocyanate-remediating >... | reverse complement strand
CTGCGGTGCCGCGACGACGGCATCTGGCAGGCGCAGGGCATGGCCGGGCTGCCGGCCGTGGTCGGCCTGTGGCGGCCGCGCATCGTGCTGCCGGTGGACTTCGAACAGCGTTACACCGCGCCCGAGCGCCGGCTGGTGCTGATGCACGAACGGGTGCACCTGCACCGGGGCGACATCGTCGTCAACGCGCTGCTGGCGGCCATGCAGTGCCTGTACTGGTTCAACCCGCTCGTGCCGCTGGCGCTGCGCCGCTGCCGCGAGGACCAGGAATTCTCCTGCGACGAACGCGTCATCGCCCGCAGCGATGGCGCGCGTCGCAGCTATGGCAACGCCATGCTCAAGACCGGGCTGTCGCTGTCGCCGTTGCCGGTGGGCTGCCACTGGCGGGACCCGCATCCGCTGAAGGAGCGTATCGCCATGTTGAAGCATCCCGTGCCCGGCAAGAAACAGTGGTTGGCGATGGTGCTGTTGACGGTGGGATTGTCATCGGGCCTGGGCTATGCGGCGTGGGCCGCGCAGCCGGCGCAGGTGCGGGCCGTCGCCGCCGGCGCTGCCTATTACAGCGTGAAGCTGCGGCTGGACGTGGACGGCCAGGCCCGCGACTTCGAGGTGCGCGAGCAGGCGGGCAAGCCGTTCGCATTCTCGATGGACACGCCGGCCGGCCGCAGGTGGGAGGGGCAGTTCAAGGTCGACACGCTGGACACGGCGCGTGTCGCGTTGTCCGGCACCCTCCGCGAAGGCGACAGGATCATCGCGGCGCCGCGGCTGGTGGTGGCGATCGACGACGGCACGGCCGCCATGCATGCCCGCGCGAAGGACCGACCTCGGCAGGGACCCCGGCCCCGCAGCCGGTCTTTCCGCGCCGGCGGACGCGCCGGCGCGCACGGCGGGATTCGCCAGCATGCAGCCGCCGCGCTATCCACCGAGCATGAACACCGGCGAGGTGGTGCTGCTGGTCGAGGTGGCTGCCGATGGCACGGCTGCGGGCATCATGCTCGACCGCAGTTCGGGGCATGCCGACCTGGATGAAGCGGCCATGGAAGCGGCCCGCGCATGGACCTTCGTTCCGGCTTTCAAGGACGGCAGGGCGGTCGCCGGCAAGGTGCGCGTGCCGGTGCGTTTCGAGATGGACGCGACGACCGCCCCCGGCGCGGACGGCGCATCGTGATGCGGAGGGCTGTGCGCGGCGCGATGTGCCTGCTGCTGGCCCTGGCCGGTTGCGCGACGCGACCGGCCGTCACCGAAGACGTGGCGGACAGCAGCTACACCATCGGCCAGCGCCTGCTGCTGCCGGAGTCGGCGGGTGGGCAGGCCGGGGACGTGCAGCCCTACATGCTGTCCGGGCGTGAAGTCTTCCGCATGCCCCGGCCGGTGTATGCGCCGCCGCCGGAACTGCCGCCGCTGCAGGGCCGGCAATCGCTGCCGCCGGTGACGGTCTGCCTGAATGTCGTGGTCGATGCGCAGGGCGGGGTGCAGCGCAGCTTCCCGCTGCTGGGCCACAGCCAGTGCGGCGCCGGCAATGACGCCGGCAACGGGCATCTGCTGCAGGCCGCGGACGACGCCGTGCGGCAATGGCGCTTCGCGCCCGCGGCGATCTGCCGTTTCGCCGCCGGTGCCGCACCGGTGGCGCCGGATGACTGCAGCGGTGCCACGCAGGTGGAGGAGGTGCCGGTGACGCTGCCCTACGCCTTCACCTTCGAGATCGTGCAGGGGCAGGCACGCGTGCGGGTCGGCAATGCGCCGCGTTGAGCGGCGCGCTACGGTAACCCGTCGCGGCGGGGGCAGTGCCTGGCCATGCGCCAGCGGCAGGGCATCCGCCGGGCGGCGTCCGCTGCCGCGGGGTCAGCGCGGCGTCTGCGCGGTATCCAGCAGTGCGTTCAACAGCGCCGCCAGCCGTTCGCCGGCCAGGCGCAGCTGCGCTTCGGCCACCGGCCGCCAGGTGTCGGCGTAGGCCTGGCCGACCTTGCGGTTGGCCGGATATACGCCCTCGCGGGTGGCGATGCGGCAGCTCTGTTCGGCCCACAGCGAGGCATCGCGCTGCAGTTGCGGCGCGGCGATGCCCGCCGGAGCGGGCAGCGCCTGCAGGCGCTGCAGGTAGTGGTCGTCGTCCAGTTGGAGGGCGTAGAACATGCCGCTGTCCCACAGCGAGTGCAGGTTGGTGCCACGCTCGTTGAACTGCAGCTGGTAGGTGTTGCCGCCCTTGTCATGGCCGTAGCCGGCGTGCATGGGCTGATGCAGGTCGCCGGCCAGGTGCACGACGAATTTGAGTGCCTGCAGGCGCTCGCTGTCGGAGAGGCTGCGGTCGGCCAGGCGCGCGCTCTGCGCCTTCAGTGCCTCGACCACGCAGTCGCCGTCGCGGCAGTGTTTCGGCGGATCGTAGGTGCAGCCGTCCTCGGCCATGTTGATGTAGTGCCAGCCGGCCGAGCGCTTGCCCAGGTCCGGGTCCCCGGCGCGCAGCTGGTCGGCCCACGGTGCGATGCTGGCCAGGGTGGCGCCGGGCTCGGTGGCGAGCAGGCGCTGCACTTCCGCTGCCGCGGCGGGGTCCAGCCGGGTTTCGGCGATGCGCGCGACCAGGCGGTGGCCCTGCGCGCCCCAGGCGAAGGCGGGTGTGGAGACCAGGGAGCAGGCGGCCAGGACGACGCCGGAGAAAAGCAGGGGGATGCGGACGCGGATTTTCATCGCCGCATTCTAGCGGCGCGGTGGCGGGTGCCGTGTGCCGAAAGTGGCGGGCCTGTCCACGACCCCACCGCGCTTGGCTCGCGGCGGGTCATGAACAGGCCCTGGGAAACGCCCTTCCCCCTCGGTACCGGGGGAGGGTGGGATCAGAACGAGCGGACGTACGCCACGCCGTACACCAGCGGGTCGATGTTGGCGGTGCCCAGCTTGTTGCCGTTGACCTTGACCTTGGTGTCGATGTCGGCCCAGCGCAGGTCCACGCGCAGCGCGTCCTTCTTGGTCAGCGCGAAGTCCAGGCCGGCATGCGCGGCCAGGCCCCACGAGTCTTCCAGCTTCAGGCGGGTGCCGGCCAGCGCGCCCTTGCTGTCGGTGCTGAAGAACTTGGTGTAGTTCACGCCCAGGCCGACGAACGGGGTGACCTTGCTGCTGTTGGCGAAGTGGTACTGCAGCGAGACCACCGGCGGCAGCTGCTTGGTGCGGCCCACGGTGCCCACGCCGTCGATGCTGACGTCGTGCTGGAACGGCAGTGCGGCCAGCACTTCCACGCCCACGTTGTTGGCGACGAAGTATTCGAACGTCACGGTCGGACGCACGCTGCTGTCCACCTTGGTCGGCAGGGCGCCCAGGCCCAGGGCCGAACCGTTGAGGTCGCCGGCGCTGGACTTCGGATCGACGTTGTGGACGCCGACGCCCAGGGTCCAGTCACCCTTGGACTGCGCCATGGCGGGAGCGGCGGACAGGACCAGGGCGGCGGCGAGGCCGGACAGCAGCAGGGCGGGGGTCTTGCGCATGGTGCGTTTCCATTGCTTGGTGAGGATGGCGCAAGTCTCCGCGTGGCGGCGGACGCCTGCCTTGATCCGGATCAAACCGGCGTCCGCGCTCATGGCGCGTTCACGATCCGGGCGCTGGCAGGCCACGCTCCGTCGCCGATCCGCGCCGGGGCCGCCACGGCCAGCGGGCTGGGCCCGGCTGCTACAATGAGCCCCCTTTCCACCCCCGCCGCAGCGGTCTGCGGCCGCAGGAGTTCGTGAACATGGCAATCAAGGTCGGCATCAACGGTTTCGGTCGCATCGGGCGCAACGTGCTGCGCTCGGCAGTGTTGAACTTCGGCAACGACATCGAAGTCGTGGCCATCAACGATCTGCTGGAGCCGGATTACCTGGCCTACATGCTCAAGTACGACTCCGTGCACGGCCGCTTCAAGGCCGATGTCGCCATCGAGGGCGGCCACCTGCTGGTCAATGGCAAGAAGATCCGCCTGACCCAGGAGCGCGACCCGGCCAACCTGAAGTGGGACGAGGCGGGCGTCGACGTGGTGATCGAGTCCACCGGCCTGTTCCTGACCAAGGAAGCGGCGCAGAAGCACATCGATGCCGGCGCCAGGAAGGTGATCATGTCGGCGCCGTCCAAGGACGACACGCCGATGTTCGTGTTCGGCGTCAACGACAGGACCTATGCCGGCCAGGCGATCATCTCCAACGCCTCGTGCACCACCAACTGCCTGGCGCCGCTGGCCAAGGTCATCAACGACAAGTGGGGCATCAAGCGTGGCCTGATGACCACCGTGCACGCCGCCACCGCCACCCAGAAGACCGTCGACGGCCCGTCCAACAAGGACTGGCGCGGCGGCCGCGGCATCCTCGAGAACATCATCCCGTCGTCCACCGGCGCGGCCAAGGCCGTGGGCGTGGTGATCCCGGAACTCAACAAGAAGCTCACCGGCATGAGCTTCCGCGTGCCGACCTCGGACGTGTCGGTGGTCGACCTGACCGTCGAACTGGAGAAGCCGGCCACCTATGCCGAGATCTGCGCTGAAGTGAAGGCCCAGAGCGAGGGCCCGCTGAAGGGCGTGCTGGGCTACACCGAGGACAAGGTCGTGGCCACCGATTTCCGCGGCGAGACCCACACCTCGGTGTTCGACGCCGAAGCCGGCATCGCGCTGGACTCCACCTTCGTCAAGCTGGTCAGCTGGTACGACAACGAGTGGGGCTACTCCAACAAGTGCCTGGAAATGGTGCGCGTGGTCGCGGCCTGATCCGCACCGCGGGGATATGAAGGAAGGGCGCCGCGGGCGCCCTTCTTTTTGCCCGCGGCGGCGCGGATGCGGCAGGGCGCAGGGCGCTGTCGGGGCGGTTGCGCGGCTTGCGTTTCGACGGGGCGTGGATGAAGGTGGCGTGGCACCTTCCGGTGACAGGGACGGCGAATGGACGACGAGATCGTGTTGTTGGGGTTGCTGCTGCTGGCGGTGGTGCTGGCGGTGCCGGTACTGCTGGTCATGGCGCTGGTATCGGTGGCCTCGCTGAAGCGTCGGGTGGCCGCGCTTGAAGACGCGCTGGCGCGCGGGCAGGTCGGCGAAGCCGGCCACGCCACCGATCCGGGCAACGCGCGGCATGGGCTGCCGCAGGCACGCGAGCTCGCGCCCGCGCCGGTCGGGCCCGTGCCGGAACCCGCGATGGATGCGCCGGCGCCCCCATCGCCCGCGGTTGCGCCGCCGCTGCCGCCGCTGCGCGAACCCCTCGCGCCGCGGCAGGTCCGCAGCGCGTCCGGTCCCGCGCCCGTGCCGGAAGCGACGGCCGCGGCCGGGCCGAACCTCGTCGAGCGCGGCATCGCGTACATCAGGCAGTGGTTCACCCGCGGCAACGTGCCGGTCAAGGTCGGCATGCTGGTACTGCTGGCCGGCGTGGCGGCGCTGCTCAAGTACGGCAGCGATGCCGGCTGGTTCAGTTTCCCGCCTGCGTTCCGCCTGGCCGGGATCAGCCTGGCGGCATTGGCCGGGCTGGCGTTCGCCTGGCGCAAGCGCGGGAGCCACCGTGCGTTCGCGCTGGCCCTGCAGGGCGGTGCGATAGGCGTGCTGCTGCTGGTGGTGTTCGCCGCGTTCAAGAACCACGGCCTGATCGACGCGCTGCCGGCGTTCGCGATCAGCGTGGTGCTGATCGCCGGGCTGTGCGTGATGGCGGTGCTGCAGGAGTCGCGCACGCTGGCCATCCTCGGCGTGCTGGCCGGGTTCATGGCGCCGGTCTGGCTGTCCGATGGCAGCGGCAACCATGTCGGCCTGTTCTCGTACTACGCGCTGCTCAACGCCGGCATCTTCGCCATCGCCTGGGTGCGGCCGTGGCGCATCCTCAACCTGCTTGGTTTCGTCTTCACCTGGGGCATCGGCACGCTCTGGGGCGTGCTCGATTACGCGCCGGCCAAGTTCGCCAGCACCGAGCCGTTCCTGCTGCTGTTCTTCGCGTTCTACCTGCTGTTGCCGCTGCTCCATGCGCGCAAGGCGGCGACCCCGGGCGGTGCACGCATCGATGGCTGCCTGCTGTTCGGCACGCCGCTGGTGGCGTTCTCGCTGCAGGCTGCCCTGCTGCAGGGCGAGCGCATGCCGCTGGCACTGTGCGCGCTCGGCGTGGCGGTGGTCTATGCGCTGCTGGCGCGTGCGGTGTGGCACCGCGAGCGGCTGCATCTGCTGGCGCAGGGGCATGCCATCCTGGCGGTGGGTTTCGCCACGCTGGCGGTGCCGCTGGCGCTGTCGGCGCAGGCCACGGCCTCGGTCTTCGCGCTGGAAGGCGCCGGCCTGGTCTGGCTGGGCCTGATGCAGCAGCGCCGGCTGGCGCGCTGGACCGGCATCGGCCTGCAACTGGCGGCGGCGTTCGCGCTGGCGGTGGGCATCGAGGGCGCCCATGCCATTCCTGACGGTGCCGGATACGCCGTCGCCAACGCGACTTTCATGGGCGCGCTGCTGGTCGCGCTGGCCGGTTTCGCCAGCGCGTGGCTGTACCGCGGTGCCGGCAACATGCCGCTGGCCGCGATCGCCTATGCCTGGGGCCTGGCCTGGTGGATGGGCAATGCCGGTACCGAGATCGCGCGCTTCGTGGAGCCGCGCAGCGTCCTGCACGCGATGCTGCTGCTGCTGGGCGTGAGCGGCTGGCTGGCGGCCGAGGTGCACCGGCGCCGGCCGGCGCTGGCGCTGTCGCTGACCACGCTGGGGTGTCTGGTACTGGCGTTCCCGCTGGCGTTCCTGCAGCTCGCCGCGTACGGCCAGCCGTTTGCAGGCCACGGTGCCTGGGCCTGGCCGCTGTTCGCAGCGCTGGGCCTGCGCAGCCTGCTGTGCCTGCGCGCGGCGGGCGATGCCATCGCCGGCGCGGCGCAGCTTGCCTGGTGGCTGCTGTGGCCGACGGTGCTGTCGCTGTTGTCCTGGCACCTGGGCACGCGCTTCGCGCTGGCCGGGGGCTGGGTCGGCATGCTGCTGGCGCTGCCGTGGCTGCTGCTGGCGGCGGTGTCGATCCGCCGCTGGCGCTGGCTGGCGCAGCCGCTGGGTGCCGCGTTCGACCGCTACCGGCCGGTCCTGCAGGCGGCGACCTTCGCGGTGCTGGGCCTGTGGTGGCTGGTCTCGCTGGCCGGCGCCGGGGCTGCGGCGCCGCTGCCGTGGATCGCGCTGCTCAACCCGCTGGACCTGGCGCAGCTGGCGGTGCTGGTGCTGGCGGCGATGGCGCTGTGGTCCGCCGATGCGGGCACGCCGCTGGCCGGGCTGCGGCGGGGCCTGCTGCCGCTGGCGGCGCTGCTGCTGGTCAGCACCATCACCCTGCGCGCCGTGCATCACTGGGGCGGCATCGACTGGAATGGCCACCTGATCGACACCAGCCTGGCGCAGACCAGCCTGACCGTGGTGTGGAGCCTGCTGGGCGTGATCGGCTGGGTGAGCGGCTCGCGCCGCGGGCAATGGGCCGTGTGGCTGGCCGGTGCGATCCTGATGGGCGTGGTGCTGGCCAAGCTGCTGCTGATCGACCGCGCCAACCTGGGCGACCTGCTGGGCATCGGCGCCTTCATCGCCTACGGACTGCTGTGCACCTTGGTGGGCTGGCTGGCGCCGGCACCGCCGCGACGCTCAGGTGCTGAAACGAACCACGAGGAAACAACCGCATGATCAGGCGTTTGTGGTGGATGGCGCTGCTGCCGCTGGCGGCGCAGGCGGCCGACGATTTCGCCATGCAGTGGCCGCTGCAGCCGGCGCATCCCGATGCCGGCGCGTATCGCGTGGTGCTGGATGCCGGGGTCTACCGTGCGGCGTACTGGCGCGACCTGCGCGACGTGCAGGTGATCGACGCCGACGGCAAGCCGATGGCCAGCGCGGTGCAGGCCGCGGCCACGCCGATCGCCGGGCCGGCGCGGCAGGTGGAACTGGACTGGTTCGCCGTGCCCGCCGGTGCCGCCACGACGACGGGCGGGGACCTGAGCGTGGTGGTGCAGCGCGACGCCGGTGGCAACGTGGTGTCGGTGCGCAATGCGCTGGGCACCGCCGCCGTGGGCCAGGGCGACCCGGTGTGGCTGGTGGACCTGGGACGGCAGGCCGGGCAGGTGCGGGCATTGCGCGTGGAATGGGAAGGCGAGCCGGCGGCGCTGGACCTGGGCTACCGGCTGGAGGGCAGCGATGACCTGCGCCGCTGGCAGGTGCTGGACCCGGAAGTGCGGCTGGTAAGGCTGCGCAACCAGGGGCGGCAGTTGAGTAGCGAGCGCGTGGCGGTATCCACGGCGCTGCGCTACCTGCGGCTGGTGCCGCTGCGCGCGTTGCGTGGCGAGCTTGCCGGCGATGCGGTCGCTGACGATTGGCAATGGGTCGAGCTGGCCGCATCGGTACCCGGCGGCGACCCGGTGGCCCGGTTCGGCTACCAGGTCCAGGGCCGTTTCCCGGTGCAGCGGGTGGACGTGGCGATGCCGGCCAACACCGCGGTGGCGTGGACTGTGTCCAGCCGCGACGAGGATCGCCGGCAGGCCGGCGCGGAGCCGGCCTGGCAGGTGCATGCCCGCGGCTGGAACACCTGGACGCTGCAGGAAGGCGGGCGCCGGCAGGCCTCGGCACCGCTGCAGCTCGGGCAGGAAACCCGTGACCGCGACTGGCAGCTGCAGGCCGAGCCGGCCATGGCCGGCACGCCGGCGCCGACCCTGAAACTGGGCTATCGGCCGGGCAGCGTGGTGTTCCTGGCCCAGGGCCGCGCGCCGTATCGGCTGGTCGCCGGAAACGCGCGGGCGGCCACCCGCGAAAGCAGCCTGGAGCCGATGCTGGCCGCGCTGCGGGCGCGCAACGGCGCGCAGTGGCAGCCGACGGTGGCGCGTCTGGGCGAAGGCACGGTACGCGCGGGCGACAAGGCCTATGCGCCGGCGGCACCGGTACGCGACTGGAAGAGCCTGCTGCTGTGGGCGGTGCTGGTGGCCGGTGCGCTGGCCGTGGCCGGTTTTGCGATCAGCCTGCTGCGCGGCGCCCGCCCCGCGAACGGCTGAGGCGGACACCGCGGGCGCCGCGTCCGCCGCGGCGGGCCTCAGCGCGCAGGCGCCCCGGCATGCCCCTGCGCGTACGTGGCCTGCGGGTCGATGAAGTCCCGCCGCAGCAGGCCGTAGATGGCGCTGTCACAGACCTCGCCGTTTACATGCCAGCGTTCGCGCAGCGTGCCTTCGCGGACGAAGCCGAGCTTTTCGACCAGCCGGCACGAGGCCAGGTTGCGCGGGTCGATGTCGGCTTCGATCCGGCGCAGGCCCATGCCGTCGAACAGATGGCGCAGGATCATGCGCAGCGCCTCGCTGGCCAGCCCGCGCCCCTGCCAGTCGCGATGCAGGCTGTAGCCGATCTCGGCGCGGCCCTGCTACAGGTTCATCGCGAATACCGCGCTGGTGCCGATGAGCAGGTCGCTGCGTGCATCGGCGATGGCCCAGACCAGGATGTCCAGTTCGCGCCGCTGGCGGCGGATGTCGGCCAGCTTCTGCTCGGCCTGGGCCGGCCGGGTCCAGGCCGGACAGCTCCAGTAGCGCATCACCTGCGGATCGCCGTGGATGGCGAACAGGGCCGGCGCATCGTCCTCGCGCGGTTCGCGCAGGCGCAGGCGCAGGCTGGACAGTTCCGGTTGCGGCAGGCGCGTCGGCATCGTGCGTACCTCGGGTTTGCCCCGCCAGCGGGGGCGGGCGAGAATCACGGTTTGCCCACAGTCTTCCGGAGCCGACCCCGCCCTGTCCATCGTCCGCATGGCCCAGCTCGACCCCGCCGGCAAGCGCCTGCGGGTAGACCGGGGCGCGAGGCGGCCAGGGTGGACTGCCGCATCGGCCTGCCGCGCTGCCGGGACCGACGTTCCCGGGCCGACATGCCGTGCCAGGACCGGCGGCTCCACGACGTATCCCACCCCTTCCCGAGAAGCCAGAGAATTGCCCATGTCCATCGTTCGCATGACCGACCTTGATCTTGCCGGCAAGCGTGTCCTGATCCGCCAGGATCTCAACGTGCCGATCGACGACAACGGCACGATCACCTCCGAGCAGCGCATCACCGCGTCGCTGCCGACCCTGAAGCTGGCGCTGGAAAAGGGCGCCGCCGTGCTGGTGACCTCGCACCTGGGCCGGCCGAAGGAAGGCGTGTGGAGCGAGGCCGACTCGCTGGCGCCGGTGGCCGCGCGCCTGTCCCAGCTGCTGGGCGTCGAGGTGCCGCTGGTCAAGGACTGGGTGGATGGCGTGGACGTGGCCCCGGGCAGGATCGTGCTGCTGGAGAACTGCCGCATGAACGTGGGCGAGGGCAAGGATGACGAAGCCCTGTCGAAGAAGTACGCCGCGCTGTGCGACGTGTTCGTGATGGATGCCTTCGGCACCGCGCACCGTGCGCAGGCCTCGACCCATGGCGTGATCCGCTTCGCCCCGGTCGCCGCCGGTGGCCCGCTGCTGATGGCCGAGCTGGATGCGCTGGACAAGGCGCTGGCCAACCCCGCGCGGCCGCTGCTGGCGATCGTCGCCGGCTCCAAGGTGTCGACCAAGCTCGAGCTGCTCTCCAGCCTGGTCGGCAAGGTCGACCAGCTGATCGTCGGCGGCGGCATCGCCAACACCTTCATCGCCGCCGAGGGCCATGGCGTGGGCAAGTCGCTGGTGGAGAACGACCTGCTGGAAACCGCCCGCAGCATCGACGCGGCCGCCAGGGCGCGCGGCGCCGAGATTCCGCTGCCGGTCGACGTGGTCGTGGCCCCGGCCTTTGCCGCCGATGCGCCGGCCACCATCAAGGCGGTCGATGCGGTGGGCGCCGACGACATGATCCTGGACATCGGCCCGCAGACCGCCGCGCAGTACGCCGCGCTGATCGCCGGGGCCGGCACCGTGGTGTGGAACGGCCCGGTAGGGGTGTTCGAGTTCGATGCCTTCGGCAAGGGCACCGAAGCGCTGGCCCGCGCCATCGCCGCGTCCAGCGCGTTCTCCATCGCCGGCGGTGGCGACACCCTGGCCGCGGTGGACAAGTACGGCATCGCCGACAAGGTCAGCTACATCTCCACCGGCGGCGGCGCGTTCCTGGAATTCCTCGAGGGCAAGACCCTGCCGGCGGTGGCGGCGCTGGAGGCCCGCGGGGCGTGAGCCGCGATGTGCTGTTCTTCGATCTCGACGGCACGCTGATCGATTCGGCCGTCGGCATCACCCGCTGCGTGGCCTACGCACTGGAGCGGATGCAGCAGCCGGTGCCGCCGCCGGCCGAGCTGCGCCGCTGGATCGGACCGGCGCTGCGCACCAGCTTCACCCCGCTGTTCGGCGACGCGCAGCGCGTCGAACAGGCGGTGGCGCTGTATCGCGAACGCTTCGAACTGCACGGCTGGCAGGAACATGACGTCTATGCCGGCATCGGCGAGGTGGTGCAGGGGCTGCATGCCGCCGGCCACCGGCTGGCGGTGGTCACGGCCAAGAACGAGCCGCACGCGCGGCGGATCGTGGAACACCTGCCGTTCGGCGGCTGTTTCGAGGACGTGATCGGCGCCACCGCCGACGGCGCGCGCAGCCACAAGCCGGAGCTGATCGCTGAAGCGCTGCAGCGGTTGTCGCTGGCGCCCGCGCAGTGCTGGATGATCGGCGACCGGCGCATGGACATCGAGGGCGCGCGCCACCATGGCATGCGCAACGTCGGCGTGCTGTGGGGCTTCGGCGGCCGCGAGGAACTGAGCGCTGCCGGGGCCGGTTCGCTGGCCGGCACGCCCGCCGAGCTGGCGCGGCTGCTGTCGCGCTGACGCCACCGCAGCGGCGGGCGGAGCGCGGCGTACGCTGAAGCCGCGCGCGCCGTGTATGCGCGCCGGCGGGCGACAGCCGCAACCGGTCCGTCGCATGCGCCGGTCGTTGCCGTCGCGTTGTCCTGGCTGGCCGCCGGGCTGTCCCATGCCGACAAGTCGAGACTCGTGCGTGTCTGGTTGTTGCTTGGTTGGCGACAGCGCGGTGCAGAGTGATGGCGATGTCCGGACATGCTGTCCGCGCTGTCTGCGGGACAGCGTGGAAAGTGTCTTCTGAAATCGTATGCGACATCGTTGTCATGCACTGGATATGCTAATTTCGGCGGCCTTTCAGGGAGTTTTTGCACCATGATCGAACGCCAGCGCCGCACCAAGATCCTCGCCACCCTCGGACCGGCCACCGATGCGCCGGGCGTGCTCGACGATCTGTTCCGCGCCGGTGTCAACGTGGTGCGCCTGAACTTCTCCCATGGCGATCCGTCCGGCCAGGCCAAGCGCGCCGCCGAAGTGCGCGCCGCTGCCAACCGCATCGGTGTGGAAGTGGGCATCCTGGCCGACCTGCCGGGCCCGAAGATCCGCATCGAGCGCTTCGCCGAAGGCAAGGTGCAGCTCAAGGCCGGTGACCGCTTCGACCTGATCGCCAAGGCCGATGCGG
>Ga0209930_1004513_pt1 | contig 12338 bp, 7 predicted proteins | sample ThiBiot_500_biof_2_FD_183948 | JGI IMG/M metagenome (GOLD analysis project Ga0209930, IMG submission 183948) | Wastewater bioreactor microbial communities from Cape Town, South Africa - Thiocy_cont_500_biof (SPAdes) | ecosystem: Engineered > Bioreactor > Thiocyanate-remediating >... | reverse complement strand
GAGAGAGAGTTCTCGTTGTAGATTTAATCAGACTTGGTCGAATTGTTTTCTTTGCTCCTATTTCTATTCTCATTTAGTCTATTAACGTCATACACTGCGACGTTACTAGTTGTGAGAAGTATACATCATTTTTCTTCTCTCTCTTTTTCTTTTTTTTCATACATATGATAGAAAAGAAGAAAGCCACAAAAAAAGAACGCACAGGAAAGACATAGTGCGACTAATGAAGAAGAAGAAGAAGAAGAAGAAGAAGAGAAAAAAAGAGAGAAAACTACCAAGTAATTAACATAGAAAAGAAACAGAGGAGGAAACGAGTATTTCTATGCTCGATGTGTATACCTCTGCAAATTATGCTAAGATCAACATCGATTATCATGCTTGTCTGTCCCATATTTATCCATTTCATGACACTTCACTTATAGATACATATAGACATAAACGTTTAGTTTCTCTCATTTTCTCTTTCTCTCGTTTTTTTTTCGTTCTCGCGAGTCATTGATTAAAAAAAACATTAAATATAAAGCAAAAAAAAAACGACCAGGTAAAATATATACATAACACTATTGCACACCGGAACATCATCACATTACGAAGATTCGGATGAGCGCTTGTCGTTTACCATTATTGTGTTATCGACCGTATTGACTAACAAAAAAAGGAAAAAAAAGATTGTCCTTCTCTATCATCATCAACGATTCCCAAACTCAACATGGTGGATAATAATAAACAGACTCGAATAAATTCAACAAATCTTTTTATTGACGAATATGGTAACAATAATGATATTCATTCAACTGTAACATCAAATTCCACCCGAGCCTATTCATCGCCATTAATGGGTACATCAGCACGAGCAGCTAAACATCGTGTTAATACTACAGATACATCGAATCAATCACCTCAATATCTCTATCAAAATACTCAAGATATACTCAATGAACAAACATCGAATGGAACAAAACAAGAGTCTCGTCAACCACCGGTGACCTACGATACACCTCCGCGTAACCAACAACAACAACAAGTACAAAAAGTTATCACTAAAATTACAACCACAACAACGACGAATTCGCCTACACAACAACATAATCAATCAAATTCATTACCAAAGGAATCATCAACATCGATGACACCAGTCAATCGTTTATTAGAACAAGCTGTTGAAACTCAACGATTAGCAAATAATAATCTACCTTCTCCTCCACCTACAACCACAACAACCACAACAACAACTAGTAATGATTCATCGAAACCAATTATTTTTGAACGCACAGATCAATATCGAGTCGTTTTGGATCCAGCAAACGGCGAAATTCGTCGTACACCATCGATACCCGTCGGTAAAACAGGACATTCAACTGATATTGATCAAGCACAAGAACAAGCAAATCGTTTTGTCGACGATCATCAAGCTATTCAGCAATTAACACGTGTACTTCAAGAACATAATACAACAACAGTTAACGAATACCACCAACGTTTATCGTCACAAGCTAGTCCTATTCTTATAAATACAACAACGACAACAACAACAACAACACTTCCATCAACTGTTGTTCCTGTTACCCCGATTGATAAAACAAATCAATTTAGTGTTATTGATGCTTTACTTGACAATCCATTAGGTACAACGAACAGTAAACAAAATCAAACGTTACATGCACGTTTTAATGATATATTAAAAAATTTAAAGAATTCCGATTATGTCAATGCACTTAAACAATCAGCAACTAAAATAACCAAGAAAAAACCAACGAAAAAATCAACGAATGTTACACTAGTTGATAAAGAAATACAATTAAATGAATCTATGATGGATCCAAATGCGATATCATCGGATCAAACTATTCTTATACCTTCAAATAAAAAGAAAAAATCAAAAAAATCACCAGCAAATATTAATTATCAAGTACTCGATGCACTTATTAGCAGTCCAGTATCACTTCGTTTACCGGAATCATATCTGACAAAATATAAAGTTAATCCTCCACTAACTCAATTATCTCTTGCTTCATCAACAACAGACATACATAAGACTAATAATTTACCATTATCTCAACAAGGAAATATCAAGGCTAAATATGACACGGTTAATAACCTTGACAATGTTGTCAATGAGATACGATTACATGGTCAACAGATGTCAACAATTCGACCAACAAGTTTAGAACGATCTAATCAACCGAAACTTGTTTATGGATACATGGATGAACAAGATATTGTACTCAAAATTTCACCTTCAACTTCACGTGACATGCCAAACAATAATCGATCTCGACGAATTGAACCAACCTATTTCAATAATCGTCATCTTTTGCCTGAACATGAACAACATATAACTTGGCACAATGAATCAAAACTACCTACAACTATAACATGTGAAGATCTTGAACTACGTGATAAACGTATACCGCAAATCAATGAACGTACAATACCGATTAGTTATGAATATCAATATCCAATTAAAATATCAACACCACTCTATTCAAATCAAGACAATGTTCAACTTAAACGATTGCCTCTATCCTATTATTTAGATCGACCATATAATTCAAATAAAACAGTTGATTACGAGAGTGAATCAAGTGACAGTGATGATCAATCAACAGTCTATCATTCGTACAAACAAATACCATTGTCAAATCAATCCCATTCTCCAAATCGACCATTATTTCATCGAACACATTCATCAAATCGTTCACCACCACCACCACCACTACCATGTTTAGCTCGTCCTTTTCGAGATATTTCACCGGATTTACCTATAAATAATGTGTCTCGAAATTATATCGAGGTATTTCGTGATGGTGAAAATCGGCCAAGTGAAGTTTATTCATTGCTATTCAATGAATCTGTTCCTTTCAATCAACGTCATTCACGTTTGGATCAATATAATTCAGATCGATATCAACGAAAATATCATCAATCATCATCGCCAATAAGAAAATCACCAAATATCATTCCAATAAAATCGACTAATGATGAATATCGTCAACAGAATAATTCCGAATTCAATAATTATCTTCGACAATCGAAATCATTCGATTATCGACCATTACGTTTGAAACTTCAACGTGAATATCGAATAACACCGAGTCTACTCGTTGATGAATGGGAACAACAACCAATTGAATCAACATCAACAAATTCAAATATGAAAACTAGTTTATCATCGCCCGATGATGTATTCATTACATCGAACAATAATAAACGCAAGATTTAACCTTGAACGACACACGCCAAAAAAATCGATATTATGTATTCATTAAGAAGAAGGATATCACATGATAATATTTTGTCAATCTTTCTTCGATTTAATACGACATTTTTGTATATTAGAAAGTTTTTTTTCTTCTTCCTTACACTAATTATAGTTGATGATGATTATCAGGACTATTTTCATCTCGAATATGCGCGTAGAACGATGTTTTTTCTTCTTCTTCTTCTTTCGTTGTCATGATAAATCATAGTTGACAGATTGAAATCTTTTTAACGACGAAAATATTTTTTATTAATGAGTGATCTGATAAAATCATAGAATGATTAGTTTTATTTCATTTACAGAACTTCGATGGCGTCCGAAAAAACCTATTGGTAAGCTGTCGTAGTTCGTAGTTTAGATCAAAATATGCACTATAGTTTCATTGATCAAATCGATATATTTTATTATCATTTTTTTGTTTGTTTTTAATATAGAAAAGCCAACGAATGGGCATGCGGATCAACAGGTAAGATAGAGTTTGTTTGTTTCTTTTTGTAAATCTAATTCGTCATTCTAGACTCGGATTACTCGGCATGAAAATCTCGATTCCAATCGATTGAAACCTCAGATGTAAATCTATTTTCTTTGCTACAAATCATATTTTGATTGATTTATCTATTTCAGTCGATTAAATACTCAACCAATTTCTAAAGCACTTGCATTGCATAGTTTCTATGCTCAGAGTAATCGGTAGACTTTGACAGTTGTTTTCGTTTAAACAAAAAACAAACATTCACTTGTCTTTTTTGCAGAGAATTATCTTTCAAGAAAGGTGATATCATTCTCGTTCTGAGACGTATCAATGACGATTGGCTTGAGGGTGAATATCAAGGTTTCATTGGTATATTTCCTTTGAATCATGTGGAATTATTTCCTATCGAACAAGGAAATGAAATCAATCAACAAGAAAAATTCGATGAAAATGAAGGCGAAGCAATTGTGAAATATGATTTTATTCCACAGAAAACATTTGAATTACAATTACGAAAGGTTTGCTCATTGAAAATGATGATTATTTTATTTCTAGAATTCAATATTTATTATGTCTAGGGTGATAAAGTAATTCTTTTACGACGACTTGATGATAATTGGTATGAAGGTCGACTTAATCATATCGAAGGCATATTTCCAGCAGCTTATGTCGAAACATTACGTGAGCCATCGAGTAAACAAGAAATATTTTTTTATTATTCGTTTTGTTTTTTGAATGATTTTCTGTTGTTTGTGTTACTAAGCTGAAGCAATTGAAAGTCGCGAATCTGTTCAAGCTATTAAACAAATAACTCCTGAATCTGAACTTGAACCTGAACGTGAACATGAGCCTGAGCCTGAACAAAACGATACAATTCCAGATGTGCCTCTACCATTACGAAAGTAAATATTTGACATTTCGAGTTTTCTGTTTTCAATTTTGTTTTCAGATGTCAAGTACTCTATGATTACAGTCCACAAAATCCAGATGAACTCGAAATACACGTTGGAGATATCATAAATATCATCGAAATGTGTGACGATGGTTGGTATTGTGGCATCATCGAAAAGTCTAAACATAAAAAATCAATGGAATTCGGAACATTTCCAGGCAACTATGTTAAATTACTGCCAACTAGTTGAAATGACTAATCATCTATTTTGTTGAATACAATCATACTACAACACTTCGTTTCTGTTTTCTTTTCTCAAAACAGTGATTTCCAACGTGCTTTATATATTGTCTATTTTTTTTCTTTTGCTTTTCTTTTCTAACGTTGACAGCAATATCTTTTTATGTATATTTCTAGTCAATGTTTGCTCGTTAAAATTATTTCGACATTATCTTCTTATTCATATTCAAAACCTTTTTCATTTTCTTTGTCTTCTATCTCTTTGATTCTTTTCTTTTTTTTTGTTACTAGTAAGAAAACAACTAGATAAATAAATAATATTTATTCATGTTGAAATAACGAAAATGAATAAAAAATCCTAAATAATAATTCCGTCGTTTCGTTCTTTCTCTCTCTCTCTCTCTCTGCCTGGCTCTGTTTGCGACATTCACTCGAGATCTTCAATAATATTCGTTTTCTGTTTATTTAATACTCTTGAAACTGATGACTGTAAACAGTATAAAATCTTCATAATATTACTGACACTGATTAGCTAGCAAAAGAAATAGTCATGCATCAAACGAAGAGAAGAAGAAAAAAAGCTCTCTTGAAACAAGTTCATATAAATAGTAAGAAGAACAACAATGTTTGGTTTAAGAAAAAGGAGGCATTTATGGGGTAAATTAAGATTTAGACTTGTTGATTATTTTGTGTGTCTAAGAAGCTCAATGATAATGGTTAACAAATGGAATATAAAATGCTTTTAACTACTCGACAACAAAAAAACGGAATTGATTGAAACGAAATTTTCTTTTTCTTTCGTTCTTTTTCTTTCGTTTATGTAAGTTAATGTCTTCATAATAATCTCTCGTGAACAGATTAACGAGACTAGTTAGCCAACAAAGCGGATGACATGAAAAGAACAACAATGATTTGAAAGTGAATTCTTTTTCGTCGTCGTTTTTTTTTCATGTTTTTTCAAATGTTCGATGATTGTTCTCTTCAGATGTATGCAACTAGTTAGTTTATCTTTCATTTATTTGGATTTTATTGATTTAAAAAAGAAAAGAAAAGCACAACGAACATCCAGTTTAAACATTTAATCGACGAAAAAACATTTCTTTTTAATATATTACATCGAAAATAACTCGTCAAAATGATTTCGACATTGAAAAGTCCAATTCCAAGTAAGTAGAAAATAATATTTTGATAGACGAAGAATTATTTCCAAATTTATCGGACTAATCACTGTAGATACACTTCGTACAACTTCATCATTGAAATCGAATCTTCAAATAGAACCACCACCAACAACAACAGCTGATGTTTTATCTAGTGCCGTTTTACATCAACGACGACGACGACGAACACAAAAACGTGTTCGATTTGCGTTGAAATTATCACCGGTTGAAGAAGATTCACGACCGTCAAGTCGAGAAACACCTACTTCTGTTCTTCCTCAATCGAATAAACGAATAATTGATCCATGGCGACAGGGTGGTCCACTTTACGGTACCTATGTCGAATATTTACAAGGCCAAGATGTTTTCACTAGTACAGATTCACACAATCGTCGAACACCGCCCAAAGCACCGCCTCCACCTGAGCCTGGCGCTGAAGCTCCTACATATACTCATACATTTGTTATTCAAAGTAAATCACCCGAGATCATCGTCAATTCGATTACTGTTTCGACACCACAATTTCATTTGCCACGTATTCTCAGTCGAACAAAACAATCTCCTAAACAATCATTGCCTATACTCGATTATTATGTTAAACAACAATTAAATCTTTCGACTTCACCACGTATGATTCATATGAAAAAGCTAAGCAATGCACCGAATCAAAAGCCGGTTATTGGAACCATTCAAGCAGCATTAAAACGTGCCGAATCCGTTCTACCAGCAACTCCTGGTCTGCATGCAAATAATAGAATTCTTCGATCAGATAGTTTATCACCATCGAAAACTATGAATGAACATCCTCAACAAAAGAAATTAACTGAAATCATAAGTAAACCATTGCCTGGTGTGAATAATCAAATAAATCACTTTTCTGAACGTTCAATTTTGCCAAATTATTCGAAAAAAGCACGAGTATTTGCTCGTACTCAACGTTCAAATGAAGAATTCAATTCAAATGTACCTTATTTTTGTCAAAATCATGGACCTGATCAACTTTCTCAACCAATTCTTCATTCAACTCGTTAACATTGTAAATAATATTGTCTCGTTTCTTCTTCTTTTTTTCTATAGACTTTAAAACAAAAGAAAGATACCTGGAGTATCTTTCTATCAGTCAGGTTTAACTTGTTTGTTTGTTTATTTTTTTTTATTTTATCCCGGTAAAGAGATATTGTTTTGTTTTATTTTTTGAATACTCTCATAAATCGTATGAAAACATTTTCCTAAATAATCATCTTTATTCAAAAGTGTTCGTTCATCTTTTATATCGGTTATTAAACCATTTGAAATTGTCAATTCAATTGTTTGATTATCTATTAAGATTTTATAAATAAATGGAGGTGTTGCATCGAACATAAATTTATTTGATTGAAGTTCATTTTCATGTGTTTGAATTTTGTCAGTATATAATAATGGATCGATATAATCGTAATTCGATGTATTCGATTCATTTGTCCATTGAAAAAATGTTTTTATTAATAATTCTAATGTTCGATCGTATGTGATCGATGGATTTCGATCGGATAGATTGAAAACTGATGAACGTACACTCGACGTTGCTTTACTCGTAATATTCGTTTGATCAGGAGACTTTAACGAACGTCGTAAATGAGTTAAATCTGCATTTAATAATAATGTAAAATGATGATAAGCATACAAACGTTCGAGACGTGATGCACTGCCAGTAACTTTATATGTATCGAGAAAAATATCATCACGATCGGTAGTTCGTAAAGTTAGATTGTAAGTTCGATTGAGAGTATCGATTATCCATTTAAGATTTTCCTTTCGGTTATAATCTGCACGAGTTGTTAGAATTGTTAGATTTAAATTTCCTAGATCATGATAACATGTTCCTATAGAATACAAAATAAATGATATTTGATTGTTCTTTTGTATCGATGTGAAAATTTACCACCACCCGAATAACGTCGAGCTAGTTTGATTTCATTTTCAGCAAGATATTTTAGATCAGATTCAACAAAAGGATTTTGATATCGACCAATAACAACACATGGCGCATTTCGCCAAAGAAGTAACAATCGAGTTTTCGGTTGATGTTTAATATTCTCAGCTAAATAACGTTCTAATGCTAAATTTGTATAGACATTAGTTGATCTCGAAATAAGAACTCGATTTCCACCGCGTAGAATCGCTTGCATAATACAACAAAATACAACAACTCGATCTTTATTAGTGAATGATTCATAATCGAGATTTTATTGGCTGTCGAACTTAACAAGTATAGAATAAGGCGCTAGTTTTACAGACGTACACACGCCTAACAGTTCCGTTTCTTTTTGTTCATATGGTTGCATCAACTCTTACTCTTACTCAAGAATAAAGTTCGTTACGTCATTTAAATGTTGTTATTTTTTAACATGGCAATTTCTTTTATTCTCGTCTGTTGGTTCACAAGGAATCGATCGAACGATAATCGATTGAATTTGAATTCGTCATTCTTTTTTTTTTGTTCTCAAGTCGACTTTGTTTGATGACTAAATGTCAGCTCTTTACTTTACTTTTGCATAATTGAAAAATCGACTCGCATATACATGCATAGTCTTTCGTTTTTTTTTGCCTCTACTTCTTTATTTCGATTCATCGAATTCGACGTTCTTTTTTTGGACAAAATGTAACGACGACAACGATAATTCTTTTTTTTCTCTTCTCTTCTTTTCATTCTTTTTTTTTATATTTTTCTTTTGGTTTTAATTAAAAGAGAACATTTGCAGTCGATACACGTAAGTAGTCAATAGTTGGAAGAACGAGAAAGACAGTCAGTCAAAAAAAAAACGAGAAATGTTCAAGACAAGACAAAGTAAATAGAGCGAGAGACAGAGAGAGAGAGAGAAATAAAACTAATTTATTGATAATTCTTTTCCTTAGAAAACATTATTATTAGATGTATAATGTCCGAGCTTTTCCGTTGTCGATTGAAGAAAACTAGTCATGAATCAATCTATTTGTTTTTCTTTTGCACTAGGTTTCGATAGAATAATGTATTTAGACATATTATTATTCCTTTTTTTTTCTTCTATTCGTTTCTTTCAATTTTTTTTTCTTTCGAAGTTATTTTGTCTATAAGGAAAAAAAGACGAGTATAAATTAAAAACAACCTTTTTCTTCTTCACATAAATCTACCGATCGAAAATAAACATACAACAATTCTTCTTTTTCTCTCTCTCTTTTTCTATGCGTAAGTCATAGTTTTTTTTTGAATTTAAAAACTATATAAAATATTTTTTTGGCTCTTTTTTTTTCTCTTCCCATTTCTTTTGCTATTTCTACGTATGTTGGTCTGTACGAATGCCATTATTTTTCTTTAATTTCAAAGTAATAGACAACATTACTCTATAGACAACACTTGCAAAATAACGTGTATGAAAGTAAGTACACTGAGTGTAAAAGATTTTTACCGATTAGTTTGTTTCGAAATTCGATTATGTCGAATATTGTTCAATGATTTCTTCTATTGTTTTTCTATTTGATGAAGCCAGTCGACTTTCGAGAACGAAATATACACACATATTCATTTTGCTTATATCGTTTCAAAACTTTTCTTCTTCGTTTTCTCTTTCTCTTTCTTCCTTTTTTTTACGCTTTCATCGTAAGAATTTTTAACGGGTTGGTGTAGGAACGGAAGAGTAAACAGAAGAAAGAATAATGAGTATATGCTTGTGTTCTCTTTTGAGTAAAAACTGTGAGATTGCCTCTTATTCAAGAACATCGTCATCATCATCATCATGAATTTTTAACAATAGTTCTTTAAATAACAATTGAGGAATAAAAGAAAATGAACCGATCAGAGTTGTTATCGATTAAAATGAAAAAAAAAACAAATCAGCCAAGCAAGAAAAAGTGTTTGCAGCATGAAAGTATTCGTTTTTTCTTCTTTTTTTCAGTCTTCAAGCGAAAATAGCTTTCACACAATAATAATAATAACAACAACAACAGAAAAATAAGTCTTATTTTTCTCTTTCGTTTGAATTTTAGATTTGTATTTGTTTTTTCGAATAATTTCATTCTTATTGAATTAAAATGCCAGATGCTGGAAAATTAGCATTTATTATAGGATTAGGTATTGGAGGATTCTCACTCTTATTGCTTATAATCAGTGTTGGCACAGTGACATGGCTCGATAATTCTGGAAGTTCTGTAGGTCTCTTTCGTAAGTGCTATGGAAGTAATTATACGGGAGCAGTCGCGCAAGGTTGTTACAATGAAAATCGTGCTCCACAAGCAGGTCTCTCAGTTTTCGGCATTTTATTACTTGCATTCGGCATCATTGTAGCCATTGCTAACATATTTCTTAAGCGTTCCATCCTCCTAATCATAGGATTAGGTCTTTTTTATTTTGCATCTATGTTCGTTATGGCTACATATGCAACTTGGGGACATTATTCACGTACCGTAGCACTCTATGTTTTTCCTAATGTAGTGAGCGATGATTTCCCTCATACATCAATGGGAGCATCGTATCATTTATGTGTAGCTGCACATTATTTTCTCTGGACAGCACTTACACTACTTGCTTTTGGCGCTGGTTATTCTGCTGCAAATGGCGATAGTTCATCTACCTCATAAATACAAATACATTTTTAAAACAAGAAACAATTCCAACCAACCAACAAAACCTAAGACTGATTCTTTAGTTGATTTTTTTTTAATTTAAATATTTTCATTGCGTATTAGTTTGACAAGAAAAAAAAAACAATTATTAAAAATTCGTCCTCGTTTAAATAACTAATTCAATCTTTTCTCTTTTATTGTATGTATATTTTTTTTTGTCACTAATACAGCAGTTCGTTTTCTTTTCTCTCTGTGAACAAGTGACCTATTTGTGATATGTTTTCAGTGACATTTAACTCAAAAAACGCGTTTTTTTTTTCTTAGTCCAGATGATTTGTCGTTCGTTTGTTTGTTCTTTTAAAAATTGAAGTGAAAAACTCTTTTTTTTTGTGTCTTGTGGGTCTGAATAAAATGAAATATATAGATACTTTAATAATTCGGATTAGTTTTCATAAAAGAAAAAAAATCTGACTAATTATTTGAATATCAAACAAAAATTGTTCTGACATGTTTGTCAAGAAAATATCATGGAAAATAACAAAAAAAAAGAAGCACGCTATCTATTAAATAAATACTAAGGATAAATGTACTTTTCTCGATTGATCAAATCGAAGTCGACTTTGAAAATATCTTGATCGATCATGTGTCTTATCAAGATATAATATGTATAAATGATTCAATTCCTGTCAAAGTTTTCAACAATATAATATGCAAACATTCGGCAATATCATTTTCTTTATCATGTTGTCTCCACTCATTTGATTGTATCATCATATCAACAAGTTTCTCAAAACAGACAATATGAAGATACGCCTATATATATTATGCACATATGTATATGCAGTTAGTCTGTGACAGGAGTCTGACACCGACTTAAAGATAAGCACAAATCAATTTTCTTTTTCTTTCTCTTTTCGATTTATCTTATCTACTTTTATTTTCTTTCGATTCTAAGTAATTCTTCATCAAATTCTCATCTGTCTTAATTTAAACAATTTCTTCTGTTTATCTCATCAGTGATTGCAGGTATCATTAGTAAGAATATATCATTCAGACTTTTCTAATTGATTTTTACAGGCATTTTCATATACAATTGTGTCATTTGTATTATTCATATGCATAGACATACACATACACAGTCGAAACTAATGTTGACTAATGACTAGAGCAAATTATTGATATAAATAAGAAAGTTTCATCTATTGTTTGATATTTTTATCTGTCTTATGTTTGAATCAGTTGATTACTCGGACTCGTACATCTTCATCAACTATATACAAAACTGTCAACACATTGCTCCTTCATTTCTTCTTCTTCTTCTTCGTTTCATTGATTCTTATGAGGTTAAATGCATGAGAATAGGATTAGCCAACCTATCATCAATTGATAGACAAAAAAAAAGAAGAAATCAGACGTTGGTGCTTTTCTTTTCCATTTCTGTTGATATTCATTCACTTTCGACTAAGAGAACAAATGATAACGATTGTCAAACTCATCAACCTATGTATATGTGCATATTTCCGCAAAGCAAGTCAAATTCGAGATAAACAATCTGTCAGATGACGATGATGATGAGTCGTCTATTGTTGATAATAATTATCAGAGAGAAAAAGAAGAAGAAAAACAGCAAATCGACTGGTTTATATTCTATACCAATCGTCTTCGTCTTATCCAAACATATATATCTGTACGAACGAATCGAACAATTGATATTGTCTTATCATTTCTCTCTCT
>Ga0209930_1004507_pt1 | contig 12357 bp, 10 predicted proteins | sample ThiBiot_500_biof_2_FD_183948 | JGI IMG/M metagenome (GOLD analysis project Ga0209930, IMG submission 183948) | Wastewater bioreactor microbial communities from Cape Town, South Africa - Thiocy_cont_500_biof (SPAdes) | ecosystem: Engineered > Bioreactor > Thiocyanate-remediating >... | reverse complement strand
TGTCAAATAATAATCTTCGTGATTTACAATCCCAATCGCGATCACGATCACAGTGACGAAAAAAGCTCCAAATCACGCAGACCACTAGTGATATGTAGATTTTTTTCTGCTCTCCTCTCTGAGGAAAGCATCTAAAAAGAGATATACAAGAATTATATATTTCGCTTATTCATTTTAATCAATAAAACATAGTGTTTAGTTCCTAACTAAAAGCGCTTCTCACATGTCAGTTAACGATGTTTTTATGTAATTTTTGTTCGTTCGCCATAATATCCGTCATACATGCGCATATCTCCAATAATGATCGAAAAAAATAAGGATGACTGGTAAACGGATGAAGTATTTTCGTTCTGTTGTATATATATATTGTATATGTATAAAAAAGTGGCTACCTGAGCTTTTACACTTGAAAACGACAATCATCACTTGTAATGACCCATGTTTACAAAATCTAATCGTTATATAGGTATATATATATGGCAAGAAAGGAAAATATGACTATACATTGAAGTAAAATCATCGATTTATTACCGTCCTAAGACACCTATTTGCGTTTAACTTACTTGTTAACTTTTCATCTATTCTGATTGCTATTGTTTAAACGTTTACTGACTTGTTTGTGACCATTTATGGAGGAAAATAGTGAAGCAATCGATTATGTCAGTGAAAAAAAATGCACGGACACAAAACTTACATTGATAATTACTGGTATTGTATTTGGTTTTGCTTGTGCATTAGCACTAGCATTAATACCATTATATTTATCAAAAAATGATCCTCTCAGATCGAATGAAAATAGTATGTATTCATTTAGAATTATATATATCAGAGAGTTTATGCATTTCACTGTTATTTTAGTTACTACTCTATGGTTAGTACAGCTCAAGACAAATTATCATTTAGGAGAAACTCGCGCACTTGCAGCTATCTCAAGAACAGGATTAGCAACTGCGGTATACGTATAAAAGAAAAGAAACCATGATTTTATTATGATTTTCTTCGATTATAGATGAGTAAAACTATTAATCTTGGCAATGGTACAATCGTTATATCAGATGCATATTTTATCTCGTCACGAACTCGTCGAGCAAATGAATTTCGTTCTCATCGACAGTAAGAAACATTTTTTATTTATATTCACTTGCCATTGTTAAATTATTTTTGAAGATATATAGGCAATGATGTTGGTACACCTACCACAGCTTTACTTAACATATGGCCTCAATTTGTTTATCCAAATGAATGTCAGCATGTTGTTTCTTGTTTCAATGAATATCGACAATCAATATTGAACGCATTAACCAATTTAGGAACCTTCACTCTTGATGTGCCTCTCGATGATGAAGATGTTTTATCCATTCGAGTTACTCTTGCCTGTGTTATTGAAAATGTTTGTAAGTATTAAATAGTTACTTATACTAAAGATTCATTGTGACCGATGTCAGTATAAGCAACATTAGTCTTTTTGACTTGTTGAATTGATTAAATTGAGAAAGCATATTAGCCTAAGAACTAGAACGATAATTAAATGAAAAGATAACATCTGATACATAACTTGTCTTTTTTTCAAATTTCAGCATTAAGTATTACACGTTGTATAAATAATGATCCGACAGTAATATCGACAACTCTTGCGACTACAACAAGTATAACAGCAACGCTTATTACAACAAGAATTATCACAACTACAACAACAGCAAATATGGGAACTACCACTGTTACAAGAACAACAACTACTATTGTAGCTACCATCACTACAGCAACAACAACTACTATTGCAGCTACAATTACCACAACTACAACAACAGCAACTGCAATTACCACGACTATAACAACAGCTAATATTACAACTATCATCGCTACAATAACAAATAGTAGTACTATTACAACCACCACCGCTACAATAACTGCTACTGTCATTGCAACTACAATCACTACAACAACAGCTAATATTGCAACTGCTATCGCTACAGCAGAAACCGCTACAACTATCATCGCTATAACAAGAACCACTACTACTATCACCACCGCGATAACAACTACTACTACCATTGCAATTACAATCACTACAACAACAGTAACAATGCGAACAATTATTAGTACAACGGAAAAAACAAGAACTACTACAGAGTCAAAAGCACCAACAATTGATACTACGAGAACAATAACAACATTTACAACTGTCATTACAGCAGAGACAACAACATTAGCATCAACCTTGGGCACTACCATTGCAACAACGACAACAACAACAATAATAATGCTAACAGGAACGTCGACTACTACTACCACCACAACAATAACAACACTTGCAACATTGATATCAACATCACCTATTATTTCGAGTAGTACAATAGCAACAACAAGGGAAACATTAACAATAACATCGATTACTACAAATACAAAAACGATAGCAACAACAACATCAGCAGCAATAGTCTTGACTGCTACCATTGTTACTAGCTCAAGTTCTGTATTGCCAACATTAACAACTATTATGTCTACACTAACTAGTACCACAACTTTTGTATCAACATCACCGACAACCTTCGAAATGTTATCAACAATTATATCAACAGATATACAATCTAAGTCGACATCGACTACAACAACAACTTCAGCTCGAAGAACTATTTCAGTTCCAATACGAACCACTACTACCACAAACACTGATACAGTTTCAATAGCTACTAGTTTATCATCAACTTCGGTCGAGATCACTACAACAACAACAACAACACCAGGGATGTTTACATTTAACTCAAATTCACCCACACCATATACTACTCAGAGTCAAGAAACTAGTAGTTTATACTCAGATGGAATTATAACTACAACACAATCAGAAATAATATCTTCTACAGCCAATGAGCAAATATCACAACAATTATCCACAAGTATTAAATCTAGTTCCTCCATAGATTTAGTAACAATGAATATGAGTAGCACGGTTCTGAGAGTAACAGGAATAGATCATTCCGATATTTTAACAGAAGAGACGTCGATCTTATCTACAACAACTAGTCAAGATGCGGCTTTTACCCAAACACGAGTAGTTTCGAATTCAAATTTAATTCCTGATGAGACAATGTTTAGTACAAAGCAGCCAACTACAGTCAATACAACTCAACCAACTACATTTGATATGAGAGCAACTAGTAAGACTATTACAAGTAGCATTTTATTACCGAGTACGACCGAACAAACAATCTTGCAAGCAGACACCACTCAATTGAATAATCAGAATACTTCAGATATAACTCATATCTTTATTGACACAACAAGTGAAAGTGCTACAGTTGAACAATCAACATTCCAACCAAAGATTACCAATGAAGTAACCAGTTCTCCTTTGCAACATACCGTTACTGTTAGTACAAGCAATGAGTTATTAGAAAATGTAACTATGAGTATTATAACCTCACCTTCAGACACAAAAACAGACGATTATCATAGTACTACAAATGGAAACCATATATCCGATGACAGAACCCATGAAAATGATAGAATCGAGTCGACTATCGACAAAATAGATCAATATACTACTGCTAGTAGAAGCAGTGTTTCCCAACAGATTACAAGCGAAGATATTACCAGTAATCAGAGAACATTACAACCAGAGACTACGACTACAACTGAATCTATTAGTTTCAAAACTAGTGAACCGATAACTATTGATATCAATACAAGCAATGTTTTGTTCAAAAGTACATCTGAAGCAGAAACTACGATTACCGATCATAAAACAATGATTACTGCCGATACAAATACTGCTTCATTAGAGATTACAAGCGAATCGATTACAACCGATCACACAATATCAATATTAGAAGTAGAGACAACAAATATTGTCGAGCAAAATACTATCGATACAAGCGATTTAACAACTGAATCAACAGAAACAACGATCACTGTTGGTACAAGTAGTGTTTCAACAAAGATTACAAGTGAACCTATTACAACTGATCAGATAATATCACAAACACTAACAATAACTGTTACTCATCCTAATACCATTGATACAAGCAATATACCATCCTACACTACAAATGAAGGCATCACAATCGCAATTGAACAGACTACAGAGGAATTGACCGGCTTTCAAAGTGAAACAACTATGACTATTGATACTACCACTATCGGATTAGTAACTACGAACGAGCACGTTACGATTGATCACACAATTGCAGAAAAAACGACAGCATATGTTAGTATTCAGAATGTCGTAGATACTAGCTATGCATCCGTTGAAACTTCGAATAGAGACGTAGCAACGGAGTCGTCCACTATGGATGTGAATACTATCACATTTGACAAAAAAACTGGACCAAGTACTTTTGAAAGTAGGGAAACAACTGCTATGCAAACAAGTAGTGCTGTATTAGAAACTACAACTGACCAAATAGCATCTCAAGCAGAGCTAATAACGGAATCAACTAATTTTGAAACTGAAACAGTAATGACTATGGGCACAAGTAATGTTGCAGCAGAAATTACGACTGATCAGACAACATCCCAACAAGAGAGCGCAATGATATCAACTGCTTTCGAAACAGAAACTACAATGAAATCAAGTATTTTTGAAAGTGAAACAACAATCGCTGTAGACACAAGCAGTTCCTTATTAGAAACTACAAATGAACAGATAACATCCCAAACGGAAATAACAACTTCATTCACTCTTTCTGAAAGTGAAACAATGGTCACTTTTGATACAAGCACTGTTTCATTGCAGACAGAAATAAATTCTATTACTTTTGAAAGTGGAACAACAATTGCGGTGGATACAAGCATTAGTTCACTAGAAATAACAACAGCTCAAACAGATGCCATAATTGAAGTGACAAGTCTGGAAATGCAGAATGTAACTTCTTTGATGAATCTAGACACTATAGGAACGAGTGATGTTTGGCAGGTCTCAAAAGAATCCGATGAGAGAACTGAACACACAATTTCAAGTACAAGTACTGAAGAATCAATGGTTTCAGGAAGTAAGTTGAAAACGTTGATGAGGGTGTTGATTGTCAGAGAATGTTTGATACTACGTTTTAATGAGTACATAAAATATAGATAAAATCAGTAGTTAGGGTTGAATAATAAATATCGAATATATATGCTTCTATTTATTCTTATTCTTTTTAGCAATATCACCTGAGGTTAATTTAGTAGTGAATGGTGATGCTGAAACAGGTCCATGTTCAAAAAATAACGTTGTTGTAGCACCAACTGGATGGACAGTGACACCACCATTGACACAACTAGCATATGCAAATACAATAGGTACTCCATCAAGTAGTACTCCAGGTCCTAGGTATAAGCTTAATAGTATGTTGAGCATATAAGATAATATTTGTTTATTTCTATTAGTGATCGTGGCAAATGTTATTTTTCAGGTGGTAATGGTCTTGGTGCAAAAATGTCACAAGTCATTAACGTTACTGAATACGCTGCCGCTATTGACAGTAATCATACTTCATATAGTTTTTCTGCATGGTTAGGTGGCTATGCTAGTCAAAACGATCGTAGTACTGTTTCACTTACATTTCTTAATAATACTCAGCAAATGATTGGAATACAAATTACTATTGGCCCAGTTTTGGCTTCAAATCGGGGTTCTGTCACGAAATTTCTATATCGTAATCAATCAGGTCTAGTACCTGTGAATACTCGATACCTGAAAGTACAACTCACAACAGATCGTAGTTTTGGTACATATAATGATGGATATGCTGACAATATCGCTGTTATTTTTAATCATCTTTAAATTTATATAATATTATATTAAATTAATATAAAGGAAGCCTGTATGTAGCATAATTCCGGTGTAACGCCAACGCTCGTTCTCACATTCGTACTTTTTTTAAAATTTTGAGTGAAGTACGTTAATTGAAATGAAATCAATAACTATAAAAACACAATACGATTAATTCTATTCTGAATATTGTTTTTTTTCAATGAGTAATTTTCGCCAACCTGTCTCAGTAGTACGAGTTAATTTTGTTAAAGAGCCTGTCAATCGAATAAATAAATGGTATAAATAATTATGTAAATAAATTCGATATATTAGTTTCTTTTTCTTTAGTCGTCATTTCTGTTTCATTCTGTGTCTTGATGTTCTTTTCCTCATTATTCTTCTTCTGATTGTCGCAAGCATTATTGTTATACTTTTTATTACAATTGATGTACCACGAAAGACCACAAAGACAACAATAACATTAAGTATGAACGATGGTAGATATAGTCATACAGCATCTCTATTATTAGATGGAACAGTATTAATTACTGGTGGACAAAGTAATAACACACAGTATTTAAATAGTACTGAATTATATGATCCATCAACAGAAGCATGGACAATTGTTGGAAGTATGCACTATGCTCGAAGTCGTCATACAGCATCTGTCCTATCAAATGGCCAAGTACTGGTAACTGGTGGAAGAAATAATAATAATTATTTAACAAGTACCGAATTGTACGATCCATTAACAAAAACTTGGAAATTAATCGGCAATATGTCTACTGCTCGAATGGATCATCAGGCATGCGTATTTTCAAATGGAACAGTTATAATTGCTGGTGGATGGAATACAACATACTGGAATACAGCTGAATTGTATGATCCTTCTACACAAACATGGACAGCTACCGGAAATATGAATTCTTTTCGATCTTCATACAGAGCATCAATTTTAAACAATGGAAAATTTTTAGTAGCCGGAGGAGATAATGCTGGTGGTTTTATTAATCATGTTGATATTTATGATTTGTCAATAGGAAATTGGACAGCTACTGGACATATGAACAATGCTCGGCGTAATCATGCTATAGTTTTATTAGCAACAGGACAAGTTTTAGCAATTGGTGGTGATACGACTGGAATCAGCTATTTAGATACTACAGAAATATATAATGTATCAACAGGAACATGGGCAATTGTTGGAAGTATGCACCACGCTCGAAGTCGGCATACAGCAACTGTTTTAACAAATGGTCAAGTTTTAGTTACTGGTGGATATAATGGTATTACTTTAAATAATGTTGAGATTTACAATCTACAAACAGGTATATGGACACTTATGAACAGTATGAAAGATACACGAAATCGTCATACAGCAACTTTATTAACGAATGGAAACGTTCTACTTATAGGAGGATTATCGAACGATAGTGTTGCTTTAAACACTTGTGAATTATTTCGAAATACATAGTTTATTCTAAATTATTGGTGAGATTTCGTTTTTATTTCGAATGATTTTTTTTTAATGTAAAATAAAATATCAACTATTATACGTGTACGTAAGTCGCAAGTTCTTCGATCATCCAATAAAAAGTATAAACTATCGTTTGTTTTTGAATGACTGTATGACGATAGAAAGAGAAGAAACAAAAATAACGCATTATATTATGCATACAATCATCATTAGGAAAATAATATATACGTACGATATTTGAAAATATGAACTCATCAATTATTACTTTGATTCTTCTTGGCAGCGTTATCATAATAAACCAAAGTGATACAAAAAGCGCTTTTGAAGAACAATTGATGAATGGCGCCGTTGCTGACAATGAAGATTTTCCCAGAGAGAAACGAGCTACGTACATTAGTAATTAGAATCTTGTATAAAGTTTCTTCTTAATTAGTTTTAACTCCTACATTCCGATCGACCAAAACCATCAGATGCAAGACAAAGAATAAGACATATTTTCTATTCATTCTAATTCATACATATACATAAAATGAAATTAAGTCAACTTTCTTAGATTCCTCACGAGAATGTTCAATGATCGAAATTATTGTTTGTTTTTGTCTACATACAGTTGAAGTGTCATCTGCCAACATTGGTGGATCGTGAAAAATCTCCAATAATTTGCGCATGTCTATTTCGTCTCTTAATAATCGAATAGCTTCATTGAAGTTTTTGATTGCTTTCTTTATGGAACATTGATTATTTTCGATATAACATGGAACTATATTATAATGAACAATGAAATCATGTGGATCAATATGTAATGCATGTCTATATAATTTCAATGCTTGTTGTTTTCTATAATTTACATTTCCCACACAGAAAGCATGGAAACCAGCGTGAATAAGATATTTTGGATGAACAATCAAACGACTAACTGCTTCAAACTGCAAATTCATAAAATATTCTGTATTTTCCAAAGAAGAATTGTTCAAAACAGCAATTGAATTATTAAGTTGTTGTATAATGTATGATTCAAAATTTGAATAATTTCGTTCTACTGTTGCTTGATCCGTGTCAACAAACAAAGCCCATTGTTCGCGTAATGAACTAAATCCTGGTTTGAAAATATCATCAGCAAATGAAAGTTTACTTTTTTGTGAATGTACTGTAGCGAGAAAACGTGTAAGTAATCGATCTTTTTTCTCGATACGTTCCACTTCTGCTATACCATCTGCCATATCCTTGGATTCTTTTTCATCTATTGAACGTTTCCAAATATTGACTATTGCGTTTTGATCAAATTTTCCTTCGAACTGTTGGCCAATTTGTTTATTGTGTAGGATTAGTCGAGCTGAGCCGGGCTTTTCTTGACGTCCTGCTCGTCCAAAAGCTTGCTCTTCAATACGTGAATTTCTTGGCATAAATGTTACAATCACATGTAGGCCACCTCGATCGTTGACGGCAGTTACTGTTTTCAAATCCGTTCCTCGTCCAGCTAGATTCGTAGCTACAATGATATCAGCTGGATGTACTTCTTCCGGTTTAATATGTTCAGTTAGGTCACTTCGAATATATAATTTCGTATGATAATCCTGAGAAACCAGTTTTAAATGAATCTCTTCAGCTTCACGAATTGTTTCACAAATAATGAGAACAGCACGTTGACAATCTATAGCTATCATGTGACATTCATTACAAATATTTTCTAACCATTGTTCACGAAATTGACTGAATTGACCTAGACAAAAAAATATATTTTATTTTACATGAATTTAATCGACAAAATTACTTTGATAGATTTCAAAGACACTATCTATATATTTTGGTATATCGAAAGTATTAATTTTGTACACAGATCGAATGAACCGTCGCGCATCTTCTCCACCTAATGTTCCTGTTACTCCATATAAATGACGTCGATACTGTTTGAACAGAGTTACATGAGAAAAAAACGAATCACACATACGTTCTGGTGTCATACGTAAATTATGTTTCAATTCAAGAAATTGATGCACCCCATTGCTCCAATGCATATTCATTTGAGATACTCCTGTATTAGCGTAATCGACAACAACAATACGTCCATCATTATTAATAACATAATCAACATTAAGCGTCAGCTCATATAAAGCAACTTTGGCACTTTGAATCCATTTCGGTAATTTTTTATTTATATACTCTTGCCGATAGGATGAATAACGTATGAGTTCTCTATCTGACATTTTTTGACGGATGAATTCTATTGCATCAACTAGAAATCGAATAAATTTCAAAATTGAATATAAAAAAATGCGTGTATATTTACCTTTGTAGTATCCGTCGTTTTTTCGAATGACGAATTCATTGTTTTCAGTAATATTATACTTTTGAAAAAACGAAAATATAAATCTCAGTAGAATATTTAGAGATTTGTAACCAGGTGTTAATGACGCCAGCTGTGTATAATGCTGACGTTGATCAATAAACATACTATCGACTTCATCAACAATAGCTGCATCATAAGGACGATCTCCTCGTATTTCTGTTCTTAAATAAAAACTTGTTCGTAAGAGATCACCAGCAAAATGTGCAACAGTTCCGTATACGATGTCAACACTGTAGTTTGGTTTCGTTGAGGAATCACAACAATTGTGTCCAGTTGAAAGACCGAACATTCGATAGAAAGGTGCAAATTCGTCAGCATCACGTTGAGCAAGAATTTCAGAGGTTGTAATTATATCAACACGTTTATTCATTGGAGGAAGTGAAAGATATACTGCCACTAAAATAAAAAATGCAATCAACATTATAGATTTATATAACTATTTTGCTTTCATGTATTGGTTGGACTAACACATGGAGATAATAATAGATTTGCCTTGTCCAGTACGTATTTGTGCTAGACAACCTTGACCACTACCAGGACTTTCAATTAGAAGAAGAAGCGATAAAATTTGTATGTCCCTAGGGCGATACTGCTTAAAGAGATGTGCTGCTTGAATGATAACTGCAATTGTATGGAATTTATTTTCAAATATGAGCTGTTTTTGAAAATTCGCCGAAGTCATTTGAGAGGTTTGTGTATGGTAGTAGTTTATTACTTTTTCATATTGAAACTCCAACTTGTTTATATCTAATGACGGATTATTGTTAGCTAACTCTTTAAGAAGCACAGGAACTGATTTAATTTTGCCTTGTTCGTCAACAATTCTATTTAGTTCTTTCATCCATTGATCAGTCGGCTGTGTGGTAATTGTCTTAGTAATACATTCAATATATGGTTCCATTGATATGTTATTGGTAATAATTGTGTCAATAGCTAGCAAGGCTGTTTTTAATTCTGTTTTATTGTTAAATATTTCTGGACTTGTGACCCTAGTTCGAATGAGATCTATGGCTGTTTTACTCCACTTTAATTGTAATAATTCCAAAAGACTTTCACACAAAATTGTCTGATCGATATTTAGCGATTCTTCTGATGGAACTGATGTATTTGTTTTTGAGAGCGGTTCAAATGAAAGAAGATCATGCGTAAGACTAATATCGTTCAAATCAAGTGGGCCAAATACACTAAAAAAAGAATTTATTTAATCACATATAGATTTTTTTTTATAAAAAAAAAGAAAATACTTCTGATGTTCTTCTTGTATATGAGATCGTTGTGTATTTAAAACTAAATCAGATATTTGCCGATTGAGATCAGCATTGGAGATAATAACCGGTGAGAAATCGAATGAAATAGTATCTTTATCATTACAAACATTCATTTTAGATTGTGCTTCAGCATGCAGACGGCCCAGCCAAGTATCGGACGGGATTTCATCGGACTGAATAATTTTAATAATAGTTTCTACCGGTATGGTTGGTTCAACAAAGACAGGTTCTATTAGAAGCTCACGCAGATGTTTAAAATTCTTTTCAAGTTTATCTGGATCTGATTTTTCATAGGATTCTGCCCATTTTACGATTGTATCAAGCAAACATGATTTTTCATCGGATTTCCATGATGTTAAAGCACACAATTGATCACAAATGATATTATAGTTATTGCTTTTCGTGTTCAATGAAGTCATTATTGAATTATCTATAACGTAGTAAACTTCGGATATTCAAAAAGAGTGTATGTCTATTCAAATTGGTCTTTCTACCAAAAGCTGTAGCTCTCGTTAGATTCAATACTGTCCCAATACTCTATTGTATTCATCATAATACTGGTTAAAACTCACGTATCCTTCTAGGAAGCAATTGTCTTATTATATAAAAAAGGGATATGATAATCAATGGAGTTTCCGGAGAGGGAGAACTAAACTTAAAATAGGGTCGAAGTCATGTCTTTCTTGAACCAAGAAAATATTGGCGACCAGTATATCCATCAATCTATAAATAGTTGTATAAGAAAATACAGCTTCAAAACATTCCTAGTTCTTTCTTTAATTTTTACTTGCTACACCTTTATTCAAAACAAAAAAACTGATTCATTTTACGAAATATATATAATCGTTATATTACGTATCCATGTCTATTGCTATCGACTTTAGTAACTATAAAATCACTCACATTTTCATTTGTCATTTTCATTTAAAGTAACATCGAATCATAAGAAAATAAAATATTAATAGAAAGAATAAGCCTAGCAAAGTTGAAAACATTACTTATTGTTTATACACCATATATGAACGATGCGTTGAATTGATTCATAGTCTGCACTAAATTTGGGATAATTGCCAGATTTTGCTAAGATTTCGTTTATAATAATGAGTAAACTGAGCCAACCAAATCGAATTGTGAATATGATAGACGGATAAAAGAACAGAAATACAAGTTTTATGATTAATAAGAGATAATACAAGAATGTTTCTATTAGAAACGGTCCGGTTACGATTGAAAAAATTAATACTAGACTGTTAAAATCATTTTTGGAACGCCAAACATTCAATGTTTGTTTGAAAGATCGATATTTACGAAAATTATCTGTATCTTCTAATTTTTCGCATATAATAATAAATAAAGGGAGCCAACCAAATCGAATTATGAAAATGGCCGGAGAATATACAACAGATAATATTGATGTTATGATTACGAAAGAATAATAGAGGACCGTTTCTATAATATACGGACCAAATATGACTGGGCATATAAGTAGTACATTGTTGAAACGATTCTCGCTACACCAGCGATGTAATTT
>Ga0209930_1004503_pt1 | contig 12371 bp, 8 predicted proteins | sample ThiBiot_500_biof_2_FD_183948 | JGI IMG/M metagenome (GOLD analysis project Ga0209930, IMG submission 183948) | Wastewater bioreactor microbial communities from Cape Town, South Africa - Thiocy_cont_500_biof (SPAdes) | ecosystem: Engineered > Bioreactor > Thiocyanate-remediating >... | reverse complement strand
TGACTCCAGAGAACAGATATTTTTTTATATGTAAAAGCTATTATTTTTCTTTTCTGTTCTTTCATGGAAAATGTTGTGAGACCTGTCCGACTTTCTTGGGATCCGGAATCCATAAAGAATCCACGGAAGTCAAAGAATCCAAGAATGTCAAGGATGTCATGCATTCCAAAGAATTCAAGGATTCCAAAGAATCCAAGGATGTCACCAGTTCATAATATTCAAGAGAATAAGTTATTGTTTCCTATTAAAACTAAGTTTTATCAAATGGTTTAGTAGTGTCGGATTTGAAAGTTGAATTCAATTTTAGAACTTGAAATTTCAATTTTATTTGTTCGACTACAATCTCAACTTTACAACTTTATTTGTGCAGTTGAATTTTCAACTCACTTCGGCTTTCACTCTCAACACCCATCATCGTTAGATAATGATTCGTTAGAGTCATCTCAAACAACTCCTGGACAAAATGTACCATCGATGTCGTCTCTATCTTCTTCAAATTCAATATTAGAAAAACGATCATTATTTAAATCTGACAAACGAAATCAGCCAAAATTTAAGAAAGAGTGGCTGTGAAATCCTCGTTTTTCGGTATTTTTACGAGAATGTAAAAGTGATCCTACAAAGCATTATGTTGCATCTGTAATGTTCAACCTTCTTTTATACAACGGAAAAATATCGATATTTTATCTTTTAACAAACTAATAAATATTTCCTGACCTTCAGAAAAAAACTCCTGATTTTCAACTAAAAATCCCTAATTTTCGAAATTTCGATCTGGCAACCCTGATCGAGTACCTATTAAATTTGACTTTCAATATAAATAAGATAAAAAATTAAAACTCTTAAAAAAATCGCTGAGTATATCAATAAAAGTCTTCAGTAACGGATAAACTTTTGTACACGATGATTATAAAACTCTGCGACATACATATTCAATTGACTATCAAGAACTATTGAGAAAGGGAGATTAAGTAAACTATTATTAGAACCAGATATTCCAGTGATACTTGCAATAGTTGTACCATTGAATTGATTAGGTGAGAAGAATTGAATGCGATGATTAAGCGAATCAACTACATACATATTACCCAAAATATCGAACATAAAATCTGTAGGAAGTCGGAGTGTTGTCGATGTACTACCCCCCACACCGTTAATACTACCAGCAATCAAAGTCCATTGAGTGTCACCTAGTTTCCAACGAATAATATTATTGGCACCGTAATTCGTAATAAAAAGACTATTTGATAATGAATCATAACAAATACCCCGCGGGCTGTTCAATTGTGTAACATTTGTTCCAGGTCCTTGACCACCAGCAATTAATATTCCATTCAATGAACCAACTTCATATTTCATTATCCGATGATTACCAGTATCAGTCACAAAAATTATGCCTGTACTGTCATCACGTGTAACACCACGAGGAGTCCTTAATTGATTATTTGCAGAGCCATTTGTACCTAGAATCATATAATTATAGATGAAGTTCTTTATTATAAAAAAAGTTAAACATTTTCTAGAGATTTTTTTCTTATACTTCATCAATATATCAGATAGATTTTCTTACCATTTCCAGCTACAATGATTCCTGAAGATGCTCCTAAAGACCAATATGTAACACGATGATTACTATGTTCTGCTACATAGATACCACCATTGGGATCCATGATAATATCACAAGGGTTACTTAAACGATTCAAAGTTATTCCTCCTGTACCATTTAGATTACCTGCAATGGTAGTACCATACGAAGCACCAAACGTCCATTTTTGTATACGATGATTATACACCTCACTAATATAGAGAGCATTCAGAGAATCAATTAATAAATCATAAGGACCATTTAGTAAATAATTAGCTGTACCAGTTGTATTAGTCAAACCAGCCACTGTAATTCCTGTTGAATTCCATCGAAGTATAGCTGGAATATTTTCTATATGAAAAAGTATGATATAATTATGTTAAAAAGAAAAGAGTTAAATTTTAAATTTAAATTTACTTGATTTTATTTTATGTTTAGGTAAAAGATTAGTTAAAATCAAAGCAATAATCACCGTGACGAGTAGAAGACACCCAATGATACCAAGAAATATACATCGTTTTGAACATCTACAATAAAATCTAAAGATATTATATCAGAAATTTAATAATAAAATATACATTTTTTTCTTATTGTTTTTTTACAATTCGATGATAATTATTGATTGTACCAAATTGATCCATTGAATTGAATTGTCTACTATTTGTTTCAATTGAATAATCACTTTTTCTTTGTAAATTTCCATTTGAATCATTGTTTTCCCATCTGATATTAAATGACTATTACAAAAATTTAAGACTTTTTTATATTAAATATTTCATTTAATTTCTCACTTTTGATACAATATTATTATTCATTAGATTTGTGCAGTTAGATGTTGTTTTGCTAAACCCTGATTTTCTGTGAATAGGGGAATTATAGGAAGTCTATTTTAAAATAGATAAATATATGAATTAATTTGTCCTATGAAGGTCGTACAGCAGATGTGCTATTGTTCTTTTTAATAGACACATTATTGATCGGATATTTATAAGATGATGGTCGAATTTTGACATGAATTATAGATCTTGGTTTTTTCTTCATTATTATTGTAAATTTTAACTAAATCAACAAAGAATAATCAAAATAAAAATATTTTAAAAGCTAACTTGTTTTTTTAATGATCTATATCGTTGATGATTGAATAATGTTTTAATTTGCTTGTGATGAAACTAGAATGTTACAACTTTCTTTTTTCATTTTTATATTATTTGAAAGAAATATTTTTTATACATTATTTTTTTAAAATTATTATAGAGCGTTAACTTGGTTTCTTTGATCTAGTATGTAAATTAGATTAATAAATTTTCAATATAATTTGAAATGCGATAAAATACGAAAGGTTTTGTTTTTTATTCAATGTTGTTTCATCATATAAATATAAACTGAAGGTAAGGACACATGAAAATTTATTTTTAAAATGATCTCGAATCTGTTTCGATACTCCAAAATATAGAAATGAATATAAAAAAAAGAAAACTAATTTGTTAAATATAATCCATAAAATGTATATTTTTGTTCTAAATGATATTCAAAAGCAAAAATTTCAATTATCCAAAATGAATTAAAAAAGAAATAAAGAATTGAAATAGATACTAATTGAATAGTTATTTTTCGATATTTTCGCCATAAAATTGTTTGATTAACTTTTAATATTTGTCTTATAACACATGTAATAAGATTAATATTAATAAAATTGGTAAATAATGAAAACTAAAACGTTTTTCAAGAGTTTCCCAACTGATAAGTATAACTTGAGTATTAAATAATACATAATCAAAAAAACATGAAAATTAATAAAATAAACGTCGAGATCCTAATGAAATACTAAATTGTTCACGATAAATAACGCATAGTATACTAATTAATTCATTTAAAATACATACATGTCCAATTTGAAAATTGAAAGTTGAAATTTCAATTGAATTCAACTTTCAAATCGGACACTACTGGTTTTATCACAAGATCAAATTGTTTCAACAACACCATCATTAAATATTTGTATGATGTGTGTTAATAATCCAACAAATTTTACCGTACATGAAAATCCTCATATAACAATTTAAAAAGTTTTTTATAGCTCATATTTTATAAGGTTTTTCGAGATTATAATTTTCTGCTAAGTACTATATATTTGATACTTGTGACTTTTGTGTATCTTCTTCAAACATAGTTTTTTTATACTTCAATTTGCAATGTTAATATAAAGATAAGATAGCTGAATAATAATGAAAAAAACGATATCGTTCAGTAGCGTTTAAACATTTGCACTCGATGATTACTTGTACCACTCACGTAAAGATTAAGTTGCTTGTCTAGAGTTACCCAACGGGGTTCATTTAATGCAGTCGCATTTGGACCATTTATACCTGTTATACCAGCGATTGTTCTACCAATAGATTGTCCAGATAGAAAAACTTGAATACGATGGTTTGCCATATCAGCCACATAAATATTACCCATAGGGTCGAGACTCACCCCATATGGACAGTTTAAAGATGTTGAATCATTTCCAGTGACACCAGTAAAACTACCAACAACAATTGTTCCATTATAGTCACCAATCTTCCACCACACTATTCTAGGCATATTCCAATTAGAAATCGCCAAACTATTTGAAAATGTATCAAAATATAGCCCACGAGGCGTAGACAGTTGAGAGGTACCTAAACCATACCCATGACCTCCCGCAATCACATTACCTACTGATGCTCCATATTGATATTGCATAACACGTTGGTTATTAGTGTCAACAATATAAAGATTATTAGTTTGTGAATCATATGCAACAGCAGTTAACCCAGACAGTTTGTCATTGGTACTTCCTGATGAACCTATGAATATCTTATGTTTAGATATAAGTTTATAACAGAACACCTAGTTACCTGTTATACCTGCAACAGTTGTTCCTGAAAGATTACCACGAGTAAAAAATTGAACACGACTATTTAGTCTATCTGAAACATAGATGTTATTATTGGAGTCAAATGCCATATGAATTGGGTTATATAAATGATAAGAATCATTTCCCATTGTTGCATTTGCCTGACCTGCAACAGTTAGACCAGTCGATGTACCTATGATGAGTTTTTGAATTCGATGATTCCAATAATCAGCTATATATAGTGCACCTAAAGAATCAAATGCCAAACCGCCTGGACTGCTCGTTTGATTAGAAGCTGAACCTGATACACCTGTTTTACCCAGTATTGTTATACCTGTAGAGTTCCAACGAAGTGGGACTGGAAGATCTATAAGAAGAAAATAATTTTCACATATACTTTGTCTTACTTTTACCTGATACTGTTCTTCTTGTTTTTATCAATAGTGCTAAGAGAACAGCAGTAATTATTATTATTGATAAAATACTAATAATAATAGAGATAATGATACATTGTTTTGAGTATCTATCGATCAAAATAGATAAAGAATATTTCATTTTGGTAAATATTAGAACTGACTTTGTTTTCTTTTTTTCTATATTTCGATGATGATCAATTGTAAGACAGTTTTTATCAGACCATACATCTGATTTCTATAGAATATCAAAAGATGAAAGAATCATTCATGAATGAACTTACTCGAATTGATGAAACAGAATGATCGAAAGGAGTGTTAGTTTTAGATAATTGAGTAAAACTTTGAGAAGCACATCTTTGCTTTGATTTATATGTAGATTTGTCATTTATATCAGAATGAGAAGTTTTTCTTGATCGAATTCTGATATGAATAATTGATCTTGGCACACTTCTTGTTCTTGATCGATTTCGAGTGACATTATCTTGAATGATATTATTGAAAATAGGTTAATCAATAACTAAATAGTGAGATTTATGTTTTACCAGTGCTTGTCTGTGTAGATGATTGATCTTTGAACATTTGAATCTTCTTTCGAGTTATGAAAAGATTTTAAAAAATTGCCTATTCTATGGATATTTTTTTGTTTGAGCTTGATTATATTTCTAGACAAAATATCTTCTTTATGGTTTCATTATAGACTAATGTATTCTAATTAATGCATTAAAAAAAAGAAAGAACAGTTTCATTTGAATAAGATATTGGAATACAGTGAACAAAAGAATTGTAAAGTAATGGAAAAACGACATCATCGTCGTTATAATCGATCAATTGGTCATAAAGTGAGATCAATTTATGTTCTACCTCTTTATTTTCAATTGATTAAAATTTAGCATAAATATCCATCGTTGAAAAAGAAACGATCGAACAGTATCATTCATGTAACTCTTGGATTACGAAAAAAAATTCAATTGAATAATAGCAATTTATCATCGGTTGGAATTTTAGACAAATGTCATTCTATATTTTTTTTACAATTTCTGTTTTTGTTAAGATTATGTCACAAGCATTAACTTGTCTGTCAAAGTCAGTGTAACGGTAATCGACCGTTATATATGATGACCCTATATAATCACCGGGCATTGACCCTCTGTTCTCTCATGTGTAACCATCCCTATATAAACTGTGTTGAATAAAGAGAAAGGCACGTTATGTGAGGGTATAGGAATACACCGTACCATCATGCTGAAAGAACATACACTAACACTCTCATGTATCGTCACAACGAGTAGAATCGATATCCGATTCTTTGAGAATAAACACTACTTGTGTATAAGCGTTACCATCTGTACCTCAATCTCTGTATGCATATTTTTATTCTCGATATAAGCTATTCAATAATATATCTATAAGCGTATATGTGACTTTCTAAATGTTCATGTAACTTCCTAATCGATCAAACTGTATGACTGTAAATACCGGTGTACTTCCGAGCCCCTCTCTCTATCCTGCCTATCGAAAAACAAGACATGAAAGTACGTAAGATTCCAGGGCCTATTCGTTTTAAATAACTACATACAAGAGTTACCATTCCTACAAGATTATATTAGCTGCCAGCACGTGTACTTACTTGAAACTTAAAGGTATATAAGCACGCAAAACAAACAGTATCTACGCCAAACGAATCGTACATCACTAACACATCCAACCGATATATACAAGCAATTGTACTTACAAATGAAACTCGTAAATTTCATCTTTGCCCTTCTTCTACATCAAACAATCTGGGCAAATAGTTTGGCATCATTTCTACCTCTTTGGGAAACAACCTGCAAGGTGTATGCCGATTCTAAGCACCAAGAACTGAAAGAAATCATTAAGAATCAGGATCAATTCAACATCAGCAACTGGTCGCATTCGATATTAATGATTTTGATGTGCATGGTGAGTTCAATAATTCTCTGCGGTTGTTGTTTCCTATGCTATCGATGCCTACCAATATTCAATGCAGCAAGGCGATTAAAACAAATCAATCAACTGCTCCCGACACATACCTTACAGGAGCACAAACAAGATAATTATCACTTCTCAGCTCCTGCGCCGTACACAGGAAGAACTATACAAGTTCGAGAAATTATGCCACAACACCCTCAACAACAACAACATTAAGCAGCAGCAGTAATCCGTTAATATTCCATCGAAATCTTCGTATTCGAATGGTCAACTCGATAAACTCTCTCTTCTATCTATTCTTTACTTCCTTTCATACGCTCTCTGAAATTTTTTGTCTTCCACTTTGCTTGGCATGTGAAGATAAATGCGCACATGCTCTTGTTCCGTTCTTTGTGTTTCTTTTTTATCATGGATGTAAACATGTAATCCTCTTCAAAATCATGTCAGCGCTTTCGAGCGAATCATGCATCTTCGTCGCAGCTTAATAAAACAAAAATTACGATCATAGAGGTAATTTTATTTTCCGATTGACTGATTCGCATGTTCGACTCACTGAAAACGAAATAACAACAAAACAACCTTAATCGCAATGATATTTACTCATAGAAGCCTTGAGTGATTCAATTTCTCATGAGAACAAAAAACTGTTGCTTATTTCTTTTTTTTTCTGTCTTTGCAGTAATAAAGATAATCTAGACAGCTCTTCGTAAACGTATATTTATTTATCCAATCTACAAAAAATATAATAGATTCTTCATATATCGAATACTTCAACTTTTTGCTTTTTCAGATTATCATTAGAATTCAACAAGTGAATAAACAAAAAAAATATTAAATAATTAGGGTGACGAATTTTTAATTTATATCTATCATTATTTTATACATTAGAGAACCTCAAGCGTTTTCAATCTACACAATTCGGATACATTTTGTGTGTGTCCTTGAATACATTACTTTCTCGATACTTCATCATAGACGATTATACAGAACGAAAAAAAACAAGTGAAACTAAATACGTACCTGAAACAAACTTGACATTGAAATATTCGGAATAACAAAAGAAAGATTATATATTCTCTTATCATTCTGCATTTGAATATCAGATTATTCTTTTGATCATAAAAAACTTTATTATCGACAAACATCGTTTGAACATATATTAGATCTAAGAAAAACAATGAAGGCTTTGAGCAAGAACCCATCAAGTTAATTTTGGTTGTGTAGCGTCGAATGGATTCCAGAACAATCGAATTTATCTTCAATTATTCTCCTTTATCAAAGTGCAAACCATAGTTCGATCAGCCGAAACAAACTTTCCTTTCTTAGTCATTCACTTTTCAGTTTCAATCGACAACTTTCAAACGTTCTATTCGTTTTATTTTCATTTTTTTGATCATATACTCAAATTTCTGTGCTTTTGGATGATATTATATAAAATTTAGTTTCAAAATTATGAAAGTTCTTGTGAAAATATTCAACGTTACTGTCTCGCCAATCCACCCGAATCAGAACATAGATTTGGGCATTCGGCTTTTCATTTTAGTAAAATAATAAAAAACAAACTGGACCGATAACTACTCACATCAATATTTCGAACATTAGAATATTTTATTGTGATAGATGTTTGGAAACAAGATCGATTGATTAGTATCAGAATAATGTAGGAATTTAATTCTGTATTATCTTATTAAATAAAAAAAACAAACAGGCTCCAACATATTTAATTAAATAGTCGCTTATGTTGAGAAAATGTTTAATTGTGCTTACTGGATATCTGAACAGATTTTTCGGAGTGCTTTTTCTGAATGATCTATTTTTGAATAAAACTGATCGATGAATGGTGAGTGAAATATTTGAACTGCACTGATGTTTCATCAAAATGTTACTGACTAACGCCCATTTTCTTCGTGATATGATACATGTAACTGCATAGAAAATGAAATCATGTTACCTGAATCAATGCATTTTCACAAATAAACATTATTCTACACGGATGAATGATCACAATTTATTGATGATATTTTTTTGCACTAATGAAACATTATTCTAGACGGATGAATGATCAGAATTTCTTGATGACATTTTTTTGCACTAATGAAACATCACATGAAAGGAGAAAAACAATATATTGTAGCTGCGTATAATAATAAATATAATTGTGAAGAGAAAAAATCACAACGAAACCGTATATGGCAAATAGAGAACAACACACATAGGAAGAGCAAAAACTATGGTAAAAAATATGAATATAATTCTGCATTATCTTATTAAATAAAAATACAAACAGGCTCCAACATATTTAATTAAATAGCCGCTTATATTGAGAAAATATTTAATTGTGCTTACTGGATATCTGAACAGATTTTTCGGAGTGCTTTTTCTGAATGATCTATTTTTGAATAAAACTGATCGATGAATGGTGAGTGAAATATTTGAACTGCACTGATGTTTCATCAAAATGTTACTGACTAACGCCCATTTTCTTCGTGATATGATACATGTAACTGCATAGAAAATGAAATCATGTTACCTGAATCAATGCATTTTCACAAATAAACATTATTCTACACGGATGAATGATCACAATTTATTGATGATATTTTTTTGCACTAATGAAACATTATTCTAGACGGATGAATGATCAGAATTTCTTGATGACATTTTTTTGCACTAATGAAACATCACATGAAAGGAGAAAAACAATATATTGTAGCTGCGTATAATAATAAATATAATTGTGAAGAGAAAAAATCACAACGAAACCGTATATGGCAAATAGAGAACAACACACATAGGAAGAGCAAAAACTATGGTAAAAAATATGAATATAAGTGAGACAGGCTGAAACTAAGCCATAAAGATACACAAAATATAGTATACGAGAAAAAACATAATACGCCCAAAAAGAGAGAGAAAAGTAGAGCCGATCGCTTTTCTCTCTGTCTCTCGTCGAAGGTATAAATACGACGACAAATATTGTTTAAAATCACTTTTTTTTCTCTACATCAAAGGATATTTCAGCACAACACACAATGAATCGTAACCGTTTACCATCGTCCGTGGCTTTTATTGTATTGGCCGTCATACTCGGCAAAACAACTGCCGAACCTCAGATATATTCCATTCTACCACGTCCACGAAGAGTAGCACCATTTTCACATTGGCATACATTATTGATCTAATAAACGAATAGCTAATTTGTTTTCTTTTTCACATATATCATGATGTTCAACAGCACAAAACTCATCGTTTTGTGAAAATCAGTGCAAATTATATGATAATGAAAATACTATTCAATTAATTCATTGCGTGCATCATTTGTGTTTAGTATCAATAACATGATGTTCTAGAAACCAGAACTAAATATATGACTGACACACTTGAAATGTCATTCATTTTCATAAAATCTTTTAGCGGGCTTGATTAACAAAATATGTTAGCCCTCGCATACACCAAATATCTGAACAAATTTTTGCTAAAAACTAATAATTTCTAACACATAACAATCATCGATACTCGCCAAAATTCATAATAAATGGTGCATCTAAAGTAGTTGAACATAAGTTTGTTGGTAATCATTCTTTCGATATCCAACATGATATTTATTGTAAAAGTAAAAGCGTCGTTATTTGTATCATTCATAATATTGGAACATAAGTTTAGTGATAATCATTCTTTCGATATCCAACATGATATTTAGTGTAAAAGTAAAAGCGTCGTTGTTTGGATCATTCATAATATTGGAACATAAGTTTGTTGGTAATCATTCTTTCGATATCCAACATGATATTTATTGTAAAAGTAAAAGCGTCGTTGTTTGGATCATTCATAATATTGGAACATAAGTTTATTGGTAATCATTCTTTCGATATCCAACATGATATTTATTGTAAAAGTAAAAGCGTCGTTATTTGTATCATTCATAATATTGGAACATAAGTTTGGTGATAATCATTCTTTCGATATCCAACATGATACCTATTGTAAAAGTAAAAGCTTCGTTGTTTGGATCATTCATAATATTGAAATAGAAGTTTCTTGATAATCATTCTTTCGATATCCAACATGATATTTAGTGTAAAAGTAAAAGCGTCGTTATTTGTATCATTCATAATATTGGAACATAAGTTTAGTGATAATCATTCTTTCGATATCCAACATGATATTTATTGGAAAAGTAAAAGCGTCGTTATTTGTATTATTCATAATATTGGAACATAAGTTTACTGATAATCATTCTTTCGATATTCAACATGATATTTATTGGAAAAGTAAAAGCGTCGTTATTTGTATCATTCATAATGTTGGAATAGAAGTTTTATCATAATCATTCTTTCGATATCCAACATGAGATTTATTGGAAAAGTAAAAGCGTCGTTATTTGTATCATTCATAATATTGGAACATAAGTTTGGTGATAATTATTCTTTCGATATTCAACATGATATTTATTGGAAAAGTTAAAGCGTCGTCATTTGTATCATTCATAATATTGGAACAGATGTTTCCTGATAATCATTCTTTCGATATTCAATATGATACCTATTGTAAAAGTAAAAACGTCGTTGTTTGGATCATTCATAATATTGGAATAGAAGTTTGTTGGTAATCATTCTTTCGATATTCAATATGATACCTATTGTAAAAGTAAAAGCGTCGTTGTTTGGATCATTCATAATATTGGAACAGAAGTTTAGTGATAATCATTCTTTCGATATCCAACATGATATTTAGTGTAAAAGTAAAAGCGTCGTTATTTGTATCATTCATAATATTGGAACAAAAGTTTAGTGATAATCATTCTTTCGATATTCAATATGATACCTATTGTAAAAGTAAAAGCGTCGTTATTTGTATCATTCATAATATTGAAACATAAGTTTAGTGATAATCATTCTTTCGATATTCAATATGATACCTATTGTAAAAGTAAAAGCGTCGTTATTTGTATCATTCATAATATTGGAACATAAGTTTACTGATAATCATTCTTTCGATATTCAATATGATACCTATTGTAAAAGTAAAAGCGTCGTCATTTGTATCGTTCATAATATTAGAACAGATGTTTCGTGATAATCATTCTTTCGGTATTCAACATGATACTTATTGTAAAAGTAAAAGCGTCGTTATTTGTATCATTCTTAATATTGGAATAGAAGTTTTTTGATAATCATTCTGTTTTTATGCCATATAATGGCAATAGCGAATAAAACGATAAGATGTGTCAGATATCGATATAAATGGATGTCAATCTTGTTATTGTTATACTTTAAGAGTGTTCAAATATTATTCTATCATATTTGAGTGTTGAACTAGAAAGAATCTAATTTTGTCGTGGATTGTTTATAACGAGACATCGGCCAAATATCGTTGACAGTCTAGTAGATTCGAAGGCGTTTTTAATGTTGTTTGAAATTTTGTGCAAAGGTATTTGTTTTATTTGGTGACACAAGTAGAAGTTAAACAAGGAGTAAAGGTTGCCATATTTCGGAAGAAATGTATTGATTTTCGTTTCTTAATATTTCACTGAAATATC
>Ga0209930_1004498_pt1 | contig 12378 bp, 9 predicted proteins | sample ThiBiot_500_biof_2_FD_183948 | JGI IMG/M metagenome (GOLD analysis project Ga0209930, IMG submission 183948) | Wastewater bioreactor microbial communities from Cape Town, South Africa - Thiocy_cont_500_biof (SPAdes) | ecosystem: Engineered > Bioreactor > Thiocyanate-remediating >... | reverse complement strand
GAAGCTCGTTAGCATCGTCATCAAGAGGCCATAACCCCACAGACTGGCATTGATGAGAACCGCCTCGGGCGAGCGGCCGATGAAGGCCTCCCTCCAGGAAAGTCTAAGCCAAATTGCCCGGCGCATCGCCGCAACAAAAACGGCCACCACGATGCCTGCGATCGCCACGTGCGCTACCGCTACAAGATAAGTCGGCACACCTCCGATCACTGGATCCGCAAGAAATTCGATCATATCCATGCTTCCCAGCGCGTATTCACTCCCTAATCCAAAAGGCTGCTGTACCCAGCGCACGAAGAAGGAGAAAATCGGAATGCGCAGACCTTGCATGGCCGTCCCACCACTGCGCGCCGTCTCCATGAGCCAGGGAATTGCCGGCAGTGTTCCTGCGAGGCTTCCCGCGATCCAACTTCCGAACCGGACCGACTTCCGATTCTGCAGCGCGGTCCAACCCACTAGAGCTATGACCAGAAAGAAAACGCCAAGATGAATCTGCGCCATTAAGGCGCCGAGTGCGCCCCAGATAAACGAAGCTATGATGTTATGGCGCATAGACCACGCAGCGATGAGCGCCACGGTTAATAGCGGCAGCGTGCTCGGCGGCCAGATCTTTCGTTCGAAGACGATAGCCAAGGGATTAAGCGCCCATAACGCCGCCGCCCATAACCATGTCGCCCGTCGTTCGCGTGGCACAAGCGCAAACGCGAATGCAACCAGAGCGATGAGTGCTGCACTATTGAGGCATTGCACCGCGCGTGCCAGTTCTGGCGGCGACTGGACTTGAAAAATCTTAGCGAGCGCACCAAACACCCACAAGCTCATCCCTGGATTGGTACCCCCTACGCTGGCTGGCATGCCTGTCGCATTCCAGGCGTCACCTGCTGCCATCGCCAGCGCGTGATCAAATGTCCATCGCTCGTCACCCTTCCACTCGATGTCGGCAGAATAAGCGAAGCGAAGCGTGATGCCCGCGATTAGCGCGATGGCGAGCCCCGCATAAGCGACAAAATGGCGGACTTCCATAGTGCGCATAGGGCGGCGATAAGCAGGTGCGGTGCGGATGTTGTGCTCTGACGCCATTCCAGCAATCTTTAATGAGTTGCAAGCGTTACTGAATCAAACATCAACAGCTAGAGAAATCCTCGTTCGCCATAAGTGACGATCGCACAATGAAGGTGCGGCAAAGAGCGTTTGATAAAATGTGCGCCATACGGCGGTTAATTCAGTCGATAAGACATGCCGCGGCTAAACCAAGCAAGCCAAGTCTAGCGGAAAAAGCTGGATCGTTTGAACGACTTTTAACATATCATATTCTCACCCGGCGCGACTAGATGTCCGACACACTCGAGCGGGAAACGCGAATACTTCGTGGTGAGCAATCTGTTTCCAAGGTCAACGACCAAAGACCCCTCGCGTCTGGCAGCGCTGCAAAGGATCTCTCGGAATTGATTGCCGTCCGGACAAACAAAAAGACCGGAAAAACTCCGGTCCTTCACATCGTCCAAACGGCGAGCGTCACTGAACGGCGGCTTTGATCGTGTCGTACTTGGTGCCCATGGTGCTGCCGAGGCTGTTGACGCCCGCGACGATCGCAACCGAAATCCCGGCCGCGATCAGGGCGTACTCGATCGCCGTGGCTCCGGTTCTGTCGCGAAAAAAAGCAATCAGCATTTTCATTCGATTGTCCTCATTGCAGTTCTTGCACAGGATGGCCGCAGGGCCGAGCGCGCGTTGGGAGCACAGATAACCTAGCGCCAACACACTGCTGAAGACTTAATTCAACATGGTTATATTACCGGCGCGGCGCGGCGCGCCCGATGTCCGGGTCAGTCCGCCCGCGCCGTTTTCAGCGCCAGCAGCGCAAGCAGCTTCATCCGCTCGGGGTCGCGTTCGCCCTGCGCGGCAAGCTCGACAATGTTCTTCGCAAGCCCCTGCACGCGGGCCGACCCCACCGGAAATGGCAGGGTCTCGACCGCCTCCTCGAACGCCTGCGTCATGGCGGCAATCACGTCGGGGCTGAACGACGAGCCCTGAAAAATCGTCATGTCGGGAAACCTTGCGAATATACCTGCGGTATCAACGCCGCAGGCATTCGCCCGGTTCCCCAATGCATTACATGACGACTTCGATCAGACGCGGTCCCTTCTCGCGAACGCTGTCCGACAGTTCGGTGTAGAAATCCTCGGCGGTGTGGACCGCGCGGCCGGACACGCCCATGCCCTTCGCAAGCGACACCCAGTCGAGCGTCGGATTGTCGAGGCTGAGCATTTCCACCGCCTTGCGGCCCGGCTCACCGGCGCCGACGCCGGCGAACTCACCCTTGAGGATCTGGTAGTTGCGGTTGGAGAACACGACGGTGGTGACATCGAGACTCTCGCGCGCCTGCGTCCACAGCGACTGAAGCGTGTACATCGCGCTGCCGTCGCCGACGAGGCACATCACCTTGCGATCGGGACACGCGACCGCCGCACCGGTTGCGACCGGCGGCGAAAAGCCGATCGAGCCGCCCATGTTCTGCAGCCAGTCATGCGGCGCGGCGCCGGCCGTCGGCGGAAAGAATCCGCGTCCGGTGGTGATCGATTCATCGATGACGATGCCGTTTTCCGGAATCGCCGCCGCGATGGCCTGCGCGATCGAGGCATGGTTCAGCGCGCCGGTCGGCTTCACGAGTTCGGCCAGCTTCTGCGGCTGCACGTCGGACGCCTTGGCGCCGACTGCATCGGCCAGCGCCTGGAGCGCGCCGACGGAATTCTCGCCCGCCGCGGTCATGCGATGCACCTCGCAGCCTTCCGGCTTCAGCAGGCTCGGCTTGTTCGGATAGGCGAAGAACCCGACCGGATCGTTGGTCTCCACCAGAACGATGTGGCGGAAATTCTTCAAAATCGGCAATGCCTGCTCGATCACATAGGGAATGCGGTCGATGGAGAAGCGGCCGCGCCCGCGCGCCATGCGCGGATTGTAGGTCTGGCCCATCACCTTGCAGCCGGTCTTGCTGGCGATCCGCTGCGCCAGCGCCAGACCTTCCTCGGTCAATCCCTTGCCGGTCAGCAGCAGCAAAGTGTGCTCGGCGTCACCATGCAGAACGCGCGCGGCTTCATCCACGGCCTGCGGCGAGTAGCTGACGCGCTGGGAATCCGCGGGCACCTGCGCGATGCCGTCCGCCTCGTTCCAGGCGGTGTCGGCGGGCAGGATCAGCGTCGCGATCTGGCCCGGATGGCTGCGGGCGGCGGCGATGGCGGCCGCGCCGTCGCGCGCGACGGACTTCGCATCCGGCGAGGTGCGCACCCATGCCGACATTGGACGCGCGAGGCCCTCGATGTCGGAGGTCAGCGGCGCGTTGTATTCGATATGATAGGTGGCATGCTGCCCGACGATGTTGACGATGCCGGAATGCGCCTTCTTCGCGTTGTGAAGATTGGCGAGGCCGTTCGCGAGACCGGGGCCGAGATGCAGCAGCGTGGAGGCGGGCTTTTCGAGCATCCGGTAATATCCGTCGGCGGCGCCTGTCACGACTCCTTCAAACAGGCCGAGCACGCAGCGCATGCCCTCGACACGGTCGAGCGCAGCCACGAAGTGCATTTCCGACGTACCCGGATTGGTGAAGCAGACATTCACATCGCCTGCGACCAATGTCCGCACTAGGCTTTCCGCACCGTTCATTCTTTCACTCCCGCTTGAGATTCTTCTTACCGCCTAGATCAACCATCCTTGGAACTGTTCGTCAAAGGGCCCTGCCGCGACCGGCCTATGCCGGAATGCAGACGGTGGCGTTTTTGCTGCTTCAGCGGTGAAATCATGCCCATCACATGGCCGTGGGTTGCGAAATCGGGCGGATTGTGGCCTGTCAGGTTATGGCCCCGCTGCGCTGCGGAGTTGCCGGATCGTCCAACCATCACCCAAGGGGGTCAAATGCTGCGTCTGCTTTCGGTCCTGTTAGCTCTGGCGATGTGGGGCACCGCGTCGCTCCCTGCCGCCGCGCGGGAACGCGCGCCAAGACAGCCTCAACAGGACTACGTCGTCGATGACTCGCCGTTCGCGAACTTCTTCCGCGGTTTCGGCAATGGCGTGAGCCCCGGACCCGGACCGGTCCCGCGGACTGTGGTCAGTTTCCAGAGCAACTATGCGCCCGGAACCATCGTGGTCGATACCCGCGAGCGCCGCCTCTACCTCGTCACCGGCAACGGCCAGGCCATCCGCTATGGCATCGGCGTCGGTCGGGACGGGTTCCGCTGGGGTGGCGTCCACCGCATCACGGCGAAGAAGGAATGGCCGTCATGGACGCCGCCCGCGCAGATGCTGCGCCGCCGCCCGGACCTGCCGCGCTTCATGGAAGGCGGCCCGGAAAATCCGCTCGGCGCCCGCGCCATGTATCTCGGCTCGACGCTCTATCGCATCCACGGCTCCAACGAGCCCGAGACGATTGGACAGGCCGTTTCGTCCGGCTGCTTCCGGATGGTGAACGACGACGTCATCGACCTCTACAACCGCGTGCAGGTCGGCGCGACGGTCATCGTCAAGAACTGAAAGACTGCTTGAAAAGTCCTCGATCCTTCGAGACGGCGCTACGCGCCTCCTCAGGATGAGGTTTTCAGACACGGATAGCGAGGCGTGCGCGCCTCGACACATCGCGAAGGCCGGTCCAATGGCACAATGCCGGGCCGGCCTTTTCATTTTTTCGTGGCCGACCGCCGGTTCCCTTGCACGCGGCGGATGCCGCGGGTAGCTCTGGACGTATCATGACAGCATCTCGCACAGGATGGCGGCACGCGCCCCGGATCGGAGCGCTGCTCGGCTGCATCGCGCTCGGGCTTGCGGTATTTTCGCCCGCACTGGCCGAGCCCGCCGCCGTCAGCGCCCGCAAAAAAAGCGAGAAGAGGACCTTCACCGACAGCGAGATCATCGAAGGCTTCATGAAGACGGCCTTCGGCGCGGAATACCATCTCGCCGGACGGGTCGACCGCATCCGCAAATACCACATGCCCGTGCGCATCTTCGTCGATGGGCCGAACCGGACCAGCCGGCAGGTGCAGCTCGGCAAGATCGTCAGGGACATTGCCGCACGGGTGCAGCATCTCGACATCGCAATCGCGGACAAGCGCGACGACGCCAACGCCGTGGTCACGCTGGTGCACGACCGCGATCTTCAGAAAACCATCGCATCATTCTACGGCGCGGAGAAAGCCAGCGAAATTCGCGACTCGCTCGATCCCCAATGCCTGTCGGGATTCCGCAAGAACGACAATTACGAGATTCAGCGTTCGGACGTGATCCTCACCATCGATAACGGCGACTTCGTCTTCTACGACTGCGCCTATGAAGAACTGCTGCAGTCGCTCGGTCCGATCAACGACACGGATATGGTGCCGTGGACGATGTTCAACGATCAGGTGTCGATGGGTTTCTTCGACATCTACGACCAGTACATCCTGAACATTCTTTACGACCCGCGCATCAAGGCCGGGATGACGGTCGATGAGGTGCGCGGCGTGTTGGTCGCCATCCTGCCGGACGTGCGCGCCTGGGTCGCGAAGGTGAACAACCTGCCGAATTAGATCGCAGAGACGTCTAATTAATGCTGCCTTGCAGGCACCACCATCCGCTCCGTCATTGCGAGGAGCACTAGCGACGAAGCAATCCAACTTTTCCTCTTAAGAGTGGATTGCTTCGCTTCGCTCGCAATGACGACAAGAAAGCAGCGCCCTACGCCGTCTTGTCAAACAGTTCGCGGCCGATCAGCATGCGGCGGATTTCGCTGGTGCCCGCGCCGATCTCGTAGAGCTTGGCGTCGCGCAGCAGGCGGCCGGTCGGATAATCGTTGATATAACCGTTGCCGCCGAGAAGCTGGATCGCATCCAGCGCGCACTGGGTGGCGCGCTCCGCCGCGTAAAGGATCGCGCCGGCGGCATCCTCGCGCGTGGTCTCGCCGCGGTCGCAGGCCTTCGCCACCGCATAGACATAGGCGCGCGAGGCATTCATCGCGACGTACATGTCGGCGACCTTGCCCTGCACCAGCTGGAAGGTGCCGATCGACTGGCCGAACTGCTTGCGCTCATGGACATACGGGATCACCGCATCCATGCACGCCTGCATGATGCCGAGCGGCCCCGCCGCCAGCACGGCGCGCTCGTAATCGAGGCCACTCATCAGCACGTTGACACCGCGCCCGACATGGCCGAGCACGTTTTCCTCCGGCACTTCGCAATTCTCGAACACCAGTTCGCCGGTATCCGAGCCGCGCATGCCGAGCTTGTCGAGCTTCTGCGCCGTCGAAAAACCCTTCATGCCCTTTTCGATCAGGAACGCGGTCATGCCGCGCGGCCCCGCCGACGGATCGGTCTTGGCATAGACCACCAGCGTCTCGGCGATCGGACCGTTGGTGATCCACATCTTCGAGCCGTTGATGACGTAGCGGTCGCCCTTCTTCTCGGCGCGCGTGGTCATCGACACCACGTCGGAGCCCGCGCCCGGTTCAGACATCGCCAGCGCGCCGACATGCTCGCCGGAAATCAGTTTCGGCAGATATTTCCGCTTCTGCGCATCGTTGCCGTTGCGGCGGATCTGGTTGACGCAAAGATTGGAATGCGCGCCATAGGACAGGCCCACCGATGCGGACGCGCGCGAAATCTCCTCCATCGCGATGCAATGCTCGAGATAGCCGAGCCCTGCGCCGCCATATTCCTCTTCGACCGTCATACCGAGCAGACCGACCTCGCCCAGCTTCGGCCACAGGTCGCGCGGGAACTGGTTGCTCTTGTCGATCTCCTCGGCACGCGGCGCGATCTCGTTCTGCGAGAAATCGCGAACGGTGTCGCGGATCGCATCGGCGGTTTCGCCGAGATCGAAATTGAAGGAATTGGTCGCGTTCGGAATCATCAAATCTCTCCCGGAGGCGCGGATTATGACGCGCCGTTCTGTTTGCCCGGACAATGCCACGGGCCGATTGCGGAGAGAAGGGGCAGAGCGCCGGACCGAACCGGCGCGGCGTGACAGCCGCTGCCAGCTTCGCCATCCGATGTCCCAGATGGCCATAAAACGTGCGGGCGAAATGTCTTGCACCCGACATTTCGCGTGTCGACCTTGGGGACGGGAAAATCCCGGAGCGGAGTTGCGTTAAAGCATTATCCGTCTCGTTGAATCGTGTTCCGGACGCGCTGCAGCGTTCTTCACGCTGCTGCGCAGAGCCGGGACCGCTACGAACTCTGGTGTTTGGGGCGGCCCCGGATCTGCGGAGCGGCATTACATGCCGCACCGCGTCCGGGGCACGAAATTTTTTCAAAGTCCATCAGACCAGCGCCCGCGAGGCTTCCCGCACCTTGCGGGTCGAGGCGTCGACGGACCGCGTCGCCTCGGCGATGTCGTTCATGTTGGCGTCGATGTCCGCCACGCCCTTGGCCGCCACCTGCATATTGGACGAGATGCTTTGCGTCACCGACGCCTGCTCCTCGACCGAGGCCGCGATCGCCGCCGAAATTTCGTTGATGCGGGAGATTGTCTGCGTGATGTCCTCGATGACCGTGACGGCGCTGCCGGTGGTGCCCTGAACCTCGGCGATCTGCGCGCTGATTTCGTCGGTCGCCTTGGCGGTCTGGGTGGCGAGGCTTTTGACTTCCGACGCGACCACCGCGAAACCCCTGCCCGCCTCACCGGCGCGCGCGGCCTCGATGGTCGCATTGAGCGCCAGCAGGTTGGTCTGTTCGGCGATGTTGTTGATGAGCTTGACCACGTCGCCGATTTTCTGCGCGGCGATTGCGAGCCCCGAGACGATCGTGCTGGTCTCGTTGGCCTGCTGGACGGCCTGCGTCGAGATCGTCAGTGCATCGGAGGCCTGACGGCTGATTTCGCTCACCGATGCGGCAAGCTCCTCGGCGCCCGACGCCACCGCCTGCATGTTGGACGATGTCTGCGTCGATGCGCCGGCGGCGCTCGACACCCGTTCGGACGTTGCGGTGACCGCATCGGTGATCTGACCGAGATCGATATCGATGGTCTTCTGCAATTCGCCGCGGCGAATGCGGTCCTCGGCCTGAGCCGTCGTATCGGTGGCGAACTTGACCACTTTCATGAACTTGCCGTCCGCGCCGCGGATCGGATTGTAGGAGGCCTGAATCCAGACCGGCCGGCCGCCCTTGGCGACACGCTTGTATTCGGCCGCCTGATACTCGCCCCGGCGCAGCCCATCCCAGAACGCGCGATACTCGGCGCTATGCCGGTAGTCCGGCTCGACAAACATGCTGTGATGCTTGCCCTGGATCTCATCCAGCGAATAACCGAGGGTCTTCAGGAAATTCTCGTTCGCTGTGATGACAGTGCCGTCGAGATTGAACTCGATCACGGCCTGCGATTTGCGGATGGCGGTGATCTGCCCTTCATAGTCGGCGTTGGTCAGCTTCTGGGCGGTGATGTCGGTCGCGAACTTGACGATCTTGAATGGCTTTCCGCCGCGATCCATCAGCGGATTATAGGAGGCCTGAATCCAGATTTGCCGGCCGCCCTTGGCGATCCGCGGGAATTCGCGGGACTGATACTCCCCGCGGCGCAGAGCCTCCCAGAAGCTGCGGTACTCGGCGCCGTCCCGATATTCCGGGTCCACGAACATGCTGTGGTGCTTGCCCTGGATTTCATCCAGCTGGTAGCCCATGGCGTTCAGGAAGTTCGGATTGGCGGTGATGATGGAGCCATCAAGATTGAACTCGATGATGGCCTGGGACTTTCCGAGTGCGTCCAGCTTGGCCCGAAGCTCCTGCGACTTCCTGAAGACGTGCATTTCTATGCCCCCTCAACCCGCCCGCATTGAAGTTACACCCGATTGGTTAAACAACTTTTACGAGTATTTGATGTTGGTAGTTCTCCGTATTGGAACCACAATCCGTCACCTCCAGCTAAAGTACAATCTTCGCGTGTATTTCAGGCGAGTGCCTTGCCGATGCCCCGCCGACGCTGTGTAATTCAGGACAGCGAGACGGGGTTTAACCCGCCGACGGGAGGACTGGCCGTGCACGGAACCATCAACAGCACCCGCGACGAGCGCCAGCGCGCGGCGCGCGAGCGCGCCTATTCCATGCCGCTCGCGGAATTTCATCCCGGCGCGCCCGAGCTTTTCCGCAGCGATACGCTGTGGCCCTACTTCGAGCGGCTGCGCAAGGAAGAGCCGGTGCATTACTGCACCACCTGTCCGGTCGGCGATTACTGGTCGGTGACCCGCTACAACGACATCATGCATGTCGATACCAACGCGGCGATCTTCTCATCCGACGTCAAATACGGCGGCATTACCCTGCGCGACGTCGGCGAGAACTACAACTGGCCGAGCTTCATCGCGATGGACGAGCCGAAGCACGGCCCACAGCGCAAGACCGTGCAGCCGATGTTCACGCCCGCGCATCTCGACCGTCTCGCCGTGCTGATCCGCGCGCGCTCCGCCGAAATTCTCGACAACCTGCCGCGCAACGAGACCTTCAACTGGGTGGACCGCGTTTCCATCGAACTGACGACGCAGATGCTGGCGACGCTGTTCGACTTTCCGTGGGAAGACCGGCGCATGCTGACGCGCTGGTCGGACCTTTCCACCGCGCTGCCCAAGAGCGGAATCTACGAGAGCGAGGAGCAGCGGCTGCGCGAACTCGGCGAATGCGCCGACTATTTCATCCGGCTGTGGAACGAGCGCGTCAAGAACCCCGGCGACGACCTGATTTCAATGATGGCGCACAGCGAGGCCATGCGCACCATGGATCGCGCCGAACTGCTCGGCAACCTGATCCTGCTGATCGTCGGCGGCAACGACACCACCCGCAACTCGATGAGCGGTTCGGTGCTGGCGCTGAACGAGAACCCGGACCAATACGACAAGCTGCGCGCCAACCATGGCCTGATCGACAGCTTCGTGCCCGAGGTGATCCGCTGGCAGACGCCGCTGGCGCATATGCGCCGCACCGCCCTTCAAGACACCGAACTCGGCGGCAAGACCATCAAAAAGGGCGACCGCGTCGTGATGTGGTACGTCTCGGGCAACCGCGACGGCGAGATGATCGAGAATCCGGACAGTTTCATCATCGACCGCGCCCGGCCGCGCACCCACATGTCGTTCGGCTTCGGCATCCACCGCTGCGTCGGCATGCGGCTGGCCGAGCTTCAGCTCAAGATCATCTGGGAAGAAATCCTCAAGCGCTTCGACAATATCGAGGTCGTGGCCGAGCCGACGCGCATCTATTCGAGCTTCGTCAAGGGCTATGAGGTCCTGCCCGTGCGCATCCATGCCTGACCGCGCATGATGCCATCGTTTCGCAGCCAGCCTCTTGCGGCCACTGGCTGTTATACGGATGCAAATCCGGAATGCGGCTGCGCGTCCCAAACCGCTGGAATACAGGCTGGCGATCTGCCAAACACATCCCCATGACACATCACGAGCAAGACTTTTCCGATATCCGCGAGTCGGTCGCGAAACTCTGCGCCCAGTTTCCGGGCGAGTACTGGCGCAAGCTGGACCGCGACATGGCTTACCCCAAGGACTTCGTTCAGGCGCTGATCGACGCCGGCTACCTGTCGGTGCTGATCCCCGAGGAATACGGCGGCGCCGGGCTGAAGCTGTCGGCGGCCGCTGCGATCCTCGAGGAGATCCAGCGCGCGGGCTGCAACGGCGGCGCCTGCCACGCCCAGATGTACACCATGGGCACGCTGCTCCGGCACGGCAACGAGGAGCAGAAGGCCAAGTGGCTGCCGCGCATCGCCTCCGGCGAGCTGCGCCTGCAGGCCTTCGGCGTGACCGAGCCGACCAGCGGCACCGACACCACCTCGCTCAAGACCTTTGCGAAGCGCGAAGGCGACCACTACGTGGTCAACGGCCAGAAGATCTGGACCAGCCGCGCCGAATATTCCGACCTGATGATCCTGCTCGCGCGCACCACGCCGAAGGAGCAGGCCGCGAAGCGCACTGACGGCCTGTCAGTCTTCATCGTGGACATGCAGGCGGCGAAGAAGGCCGGTGGCCTGACCATCCGCCCGATCCGCACCATGATGAACCACGCCACCACGGAAGTGTTCTTCGACAACATGAAGGTGCCCGCCGAAAACCTGATCGGCGAGGAAGGCAAGGGCTTCCGCTACATTCTCTCCGGCATGAACGCGGAGCGCATCCTGATCGCAGCCGAATGCGTCGGCGACGCCAAGTGGTTCATCAACAAGGCCTCGACCTACGCCAGGGAGCGCTCGGTGTTCGGCCGCCCGATCGGCCAGAACCAGGGTATCCAGTTTCCAATCGCGAAATCCTACGCCAACATGCGCGCGGCCGAACTGATGGTGAAGGAAGCCACGCGCCTTTACGAAGCAGGCAAGGACTGCGGCGCGGAAGCCAACATGGCCAAGATGCTGGCCGCCGACGCCTCATTCGAGGCGGCCAATGCCTGCATCCAGACCCATGGCGGCTTCGGCTTCGCCGAGGAATACGACGTCGAGCGCAAATTCCGCGAGACGCGGCTTTATTCCGTCGCGCCGATTTCCACCAACCTGATCCTGTCGCATCTGTCCGAGCACGTGCTCGGCATGCCGCGGTCGTACTGATTGCGGATTTTCGTGCCCCGGACGCAGCGCGGCGTGCAACGCTGCGCTGCAGAGCCGGGGCCGCTGCAAATTCGATATCCGTGGCGGTCCCGGTTCTGCGAAGCAATGTTGCACATTGCATCGCGCCCGGGACATGAGAAACTCAAATTACTTTCTGCTTTCAGGGAATAGCCATGCTGCCGCTTGAAGGACTGACCGTCATCGCCGTCGAACAGGCGGTCGCCGCCCCGTTCTGCACCTCGCGGCTGGCGGATGCGGGCGCCAACGTCATCAAGATCGAACGGCCGGAAGGCGACTTCGCCCGCGCCTACGATGCCGCGGCCAAGGGCCAGAGCAGCTATTTCGTCTGGCTCAACCGCGGCAAGAAATCCGTGATCATCGACCTGACGACCGAGGACGGCCGCCGGTCGCTTGAGACCCTGATCGCGAGTGCCGACGTGCTGGTGCAGAACCTCAAGCCCGGCTCGATGGACAAGCTCGGATTTTCGCGCGAGCGGCTGATGAAGGATTATCCGTCGCTGATTTCCTGCACCATCAGCGGCTATGGCGACGAGGGCCCTTATGCCAAGCGCAAGGCCTACGACCTGCTGATCCAGGCGGAGTCGGGCCTCTGCTCCATCACCGGCGGACCGGAATCGCCGTCCCGCGTCGGCATGTCGATCGTCGACGTGGCGACCGGCGCCGCGGCCCATGCCGCCGTGCTCGAAGCGCTGATCGCGCGCGGCCGCACCGGCAAGGGCTGCGACATCCGCATCTCGATGTTCGACGTGATGGCCGACTGGCTCACCGTGCCGCTGCTGAATTTCGAGAACGGCAATCCGCCGA
>Ga0209930_1004497_pt1 | contig 12379 bp, 11 predicted proteins | sample ThiBiot_500_biof_2_FD_183948 | JGI IMG/M metagenome (GOLD analysis project Ga0209930, IMG submission 183948) | Wastewater bioreactor microbial communities from Cape Town, South Africa - Thiocy_cont_500_biof (SPAdes) | ecosystem: Engineered > Bioreactor > Thiocyanate-remediating >... | reverse complement strand
GTACGGCCCGCTCGCGGCTACGGCGGCGAGGAACATGGCGGCTCGATGGAGGTGCAAGAGACGCCCGCATCACCGCCGGATGACAACGACGACGATGATGGTGATGGTGATGGCTATCACACGCCGGTCCAACCAAACGCACCGTCGATTGATCGCGTCCGCCGTGCACTGTTTCGCGACTCGACGATGCCAGCTGCAACCGCACATCCTCCTCCTCACCATCAGCAGCATCCATATGGAGCGTACCAAGTGCCGCACACAGCCTACGAGCAGCCGCCATTCGCTCAGTATCCGCAACAGCACTTCTACCACGCACCTCCACACCTCCACCAACAGCCACCGTTCTTCTACCATCACCCGCTGCCGCCACCGCCGGCGCACTACCATCAACAACACCAGTACCAACAGCCGTATCAGCATCCGCACGACTACCAGCACATCGACCCGTACCAGTACCTACTGCAACAACCGGAGCAGCAGCAGCAGCAGCAACCGCGATGGAACGTGGAGTCTCTTGTCAGCGAGAGCAGCCAACATTGCGCACTCTCGCAGATGCTGGCGGCACAACCCGACTTTCTGAGTGACGGTGCCGGCTCGCCGTCTCTGACGCCGTTGCTCGCGCACTTGATGGCGGCACCGTCTGAGTCGCTAGGCGCCGTGCCAGCAACCGACCACGCCGCCACGAGAGCTGCGAACAACAACACGGCCGCGTTGCGGAGCACGCAGGCGGTTCTCGACACGTACATCCGGCGCAGCAGTACGGCCATCTCGTGCTCGACCGCCGCCTCCAAGAGCGACGACGTCTCATCGACTCCAGGCGAAGGCCATCCGATCGCCTCGATCGACAGCCACCACTCGGACGACACGATCACGCTCGACTCGACGTCGCCGGCCGACAGCATGAGCGCTTCGATGGGCGGCGTGCACGAGGCGCTCACGGACATGCAGGAGCGCCTGCATGAGGGTGAGGCCTCGCGCCGCAAGCTCGAGCAGCTGATTCAATCGCTGCAACGAAAGCTCGTCTCGATCCGTCGCACGTCTCCCGAAGCCACACAAGATCCCACCACCATCGGTGGCGGTGAGGTTGAAGCCGAAGCCGAAGCCGAAGCCGATCTCGCGCACTTGCTTGCAAGCCACCACCAAGCCGAGCTCGAGTTCGAGTCCGAAGCGCCACATGCTCATATCGATCGCATCGACAGTGGCGAGATCGTTGTCGCAGCAGCGGTGGAAGCGGCGTTACCAGCGCCCGAGCAGCCGCTTGCGCAGGTGTAGAAAGGCACAGATTCGGAGCAAATGGTTAGTTGTCGAGTTAGTTGCGTTAGGATTGTTGGTTGTTGGTCGCTCGGTCGATTCGTTGTTCGCAATGTACTCGCGAGTGTGTTACGCACTCGTGTGCTTTATCCGCGTACGTTCCGATGCGTTATGTTACGTGAGAGCTTCTCGTGACTACAAAATCATACAAGGCAGCGCGACACGGTATCGCCTCTACCTACAGGTTCCGTTTCTGGTGAGATGATGGCGGTGGTGGTATGTTGACAACTCGTGCTGGTATGCGATGAGTGTTACGACTCGCTCTCGAGCGTGTTGGTGATCGTCTCGAGGTCGCGCATATCGTCACACACGAATTGCATCAGGTGTGCCAGGCCCTCCTTCAGTTGCGACAGATGCTGCACGTGTCGCGCTGCGTGAGAACGAGAGCATCGGGGCGCGAGTACGACGCACACACGCACGCATACCTCAAACACCATGCGAAGATATTCGGCATCGAGGCTCTCGTATGACTCTTGATAGATGGCTTCTTGGCGGCGAACGCGTGAGTGGACCTCATTCAACAGGCCCTTGAACTGCGTGGGCTTGTTCAACTCGCGTTGCATGTTCTCGAGACGAGCGCGGTACACCTCCTCCTCGGGGAAGATCGAGTAGCCCTTGCCCTGAATGACCTCCATTCGTGAGAGCAACTGCGAACCACACTTGTCAGTGCTCGACGGAGGGCTACAAAGACCAGCAAGCAAGCACAAAGACATACGTGCAGCGCTCGTTGTGTCAGACCAGCGTGGTTCTCACGATACAACTCCAAATTCATCGTCAGACGCTCGTGGTTCTGTTTCACTTGCTCGATGACCTTCATGGCACGCTGTTGCGATGAAGGAGCGCAACAACAAATGTGCACGACGTGAACGTGAGTTGCGAGTTCTGGCGACAGCGGCAGTGGTGGTCGTGCGAGTGCTATACCTCGAGCTGCTCGTTGTAGAGTCGGATGAACTCCTCCTGCTTGGCGACGCGCTTCTCCAGTCCCTCGAAGCCTGCCTTCTGCACTGGTATCAGGCGAGCCGGGTCGGGGTTGGCGGCTTGGGCGCGTTGCAGCAGCTCCTGGTTCGGGATGCCCTCATGGAACTCGGCAGGCGCCTCGGTCTGTTGCTCGTATTGCTTCATGTCGTAGAAGGCGAAGCGGAACGGACACGTGAGCGAGTTGGTCGTGTAGTAGTGCTGGTAGTAGTACAATCGATCCAGCACCGTCGGCTCTACAACATCAATGCGATCAATCAATACAATCAATCGAGCATGTTCTGGAGAGTCTACTCTCGAGCATCCAACATACCAGCAGGAGCCGCTGCAGCCTGAGCGCCATAGACGCCTGGAGTTCCAAACGCGCCACTCGGGGAGCCGAACGCACCAAAGGCTGCCGTACCAGCCGGCTTACCGAACGCCGAGAAGGCCGCCGGCGAGCCAGCAGCTCCCGCGGCACCGAATGCAGTGCCTGCAGTTCCAGGAGTGCCGAACGCAGTGCCAGCAGCTCCAGGTGTGCCGAATGCAGTGCCAGCAGCTCCAGGTGTACCGAACGCGGTGCCCGTGGCAGGCTTGGCGCCGAACGCGGTGGAGAAGGCGCCGCCAGCAGCGGGAGTACCGGCAGCGCCCGGTGTCGCACCGAATGCCGTGGTACCGAAGGCGCTCGGCGTACCGCCAGCGGTGGGTGTTCCAGCGCCAGCCACCGATGGTGATGCGCCGAATGCCGTGGTGCCGAAGGCCGTGCCAGCAGGCTTGGCGCCAAAGGCCGTGGTGCCGAAGCCTGTGCCAGCGGGCGAGCCCACAGCACCAGCGGTGCCGAAACCACGCCCAGCCAGTTTCGAGAGCTCTGTCTGTTCTGTCTGTCACACGCACACGTTACACACGTGGACGCAAGCACCCCCAAGCTCTCTCTCGAGGCGATTGATAGGCACAGCGCTCGATGGGAGAGGAGCGGAGGTGCGTGCGCGAGCGAGGGAGTGAGACAAGAAGAGGAGGCGTTTGGTAGGCAGTTCAACGCTGTGTGGTTTTCGCTCTTGCGCCGATCTCTTTTTTGCGCCTCTCGTCGCCTCCTCTCTTCCTCTCTTCGCTCCTTCGCCAACCACACGCCACCACCTGCTGCTGTCGCGCGCTCTCTCTCGCCTCGTGAACTCCTGCGTGACTTTGACTCACTATTCTACACTCACACTCACTCTGCGACATCTCTATCGGCTCTCTATTCTATCGGTGTATCGGTGCTTGATCATTCACAATCGCTGGCTCTTCCCCACTCGGTTGCGTGCGAGCTACTCAACTGTGCGTGTCGTCGCGTTGCGTGTGTGTGCCTTGCGACCTCGTTAGCAGCCGCGTAGGCCCATCGCTACGCCTCGCTCCACGCCACCACCGACACGCGTGTATCTCTGATCGGCACTGTTTTGCGTCGTGCTATTGCAGTTTGCTCGGATTTATGAGGCGCCTTCGCCTTGGTGTCGCGTGTGCATGAGCGTTGGTTGTCGTCGCCACACGCACGCACGCACGCACAAGCAGCCTTCCCTCGAGCGAGCGTGAGCCCTAGCCCCAACCAACGAGATCGAGAGCGCACGACACAAGCCACACCCGCTCTATCTCTCATCGCACCGCAACCTCTTCCACATGGATGGACGACGTACGAGCTCGTCCTCCTCCTCCACTGGTGGCGGCGGTGGCGGCGGAGGTAGCTCGTCGTACTCCTCGGGCGGCCTGTCATCGGGTGGCAATGGTGCCAACGGCGGTAGCTCTTACTCTTCGGGAGCGTCTGGGTGGTCTTCATCGTACGTCGACTCTCGTGGAGGAGCAAGAGTGCTGCAGCGCTCGTCGCCCTCGTCTGTTACTCCTCCTCCTCGGCGTCGCTCTTCGACTCGAGGTTCTGAGCGCCAACGAGGCCCAAACTCACCTACGTCCACGGTTGTATCGTCTCTCAATCGCAACAGCTCATCCTCATCATCGTCATCAGGCAGCAAGAAGCCATCCGATCTGAGCAGTGACCGAGCGCCTTCGTCGTCATCGTCGTACCGCTCGAACGCCAGCTACTACCGCTCAAACTCCCCGCCGCCCGCTGGCGCACCTGCCCCACCATCGCGCACCTATGCCGCAGCGTATGGGCTCAACGGCAACTCGTACGATCCCTACTCGCGCAAGCGTTCACCCGAGCGCGAGTCGCGATGGAGCAATTCTGGCCCCGACTCGATGCCCAACCCTTCATCGGACTACTACTACCGTGGTGGCCCCTCTGGCCCCTCTGGTGGCTCGAGCGCGCGAGGCTACTCGGACTACGAGCCGCGCTCCTCATCTCGAGCTCCAAGCGGTCCTTCGTCCTCCTACGATCCGTATCGACCGCGATCACCATCGCCTCAAATGAGACGGCGCGACTCGTCTCCTCCTCCGCACCCGCCCTCGTCCTACCGAGGTCGACCTCGTTCACCGTCGCCCTACCGTGATTCGATGCGAGGATCAGGAGGTGGAGGCGGTGGAGGCGGCGGCGGCGGCGGCGGCTCTGTACCGTACGCTGCTGGCAGACGCATGTCGCCTCCACCGCCACCTCCACCGCCAAGTGGCTGGGACGTACGCCGCGGCAACTTGTCGGCTTCTTCTGGGCCCGTATCGTCATCGGCTTCTTCCGGACCGCCACCGACCACAGTCGAGTACAATCCCAACATCCCTTCGACACCACCGCGCGACATTCCGCCGAGCTCAGCCGGCTACGGCTCCGCCATGTATGCAGCTCCCGTACACGAGTACGCGCCCGAGCCGAAGCGTGGCTCGCGCTTCCTGCCAGGCGACTGGGTATGCAAGTGTGGCTACCACAACTTTGCGCGCCAGGGCCTATGCAAAAAGTGCCAAGAGCGCCCGACCGACGAACAAGAGCGAGCCCGCATCTCTGCCATCAACGCCTACTCGTCCGATCCCAACAAGGTGCTTCGCCGCCCACCGTCGCCACGCTACCATCGGCGCTCTCGATCGCCTTCGCCACCAAACTCTGGTTACTACGCCACGTCGCCTCGTGGTGCTCGCCGGTCGGGCTGGGACGAACCTCGTGCACCACCCTATGGTAGTGGCGGCGGTGGCCCCAAAGCCGCTTCATCAGCAGCACCACCTTATGGTGGCGGTGGTGGTGGTGGCCGTGACTATGTTCCGCCTCTGTCACCGCCTCCACCGCCGTCGCAGTACAGTGACTATCGCCGCGACCCAGTCCCACCTGGCCAGCTACCGCCAAGCTCCTCTGCCGCGCCAGCAGGCGGCTATCACTCGCGTCCGACTGGCGGCGGCGGCTCCCGTGGATGGGGACCAGCACCGCACTCGGATGAGTATAGCTACGGTGGCGCACCACCACCAGCACCACCGCCACCACCATCAGCAAGTGGCGCTCCGCCATCCTCCTACGACTACCGACATGATTCGCGCACGCCATACGATTCAGCAAACGGCCCGACTCTGCCCTCGGCAGGGCCACCCTCTAACGACGTGCACTACCCCAACGAGTACAACCGCGGCTTCCCTTCGTCCGAGTACACCCGTCCTCCATCGGCCTCCTCTCATCGTGATTATCCGCCCGACCGTTCGGCGCCACCGTCAAGCAGCAGCCACTACTCTCATGGACACTATGGGCCACCACCATCATCGGCTGCCGGTGCGCCTCCTACTGGCGCCCCTCCGTCCACTACGTCCACATTACCGCCGGCTGCAGGAAGCAGTGCAGCAGCTTATGAAGGGTATGGCACAAATCGCAATATTGGTGGCACTCTCACTCGCACTCAACTGATTCTCTCTCTCTCTCTCTTGTCCTTTCCATGCTCAGATCCTACTATTCACGCTCCTACGATGGACGGCCAAGTGACTCTTGGTCGAACCAACCCAATTACTCGGCTTCGTCAGCATCGCCAGCATCAGGCCCACCTGGAGCACCTCGGGCAGGTTCGGCTTCGTCGTACAGCAACAGCAACAACCCCAACAGTGGCAACTACAACGACTCCTATGGCGGTGGCTCGTCGTACCACACACCAGGTAGCCGTAACGGCCCTCCGCCACATGGCGGCACGCCTTCCAATCGCGGACAGCCGTCACGTTGGGGAGCACCCCCGCACCATCGGGGAGCAGGACCTTCATCCTCACGCGACGAGTACCGCTCGCGTTCCTCTGCGCGATCTACAACACCGCCTCCAAGTGCACCACCTCGTACACCGCCTTCCTCCAAGTCTGATGATATGGACCTCGACTCGGACCCCGATTCATCGTCATCCTCCTCGACCTTGAGCACCTCCTCCAAGTCCAAGCGTGTCACGACTCCAACGACTCCTCGATCGAAAGCTCCTTCGGCATCCACGGGGTCAGGCACTGGGTCTGGGTCTGGGTCTGGGTCTGGGTCAGGCACTGGGTCAGGGGGATCAGGATCAGGCTCATTATCTGGGTTATCGACTTCTACTTCGGCACTCTATCCGGCACCGTCAACACCTCTCTCGTCCAAACAACTTTCATCCAGCCAAGACTCGCCCACGCTTTCGGGAAAGCCTGGTGAGCCGTTCCGCTTCCGCAAGAAGAAGCGAATCGCCGCGGTGGATGACGACGATGACGACGAACCGCTGCCGCTTCTCCCTCCTGCTTCGACGAAACCGAAATCCGACTCGACCGATGCGGACAACACGTCCGGCAGCGGCAAGAGGCTCTTCTTCAAGAAGAAGAAGCGCTCTGGTCCAGTGGAACCCGTGCTGCCGGCGGCAGCTCCCACGCCAGCGCCCACAGCGGCGCCATCGCGAGCTGCCGTGAGCAGCAAAGCCAAGGAGCAGCACCGTACGATCGAACACGAGTCCCGTTCATCATCGTCCTCGGCACTGCGTTCCAGTCTCGAGCAGCTGAGCGTCTCGAGTTCTCGACGCAAGCAATCGACTCCGCTGAAGCTCTCGACCTCGAGTGAGGTCGACCTGACAACATTGAGCTCGCTGGCACCGTCTTCCTCCTCCTCCTCTGCATCGTCGGCAGTTGCGAAGCATCCTCGCTCACGGTTGCATCGAATGGACTTGGAAGAGGACAAGGCCTCCAGCAAACGAGGCAAGAGAGGCTCGAGTGCCTCTCGCGGTGTCAAGCTCGAGTTTGACGATCATAGTGGCACGAGCGATTCAGCTTCAAGCGGAGATGACGACGATGACGAAGAGGAGGAGGAGGAGGACGATGAGGAAGACGACGAGGAAGCGATGCGCAAGAGGAAAGTCGAGAACGAGTCGCCGTTGGCTGCCGAACGTAAGCAGCGCGCCGAAGCTCGTGAGACGATGCGTGTCATTCAGCAGATCGAGTTGATGGAGAAGGGCCAGCTGAAGGCGAAGCGTGCCAAGCTCAAGATTGACCCTGTACAGGTTCATCTCTACCTCCAAAGGTACTTGCTTGCTACGCATTCAACCTATCGCTCTCATATCGTACCGAGTCTCACGTATCGTCGTCCATTCTGCCCTCAGAAATTGGAACAGCACCTCCAAGGCCTATCAACCTGACCCGGTGGCTACCGTGTTGTGCATCAACAATATTCGCTACCGATGCGTCGATGGTCAGTACATTTACAACAACAACATGGGCGAGGATCTGCTGTTCCGGCCGTTTGCCATTCGGCGTGTGCGAAAGGACAAGGAGAAACTCGCTGCGCAACTGGCGTTGCTGAAGGCGCGCCTCGAACCAGTCGGTGGCAAGAAGCCTGCCGCAGGCCGTGGCGGCAAGGCTACCAAGCGCGCAACGAGCGAGAGCGAGCACGCCGTGTCGGACTCGGATGCGACGCACGACGACAGCAGCGACGACGAGAAGGTGCCCGGAGGTGCCAAGAAGTGCCCAGCGAAGCGCGCTCCACCAGCCACCAAGGCCAAGCGCGCGTACGGCAAAGCCGCCAGCAAGAGCACGTCGGATTCGGAAGACACGCACGGCATCGAATCGTCGGACGACGCAACCTCGGTCGAGGAGGCAGTCGAAGACGCCAAGCCTGGCCGCGGTCCACTCTCGGCCTGGAAGACTGTCGATACTCTCTACCTGGGAAGCAACAAGACACTGCCAGTGCGCAAGCTCGGACCTGCTGATGGCAGTGAGGCGCGTGGCTGGTTGGCGCGAGATATCGCGAGCTTGGTGAATGTCAGGCAGTTTTGGCTTTCGACTCGGTGGTATACTGCAGAGGAAAAGTACGTCGCTCTCTCAGACTCTCTCACTCTCTCACTCACTAACCGACAACAACGACTACTTTCGACGTGCCGATAGGTTCTATGTTCTATTCGATGGAGAGGAACAAATGGCACTGTCGTCCGATGGTGCCAAACGAATGCTCGCGACTGGTGACACCAAATCCAATGCCGCAGCCATCAAGAAGTTCCTTTCACAGCTGGTGCGTTCGTTGCTCGTGTCGTACGACTGCGTCACTTGGTCTCACGTGTCGCGCGTCACGCAGACCTCATCGAAGGATTCTCCCACGGCAGGCGCCAAGGCAGGCAGCAAGGCCAAGAAGGCCGCCAAGCCTGAGAAGGCAAAGCCCGCGCGTGGCAGCAAAGCAGCCACCGCCGAGCAACTACCGGCGGCTGCCCGACGTCGACTTGCGCCATCGTCGCTACCGCAGTATGCACCGGTCGGCTTGTTCTTCCTGCCCAAGCACTCGGAGCATCCTCTGCGCAAGCTTGGTCGTGTCGGAGGCCAGGAGGCTGGCGAAGGCGAAGAGGTGGTCGAATTTTGCTATCCGGCGCAGGATGTTGGGCATTTGCTCGGCTGCAAGAACCATCGATTGATGACGCGCAGCTTGGCAAAGAATTACTGGTACGTCCCGCACGTCGCCCGTCGCCCAGCGGATGCAATCAATGCACACTCACTCGTTGTGCGCGCGTTAGTTTCACTGTATCACTATTTGGCAAGGAATGTCCCGTGTATTCGGCTGAGGCCGTGTGGCACTTGATCAGCTCGAGCTCCGATCTGTCTGAGCGTACGACAGCGTTTCGCGATCTGTTCACCGCCATCGTATCGGGCGAGTGCGCCTCGGCGCCGATGCCGACGCAATGGGACGAAGATGGCATGCCCGACCAGTACAAGTATCCGACGTACGTCGAGAGTGCGAGCGAAAGCTCTTCCTCCGATGAGCAAGACGAGGAAGATGACGACAACGACGATGACGAGGATGACGACGACGAAGACCACGAACAAGCGAGCAGCGACCACCACGGAAGCGAGTCCTCCGAGGAACCTGGCCCATTCCGTCGCGGCCGAGGCAGGCGCACACCAACGTCTCGAAGAGGCCGCGGTGGTGCTTTCGCTGCTTCTGCGACTCCTCGCGTCAAGGACGAGAAGAAGCCCTCCGTAGCGGACGAGCCTGTGGCAACTGAGGCACGCGTTATCCAATCCGGCTTGAGCGAGGTCTCGAAGGCGGCGGCGACAACGACGACCGTCAAGGAAGAAGAGGAGATGGCGCTCGAGGAGGATGGCGATGTGGACGACGATGCAGAGCTGTTGCTTTCGCCGCATAAGCGAGTCGGCAGCAAGCGCCGTCGCAAGGTGCTCGGTAGCAAGTCGACTCGCGGCGGCAAGCGCCAGCGTACGGCGGCTGGCAGCAACAACGTCGGCGAGGTCGACGAGCACAGCAGCGAGCCCGAGCCTGCCAACGAGAGCAAGCCGGTCAAGCGTGCACTTGCCTCATCGTCGTCGTCGACGAGCGAGCTTTCAAAGTCGGCAAGTGGAGGAAAGAGCAGCGCACGAGCCACGCCCGAGCCCGAGGAGGACCTCTACTCGTCCGAGATGGCCGATCTACAGCGCCAAGAGGACGAGGCCGTGAACGACGAGGACTTTGACGACTCGGACGAGATGGCGCTCGATTCCGAGCTGAATCTACGCTACCGCACATGGCGCTACAGCGACTTTTTGAGCGCGGCCTTGGTGATTTTGGATCGTACCACCGAGCGCTACCTGTCGTACATGCAACCGACTGAGCACATGGCAGTGGTTGATGGTGCCTCCAGTACCAGTGCCGCTCCTCTGAATAGCGGCACGTTCGCCGCCTCCTCAGCCGCCGCCGAACCGTCACACGCGTCCACCGGGCAGAGGGCCACTGCTCCCGAGTTCGAGCACCTCGAGATGCTTGCTGGGCTGCACTTTGCCGAGTCCGACTCTGCAGGAAAGCCGGCGTCGACGAATTCCAAGGTCGCAGCATCGTCTTTGCCCAGCGACAATGCCGCGTCGTCCGCGGAGAGTGTGCCGCGCGAACAAGCCGAGGCGTACCTCGAGCAGTGTTGGAACAGCGACAGCCCGCTGGATCACGCGGCACTGTCACACATTGCACAGCAGCTCGGCTGGAGCATACAGCACGTGAGCGAGTGGTTCACGCAGCGACGCGACCGGGCGACCATGTTGTCGTCGGTGGGCACGGCCGAGCCGAGCCACGATAGCAGCACTCTGCACTCGTCGACCGGCTCCGACGCGACGAACGACGTTGCCAGCTCGCTGAGCCTCCTGACCGACATGGCGCTCGCGTCGCTCGAGAGCGATGCGTACTCGATGCTGCTGTCGCTGCCGTCGTCGGCCGCGTCGGCCGAAGTGGCGCCGGCTCCCGAGGAGCCTCCGACGCCGATCGGCAAGTTTGGTCGCACGGTGGCGGCGGTCGACGGGCGCATCGCGGTGCTCGACAAGCTGCTCAGCGACGAGGAGGCGTACATTGTGATGCGCGCCGTCAACATGCATCTCAAGGGCAAGTGGAAGCAGCCGACCGTGCTGCTGTACGGCAAGGCGTGGCCCGAGCCGTGCGTGCAAGTGTACTTTGGCGAGCTGTCGTACCAGAGCGCCACCGGCGTCAAGTACCGCCGTGCGCCGTTCAGCCGCCTGATGACGGCCGTGCGTCACCTGCTGCAGGCCGTGACGGGCCGGAGCTTCAACTCGATCATGGTCACCAAGTACCGCGACCGCCACGAGAGCGAGCAAGAATGGGCCAAGAGCGACGAAAAGTGCCTCGGCGAGCCCGAGGAGCAGCTGCTCGCCACGTTGGCGCTCGGTAACACGCGCGAGGTGCAGCTGCGCCGCGTGGCCATGGAGTGGGTGCGCGAGCCTGGGCCGCGTCGGCGCTCGCGCTCGGTGCTCGAGGACGAGGCGCCACCGACGCTGCAGCAGGTGGTGAAGAGCGCCACCGAGGTGCACAGCTCCAGCGGCGACCTGCTGTTCTTTGCGTCGCCGGCGCTCAAGCATTGGCAACACCGCGTGCTCGAGGGACCCGAGGCCGAGCACGGCATTCGCATCGCCCTGACGGCACGCAACGTCGTCACCGACGCCCTCGGCCGTCGCCAGTCGTCGGGCCCGGGCGCTGTCGCTTCGGCATCGTCGACCTCGAGCGCGATCGGCTCGTTGGCCAAGGTCGGCAGCACTGGTCGCACCTCGCAGCCCAGCACACCCAAGAAGCCCGCTCGCACACCCAGCACCTCGAGTCTACGCGCCAAGGACGAGCGCCAAGAGCAAGACCTCGATGATGGTGCTGCTGCTGCCGCTGCTGCTGCTGCGGTTGGTGCATCGATGATGACGATGGCCGACGACGACCGTGATGATGGCGTCGCGCCCGGTCGAAGCTCGTCGGCGCCGCGCTTCGGCGAGATCCCCGGCTGTCCGCCGGGCACGGTGGTCAGCTCGGCCGGCGAGCTACTCACCACGGGCCTGCATCGGCAGCCGCGCAAGAGCATTAGCACCAACCGCGGCCTGGTCGAGTCGCTCAAGCTCTCGGCCAATCCGTACCGCACGGTGATCGAGCCCGACGGCAAGACCATCATCTACACGGTCGAGATGCGCGAGCGCGACGCTGAGCAAGGCACGATCGGCGTCGAGATGATGGCCAACTACAAGCAGAAGATTGCCGTGCGCGTCGTGCAGAAGGTGCCGACGCCTCGAGCGCTGCCGTCGTCGTACCGCTACCTCGGCCTCTACGACGTGGCCAAGTTCGACACGGAACGCAACCCGGCCACCGGCTCCATCACGTACCACTTCTTCCTCTACCAAGCGCCGATCGCAGGTGTCTAGCAAGGACGAGGTCGTAGTTTTTGTCGTCGTGTTGTATTACAAGAGACGTACGCGCTCAGTTTTGGTCCAGATGTAAATACAA
>Ga0209930_1004496_pt1 | contig 12379 bp, 9 predicted proteins | sample ThiBiot_500_biof_2_FD_183948 | JGI IMG/M metagenome (GOLD analysis project Ga0209930, IMG submission 183948) | Wastewater bioreactor microbial communities from Cape Town, South Africa - Thiocy_cont_500_biof (SPAdes) | ecosystem: Engineered > Bioreactor > Thiocyanate-remediating >... | reverse complement strand
CCTGATGCCTTCGTCGACCAGTTCCTGTGCGACCAGCGCGGTCTGGGCGGCATCCGAACGGGTATCCTTGGCGATCAGCTTGATCGGGAACTTGCCGGCGATGCCGCCAGCGGCATTGATCTCCTCGACGGCCATTTCGAAGCCCTTCAGCGAAGGCTGGTCGTAGGGCGCAAGGCTTCCGGTCTGCGCGGTGGCGAGGCCGATGACGAGATCCTCGGCCAATGCCGGAAATGCAAGCGCGCCGAGCGCGGTGGACAGGAAAAATGCCTTCAACATCGTTTTCATTCTTATGCTCCTCTGGTGATTATGCGGGCTTGCCGGCGGCTTGCGGATCGAGGCCCGGCCGGGGCGCGGCGTTCGCAGGCGCCGCCGCCGCACGGCGACGGCCGATATAGGCCTCGATGACAGCGGGATCGGCCTGGATTTCCGCCGGCGTGTCCATGGCGATCTGCTGGCCCTTGTTGAGCACAACGACGATGTCGCAGAGCCGCATGATGAGCTTCAGATCATGTTCGACCACGAGCAGGCCGAGGCGATGCCGGGTGCGGATGCGGTCGAGCACGGCCATCAATTCCTGCGTTTCGGCGGGGTTCATGCCGGCGGCAGGTTCGTCCAGCAGCAGATAGCGCGGCTTCAGCGCCAATGCCCGGGCGATTTCGAGACGCCGCTGGGCGCCGTAGGACAGCGTTCCCGCAAGCTGGCCGGCGACCTCGCCGAGCCCGACTTCGGCAAGCGCCTCGCGGGCGATGTCGGCCGGATCGCGGTCGCCGGCGATGGCGCTCGCGGCCACCGTCACGTTTTCCAGCACGGTGAGATTCCTGAAAAGGCGGATGTTCTGGAACGTGCGGGCGAGGCCGCTGACCGGCACCCGGTGGACGGGAAGCGACGCCACATCCACGCCGTCGATCATCACCCGGCCGGTCGAAGGCGGCACGACGCCCGAGACGCTGTTGATCAGCGTCGACTTGCCGGCGCCGTTGGGGCCGATCAAGCCGGTGACGAGGCCGGGACGAATCTCGAAATCCGCCCTTTCCAGCGCGACCAGCCCGGAGAAGCGCCGGCCGAGGTTTTCGACCCGCAGCGTGCCGGTTCCGGCAGGCGGGACCTGCACCGGCTGCCGCTCATGCGGCTTTGCGGCGCCGGCCGAAAGACGTTTCAGGAACGGCACCTGCTCGTCGATCTCGCGCACGCCCAGAATGCCGTCCTGCAGGCGGTACATGACGAGCAGGATGGCAAGCCCGATGCCGATATCGGTGAGGCCGAAGACGGTCGGCAGGGCGAGGAAGCCAAGATCGACGCCGCCTTCGAGCTTGCGCAGCAGCTCCACGATCACCATGATGATCGCCGCGCCGACGACTGCGCCGGAAACGGTGGTGATGCCGCCGAGGATCAACATGGCGAGCAGCATGAAGGTCATGTTGAAATAGAAGTCCTTCGGCGAGAACGCACCGATGAAATGCGCAAACAGCACGCCGGCCGCACCCGAAAGCAGCGCTCCCAGCACCCAGGCGAGGAAACGGTGCAGGCGCACATCGACCCCGACCGCCGTGGACGCGATCTCATCCTCGCGCGAGGCGCGCAGTTTCAGCCCGGCTGCACTGTCGCGATAGGCGCGGGCGATGGCGACGGCAAGAACCGCGAAAGGCAGCGCCACCCACAGGTTCACGGCCCGGGGAATCCCGAAAAATGTCTGGCTGCCGCGGGTGAAATCGCTCGACGCCACCAGCACGACGTGGACGATGACCAGAAAGCCGAGCGTGCAGATCGAGGCCGACGAGCCGCCGAGCCTGGCGACGGGAACGCCGATGGCGACCGCCACCAGGACGACGACGACGAGCGCGACAAGAAGCGCCGGCAGGAAGGACATGCCCCAGCCCATCAGCCATTCCGGCAGGTGCGGCAGCGCCGTCTTCTGCACGACCGGATTGATGGTCAGCAGGCCGGAGGCATAGGCGCCGACCGCCATGAAGCCGACATTGCCGAAGGAGATGATGCCTGAATTGCCGCTGTAGACGCCGATGCCGAGAACGGCGACCACATTGATCAGGAACAGCGTCACCAGCCGCTCTCCCGCACCCGGAAAAAGTCCTTTCGCCACCAGGGCCGCGACCACCAGGGGGAGCGCCGTCGCGACGATCCCGACGACGGTTCCACGCCGTATGCGCACCATCAGCTATCTCCCGATTGAAGGCTTCGTTTGTCGAGCCCGTTCCCGCAACAAACGTTAATCGAGAAAACGCGTATGTCAATCTTGTTTCATTTTTTATTGTCTGCTAGCAAGAATGTAACAAAATTAAAATCGCGCCACGAACGCCGATCATTGAGGGGAGGCAAGGAATGGCCATTCGGGATCGCCTGACGGACGGGCAGATCGCCTTTACCCGGGCGGAGCTGAAAATCGTGCGGCAGCTTCTGTCGAACTATCCGGCGGCCGGCCTCAACACGGTCGCGCACCTTGCCGCCGCCGCGGGTGTCAGCAATCCGACCGTGGTGCGTTTCACCAGCAAGCTCGGTTACGAGGGTTATCCGGAATTCCAGGCCGCGCTGCTCGGCGAGGTGCAGGAACGCATGAGCTCGCCGCTCTCGATGCTCGATACGCGCAAGCCGTTGCTCGAGCAGGAGAATTTCTACCAGTATTTCCTGCGCGCCAGCATTCACGCGCTCGAGTCGTCCATGCAGATGCTGCCGCCGCACGATTTCGAAGCCGCCGTCGAAGCCGGCGCGGACCTGTCCACGCGTGTCCACTGCCTCGGCGGACGCTTCAGCGGCTTCCTCGCCGGCCTTCTGTGGTCGCATATGAAACAGTTGCGCGCCGAAACCCACTGGATCAACGGTTCGCAGGCCGACCAGGTCGACCGTCTCGTCGATTTCGGCAAGCGCGACGTTCTGTTCGTCTATGATTACAGGCGCTACCAGATCGACACGATCCGCTTTGCCGGACAGGCCGCAAGGCAGGGCGCGCGCATCGTGCTCTTCACCGACCGCTGGGTGTCGCCGATCGCCGAATTCGCCTCCGTCACGCTGATGGCGCCGGTCGATACGGTCTCGCCATACGATACGATGGTGCCCGCCATCGCCCAGACGGAGGCGCTGATCGCCGGCCTCACCGCGCGCCTCGCCAGCCAGTCGCGCGGCCGCATCGAGCGCATGGAGGAGCTGCGGCGCGCCTACGCCATCACCGAGGACGCCTATGGGACACCCGGCGACAGCAACAGATGACATTCGCCCGCATGGGCAAAACCATATCCATCGGAGGACAGGAATGAGTGCGATCGAAGTGCAATACGGCAAGGATCTGCTGCGGCGCGACAGCGCTTACGAAGCCGGCATGACGGCCCTTCTCTACGTCGACATGCAACGCATCTGGTGCGAGCCGAATCTCGACCCCACCCATCCGCAGGATGCCGACAGCTATTACCACCGGCGCCTGCGCGACATGGTGATCCCCAATCAGGTGCGCATCCTGGAGGCGGGCCGCAAGGCCGGCTGTAACGTGCTGCACACGATCATCGAGAGCCTGACGCTCGACGGCCGGGACCGCTCCCTGGACCACAAGCTTTCCGACATGCATGTGCCGAAGGGCGCGCCCGAGGGTCAGGTGATCCCGGCGCTGGCGCCCGCCGACAACGAGATCGTGCTGCCCAAGACCTCATCCGGCGTCTTCAATTCGACGAATATCGACTATGTTCTGCGCAACCTCAACACGCGTTACCTGATCATTGCCGGAGTCGTTACCGACCAGTGCGTCGACATGGCCGTTCGCGATGCGGCCGACCGCGGCTATCTGGTGACCGTCGTCGAGGACGCCTGCGCCACCTACAGCCAGGAGCGTCACGACGCGGCGATGCGCGCCTATTCCGGCTATTGCTGGATCACCGATACCGACACCGTCCTGCGCCGCCTCGCCGCGCTCGGCCAAGCCTGATCCCCGAGGGAACCATCATGAACGACAGCAGCACCGGCGCGGCCTTCGACGATCCGACCGAACTTGCAACCTTCGTCACCACCGATATTGCCGGCATCACGCGCGGCCGCAGCTTCGCCGCCGCCGACATCGAGGACTATCTGCGCAAGGGCGTGGGCTGGGTGCCCGCCAACCTGGCGCTGACGCCATTCGACCTGATCGCCGATCCGAATCCCTGGGGCTCCGCCGGCGACCTGCGCCTGATGGCCGATGCCGCTAGCCGGGCGCGCGTCACCTGCCTGCCGGACGTAACGCCACTTCACTTCTACCATTGCGACATTACCGACCTGAAGGGTGAGCCTTGGGATTGCTGCGTGCGCAGCTTCCTCAAGGCGACGCTAGCCGAATTCGAGCGCGATGCCGGGCTGAAGGTCGTCGGCGCGGTCGAGCAGGAGTTCCAGATCCTCGGCGCAGACTGGCCCGCCGCCCCGGCCTTCGGCCTACGCGCCCAGCGCCGCGCCGAGCCTTTCGGCCCGCTGCTGATGACTGCGCTCAAGCAGGCCGGGGTCGAGCCGGAAATGTTTTTGCCAGAATACGGCAAGGACCAGTTCGAGATCACCTGCCGCCCCGCTGCGGCCCTTGCCGCCGCCGACCGAGGCGCGACGATCCGCGCCGTCACCCGGGAGGTCGCCGCCCTCTTCGGCTGGAACGCCAGCTTCGCGCCGAAGACCGATCCGGACGGCGTCGGCAACGGCGTGCACCTGCATGTCAGCTTCACCGATCTCGACGGCGCCCCCGCAACCTTCGACGCCTCGCGCCCCGGCAGGCTTTCCCGGGTCGCCGGCGCCTTCGCCGCCGGTGTCATCCGCCACCTGCCGGCGCTTGTCGCCTTTACCGCCCCGTCCGTGCTCTCCTACATGCGCCTCGTGCCGCACCACTGGAGCGCGGCCTATACCTGCCTTGGCGAGAAAAATCGCGAGGCGACGCTGCGCATCTGCCCGACGCCGGATCTGCCCGGCAGCGATCCGGCCCGACAGTTCAACATGGAATATCGCGCCGCCGACGCCTGCGCGAGCCCGCATCTCGCCCTTGCGGTCGTGCTCAGGGCCGGTCTCGAAGGCATTCGCGCCGGGCTGGAACAGCCGCCGCTGATCAATTCCGATCCTTCCGCCCTCTCGGCCGACGACCAGGCCAGGCTCGGCATCCGTCGCCTGCCGTCAAGCTTGGGGCAGGCGCTCGACACGCTTGCCGCCGATACGGTGGTGACCGGCTGGTTCTCGAAGGACTTCCTCGATTGCTACTTCGCCATGAAGCGCAAGGAGATCGAGATTGTCGAGGGTCTTTCGCCCGCAGAACTCTGCGAGCGCTACGCGACTGTCTATTGAGCGGGAAGATCATGACCTCGAGCAAAGTCATTCCACGCACGGAAAATCGATGGCGGCACGATCCCGGCCAGCCGCTGCTGGCCATCGATGAGCCGCCGCCCTATGCGGCGATCAATCCGGACGGCATCTCGCCCTACCTGCTCCTGTGCGAGCACGCCTCAAACCGCATTCCGCGGGCGCTCGGCGATCTTGGCCTGCCGGCAGCCGAACGCCTGCGCCACATCGCCTGGGACATCGGCGTCAGCGCCCTCTCCCAATATCTCAGCCGCACGCTCGACGCGCCGCTGTTCATGACCAATTATTCGCGCCTCGTCATCGATTGCAACCGGCCGCTGGACGCCCCGTCGGCGATCCCGGACATCAGCGAGGCGACGGAGATTCCCGGCAATATCGACCTGTCCGCGCCTGAGCGCGAGCAGCGCATCAAAACCCTGTTCACGCCGTATGCGAACGCAATCGCGCGGCGGCTCGACCTGCTCCAGTCGCAGGGCAAGCGCCCGATCGTCATCGGCATCCATTCCTTCACCCCGGTCTATCTCGGCCGGCAGCGCCCGTGGCATGCGGGCATCCTGTACGGCGCAGCCGCCGGTTTCGGCCAGACGCTGATCCGGGAGTTGCGCGGCGAGGGCGACCTGACGATCGGCGACAACGAGCCCTACACCATCCATCCGGACGAGGACTATACGGTGCCGGTCCATGCCGATGCCCGTGGGCTCGACGGCGCGCTGATCGAAGTGCGCCATGACCTGATCGACACGCTTGCCGGGGTTGATGCATGGGGCGATCGCCTCACCCGCTGCCTGCTGGCCGCATCGAAGGAGCATGGATGATGGCGCAATCTCTCTACGACCGCGATGCAGAGGCAATCGGCAACCTGCAGAAGCTCCGTTTCTTTCCGCTTGCGGTGACCGGCGGAAGAGGCACGCGGCTCGTGGAGGAAGATGGCCGTGAACTCATCGATCTCTCCGGCGCCTGGGGTGCCGCCAGCCTCGGCTACGGTCATCCGGCCATCGTCAAGGCCGTAACCCGCGCGGCCGCGAACCCGGCGGGCGCCAGCATTCTTTCCGCCTCGAATGCGCCGGCCGTGGCCCTGGCCGAGAGGCTGCTGGACGGTTTTCACGGCCGTGGAACACACAAGGTCTGGTTCGGCCATTCCGGTTCGGACGCCAACGAGGCCGCCTACCGGGCCATCGTGAAAGCGACGGGCCGCGCCGGCGTCATCGCCTTCATCGGCGCCTATCATGGCTGCACCGTCGGATCGATGGCCTTTTCTGGCCACACCGTCCAGGCCGATGCCGCGAAGGCAGACGGGCTGATCCTGCTGCCCTATCCCGACCCCTACCGGGACGATGCGACGGGCGAGGCCGTGCTCAAGCTGCTCGAGGAGCGGCTGGCCGCCGCTCCGGCGGGCTCGATCGGCGCCGCCTTCATCGAGCCGATCCAGTCGGATGGCGGCCTCATCGTGCCGCCCGATGGCTTCCTGCGCAAATTCGCCGCGATCTGCCATGCGCATGACATCCTCGTGGTCTGCGACGAAGTGAAGGTCGGCCTTGGCCGCAGCGGCCGCCTGCACTGCTTCGAGCATGAAGGTTTCGCTCCCGATGTCCTCGTGCTCGGGAAGGGGCTTGGAGGCGGTCTGCCGCTTTCGGCAGTCATCGCGCCGGCCGCCATTCTCGATTGCGCGAGCAGCTTCGCCATGCAGACGCTGCACGGCAACCCGATCTCCGCCGCCGCCGGCCTGGCGGTGCTGGAGACGATCGACGCCGAAGGCCTCGTGGCGGCAGCCGACCGCAAGGGCAGGCTGCTGCGCGACCGCCTCGCGACGCTCGCGGAACGCCATCCGCTGATCGGCGACGTGCGTGGGCGCGGCCTTGCCTGCGGTGTGGAACTCGTCCGCGACCGGCGCAGCCGCGAACCGGCAAGGGCCGAGACGGCCAGGCTCATCTACCGCGCCTACGAACTCGGCCTCGTTGTCTACTACGTCGGCATGAACGGCAACGTCCTCGAAATGACGCCGCCCCTGACGATGACGGAAGCCGACATCCACCAGGCGGCGGACTTGCTTGACCAGGCTTTCGCCAGCCTCTCCAGCGTGCCCGACGCCGTCCTCTCCCGCTTTGCCGGCTGGTAGGCGGGGGACGAAGATTGTGATCGACGGCAGCTCGTTTGCCGTGGAGCCGGGCAGGATGCTCGTCCTGCTGGGGCCGAACGGATCGGAAAAGACCTCGCGGCTACGCCTGCTCGCCGGCCTCAAACGGCCCTGTCCGACCAGATCACGCTCGACGGCAAGGACATCGGGCGGCGCTGGCTTGTCAACGCGTCGCCTTCATGAGCAACATGCGACGGTCCGAGGCTTCGCAGCGTCAATCCGGCCCTGATACGGTTCGCGCGGAACGCGACGGGCGAACTACCGGATTTCCCGAAGCGGGTTTCCTTACAGCGGCGCGGAGCGGGGTTGACCGATCGATTTCAACGCGGCGGTGGCGGCGGCCTCGATATGCGCGACGCAAAGCCGATAAGCGAGTTCCTCGTCCCGCGCCTCCAGCGCGTCGAGGAACTCACTTAATTCGCGGATCGACTGCTTTGCGCGCGAGGCGCTCGACAGGGACACGACCCGAAGCTGCGAGGCGCGCGTATGAATGCGCTTGAGCATGTCGGCGGCAACCTCGTTACCCGCCCCCTCAAGAAGAATGTCGTAGAAACGGGTCTTTGCCGCAATAAAGGCATCGGCGGAGAAGTCCTGGTACACCTCGGCCAGGCGATCGACGCTCTCGCGCAATGCCCGGATCTGCTCATCCGAGGCATGACGCGCGAACAGGCGCGCCGCCAAACCCTCGAGCGCGGCGCGAACCTGATAGATGGATTGCGCAATTTCAGCCGTGACGACGCTGACGCTGAGCCCCTTGTTGGGCTGCAACGTGATGAGGCCATCCGTCTGGAGTTCGCGCAAGGCCTCCCGCAGCGAGGTTCTCGATACGCCAAGCATCTCGCATAGTTCACGCTCGATCAGGCGTGCTCCAGGTGGAAAGCGGCCTGTCGCGATAGCCATTCTGAGGCGTTCGGCAACCTGTTCGCGCAAGCCCGGAAGGCTCTGGATACGCAACGACTCGTCTGCGCCGCTTTTGATCACGGACATCTAGGTACTCCGCACCGGCGTGAAGTCTCGCCTCCCGCTTCCCTGCGCGACTCAAGCGCTGCATTGCCAGGAAGCATTTCATACTGTCATGTTGTATGTCAATAAACATCAACCGGAATTATAAAGTCGCCCTCTAGCGAAAGTTGAACACCCAAGCATTTCCGGTACACACGAGTTCATCGGAAATGATCTATCCGATTGTTCTTATGCCATTGTCCAGCGCCGAAGCGATGCCCTTCGGCAGGAAATGCTCAGCCGCCAAGTACCGCATCAAGGGCATGTTGCGCGCAGGCGATATCGGCCTCTTCCGGACCGCCCGACACCCCGACGCCGCCGGCAATCTGGCCATCCACGCCAGCCGGCACGCCGCCGCCCCAGACCAGGAGCCGCGACCGGCTGATCAGGCCCAGCCGTAGCGCCGGGCTGGAATCGATGTGCTCGAAGAAATCCTTCGTCTTCGCGCCGGTGACGGCCGCGGTATAGGCCTTGTCGAGCGCGAATTCGGCGATCGGCGCCGGCACGCCGTCCATGCGCAACAGCGCCAGCGGCGCGCCTTCCTGATCGACGACCGCGACCGCGATCTTCAAGCCATCCTGCTCCGCTCTGGCGACGGCCGCCTCGGCGATCCGTCGCGCCGCGTCCATGGTCAGGCTGGCTTTCTGCAACACAAGCGCCATTCGTTTTCCCCTATCGGTCAAGGTTTCGTGGGTTCTGCCGTTCAGGCAGGCGAGAGCGGCGTCTTTCCCCGGATGAGATCGGCCGCGCGCTCCGCGATCATGATCGTCGGGGCATTGGTGTTGCCGCTGACGATGGCGGGCATCACGGATGCATCGACCACATACAGCTTGTCGAGGCCGCGCACGTGAAGCTGCGGCGTCACCACCGCGTCGGGTCCGGTCCCCATGCGGCAGGTTCCGACGGGATGGTAGACCGTCTTCACGTAGTTGCGGACATAATCCGCCAGGATGTCGTCGGCGTCGTCCGGCGTGCCGCCAATGGCGTATTCGGCGCCGAGATAGGCCGAAAGCGCCGGCGTCCTGGCGATTGCCCGGCAGAGCTTCAGGCCTTTGACGAGGGTCGCCACATCAGCCGGATCGGCAAGCGCGTTGGCGACGAGCCTGACCTGCCGGTTCGGATCCTTGCCATCGAGCAGAACCTCGCCGCGGGATTTCGGCCTGAGGTCGCACGGGCTGATCGAGAAGAAATGCCCATCCGGTGCGGGTCTCTCGTGATCGGGCACGAAGACCGGGAAGGAATGGATCTGTACATCGGCCCGCCCATCGCCGTCGAGATCGGCGAAGGCCGCTGCCTCACCGACGTTCGAGGTCAGGAGGCCGCTGCGGAACAGAAGCCATTGCAGCCCGTGGCGGATCGCGTTCAGGCCCTTGTCCTGACCGAGAAGGCTGATCGGCGCGCGCGTCGCGTAGTAATTCGGGATTTGCAGATGGTCCTGGAAATTTCTGCCGACGCCCGGCAGGTCGTGCAGCACATCGATACCCTGCTCGGACAGATGCGCGGCCGGGCCGATACCCGAAAGCATCAGCACTTTCGGCGAGCCGAGGGCCCCGGCGCACACGATGACGCCACGGGTGGCCTGCGCCTCGTGCGTCTCCTGCCCCTGCCGCCAGCGCACGCCTTTCGCGCTGCCGTTTTCGAGAACGACGCGCTCGACCGTCGCTTCCAACCGCAGTGCGATATTGCCGCGTGACAGGGCGGGCCGGAGATAGGCGCGCGCGGTGCTGGCGCGCTCGCCATTTTCCTGGGTCACCTGGAAATAGCCGACGCCGAGTTGCGCGGCGCCGTTGAAGTCATGATTGTAGGCAATGCCGGCCTGCTGGGCCGCCCGCACGAAGGCGCTGTTGAGCGGATGGTGGTGGGGTATGTCCGTGACGGAAAGAGGCCCGTCGGCGCCATGGAAAGCGTCGGCAATGCGATCGTTTCGTTCGGACTTGCGGAAATAGGGCAGCACGTCCGCATACCCCCAGCCCTCGCAGCCCTGCGCCGCCCAGTCGTCATAATCCTTCGCGTCGCCGCGAATATAGATCATGCCATTGATCGAGCTGCTTCCGCCCGGCATGCGCCCCTGCGGCACATGGATATGGCGGCCACCGGCATCCTGCTCGCGTCCAGAGACGTAGGGAAAGACGCGGTTCGTTCCGAAAAGGCGCACGAAGGCGGCAGGCGCGCGGCTGGCGAACACCCGCTCGTCGGGCCCCGCCTCCAGCACGAGGATTTTCGTCCCCGCATCCTCGGAGAGCCGATTGGCCAGGACGGCCCCGGCAGAGCCTGCTCCGATGACGATATAGTCAAACTGTCCTGCCGATACCACACTCATGCCCGACGCGCCTCCTTGGCAAACTCGGCCGCGCGCTCACCGATCATGATGCAGGCCGCATTCGTATTGCCGCTGACGACGCGCGGCATGACGGAGGCGTCGGCGACGCGCAGGCCGGTCACGCCGCGAACCCGCAGCTTTTCATCCAGAACCGCGTCCGGGCCGACGCCCATGGCGCAGGTGCCGCTCGGATGGAAGGTCGTGCCGCCGGCGGCTTTCAGCCAGGCCCGGAAGTCGGCGTCCGACTCGACGCCCGGTCCCGGCCATATTTCCCTGCCGCGATAGCCGTCGAATGCCGGCTGCGCAATGACCTTCCGCATGGCGCGGACACCGGCAATCGTCGTTTCCACATCGTATTCCGCATCGAGATAGTTCGCCTGCATGAGTGGCGCGACACGCGGATCGGCGGAACGAAGCCGGATCGATCCGCGACTTTCCGGACGCAAGGGCGACACGCGGACGGTAAAGCCGTGCTTTCGTTCCGGCCGGCCGCCGGCAAGCAGGTGAACCCGCGCCGTATCCTCGCGGCCATGCATGAAATGGATCTGGATGTCGGGATCATGCGCGCCCGGCTGGACCTTGATGAAGGCGCCGCCCTCATAGGGGAAAACCGTCGCCGGGCCTTTGCCGGTCAGCATGCCCTGCGCCAGCGAAAGCGCGACGCGGTCGATGCGGAGCTGCCGGTAAAGCGACACCGGCGCGGGAGATTCGTAGACGAGCGCGCAGTCGAAATGGTCCTGGAGGTTTCGCCCGACGCCCGGCAGATCCATCACAGGCGCAATGCCAAGCGCCCTGAGCTCATCGGCCGCGCCGATGCCGGACAGCATGAGGATTTGCGGCGAGTTGATCGCGCCGCCGCACAGAATGATCTCGCGGCGGGCCCGGGCGATCTGCCGGGTCCCGCCCCGGATATATTCCACCGCCGCCGCCCTGCCGTCCTCGATGACGATGCGGGAGGTCAGGGCGTGGGTGACAAGCCTGAAGTTCTTTCGCGCCATGGCGGGGCGGACGAAGGCGCGGGCCGTACCGAAACGCTTGCCGTTCTTGATAGTGAAATCGTAATAGCCGAAGCCCTCCTGCCGGGGGCCGTTGAAGTCGTCATTGACCGGGTAACCGGCCTGGCGTCCCGCTTCGATGAACACCTGCGCCAGCGGATTGCGGCCGCGCGCCCGGCCGACATTCAGCGGCCCTGCCGTTCCGTGGTGGCTGTCGCGCCGGTCCTCATGCCCCTCCGACTTCCGGAAGAAAGGCAGGACCTCGTCCCAGGACCAGCCCTTCAGGCCCATTTGCGCCCAGGTGTCGTAATCCGACGGCACGCCCCGGATGTAGACCATACCGTTGAGCGTCGAGGAGCCGCCGATGACCTTGCCGCGCGGCCACGGAATTTTCCGTCCGCCGAGATTTTCCTCAGGCTCGGTCTCATAGTTCCAGTTGTAGACGCCCGACTTGATGAACGCCCCCATCAGAAGCGGCAACCGGAAACCGGGATGCCAGTCCATGCCGCCTGCTTCCAGAAGCAGAACGCTGACATCGGCGTCCTCGGCGAGCCGCGCAGCGGCGGCCGCGCCGGCCGAACCGGCGCCAATCACGATATAGTCGAACTGCTCGGATTCTGTCTG
>Ga0209930_1004493_pt1 | contig 12390 bp, 8 predicted proteins | sample ThiBiot_500_biof_2_FD_183948 | JGI IMG/M metagenome (GOLD analysis project Ga0209930, IMG submission 183948) | Wastewater bioreactor microbial communities from Cape Town, South Africa - Thiocy_cont_500_biof (SPAdes) | ecosystem: Engineered > Bioreactor > Thiocyanate-remediating >... | reverse complement strand
ACGCCATCCCGCCGCTGTCCGATGGAACGAAGCTGAAGCGCGGCGATATCCTGCGCATCGAAACCGGCGGCGGCGGCGGTCACGGCCATCCGTTCGACCGGCCCGCGGAAACCGTCCTGGAGGATGTGCTCGGCGGCTTCGTCAGCGTCGCGGCCGCGAAGAACTTCTATGGCGTTGTCGTCGCCGACGGCGCCGTCGATGCGGCGGCGACGCAAGCGCTGCGCGCGAATCGTCCCGAGACGCGCGCTTTCCATCGCAACGAGTATGTCGATGCCCTCGTCTGAATCCGGTCTCGCCGTCGCCGTCGATATCGGCGGCACCTTCACCGACATCGCCCTGCATGATCGCGGCAGCGGCGACGTCTGGCGGGCGAAGACGCCGAGCGTGCCGTCCGATCCGTCGCAGGCGTTCCTGACCGGCGTTCGGCTGGCGCTCGAGAAAGCGGGCCGTCCCGCGGTCGATCTGCAGCGCGTGCTGCACGGCACGACGGTCGCCACCAACATGATCCTCGAGAACAAGGGCGCGCGCGCCGCGCTGGTGACGACGGCCGGCTTCCGGCATGTGCTCGGCATCGGCCGGCAGGATATTCCGCGACGCGCCAATCTCTACGCCTGGGTCAAGCCGGAGCGTCCGGTTCCCGCCTCGCGCATCGTCGAGGTGGTGGAGCGCGTCGGCGCGGGCGGCGCCGTTTTGCAGGCGCTCGACGAGGCGAGCGTCCGCGACGCCGCGGAGGCGCTGCGCGGCATGAAGGTGCAGGCGGTGGGAATCTGCCTGCTGCACGCCTTCGCCAATCCCGCGCACGAGCAGCGCGTCGCCGAAATTCTGGCGAAAGAACTGCCCGGCGTCGCGATCACGACCTCGACCGAGGTGATGCCGGTGGTGCGCGAGTTCGAGCGCTCGCTGGCGACGGTGCTGAACGCGGTCGTGATGCCCGGCGTCTCGACCTATGTGTCGCGGCTGGAGACGCGGCTGACTGACGAAAAGGTCGACGCGCCCCTGCTGCTGATGCAGTCGAACGGCGGCGTCGCCGGCGCGCCGACCATCCGTCGCGCGCCCGTCTTGACGGCGTTGTCGGGCCCGGCCGCCGGCGTCGTCGGCGCGCGCGAGGTCGCGGCCGCGTGCGGCATCGGCAATCTCATCACGGTCGATATCGGCGGCACCAGCGCGGACATTTGCCTGATCAAGGACGGCCATATCGGCCTCACCCAGTCCGGTCAGGTCGGAGAGTGGCCGCTGCCATTGCCGATGGTCGACATGGTGACGATCGGCGCCGGCGGCGGCTCGATCGCGCGCGTGAAGGACGGCGCGCTGATGGTCGGGCCGCAGAGCGCGGGCGCCGATCCGGGTCCCGCCGCTTATGGCCGCGGCGGCCGCGAGGCGACGGTCACGGACGCGCATGTCGCGCTCGGCCATCTTCCCGACAGTCTGCTCGATGGCCGCATGAAGCTCGATGTCGAGGCGGCGCGCGCCGTGATCCGCGAGCGCGTGGCGGAGCCCTTGAATCTGTCCGTCGAGGCGGCGGCGCGAGGCGTGCTCGCCATCATCGACAACAACATGGTCGGCGCGCTGCGCGTCGTCTCCGTCGAGCGCGGCCATGACCCGCGCGACTTCACGCTCGTGCCGTTCGGCGGCGCGGGGCCGCTGCATGGCTGCTCGCTCGCCTCGCTGCTCGGCGTGCGGCGTGTGATGATCCCGCCGGCGCCGGGCGTTCTCTGCGCGGACGGCTTGCTCGCAGCCGACATCAAGGCCGAATTCACGCGCACCCTGCCGCGCGCCGGCGCCGTCGATGTCGGCGCAGCCGAGGCGATTTTCGCGGATCTGCAGCGTCAGGCGGACGAATGGCTCACGCAGGAGCGCGTCCACGAGCCGCAGCGCGCGTTCAAGCGCGTCGCGCTCATGCGTTATCACGGTCAGGGCGGAGAGCTCGCCGTTCCGTGGACGCCGAAACGCGAGGACGCCGAGGCGGCGTTCGAGACGATGCATGAACAGCTCTACGGCTTCACCCTGAACGCCGCGATCGAATGCGTCACGCTGCGCATCGAGGCGGCCGGCAAGATGCCGGCGCCGCCGCGCGTCGGTCTCGGCAAGGGCGCTGGCGTCAAAGCCGCGAGCCGCCGCCCGGTGCATTTTGAAGGCGGCCCGGTCGATGTCCCGATCTATGATCGCGCGGCGTTCGGCGTCGGCGACAGTTTCGTCGGACCCGCCATCATCACTCAGCTCGACGCGACGACGCTTGTGCGTCCGGGCTGGACAGCGACCACGCATGAATTCGGCGCGCTGCTGCTCACCGCGCCCGACGCCTGATCCAATCCGGGGCTTCTTCGATGACCGACGCGAAAACCGCAGCGAAAGATTTCATTGACGCCGATCTGGCGAAAGTCTTCGCCCACATCGACGGCAATCGCGACTCCTTTGTGAAGCGGGTGATGGATTATGTCCGTCATCCCAGCATCAGCGCGCAGAACATCGGCATCGCTGAGGTCGGCGCGATCCTGCTGGAGACGCTGCGCAAGCTCGGACTGGAGGCGGAATCGATTCCGACGAAGCGCCATCCGATGATTCTCGGCCGGTGGGACAAGAAGCCCGGCGCGCCGACGGTGCTTCTCTATGGCCATTACGACGTGCAGCCGCCGGAGCCGCTGGAGGCGTGGGTCAGCCCGCCTTTCGAGCCGACGATCCGCGACGGGCGGATTTTCGCGCGCGGCATCGGCGACAACAAGGGACAGCATTTCGCGCAGTTGCTGGCGATCGAATCGCATCTCGCCGTCACGGGAGAATTGCCCTGCAACGTCGTCGTTCTGCTCGAGGGCGAGGAGGAGATCGGCAGTCCGCACATCGCCGATTTCGTGCGCGAGAATAAGGACAAGCTGAAAGCCGACTTCGTCGTCACCGCGGACGGGCCGCTGCATGAATCCGGGCTGCCGACCATCACCTTCGGCGTTCGCGGCGTGGCGCATTTCGAGCTGCGGGCGAAGGACGCCAAGCGCGACATGCATTCGGGCAATTTCGGCGGCGTGGCGCCGAACGCGATCTGGACGCTCGTGCATCTGCTCGGCACGATGAAGAACGCCAAGGGCGAGATCACCATCGACGGCCTGCGCGACAAGATCATTCCGGTGACGGAGATGGAGCGCGCGGCCGCGGCGAAGCTGCCGCTCGATCTCGAGAAGACGAAGAAGGATATGGAGTTCAGGCGGCTCGACGAGCCGCAGGACCGCCCCTTCTATGATCGGCTGATGTTCCATCCGACGCTGACGATCAACGGCTTCCATGGCGGCTATGGCGGACCCGGCAGCAAGACGGTGCTGCCGGCCGAAGCTTTCGCGAAATGCGACATCCGGCTCGTGGAGGCGATGACTGTCGAGGATGTGATGGACAAGGTCGCCGCGCATGTGAAGAAGCACGCGCCCGACGTCGAGCTCATTCGCGGCGGCGGCATGCTGCCGTCGAAGACGCCGATGGATTCGCCTTACGCCAGGCCCATCCGCGAGGCGATCGTCGCTGCTCAGAATGTCGAGCCGCTGCTGTATCCCAGCGCCGGCGGCAGCCTGCCGGATTACGTCTTCACGAAGATTCTGGGCGTGCCTGCTTTCGTCGTTCCCTATGCGAACGCCGATGAAGCCAATCACGGGCCGAATGAGAATCTGAAGCTCGAATGCTTCCACAATGGCGTCCGGACCGGCGCCGCGCTTCTCAGCCGGCTCGGCGCGATGGCTTCGAAGCGCTGAAGGCCGGCAAGACGATGGACGCTGCGCGCGTCGACAGGAGAGGACGATGAGCGACGCTGCACGAGAGACTCGTTTCGAAACGACCGAGATGCTCGACGGCATCCGGCGATGGGTCGAGATCGAGAGTCCGACGACTTCGCCGGACGGCGTCAACCGGATGATGGATGCGGTCGAGAAAGCCTATGACGGCACGGGCGCGCGGATGGAGCGCATTCCCGGCCGTGACGGCTTCGGCGACCACCTCATCGCGCGTTCGCCATGGGGGCAGAGCGAGCGCGGCATTCTTGTTCTCAGCCATCTCGATACGGTCCATCCGATCGGCTTCATCAACCGCCTCCCGTTCAAGGTGGACGGCGACATCGCCTATGGCCCCGGCATCTATGACATGAAGGGCGGCGCCTACATCGCGTTCCACGCCTTTCGCGAGCTGACGCGGACCGGCCGGCGCGCGCCGCTGCCGATCACCCATCTGTATGTGTCGGATGAGGAGGTCGGCAGCCCGACCTCGCGCGAGATCATCGAGGAAGAAGCGCGCAAGGCGAAATTCGTGCTCGTCACCGAACCGGCGCGCGAAGGCGGCAAGATCGTGACGGCGCGCAAGGGGATCGCGCGCTTCACCATGACGATCACCGGCCGGCCCGCGCATTCCGGCGCGCGTCATGAGGATGGACGCAGCGCGGTGAAGGAGCTGGCGCGCCAGATTCTCACGCTTGAAGGCTTCACCGATTATCAGCGCGGCGTCACCGTCAATGTCGGCGTGGTGTCGGGCGGCAGCCGCGCCAATGTGGTGCCGGAGGAAGCTTACGCTGAAATCGACATGCGCGTGCCGACGCAGGCCGCAGCGGAGGAAATGGTCGCGAAGGTGCTCGGCCTCAAGGCGCATGAGGAAGGCGTGAACGTTTTCGTCACAGGCGGGTTGAATCGCCCCTCCTACGAAAAGGATGAGCGCGTCGCATCCTTGTTCGAGCATGCTAAGGCGCTGGCGGCGCAAATCGGGTTCGAGCTGAAGGACCTGAAGACCGGCGGCGGCTCGGACGGAAACTTCACCGCGCCGATCGCGCCGACCCTCGACGGTCTCGGCGTCGACGGCAAGGGCGGCCACACCGACTACGAGCAACTCTACGTGTCGTCGATCGCGCCCCGCTCGCGTCTGCTCTATGAGTTGTTCGTCACGCTGGAATAGGCTGGATGCGCGGCCGAAAGCTGAGCGCCGCCGTTTCGTTTCCCCGCCGCCGGATTTGCGTCCGGCGGCGTCGTTGTAAAAAAAGCGGCTGCGCGCCTACTTCGCCGCTTCGACGAGACGCTTCGCCTGCCGCAGCGCCGCGATCAGACGGTTCATGCCGCGCTTGAGCTGCACCAGCCCGGCGTTTCGTTCTGATTCGGGCAGGTGCGGCAGCTCCGACGCGATCGAGATCGTCGGCAAGGGCGGCAGCGTATAGGCGGGATCGTGCCGGAACCGGACCTCGCGGGTGAAGTTGATCGGCACGAGGATGCGCGCGAGCCGCATGATCGCTTCGTTCGCGCCCGCCTGCGAGATTTTGCCGGCGCCGGTCGCGGCGTAGAAGTCCGAAAGGCTCCTGGAGAGGCTGTCGACCTCCTTCTTCGCGTCGCTCAGGTCGGCGAGGCCCTTCGACGCCGATTGATAGCGGTCGATCGTCGCGGCGAATTCCCTGGCGGTTTCGCGCCAGTCGGCCGGGAGAATCTCTGCGTTGACGTGCCGCAGGGCCGACAGCGCATAGATGCGCATGTCGGTCAGAAGCTGCGCCTTGTCGGCGATCTCGAGCTGATCGTTCTCGGTGTGCCAGGCGATGTTTCCGCCGCAGCCAGACACGTCGTAATAATGTTTTTCCGCGCGCAGCTTCTCGGGCATCGTCGAAGAGAGCATGTAGTAGCTCGACAGTCCGATATTGTTGAACGAGTAGTCGCCCGCCTGATGCGGGCGCTCTGCGGCGAAGGTGGAGCCGCCCTCGATCGCGGTGATGGCGTCGCGCACATGCGTCGCCGTGTCGGTCATGGTGGTGGTGTGGTGGAAGCTGGTCGCCCAGCGGCAGCCGGGCGAATCGCAGTTGATCTGGGCCACGCAGCTCTCGTCGAGCTCGATGGCGAAATGGTCGGCGAACCAGGTCGATCCCGCATAGCGCCCCGTCGAATGGCCCGGCCACCACGCGATGCGCACCGAGCGCTTCAGCAGTGAGCGGTTCGCCCAGAAAACGCGCGCGAGTTCGAGCAGCGTCGCGTCGCCGGTGGCGTTGTCGCCGACGCCGACGTCCCACGAATCATAGTGGCCGTGCACCAGCACGAACTTGTCCGGCTCCGTCGCGCCGGGAATCGTCACGACCGGCACCTTCTGCTTGAACCAGCCCTCTTCGAGATGGGTGCGGATCGTGGCCTTGCCTGACTTTTCCGCGGCCGCCTTGAGCGCTTTTCCGGTTTCCTGATTGACCGCGACCACGGGAATTTTCGGCTTGCGAGGCAGATCGTCGAGATCGGGCGAGCCCCAGATCGTCGTGCAGGTGCCCCAATGGATGTCGACGCCGGGATTGATGGCGATGAGGCCAGCCGCGCCCCATTCCTCGGCGATGCGCGTCAGCGCGGGATTGCCGAAGCCTTCTGTCAGCAGAATGCGCCCCTTCACCCGCGTGGCGATGTCGTCGAGCTCGCTCTCGGGGCGGCCGAACAGCTCCGCGATCGATTTCGTGTAGGAGCGCAACGCCTTGGGATTGGCGGACAGATACACCAGCTCTGCTGTGAAGCCGTCCGGCATGGACGGGGAGGAGGAGGGAGGCTTGGCGCGGTAGCGCACGCCGTCGATTTCCACGCTTGCATCGTAAGGGATGGACAGGAACACTGTCGGCTGATGGACATCGACCGGCGCGCCGAGGGCTTTCAGCCGCTCGGCGATCATATCGGCGCTCTTGTTGACGTCTTCCGGCTTCCAGCGCGGCGTTCTTGCGAAGGTTTCGACCAATTCCCAGGGGGCGTCGAGCGACACAGAGTCCAAAATGCGCCGTTCGGTTTCGTTCAGCGATTCAGGATGGGCGATGCGGGGGAGGGCGGCTTCGGGCATGGCGGGGCCTTGAATGTGCTTGTCGCGAGCGGTCATAACGGACCGCGAAACAAGCTTATTGGTCGAATTGTGTTTTAGCCACCGAAAAAGCTGTTTACCAGGCGGCACAATTTCGACAGATTAGGCGCAGCGCCCCCGTCGTCTCAGAAGGCGGATGGGCTGATGAGGGGAGATGAAAGATGTCGGAGACAAAGACTTCGGCGCCCGCCGGCCTTCTGCTTGATCGCCGTCGCGCCCTGATGGGCGGGGCCGCGGCTCTTGCTGTTTCGGCCGTCGGCGTCAGCTCGGCTGTCGCGCAGCAGGCCGGCGACCGTATTCGCAAGATCATCATCAACAGCGCCGCGCAGGCCGCCGATCCGCAGGAGTTTCAGGCCGCGCAACTCGTCGCGCAGGAATGGCGCAAGCTTGGCCTCGAAGTCGAAGTGCGCGGCATGCCGCGCCCGCAGCTCTCCGATCTGGTCTGGTTTAATCGCGAGAAGTGGGACACCACCATGTGGCGCATGGTCGGCCGGCCAGAGCGATCCGACCCGGACGAGGTCGTCTACAATCTTTTCCACTCGTCCAACCGGGACAAGGGCTTCAACTTCGTCGGCTACAACAACCCGGCCTATGATTCGATTGCGGAGAAGCAGCGTCGCGAACTCGACCTGTCCAAGCGCAAGGCGCTCATCAATGAAGCGCAAGACATCATCATGCATGACCAGCCGTACTTCTTCCTGGTCTATCCGAAGAATGTCGCGGCCTATCTCGCCAATGTCTGGAAGAAGGAATCGATCGTCGATCAGTCCGGCATCGGCATCCGCAACTTCTGGACCTTCACCGGCGCGCAGCCGGTGGGCGCCCAAAAGGACATGATCTGCAACGCGACGGAATCGATGATCGCGCTCAATCCGCTCTACATCTCCGGCGCGATCGACAGCTGGGTGACGGATCTCGTGTGGGATCGCCTCATGCGCGTCGGGCCGGACGGCCTGCCGAAGCCATGGGCGGCCGAGAGCGCGACCTGGGTCAACGACACGACGCTCGACGTGAAGGTGCGCAAGGGCATGAAGTGGCATGACGGCAAACCCGTCACGCTCGACGACGTGATCTTCTCGTTCGAGGCGCCGGCCGGCGACAAGTCGCCGATGTACAAACCTTTCGTCTCCAACATCGCCAAGATGGAGAAGCAGGGCGACGACACGGTGCGCTTCACGCTGAAGGAGCCAAACGCCTCCTTCTTCACGGCCACGCTCTCGAAGATCAACCTGATCCCGAAGCATGTCTGGGAGCCGACCCTGCAGAAGATCGCGGGCACGCCTCAGACGGCCGAGCAGCAGCAGGAAGCGCAGCCGATCGGATCGGGGCCCTTCAAGGTCAACCGCTTCAAGCTCCAGGAAGAGATCGTCCTCGACAAATTCGCCGATCACTGGGCGGCGCCGAAGGCCGATCGCTGGATCATGCGCATCGTGACCAACACCGAGGCGGCGCTCGGCATGCTGCGGCGCGGCGAGGTCAATTTCCTCTCCGACTATCGCGGCGATCCGAAGCTGCTTGAAGACATCGCAAAGCAGAACAAGGATGTCGTCGTCGCGTCGACGGTCGATATGGGCTTCCGGTTCGTCGCCCCCAACCTGCGGCGTCCGCCCTTCAACGATGTCAACTTCCGCGAGGCGCTGGAACTCGTCATCAACCGCAATCTCATGGCGCAGGCCGCCTGGAACGGCTTCGCCGTGCCGGCGAACTCGCATGTCTCGGCGGCGCTGACGGCCTGGCACAAGCCCGAGAAGTTCACCCCGAGCCTGGACGCGGCGAAGAAAAAGCTGCAGGACGCGGGTTATCGCGTCGTCAGCGGCAAGCTGCACTATCCGGCGGGCGTGAAAGAAACGATGACGCCGAACTGAGCGCGTTTGGGACGTTTGACGTGACTGGAAGGGATCGTTCTCCCGGGCGGGGCGAGGCGGCATGAAGTCAGTGCTGTCGCGCTTCGCGCAGATGTTGTTCGTGCTCTGGGTCGTCGCAACGATTCTCTTCCTGATGTTCCGTCTGATGCCCGGCGACCCGACGGCCGCCTACATCGACACGACATTCACGGAGGAGCAGCAGCAGCAACTCAGGGCGGCGTTCGGTCTCGATCAGCCGCTCTGGAAGCAGTATTTCATCTTCATCGCCAACGCCGCTCAGGGCGAATTCGGCGAATCCTTCCATCATCGCAAGCCGGTCATCGACCTGCTGATGGAGGTGCTGCCGAACACGCTGGTGCTGACGTTGTCGTCGATCATCGTCGCCTATATCTTCGGCGTCCTCGTCGGCTCATGGCTGGCGTGGAATCGCGGCACGCGCGCGGAAGCGATTGTCGTGCCGACGGTGCTGACCTTGCGCGCGGCGCCGGAGTTCTGGCTCGGCATGGTGCTGCTCGCGACGTTCGGCTTCGGGCTCGGCTGGTTTCCCTCGGGCGGCGCGAATTCCGCCGGCGCCGCGTATGGCAGCGAGTGGTCGCGGATTTTCTCCAGCGACTTCCTGCATCATCTGTTTCTGCCGGCGCTGACGCTGGCGCTCTATCTGCAAGGACTGCCTCTGCTGCTCATGCGCTCGAACATGCTCGACGTCATGCAAGAGGATTTCGTCATGATGGCGCGCATGAAGGGATTGCCCGAATGGGTGATCGTGCTGAAGCACGCCGCCCGCAACGCGCTGCTGCCGGTGATGACCGCGTTCGCCATCGGCATCGGCCAGTCGATCGGTGCGAATGTCGTCGTCGAGACGGTGTTCTCATGGCCAGGCCTCGGGCGACTGCTCGTCGCATCCGTCGCGGCGAGCGACTACCCCGTGGCCCAGGGCGCGTTTCTGCTCATCGCCGCCGTGCTGGTGCTGATGAACTTCATCGCCGATCTTCTCTATTCGGTTCTCGACCCGCGGGTGAGCCATGGCGCACGTCGCTGAAGCCTCAGCTCCGGAAGACGCGGCGGCGGAGCCGCGCGTCGGCGCGCTCGGCCGCATCATGCGGGCGCTGCGGCTGCCGCGCGGCGATTTCTTCGCCACGACCGGGCTCATCATCTATGCGGTGTTTCTCATCACGGCCCTGCTCGCGGATGTCATCCGCCCGCATGATCCGCTGGAGATTCTTTTTTCGGACGACGGGCAGCTGCTCGCGAACGCTCCGCCGAGCCTGACCTATCCGCTGGGCACCACCAATCTCGGACGGGACATCTTCTCGCAGCTCGTCGTCGGCACGCGCGCGGCCCTCATCGTCGGCGTGACCGCGGCGATCGTCGTCGCGGCCATCGGCACGCTGATCGGACTCATCTCCGGCTTTTTCGGCGGCTGGATCGACAACGGGCTGATGCGCCTCGCCGACGTCGCGCTCGGCATTCCCTTTCTCCCGTTCACCATCGTGTTGTCGAGCTTCATCGGGGCGTCGACCTGGACCATCGTCATGGCCATCGCGCTGCTGTTATGGCCTAACACCGCGCGCGTCATTCGCAGCCAGGTGCTGACGGTTCGCGAACGCGCCTTCGTGGAGGCGGCGCGCGTGTCAGGCTCCTCGCCCTGGCGCATTCTCTTCGTGCATGTCGCGCCGAACATCCTGCCGCTGACGTTTCTGTACGGCTCGATCGCGATCGGCTGGGCGATCCTCACGGAAGCGTCGATCAGCTTCCTCGGCTTCGGCCCGTCCGACGTGGTGTCATGGGGCTACATGCTGCAGGACGCCTATGGCTCGCAGGCCCTGTCGCGCGGCAGCTTCAACTGGTTCGTCCCGCCCGGCGTCTGCATCGTGCTCGTGGTCGTCGCCGGTTTCTTCGTGAGCCGCGGCTACGAAGAACTGCTGTTCCCCAAACTGAAGGACTGACGCCCTGTCGCTGCTGACGGTCACAGACCTGAAGGTCGATTACCAGACGCCCGCCGGTCCCGTTCGCGCGGTCGAGCGCGGCGCGTTCGAAGCGCCCGCCGGCGAGATCGTCGGGCTTGTCGGCGAGTCCGGCTGCGGCAAGACCACGCTCGCCCGCGCGATCACCGGCGTCATGTCGCGCAGCGCGCGCGTCGCCGGCGGCTCGATCAGGTTCGAGGGCAAGGAGATCGCCGGCGCTCCGCCGTCGGTGATGCAGGAGATTCTCTGGCGCCGCATGGCGTTCGTGCCGCAGAGCGCGATGAACGCGCTCGATCCCGTTTATCGCGTCGGCAAGCAGATCGAGGAGGTGCTTGTCCATCGCGGCAATTATCGAAGAGAGGACGTTCCGAAGCGGATCGCCGAGCTCTTCGAGATGGTCGGGCTCAATCCCAAGCGCCAGAACGACTATCCGCATCAATTCTCCGGCGGCATGCGCCAGCGCGTCGGCATCGCGCTCGCGCTCGCGCTCAATCCCGCGCTGATGATCGCCGACGAGCCCGTCACCGCGCTCGACGTGATCGTGCAGCGCCAGGTGCTCGACACGCTGAAGGACCTGCAACGGCGGCTCAACCTTTCGGTCATCATCGTCACGCACGACATCAGCGTCGTCGCCTATGTCTGCGACCGCGTCGTCGTGATGTATGCGGGCGAGGTGGTTGAATCGGGCAAGGTGAAGGACGTGCTCGAACAGCCGGTGCATCCCTATACGATGGGGCTGACCAACGCCTTCCCTGATCTCGGCCGCGCGGCCGGAACGCTCGTGCCGATCGCCGGATCGCCGCCCGATCTGCGCGATCCGCCGCCGGGATGCCGCTTCGCGCCGCGCTGCCCGTTCGCGGAGCCGCGCTGCGCGCAAACGCCGCCGCTCGTCACCGACGAGAAAGGCCATGCCGCCGCCTGCCTGCGGGCCAACGAAGCGCCGATGTTGCGCGAGCAAGCGAGAGACCCCGCGCGATGGGCCGCCTGATCACCGTCGACGACCTTAAAAAGCATTATCCGGTCTCCCGCTCGCTGAAGGAGATGGTGAATGGCGAGCGCCCGGCCGTGCGCGCGCTGGACGGCGTGTCGTTCGAGCTGGAGGAGCGGGAAAGCATCGGCCTGCTCGGCGAATCCGGTTGCGGCAAGACGACGACCGGCCGCCTGATCCTGAAGCTCGAGGAGCCGACGTCCGGTTCGGTCACGGTCGACGGCCAGCCGATCGCGCGGCTGAAAGGCAAGGCGCTGAAGGAGTTCCGCAAGCAGGCGCAGCTCGTCTTCCAGAATCCGTTCGACGCGCTCAATCCGCGCCTGACGATGGAGCAGTCGCTGTCGGAGCCGCTGATCAACGCCGGCGCGCCGAAGGCGGAATTTTCCGACCGCATCGCGGCGGTGATGAAGCAGGCGCGCTTGCCGCGCATCAAGGAAGTGCTGCCGAAATATCCGCATCAATTGTCCGGCGGACAGTTGCAGCGCATCGTGCTCGCGCGCGCGCTCATTCTCGGGCCGCGCTTCATCGTCGCCGACGAGCCGGTTTCGATGCTCGACGTGTCGGTCAGGGCCGACATCCTCAATCTGATGCGGGACATCCAGCGGGAATCCTCGCTGAGCGCCATCTACATCTCGCATGATCTAGCGCTCGTCCGTTATGTCGCGAAGCGGACGCTCGTGATGTATCTCGGCCGGATCGTCGAGGACGGCCCGACGGAAGAAATCGTCCTGCGGCCGCAGCATCCCTACACGAAGGCGTT
>Ga0209930_1004491_pt1 | contig 12393 bp, 14 predicted proteins | sample ThiBiot_500_biof_2_FD_183948 | JGI IMG/M metagenome (GOLD analysis project Ga0209930, IMG submission 183948) | Wastewater bioreactor microbial communities from Cape Town, South Africa - Thiocy_cont_500_biof (SPAdes) | ecosystem: Engineered > Bioreactor > Thiocyanate-remediating >... | reverse complement strand
ATTCGCGTATCGAATGTCGCTGGCTCCGATCCGAGTTGAAATGAAATGTCGGCCATGCCGGCAATGGATAGTTGTTTGTTGTCCGCGATGGTGAGTCGCGGTCCGTCGTAAGGTACAGTTGTGATGTGTGCGAGATTGGCTGCTTGAGTGCTGAAGATCGTCGTGACACAACCAGGGTCGATGATTGCGTCGAATCGATGTCCGCATACTGTGATCGGACATCGGAATACTGGCCGCATAGCTTCAACTCCGCGGCGGTGGCCTCGGATTTGTGCTCTCCAGCACCCGTCTGACGATGTCATCAACCAGCTCCTTCGGCACATGGCTGTCGCTGCTTGTCGATGTCGATCGACCGCGGTTGTCGTTGGAGCGCCTGGTGTCATGCAAGGGACGCTCTCGACACTGCCTGGCCATATGGCCGGTCTTTCCGCAACGGAAACAACTGCCGCGCGGAAAGGGTTGCTGTCGTGGAAAGTCGCGACGGTTCTCTCGGTCAACAGCGAGAGCGACGTCGCGGCGTCCGGTCGATGCCGACCTCGGCGTGCTTGGTTCCGCCGCGGTAGCCGGTGTGGTGAACGTCGGCATCGGCATCGGCGAGATTGGGGTCGCTGGTGCGAATGATCTCGCTGGTCCTCCTGGCGTCATCGGTTGCGCCATCGATTGGGCGACTGAAGGTCCGGTAACTGAGATCAAGGATCCCATCGGTGTAGGAGGTGCGTTCATCATCCACTGCGATACCTGGCCTGGTGCTTGCCAAGCCGGGGTCGCGATCGGAATCATGAATCGACGACGGAACTCCTCCTCAATGGTCCTTGCGACCTTGAGCACCTTCGGCATCGAATCCAACTCCTCCGCTGGCTTCTTCCAGATCTCGAGCTGGAGATGTTCGTGCAGAGCCAGGATGAACGAATGGCACTCTGCTGCAGTCGGCTTGGCTCCGAGAGCATCGCCGAATCGATAGTAAAATCGATCCACAGTCTCGTCGGGTTGTTGACGAAGGGTACGAACAAAAATCTTACGCTGACTCTTGTCGTTCTCAGTCTCGTACATCTCGCGAAGGAATTCGAAAGCTTGATCCGTCGTAGCCTGTTCATTCCCGCGAAGAAAGTCCCCCAGACGTCGTTGAGGTTCTGGTCCGAGGTTTTGGAACATCCTGTCGAAAGCCTTCTCCGTCTTGGACCGGATGACCATCGGGCCCATCCTCGAGATCCACTCGTGGATGGACTGCGGTGGTCCGTCGAACCTGAAATTCGACGATACCGTGACTGTCGATACCTCCGCCGGCATGAGTCCGGTAGCGTACATGCTTGATACGCCTTGCGGACTTGCCGTTATCTGTGGCTGCTGGGCCACAGGAGATGGTACGTAGGGATAAACAGACGGTTGATACATGATCACAACGATAACAACGTGGTGGAACAGGAAACCAAAAGCAAAGCTACCAAATGTAACGTAATGGTATTACGTGGTGGGTTGCGGAAGCGTGTGGTATGGGCGTGGGAGCGAGCGGGACAGGGTAAAGACACAGTAATGAGGGGGGAAGGTGAAGGTGGGTGTGTGGCCTGCCTTCCCTTTAGTCGGGTAGTCTTATAAGTGAGTCAGTGAATATCCATGTAGGGAAGGTGATACCTATGATAGTGCATATATATATACGATAATGGTAATAGTATCTCTCTATGATACTCGGTACCCAATAGTGATATTCCGGGTAAGATACCACAAGATATGGTTCCACGGCATGGCGTAGTGATCGATACGTCACAAGAGGAGGAGAGAAGACGGTAGGCGAGTTTCTCTCTCCTCTGTATGTGCCTCAGTGCTGCTCTGTATCGCATGTTGGTGGCGGGAAACCGGCCTGCAGCGCGCTGTCGACTCCAACGTTCGCTCGCGTCCTTCCCTCTTGGCGCCATATCTCGCAAAGATACCACGGCGCTGGCTTATCCGGCCAATGGCGCGAGAGGGTAGATCGCGGTCGTGCTGCTACCGCGAGTGCGACGACGTGGTGGTTTTGGTGGCACGCACGTGAGGAGGCAGCTGTTGTCATTTTCGAGCGCGTGTCTGTTTGTTTGGTTTGTTTGCGTGAGCGAGTGAATTGTATCGAACGATCAAACGATCGAATGATCGAGCGATGGCTAGATGGATGGCGAGAAGGATAGATCGACTGATTGATTGCTTGATTGATCGCGATTGATTGAGTTTATTGTTGGTATTGGGTTTCTTGTCGTGTTGATATCACTCGATCGTCATCATCATACTGCGCGCGTTGCGTTGGTGGTGGTGGAGGAAGAGGAGGAGGAGGAGCTCGCGTGCTTGTTGTGGCTTCCAAAGGCGCCGGCATCGACGTTATGGCTGCCAAAGGTCTTTTGCGCCTTCTTGCGCGGCATTAGGATCGTGCGCATAATGTCCTGAAAGTCGTTCTCGTACGTCTCCGACGGATGCTGCATCTCGGGCACGCACTCGATGGCCGACGTCTCGGGGTAGCTCGGCTGCGAGTCGTCGAGCGTCAGGTCGTAGTCGTCGAGCTCGGGCTCGAACTCGGGCAGCTGGCCGCGCTCAAAGGTCGACTCGCTGTAGCGGTCGGTGTCGTTCCTGAGGTTGGTCATGCGCGCCATGGGCTCGAAGCAGCACTCGAGCTCGGGATAGTCGGCCAGCACGCGCAGCAGGTCGGTCTGCGTGATGCTCCACGACGCGAGCATCTCGGTCGTCAGGCGCTCGATCGGGCGTCGCTCTCGCTTGGCATTCGTAATCTCGCTGTAGCACAAGGCTGCCAATGCATCGCTACAGGCAGCACCGATACACAAGTCAGTGCCTGCCTCGTGCTGCTGCTGCTGCTGCTGCTGCTGCTCCTGCTGCTGGCGGCAGTGCCTTGACGTACCGACGTCGTCTCTGGAATGCTTGATCTGAGAGAGCATAGTGAGCCTGCTGCAGGTCGCGTGCTTTCTCGAACTCGACTGGCCGTTGCGGCGGAGCCACCCCCAGTTGCTGTCATCATCACCAACGAGACAGCAAGCCATTCAACACGTCAGCATCTGGATGGCGAGATAGAGATAGCCATAGCGCGCTCAGCTTCTCCTGAAGCAGCCGTCGGTCGGATGCGACGACGTACATAGGCCTGGAAGGTCTGGTGAGCCAGAGCGATGCCCGACGCCTCAATCTCGTCCTCGTGCTCCGATACGACGTGCTCGAACGCTGCACCAGTTGATGTTGATGATAGTCGAGCCGAGGCCGTTAGCGTTGAATGAACGAGAGAGAGAGAGAGCAGCTCTCGTGCGCGAAGGTGCGCGCCAGTGCACTGGCGTACCAACAGGCGGCGAGGCACCGCGCTTGATTTGATTGCGGTAGCGACGAAGCATGACCTCGATCGGGTTGGTGTACCAACGATCCTCGCCCACGACGCCGCGTACTGTCATCGACTGGTAGTTGGGGAACAGGTCCTACGTACACATACACACGTACATACGACCGCATAGGCAACGAGGTGCAATGACGCGACCTGTGAGCACGCACACCACGTTGTTGTCGTCGCTTGAGCCATGCAGCAAGAGTACCAGCAAGCGAGCGCGCACACGGTCCTCCTCGAGCACGATAGGCTTCGGCACCTCGCCCTCGAGCGGCTCTACAACGAGAGCTCGAGTAAGGAAGGACCACTGGTGCACGAGACAGAAGCACGCCCGGAGGAGCTACGCACCGGGCATCGGCGGGTTCTGCTCGAGCAGCATGAACCACGAAGGAGCGTAACCCTGCGTACGCGCGACGATCTTGGCTCGCTCGAGCAGCGGTAGGCGCTTGAACAACAGCCATCCGGGACGTATGTTACGCATCGCCATCTCTGCGGCTTGTGCTTGTACTTGTACTACGATCGATCAAGCAACACCGAGCGTGATCGATCTCGAGTGCGGCGTGCGCGTGAGAGCAGGCGAGCAGACAACAACGACATCGACCGCGACCTCGACATCGACATCATCACATCCTCATCACAGCATCGGCCTCACGCCTCCAAACCCCTCTCTGCCTCTCGGTGAGGCACCCCTCAGCGAGATGGGCAACGTGCTGCCATCGATGGTACCTCTGCCCGACGAGCAGTACTGGCTGTCGGTCTTGAACGCCAAGAGCTCGACGGTGCTCGACGGCAAGGCCAAGGACCTCGGACCCACGGGAGCCATGGGTCTCGCGGCCTTGATCGAACGCAGCGCCTTCGCCGCTCGCATGACCGAGCTGTTACTCGATGATGCCAAGCTGCAGGACGCCGGGGCGCGCGCGGTCGCGAGCGTGTGTCGCGGCAGCTGCGCGCGTCTGCGCGTCTTGAGCCTCGAGTTCAACGGCATCACGGCCGAGTGCGGCGACGTGCTCGCCAAGCTGCTGGCCTCGCATCCGACGCTCGAGACGCTGCGTGTGGGCCAGAATGCGCTCGGTGACGCGGGTGCCACGGCTCTGGCTCGCGGCGCTGCCGCCAACTGCGGTGCGCTGCAGCTGCTCGACCTCTCGAGCAACGGCATCACGGCGCAAGGCGTCGTGCTGTTCCACGCCGCGCTGTCTGCCGCTGCCACCAAGACGGCGTCTGCTGGTGGCGCGCCGCCGACGCCGTCTCATGTGCCAGCGACACTCGTGCTCTCGGGCAACGACGTGGGCGAGCGCGTTGGATCGACGGCACTCGGCGAGCTGCTGCGCCTGCGCGGCCTGCGCACCTTGCGGCTCGCGTCGTGCGGCCTCACGGACGCCAGCTTGCGTGCCATGCTACAGCCTCAAACGCCGCCGCCGCCGTCGCTCGAGACGCTCGATCTCTCTCGCAACGAGCTCACCGGCGCCGCGCTCGAGGTGCTTCTTCCATGGCTGCAGCATCGTGGCAGCTCGCTCGCGACGCTCGAGCTCTCGGGCAACCGCAAGTGCAGCGACCTGTCGGCGCTCGGTCGCGCGCTGAGCCACAACCACTCGATGCGGGCGCTGCTCGTCAGCGACTGCGGCATCGAGCGCCTCACCAAGTCGCTGCTATCGGCCTTGTCGTCGAGCTCGCTGCAGACGCTCGATCTCTCGTGGAACCCGCTGTCGTCCAAGAGCGTCGTCAAGCTCGGCCGTGCGCTGCAGCGCAACCCACCGCTGACGGCGCTCGACCTCACGCGCGCCTCGATCGCCGCATGCGACCTCATTCCGCTGGTCGATGCGCTCCGCGTCAACCTCACGCTCGACACGCTGCTGCTGTCGGGCAACATGGTCGACGACGCGCTCGCGGCCGACCTGCTGCACGTGGTGCCGAACAACACCTCGCTCTCGAGCCTCAAGCTTGCGTGGTGCCCCATGTCGCCGCGCCTGCTGCGCCAGATCGACACGCTCTTCTCGGCCGAGGCCGTGCTGATGCGTACCGGCAACTTTACGCCGGAGCGCTTCGCTCGCTACGCGCCACACATTCAGACCGTCGTGCACACGGTCATGCTGCTGGCGCTTGTGCATCCGACAACGCGCGAGCCAAGGTTCGCATCATCGCCGTGGTCCGCCATGCCGTTCGAGCTGTTGGCAATCATCTTCTCGTTCCTCTTCACAGCCAAACGAGGTACCGGAGTGGTGTAAGCGACCTACACCGCCTCGTTGGCGCTGTTGTTGTCGTTGTTGACCTACCTCTTAATTAAAGCGCACTGTAAATAGCACTGGCATTGCTCCGCTCCAAAGGAGATGGTGGGCGATAGTGGTGTGGCAGACTCAGATATCCCCTTTGGAGCGGAGCTGGCCTGCGCCACACACCAAGCCCAAAGCACCAAGCCCAAAGCCCAACGCCCAAACTATCACGAACGAGCGGGAGATATCGACCGAGGTTTCGCTCAATCTAACGCAACAGTGAGCTTGTACTGGTACTCGCGCGCGGGTGGCTCTGACGTAGGCGGCCACCACTTCGCTCAACCTTTCTTTCGCTCGCTCTCCTCCGTTCCATCAGCTCGCCTCTCCCGCTGCTTCAACCAACCATGATGCGACTCCAATCGCTTCTTCTCTTGCTCGTGGCAACGATCGCCTTGTTGTGCTGCGTCTCGGCCAGTATTCAGGGCGAGAGCTTCACGAGCTGCATATTTGCCACTGAGGAACGAGGCTCGTCGATCTTTATGAACCTCTGCTCGTGCGATCTCAAGGTGCAGTACGTCACGTCGTTCGATGTCACGACCGCCGGCAGGGTCAACTCGAGCGTCATCACGGTGCCGCGTTGGGACATGAAGCCGGCGCGACTGCCGGCGCTGCCGAACAACATCGCTCGCGCCCCGCTAACGCCATGGGGCAACCGCCCGCTTGTTACCGCCGCGATTCCGGTCAACTACTCGCCGAGCGATGTACGTCGTCGCGAGAGACGCCTCGCTCTTACCCGCGCCTCGCGAGGAACGCAACTGACACTGTGGTGTGTGTAGTGTTCGAAGGACTTGTTCCACCGCTGCATCTACGGCGCCTACAACGACGAGACGCGCCAGACCGTCGTCGTCAACCACTGCAACACGCCCATCGCTGGTGCGTCGATCGTCGTCGTCGTCTACCTACGCTTCTCGCGCGCCCCAGAGCCGCGAGGCTCATCCGTCGCTCACGCCTTGCGCGCGCTCGCTATCTCTATCTCGTGCGTCATTGTGTGTAGTGCAATGGACCACGTCGTCGAGGTTCATGGTGGCGCAGATGGGCGCCTTCACCGGCCAGAACACGCCGCCCAACACGGCTCCTGTCAACTTTGCGTACATTCCGCGCAACGTGGGCTGGTTCAGGAGCAGCGACGTCATTCCGCGTTCTTCGCCCCTTGTCGCAGCCGTCAATACCAATGTCCGCTCGTCCAATGCCGACGACAAGGCCTTCTCGTTGTTCTAGAGCGCCGAGCACTACAAGCTCGCTCGCTCGCCCGCCCGCTTACCACTTGGCGTAGTGGTCCTCCAGCACGCCAGGCACGCGTTCCACACTAAAGTACTTGTTACCCTACGAGAGTGCGTGCGTGAGTGAGTGCGAGGTGCGTGCGAGTGTGCGAGGTGCGTGCGGCAGAGTGGCTTTTCGTACCACCCGCAGCGAACCGGTGTAGACGCCGAGCATATGCGCCAGCTCGACCGAGATCACCAGCGCCTCGACGCCCGAGTGTTGGTCGCCGATCGGCTCGAACACGAGGTCCACGGCGCAGTGCTGCGTGGCACCTTGCGACGACGGTGTGCGCACGCTCCATGCTCCGTCGTCGGCGCGGCGCGACACTTCTATCGGAGCGTCGAGTGCGTGCGCCACGCCATCGAGCCAGATGGTCGACTCGGTCGAGATGCCGCTCGGGTCGTCGTAGACGCCGCTCGAGAGCTGCACGCCGAGGCGTTGGTGTTGCACCGAGCCTCCGGCAGCGCCGGCGTCCGGCAGCGACTTGTGCGTCAGCGGGCCAGCGTGCGGCACGGCGCGTGTGGCGAACGACACCCAGTGCCAGTGCGTGGCACGACGAGCAAGCGACTTGGTCCAATCTACGCGCCAATCTCGGTGAGTGAGTGAGAGTCAGCGACCAAGGCTGTTTGGCAGACGCACCGAGATTCGTGAGGCCATCCGTAAAGTCGAGCGTCACGGGCTTGGTGTTCGGGCGCCGCCATACGATGCGTCCCGAGCTCGGCGCAGCGCCTTGCTTGTGAACGTACGCAGGACGTGTTGGCCCGATCGGGTACACCAACACCATCGAGTCGTCGAGCGACTGCGCATCTGTGCCTCGCGAATATGTCACGTGGCCGCGAATGGACGACGAGCCTGACTGCGCCGACCCAACGTGGAGGTTAGCTGCCGTGTCGCACTCGATGACCACAACGGCGACGGTTTCAAGGACGACGCACCAGCTCGCTCTCGAACTCGACCTTCCAGGCGCGCGACTGTGCATCATAGCACTTGGAGATGGTGCGCTCGGTGGACCACGGCGCGCGCCATATGGTGCACTGTTCGGTGCTCACCGACGACTCGGGAATCGACGCCGCAAGCCCGAGCGGCAACGTCATCATGGTCTGCGCCACCTCGTTACTCTGCGTGTCCATGAGATACACGAACATGTGGCTGGCGTAGTGGAACTGCGCCACGGCCAGCCCGACGAGGTAGCGCTCGTGCACCGCGATGCCCGAGTAGTGCCAGCGCTTGAGTTGCAGCAGCCGCTGTACGAAGCCGAGCTCGTGCAGTGTCGGCTGCTCGATCGGCTGCCGGTACCGCCCGAACGCATACGAGCTCTTGTTGAAGGCCGGAGCCACCATCAGCGTCTCGGGAGTGCTCGAGGCGAACGAGCTGCCATTGAGCAGCGAGCTCGAGGCCGGCAGGCTCGCAAACGCCGCAGCAACCGTGGCGCTCTCACGGTCGGGGAACACGCTCTCGGGTAGCGTCCACAACCAGCCCAAGAGCACCACGAGCGGAATCAGCAGCAAGACCAACGTTCGAGAGAGTCCCATAGCCAAGCGCCCGATCGAGAGAGGAGCCAGCAAGCAAGCCAGCAAGCAAGCAAGCGAATCAACGAGGTCAAGAACAGCAATCCGCCATTGTTGCGCACTGTTCTTGATCGAGATTCGAGATATCAATCAATCTCGCACACTTGTTCATTGATGGATTGATTGATTCATTGGTTGGTGGTAAAGGAGTTTGGCGCTCGTGCTCGATACTGCACGACGCCTAGCTCGCCACTGGTTTGCCAGCTGGCGCCGTGCTCGGCAACCAGCGCCTCTTCGGTGTGACGCTCGGCGAGGCCGACCACAACCTCGGACTTGAGCGTGCGCAGCGCCGCAATGTGCTCGGCTGGAAAGCGCGCCACACTGGCGAACTCAGTCGTGCTGGCGTGTCGTCGATCGCCCACCAGGCGGCGGTAGTTGAGGTCGCCCTTGAGCAGCACGAGATGGCTCGCGGCGAACTCGGCTTGCAGCGAGCGGATGGCCTCCAGCGCCTCACGATCGAGGCGGCTCTCGTCGGGCCTCTCGAGCTGCTCGAACTCGAACGGCTCGGTCCAAAACTCGCTCGCCTCGACGCAAATCGAGCCGCCGTGCTGAGACGAGAGCCGCCGTGTGAGCGTACTCGCCAACTCACGGCACGCCGGCTCGACGCCGCTCGCGTGCTGCAACTCGTGCAGCAGGCGCTCAATGTCGGCCTGCTGCGTCGTGTCCGACACGAAGGTCGGTCTGGCCTTGGCGTGCAGCACCACGAGCTCGACGGTGCCAGTTGCCAGCAGGTACTCGACGAGCGCCAAGTCGCATGCCAGCTCGTAGCCGTAGTTGTCGAGCACCACGTCGATGCGTCGCGTGCGTTCATCGAGCACTCGCTCGACGATTGCCTCCGTGTCGTCAGCGAGCAGGAATCGCTGCAGCTGGCTCACGGCATGGATCGATTCGCTCGAACGATCGTCTGCCGCCGCAAAGAGCGACAGATCGACGCGGTTACCCCAGAGCGAGCAGTACAGCAGAGTGGCGATCGTATCTCGTAGAGCAGTCGAGTGCTGCTGCTGGCTCGTGGCGGCGTGTGTGAAGCTGTACAAGCTCGAGATCGATGCTAACGTCACGGCCACCGACTGGTCCTTCGAGACTCGGAATGGATCGATGGCAGTCGTGTGATACTCGACAATCTGCGATGCTCGAGCAGTGAGCGTCACTGATGCGGAACCACGAGCCAGCGCCGACTCGCGCGCACCTCGAGCAGCAGCCGATAAAAGTACGTCTCGGCCTCGAAGAAGCTCAGCGTCGACCATGCGGCACTCGCGGCACCGTGGAGTACCGCTCGCCAGCGTGCGAGCTCGATGCTCGAGGCCGAGTGCAGCTGGAGCGCCGGGTCGATCTGCGTTTGCTCGGGCGTCGACAGCGAGGCAGCCAGCTGCTCGAGCGCCGCCAACTGCGTCGCACTCAGGTGCTCGGCGCCATCACGAGCCACCTCACGCACGATGCGAGGCAGTCGCGTGGTGATGGTGAACCTCGCAAAGCTATCGACCTCGCCAACGAGCAGTTGCTCGGCGGCCATTCTGGCGAGAGATGCGTGCGTGCGTGCGAGCGAGCGACAACAACCGAATGTTGGGGCAACAATCGATGAGACTATCGATCTATCGTTCGAACATCTCAGATGTCATAGCAAGGGCAGAGATGGATGGATGGATGGATGGATATACACAAAGCACTCGAGCGCTGTCGCGGGTGATCACTTGCGCTGCGGGATGCGCACGACGATGCGACGCGCGAGGTCGGCATCGGCAAAGCCCAGGTCGAGCGCCACCAGCACCTGGAAGAACAGCGCCGAGCAGAAGACCACGTACAGCACACGCTGAATGCCGCTGCCAGACGCGAGATCGATCTTGTTCGCGGGGTCTGCCGTGCGAGCCACACCGCAGCATTCGAGTGAGTGACCGACGTATCGCCAACGAGTGTTGCTCGAGGCTTGGGAAGCATACCAGCGAACCACGAATGGCAGTAGAACTCGATGGCGCCGAAGCCGAGGAACGCCAGTAGCAGCGAGTACCAGGCGCTCGATGACACGAAGAACCACACGGCGAGCACTTGTGCGGCAACGATCACCTACGAGCATATGGCAGCGAGCATGAGCCAGCGAGCCTAGCCTCGCGTCGAGCGTGTGTGTGTATTGGCACGTACGGCAGCCTTGGCGTGGCACTGCGCAAAGTACGCAAAGACGCCGAGCGCTACCAGGTGGCCGACACCCACGACTCCATACACTGGCACGCCGCTCAAGAGAGCCAATAACAACGTGAGATTGACGGTGGTCGTCAACAAGTGCACGACGCGAGTGCGCGGGTCGGTATGGAACTCGAGCAGCGCCGCACAACGCTCGATCAACTCAGCCGAGTGGCCCATGAGATCGAGATAGAGTGAGATATAGGGAGAGCGCGCGCTCTCTCTCTCTATCTCTCTGTCGGTTGCCGAGACGAGGTCGAGATTGTTGCGAGATACCAGAGGACGGTGCTCGTGATGGTGGCGTGGTGCTGCGTTAGGCAAGCGATGACGATGCGACTACTTCTACGACGACGAGCTCGATCAGGTCGATCAGGTCGTTTGTTGCTTGCTGTCGCTGTCGGCCTCGCTGCTGCTGCTGCTGCTGCTGATCGTATCGTCGCCGCGCAGCCCTCGTGTGGTGCTGCTTATATTCTCACGCACACACGCACTCAACAAGCACCTGCATTATATTCTTGTGTAGATAGATAGACAGACAGATAGATAGATAGGAAGACTGCTTGATTGATTGGGACAATAGTGTCATATTGGATCTCGGTAATCGTCGAGACCGAGACACACGCACACGCACAGGCTCCATGGCACTATCGACCAAGAAGAGATCGTTCGATAGCTTGTCAGCGAGCGATGGCTCGAGTATGCGCTCGATCTCGGACCGACCTGACTCTCCTGAAGGGTACGTCGCGACATCTCGCTCGCTCGTTCGTTCGTGCGAGCTGCGAGACCTTGGTACTTACGTCGTATCGATATGTGTGTGTGTGCGCTCTACCCATGGCAATCGTGCCGACGATCCAGGTCGGTGAGTGTCATCGCGTCGGTCATCAGCGCACGCAAGCATCGAGTGCTGGCGCCATCGCAGCGCAGTCTCAACAACGTCTCGGTGCGGCGCTCGTCGCGCGGAGTCTCGTCGAGCCCGCTCAACGTCGACGCCAACTCGGTCAAGCGCAAGGTCGACGGCGAGTTGCGCGAGCTACTCAAGGACCTCTCGGCCGAGTTCCAGATCACGTCCAAGATCGAGTACGACTACAACGAGTCGACCACGAGCAAGCTGTCGATCGCTGCCTCGACCAGCACCTCGAGCACCACTTCGCCGTCGCCATCATCGTCGGCATCATCGTCCGCAGCCACGACTGCAACCCCTTCTTCGCCCGCCAATGCGGTAGCGACTACGACGTGGATGAGTAGCAAGCGCAGCATCGAGCTCACGACGGCACAAGGCCTCCCACCGTCGCCGGTCGTCGCTACGGTCTGGACCTCGGCCATCAGTCTGCTCCGCACGCCATCGGCCTTCCTGCGGTATGTCCAACACTCGCTCACACACACGCACACACACGCACTCTCTCTCACTCGTGGCGTTCGGCTCCACAGTGGCGGTGTGGCACAGGACATGGTACTACGCGTCAAGAACATCTCGCTGCTCGTGCCGCCACCCACGGCGCAGGAGCGCTTCTACATCACGCGGCTGCTGTTCCTCGTGTCGTCGTGCGCGCGCCTCGAGGAGCTCGCTGGCGCCCTCAAGGACTCGATCAAGCTCTCGCCCACCGAGGCCCTGCTCCGTGGCCCTGGCGAATCGCCCGAAGTACGTTCACGTGGCCATATGGCCACTCCCACGCAACATCGCCCGCTGCTCGTGCCAACCTGCTGACGCCTCGATCGACGCGACATTGCCATTGCCATCGCCAGAACTCTCCGCCGGCATCGCCACAGGCCTCGCCGCGCTCGCCTTCCA
>Ga0209930_1004487_pt1 | contig 12398 bp, 14 predicted proteins | sample ThiBiot_500_biof_2_FD_183948 | JGI IMG/M metagenome (GOLD analysis project Ga0209930, IMG submission 183948) | Wastewater bioreactor microbial communities from Cape Town, South Africa - Thiocy_cont_500_biof (SPAdes) | ecosystem: Engineered > Bioreactor > Thiocyanate-remediating >... | reverse complement strand
GAGGTCGGAGACTTCCACGAGATGAAGCGCAAGCTCGTGCTGATGATCGAGCAGTACGCCGACGACTCGAGCTTGTGCAGTCGATTGATCGCGCTCAACGACCGCATCGACGACACGCTCGCATTCTACTCGCTGCTGGATCTCGACCATGACTATGATGATGACGACGATAGCGAGGACGATCGCCTGCACGAGGATCAAGCGGCATCTGAACTCCAACACGACGAGGCACGCGGTGCCGACGATGACCTTGCGTCATCGAACTCTCTGGCACTCTCCAACTTCTTTGGGCTCTATCAGCAAGCGCAAGAAGAGGAACAACAACACCAAGACCAACATGATGGCGCTCGAGCCACAGAGGAGTCCAATCTAATGAGCTCGAGCGGCTCACTTGGTTCGGGCGGGGCTCCGTCGAGGCTCCCACCGCTCCCCGAGCGCGATCCAACAACGACCACCATCACATGCGCCATTTGCGAAGACGATGGAGTGTCCGAATGGCTCAGATTCTCGTGCGGCCATTCGTTCTGCACTCAGGTATGAATGGCGGCAATCTGCACGTTCTCGATGCTCACAGGTCACTCATATCGATAATCGCCATCGCTGGATGGGCTACAGTGCGTGCGATTGTACCTCGAGGATCGAATCCAAACTGGCAACGTTCTCAAGATCGGCTGCCCTTCAATTGGGTGCGAATATCGCTTGACCAATCGTGAGGTACGTCGTGAGACAATGCGCCCCTCGATCATACCCAATAATAACATGATGGGCGCAGTATGCGCAAGCGTTACCGCCGGCTTCTCTCGAGAAACTGCAACAATTCGCATTTCTGGCTTCGCTACGAGAAGGTACTCGATGAGTCATAGCCAACACGGATAGAACATTGTTCTAACGAGGGAAGAGGAACCAATCTGTAGAGCCGAATGCACGATGGTGTCCGATTCCTGGCTGCGCAAGCCCCGTGGTCGGCAATGCAGGAGATCCTGACTTCCCTCGGTTAGTGTGTACCAAGTGTGGCACAGAATTCTGCTTCCACTGTTCAAAGCTGGTGCGTATCTATCAATTGATCGGCTGGTTGGTTGGTTGATCAAATTGGTTGGCTGATCGTTTGCTGTTGTTCGTTCAAACAGTGGCATCCAAAGTCTTCATGCTCCGGTGCCGCTGGTAAAACGATTACCACCAAAGAGTATGCGTGCAGCTATCGGCTTTCCTCTTTCCACGCACCTAGGCACCCAGTAACCGAGTGCGGTGAGTGAGCAGGAACGAGGCATTGACGAATCGATGGAAGAAGAAGAACAAGACGCAGCTCTGCCGTCGATGTGGTGCTACTGTTTTCAAGGCCGAAGGGTACGCCGTCCAACCAACGCACGCAAGCACGCACACTCCTTAAACTGATCGAGGTATGGTTGTACCGACAGATGCAATCACCTGTACGTATTCTCGAGGAACACCTTGGAACTTAGATAGGTCGATAGGTCGTTCGGTTGAGTGAAGAAATAACCAAGTGTGCATGCATCTGTCTGTATGACGAACGAACCAGCACTTGTACATGTGGCTATGCGTACGTCTCTCGAGCTCTAATCAGGAGGCTGAAAGTCAACGTAACTAACACAGTGCTTGTGGTGCAGTTGGTGTTGGGTTTGCGGCGATGAGTATCATGTACGTGGTAGTCGTCAAGCATTCCACATACCACATGTGCAGGCAGATCAAGACTAACTGCGGCCTCCTATCAGTGGGAACACTACTACCGAGGCAAATGCAAGGGCCTTCATGTTACGAATTGGCCACGAACCAAGAGAGCGATGCGAAGAGGCAAGAAAGTCGGCAAGTACGGCTTGGTAGCGACCGCTGTTACGGCCGGAGCAGCAGTCGGTGGCGTTGCGCTCATTGGTGGAGGAATCGTGTGCCTCGGCCTGGCCATTCCGACCTTGGCGGTGGGTGTACCGATTGCTGGTGCCTTCTATTTGGGCCACAAGATCATCGAGTGAAGCCGCTCTCGATCGTTGACATTGCACATACAGAAATATACACGACGTAGACTATCCCAAGAAGCCGTAACCATCAGTCATCTCTATCTATGGCAGGTGTTGTCGGTTGGTTGTGGTTGGTTGGTTGGTGGTGACAGTGAACGAGTAATGTGTTTGTTCGGTTTGTTTGATAGTTTGTACACAACATATATCGCCACAAAGTGCACGCACGCGCAAAGGAGGAGGTGGCAAGTGGCACATGATGACAGGGCGCAGAGACGCGGCGGGCCGAATCACATCAGAGATGCTCGGTGCACGATCGAATCGCGCTCACTTGATCTGAGCTCGATCGGCACCTCGGGGCTCAATGATAAGTGACTGCTTATAAATATCGGCCTCCGACAAGCTCGGTTGTTGCTTGAGGAACTCTTGGATCGACCACACGGGTACAAAGTTGTACGGCACTTTCTGGTACGTTTGCTGGATCGTGATGACACTGTACACGAGCTTGTGCTTGGCATAGTTGATGCGCTTGCCGATCTTGTCGGGATTACCGTCACCCATGAAGGTCAAATCCGTGAGGTAGACGCCACTACAATAGCCGCGAGTGAGTGAGTGAGCGAGGGACTGCGTGTACTCTCCTCACCAACAATAAATACTATGACTCGACGACCACGACGTACAGGTAGGGGACGCAAGGGGGCTTGGATTCTTTCAGCGTCGTTCGGTATTTGGTGAACGATCCTTCCATCGCCATCACCTCCTCGAGTTCGGTCAAAATCTAGACACGCACGCGTACGCAGGGCGAATGAGCAAGTTAGAATCGAACGAATGCGCGCGTACACGCTGCCGACAAAGTATGCCGCCTACCATCTTTGATCGCTTTGGCAGACGAGCACGAGTCCATTTCAAACGACCGAGTGCCGAGTTGTTGATAGCCGAGATGAAGGCCGTCAGCATGTGAAAGTTATTGAGCGCTCGGAGATGCTATTCCGTACACATACAAAATCGTACGAGCAAGCGAGAAAGGTGCGAGTGAGTGAATGACTATCACCACGAAACAACGTAGTCCGCTGCCTATGTACATACCTGCGCAATCGTAATGAAGCGCGCCAAGAGCTTGGCACGGTTTCGAACAAGGCGCTCCAGCACGATGCAGCTCGCAACCCAAGTCGAGACCTCATTGAACATGGTGATCATGTTGATGAGGTTCGGCGCCAGATGCTTGGTCTTGTCCTTGGCCCAGTGTTGATTGAAGAACTCCGAGGCCTTGACTTGCTTGTAGCACTCAAAGGTCAAGAGCGTCAGCTGTCGCGCTACCTCTTCTTCCTCGATCAGGAAGAAGTTCAAGCCTTGATTGTCGAAGCCAAGGTTCTTGGGCAACTGTGCCGCCAAGTGTTGAAGCATTAACCGGGTAAGTGATCACCTCGATGGGGAGGCTCTCTCTCTCTCTCTCTCTCTCTCTCTCTCTCTCTCGCTCGCTCGCTGTGCAGTGATACATCAACGTACCAACGGAGTCGGAGGCTTCTCAGAGATGACGACCTCGTCGGAGGCACGCGGAGTGTTGAGCGTGTTAGTGATAGCGCGCGCAAAGATGCGGAACTTTTCGTGCGTCTCGAGCTCCTTGATGACAAACTCCTCGATTTGGCTCTTGACCGGCTCCTCGATGCGATCCTTCTCGACCCAGTGCTTGATCAGCACACAAACGCGTGTTCGGATCTTCATCTTCCGATCCTCATCGATCCACGGCGGGGTGTTGTAGCTGTTGTCGTTGAAACAAGTATGAGCGTGCCTGCCACCGACAAGGTGGTGCTGGTGGTGATGGTAGAGACATACCGCTCCATAAGCTTGGTCCATAGCATGGACGGTGTCGTGAACGAATGAAACATGCTTACAAATACATTCATGAAATCCACATCTGCGCCACAACGAGAGAGATTCGAACGATCAGTGATGACGCTGGGTATGCACCGGTGCAAGCAGCGAAGAGCGTACCATATTCGCCATCAGACGTCACACGCTCGACTAACTTGTTCAGCGAGGCGGTCTCGATGTTCTGGATTCCCGTGCCGCCCTCGAATGTGATGTTGTCGGGATTGTCCTCGGGCTCGTCCCAAATGTTCACTTCGGGACCCTCTTCGACTTCGACTTCTTCGGCTTCGGGAGCCGTGAGTTTCGCCAACAACTCCAAACGCAAGCAATTCTGCCAACACAATATAGCATAGTGAGATCTCTCTCTCTCTCTCTCGTTGCCTGCCAAGAGCGAACGTAAACACAACGTACTTGTTCGTTAATGGCATACGAAGACAAGAGGCGATCGGCCTCGAGGACGATCTTCTCGAAAGTAGCCTCGTTCTCGAGTATCAGTGCATAGTCTTGCGAGTTTGATTGACCAACATAGGTAGTGACGATCTGAGACAGAATCTGGCTCGCAGAGCGGCCCGAGTCGAATTCGCATGTTCGCACGATGCCATTCGAGAGCTTGACCTTAACGACAATGGGGCGCAGCCGGACGACCAATCGATCACGCATCTGGGGTGACAGATTCCAGCACAACAAGGGTGGAGGTGAGTGAGGCACAAGACTTGTACGACAGGCACACGAAGAGTTGCGGTACACGGCACGTACAGCAGGGAGATGAAGCTGTGTCTCAAAGAGCTGCTTCAAGTCCTCAAGATGTGCGAAGCTTCCATCGGAAGTTGGCAGGTAGAAGCAATAGTCCTCGCTGGAGAGTGGCGGGTGCTGGGCCGCAAAGGCCGTGAAGGCGGTGACGCAGCTCAGATTCGGATCGAGCTCGGTCTCCACCACTCGGCCATCGGTGAGGGACACCTTAACTTGCCACGGCAGTAGCTTGAACTCCAAATCTCGCAAGCGCTGTCGTGCGACAATCGATCGATCGATCGATCAATCAATCAAATATCAGTTGACTCCATTCATTAGTTCTTTCTCTCTTGCGCGGTCGGTCTCTAGGTACCGTTTTGTAAGTTTCGAGAGGACTCGATGGCGTCAACCAACAAGCGGGCTCCGAATCAGTGGCAAGAGCAAAGAGACCAAACCCTGCAGCATCAGCGACCGGATATTTGGCGACAATCTCTTGGATGACGCTGCTGACGGTATTCGTGAGCGGGCACGAATAGGTCCAGGTAGAATGGGTGCTGGTGGTCTGGATGGTTGCTTGAATGGCGGTATGACCAGTTGGTAGGGAGTCCGAGGAACCTTGGTTCATTTGCTGTCGCGGGCCAAGACGATTGGGTATGCGCGTATTAATATCACCGTCATGCATCGAAAGCAACGAGGACGCCAGGCTTTGTGCAAACGACAAAGATACGTACGCCCAGTACGGTCTTGCGCGAGTGATGACCAAGCATATCTTGATAATCAGCGTTCATCTCCTCCTCCCAGTGCTCTCGCTCCCATTGCAACAACTCGGACTCCTCGATCATGCGAACGGCCTGTGACACGCACGCGAGACGACGAATCAGGACCAGCTGGCTCATGGAATAGCAGTGATCATAGTGGTGAGAAGGGGAGGGTAGCGGCAGACGCATACAGACAAGGTGTCCTGGAATCCCATTCTCATGAACTCTGTTCGCAAGCTAAAGCGGTCCTCGAGGTCTTCGATAGAATCAACGAGAGCGTTGATGAGCGACATACACAATCGCTGTTGATCATCATCATCGTCGTCGCCGTCAACACGTGGGTTAGTTAAACAAGGTAAACCGGGGAGTAAGGAGCCTGTCGGTGGTACCTTGATCTCCTTGTCGGTAGCAAGCTCGAGGCAGGTCATGATTGGCAGGAAGCGGAACTCCTCACCAGTTGTACGCGCCCACGCGCTGATACCCTCCATGACGATGCTTGGACCGACTTCGGGTACGGTGATGACGATGGTCTCGAGCACCTCGATCGTAAGGTTGCGAATGCGTTCGGTGCCACCAATGAACTGGCAGATGGTGTGGATGCAGTTCGAGGTGGTGATGGCGGACTTGGTTGCCACCTGCACCAAGATCTGCAAGATGCCAAGACACTCGGTAACGGCAGCCTCCTCACGAATGTTCAGGCCACTAGAGCGGGTCAGTCGTCAAGACACAGATACAGAGTTAGAGAGAGAGAGAGAGATACAAATAACTCTCGGTAACAGCGGCAGTATTGTTGCGGCGCAACAAAAGGTTCGAAGGAGCTCATACGCGGTCTTTTTGGAGAGATTGCTGAGCCACATGGTGATGGCCTGCAAGCCACCGCCTTCGACAAAGGTAGCCACGAAGCCGTCGGCGTCCTCCTTGAGTGCCTTGCCGAGCATCTGCAAGTGGTTCTTGCTGGCGCGACCCTCGCGGATCAACTTGGCGTAGTCCTTTGGAGGAACCTTGGTGCCTTTGCCGCCCTTTGCGACGGGCTTTCCCTTGGCTCGATTTTTCTATCATCGGCCAGCAGAATGGGTGTTGATGTATTGATGAGCACACACAGGATCTTGAACGAAGGAAGCCACACGCATACACGCATACAACATACCATCAACTCGAGCGTACTGCCCTTGTATTGCTCGAGCAGCTCCCACTTTTGATCATCCGACAGCTTCTTGAGCATGTCCTTCTTCTTTTGCGAAAAGTCTTGCTCATCCTGTGCGTGAGAGAGAGAGAGAGAGAGAGAGAGAGAGAGGGAGGGAGGGAGAGAGGCCCCAGAAATGTGTTAGCAAGCAACAGCCGAGGCACTCGAATGTTGGGCGCAGATTGATCGACCTACCAGCAGAGACGAAAACACTTGCTGAAACGCAGCCGAGTTGACATCCTTGTTGTCGCGTTTAGCCTCCTTTGGCTTGGAGCCAGAGCTGGGAGTCGGGCCGGCTGAAGCAGCCTTTTTCAGGTCTGATTCGAGCGAAGCAAGTAAAGAGCCAGGCGATATATTAGGGTTTGATTCTCTCAAATCAAATCAAAATGACGTACCTGAAATGGTGGCAGCTTTGAGGGAGGTTTGCGCAGGAGCACTTGGAGTCGAGGCGACAGTCGAAGTGGAAGTGGAGGTGGAAGTCATGGCGGCAGGTGCTTCGTGTGCTTCGGGCAAGACGGACTTTCGGGCGTTTCGACGAAAGGTATCGTACTTGCGCAAGGTTCCGGTACCCGAGATGGTGCCAATGTCATAGCGCTCGTTGACGTCGGTCGGCTTGAGGAGAGCGAGGGCACCCTCGTTCTTGATTGTGTTGAGTGTGGCCTCGTCGAGCGGGTTGTCTTGGAGCGAGAGACGCAGCAGATGGCGCATCTCCTTGAGTTCGACCGGCAGAGTCTTGAGGTTGTTGTTGTGGAGGATGAGCACGAGCAGCTTCTTGAGCTCGACGATTTGCGACGGCAACGACTCGAGGTGGTTGTACTCGAGGAAGAGTTTGCGCAGCGACGAGAGGCCGCCGATGGTGGTCGGCAACGAGGTGAGCTCGTTCTCCTTGAGCGAGAGCTCGGTGAGGTTGACGAGCTGCGCAATCTGCTCGGGGCACGTCTTGAGCTGGTTGCCGTTGAGCTTGAGCACCACGAGGCGCGTGAGGCCGCAGAGCTCGAGCGGTATCTCGGCGATCTGGTTGTGCTGCGCCTCGAACGTGTGGAGGTTGACGAGCGTGCTAATGTCCGACGGGATCTCCTTGAGGAGGTTCTCGGAGCAGTCGAGCACGCGTAGCTTCTTGAGCTGCCGGAACGAGACCGGCAGCTCATCAAAGTTGTTGCGGCGCACCAGCAACTCCTCGAGGTGTATCAAGCGGCCAATGTCGAGCGGCAGCTGCGGCAGGCGGTTGGCCGAGAGGTTGAGGCGCACGAGGTTGGTCATGCAGCACACCTCGACCGGGAAGGTGGTGAAGGCGTTGCTCTCGAGGTCGAGGTCGCGCAGATGGAGGAACTCGGTCTTCTTGGGCTCCTGCACGACCGAGATCTGGTTGAAGCCGAGGTTCAGCGAGCGCAGCGTCGTGACGTTGACGAGCGCGTCGAACGGGAACTCCTTGAAGGCGTTCTGGCGCAGATCGAGCTCGGCCAGGTGCGGAACGAGCTTGAGATCGCTCGGCAGCTTCTCGACCTTGTTGTCGGGCAGCTTGAGAGACTGCAGCGACGTCAAGAGATGGAGGTTGGTCGGGATGGTCTTGAACTTGTGCGCCTTGATCTCGATCTCCTCGAGCTGCGGCAGTTCGGTCGCGAGCTTCTTGATGTAACTCGCTGCCTCCTTGGACTTGAGCTTGGCGCCCTTGGCACCCTCAAGGATCAACGAGCTGCCATCGCGCTCCTCGCGTGCCGACGACACAAGCTCGGTAAAGAGTTGGTTGCCCATACTACAATAACAACATACGCAAGTGATTGCGAGAGCAGGAGCGAAAGCGCCGCCAATACGCGTGCGATGGATCAGATTCGAGAACCACACAATAACATGTTGCACAGATGGATCGCGAGAGAGAGAGATGCGAGTGTACCTCGTTCACCGCGTCGATGCAAGGAAGCTATCGCTCGCTCACTCGCACTCACTCGCGCAAAGACGCACACACGCTCGCGAGAGCAATCCTGCGTAACCGATAGCGACAAGCAGCAGTGGTCTCGGCTACCCAGTACGCCCGCCTCACACACGTAGAAGCTATCTCTCGCGCTATCTATCTCTTGCGTTACTCAATCTACCACCTCGAGACCGTGGAGCGACCGACACCGAGAGACAGACACGAGAGCGCGCGAGCAAGCAAGAGCAACAGAGTATGAGAGGGAGACAAGAGACTGGCGTGTGCCTCAGGCGCCCAGGTGTACGTTTAGTCGATAGACCACTCTCAGGCCCTCGGCGTTCCTTAACCATCATGCCCCGTATTTCCTCGTCGCTCTCGGTCCACCAGTCACGGCCTCCCGAATCCAAGAGAGCGATCGATAGCGTCCCTCGCTGCTCGACCCTCACTGCTTGGTCTATCCATCTCAGTGACCACACTCATACTCACACTCTCACACCCACACTCACGACGCGCACAGCGGAGATAACTTGTATTTCCCGCAGCGAGCTTGAATACAGTCATAAAGTGTAGAACGTCTGAGCAGACGCGCAATGTCGCCGAGCGTCGTTTAGCGTTACGCGTCGCGAGTCGCCAACCACGACGTGATCGCGTCGGCGAGGAACGACACGCGGCTGCGGCCGCTCAGCTCCAGGTGCGGGTCCTTGAGTGGCGACCAGTTGCGGTCAGGCTCGCCGTTGGCATCGAACGTCAGCGCCGCTACGGCCTCGGGTGGGATCGGCAGAACGTCGCTCCAGATCTCAGCCGTGCGCACTTGCTCCGAGCCCTCGAGGCGCTCCACTACTACGATGGCTGCCAGGTCGATCCACGTGCCGTCCTCGTTACGCACCATGCCGTTCTCGTAGGCAATCCACTTGTCGGCATCGGGCACGGCTGCGCGCGCTCCATTGGCGCGATTATGCGCGCCCTTGAGCGTTTGCTCCTGTACCAACGCCATCACCGATGAGGACCACGATGCGCCAGCGGACACACACGCGCGCGCGCGACATACGCGACCGCATGGCTGGTCAGGCACGCCACTCGCCGTATCGACTCCCTCGACCGTGGCGCCTGGGAATGCCTGTTGAGTGGCCTGGATCTTCAGCACACTGCGAGAACCGACTGCAATCTTGGTCATGGTTCACAACGACGACGAACAAGCGGGTCCAATACGATCGAGTGGACGATGAAAGGGCGTGTGAGAGCGAGAGGGCGACCAACAGAATGCAGGTGGTGTTCTGCGATACTGGTGTGGAGTTGATTCTCTTTGCTTGCTCGCTCTCATCTCATCTCATCTCATCTCAACTCAACTCAACTGTCTCATCCATGAGCTTGCCTTCGAGCCTTGACTTGAGTAGCATTAGCCAACAATGGACCATCGATGAAGCAACAAACCTCGCTTCACGAATGATGGCATTCATCGAGCGATACGCCTGGCTGCTGAATATGCATCTGCCACGCTACTTCCTCGATCGATGTTGGGAACGCGTGCCTCTCGACTGGCAGACTTATCTCCTATCTCCTGCTGCTTGCGCCTCCACTGCTCCATACGACGTACTGCCACTTCAGGATTTGTGTGCAGTAATAGCAGCTGTACGCGTGGCAGGAGCAGGAGCCTTCGTCTCGCGATGATACGCTGCTGAACGTGTGCTGTTCTTGTATCTCACGCTCACACGCGCACAGGATGATGCGGCACCGCCATCGCTCAAGGACTTTGTTATCGACGCGCAATCTCTCGTGATCGAACGTATCCCTCAAATCGACACGGAGTCGATGCAAGAGCTCGAGCGCTCGGTATCTCAAGACACGACTCTCGGCCTGATCCGCGGCATGTCGATCAAGAAGCGCCACGAGGTCCTCAAGCTCCACGCTGCATGCGTATTGCATCGCCATCGAGAGCTGACACCTGACATGATGTCGACCATGCGTATCGATTCCACTATGGAATGCAGGTGTCGATTCTTGCGAGTGTCATCCATCAAGTGTGCCAAGAGGTGCACTGTGCCACGGTCGTCGATATTGGCGCAGGAGCAGTATGTCAGCGGCGGCATCAATCCTTCACAAGTGATCGAGTACTCGCTCGCTGACCTCGCATTCAACTAGGGCTATCTGTGTCACGTATTGCGGCGCCATTACGGATATCGCACCATCGGTATCGAGGGCAATCCGTCGCATGCAGAGGGAGCTGCGCGTCGTGCTGAGATCGTCTCGAACTCCAAGCGCAATCCGTCGCGAGCTGCCACCGCTTCTACCAGTCACAACGACCACGACCAAGATCCTGGCTTGGAGATCGTCAATTGCTTCTTGGACTTTTACGACGATGCGAGTGCCGACAAGTTCGAGGCTCTGATGCATTCGTATCTTGGAGTACGCTCCCTCGGTGGCAGCTGGATGGTGAGTGCTCGCTGGCTGACGTGTGGATGACACCAGGATCTTCCTGAGCACCAGCGCAATATCGTGGTCGTGGGGTTGCACTGTTGCGGCGACCTAACGCCGTCAATCCTAAGGCTGTTCAAGCAGTGCCGTAGTGTTCGTGGCATCGTATGCGTCGGCTGCTGCTACCACCGAATGACACCAAGACAACGAAGAGGTATGCCATCCATCGACCGACCCTTCTTCTGCTATTGCTGCTGCTCACACAAGCACTTGACCCTTCACAGGCGCTGGATACGCATATCAGCGCTACAGCCAACCGAGTGCATTTCCACTGAGCACACCTGTGCAGGCCGTCGTTGGTACTGCTAGCTCCGAGCAAGCGCTCTTTGAGCAACACTGCATTGCTCGTTTCCTCATCGTATACTCACGATGCATCGATGGATGGATCAGATGCGATGCCCGAGTGCCCACTCAATGCCATGTCGCTCCGATTGGCGACACAGTGCTTGGCCCGATGGCGGACACAATCCGTGTCGGACGTCGAATACATGGTGCGCACCTTGGCCTACAAGGCCTTGGTCGACTATGTGGTGGTCGATCGACAGCGAGTGGTTCCCGAGAATGCCGAGATCCTCACCGGCCGGCACAAGATCAAGCGGCGCGACTTTGAGACCTTCGAATCGTATGTATCGGCTGCTGCCAAGTGCATCTCGATTCAAGTCAACGACCTCGCAACCGGACTGGCTGAGACGCACGCACCAACCTTCGACCTTTGCCAGCTGTCGCCGGCATTGCAAGAATGCTATCGAGAGCTTCATCCGCGCTTCAACGAGATTCGTGCTCTTCAATCGCTACAGCTACTCGCTCAGCCGGTGCTGGAGAGCTGCGTCTTGATCGATCGCCTGCTGTTCGTGCTTACGACAGCACCGTCGAGTGTTTCGTGCGGTTCCAACCACGAAGGCGATCGCATCGCGTCGGCCATGCTGTGTCCGCTCTTCACGCAAGATACATCTCCTCGCAACGTTGCCATCATTGCCAAGAAGCCGCATCAACAACAGGAAGCCGCCTCCACAGCCTCGTGTTCCAGCACAATTCCTTTCGTTTCAACAACATCAACAACATAAAGCTGGAGCGGATGGCTGACGGTGCTTGATACTCGATGCAAGGTAGTTATATACACGGCTTGACTTGTTGTCCAGTTATTAATCGGTTCAACGGATCGAAGTTCGAAGGATTGGGCCATCGATGTCGCTGAGCCTCCAGCGAGGAGTGAGAGTTGAGTTGGGAGAGCGACATTCCTCGCTGGAGGCTCAGCGACATCGATCACTCTCTTGTTCGCTCCCTCCTTCGTGCAGCAGCAGCAGCCCCTCCTCCTCATCAAGCTCAGATCATCCTCATCGTCCCTATATCGGAGTCGTCATCATCTGGATCGCGATCACTACACGGGGGAGCTTGCTAGTGCTTGGGACTCACCTATCTCATGGCTGATTCTACCAAGGCTTCGCCAAAGCCCAAGGCGCCCAAGGCTGCAGCCTCTCCCGCTGCAGCGGCTGCAGAACCAGCAGCCAAGA
>Ga0209930_1004486_pt1 | contig 12398 bp, 8 predicted proteins | sample ThiBiot_500_biof_2_FD_183948 | JGI IMG/M metagenome (GOLD analysis project Ga0209930, IMG submission 183948) | Wastewater bioreactor microbial communities from Cape Town, South Africa - Thiocy_cont_500_biof (SPAdes) | ecosystem: Engineered > Bioreactor > Thiocyanate-remediating >... | reverse complement strand
CCGGTACGAAGACGCAGAACCCGGTGCCGGCGCGCGACGACATCCACATCTGGGGCGAGCTCGAGGCCCGCCTGATGAACCCCGACCTGATGATCCTCGCCGGCATGAACGAGGATATCTGGCCGCCGGTCGCCGACCCAGGCCCCTGGCTCAGCCGCGGCATGCGGATCGGCATCGGGCTCGAACCGCCGGAGCGCCGGCAGGGCCAGGCGGCGCACGACTTCGTCATGGCCGTGGGCAATGCCGAGGTGATCATCGCCTATGCCGAGCGCATCGGCACCTCGCCGGCGCTGCCCTCGCCGCTGCTGCAGCGGCTCTACGCCTTCATCGGCGAGGCCGAGGCCAAGGTGCTGCGAGCGCGAGGGGCACGCTGGCTGGCCCAGGCCGATGCCATCGACCATGCTGGTGTGCCGCGCCCGGCCGAGCGCCCGGCGCCCAATCCGCCGGCCGGCGATCGGCCGCGGCGCCTGTCGATCACCGAGATCGAGCCATTGATGCGCTCGCCCTACGATATCTACGCCCGGCATGTGCTGGGGCTGAAGCGGATCGAACCGCTCGGCACCGAACCCAGCGCCCGTGAACGCGGCACCATGATCCACGGCGTGTTCGAGCAGTTCGTCGAGGCCGGTCTCGATCTCGAACTGCCCGAAGCGCTGCCTGAGATGATGGAGATGGCGCGCGATGCCTTTGCCGGGCTCGACGCGATCAAGGAACGCCGCGACATCTGGCTCAAGCGCTTCGAACGCGCGGCGCGGCAGTTTCTCGATTATGAGCGGCGACGCGATGCCGAGATCCTCGAACGCCACGCCGAGACCAAGGGCGAGTGGCTGTTTCCGGAGCTCGACAACTTCATTCTGGTCGGCAAGGCCGACCGGCTCGACGTGAAGCGCGACGGCACGCTCGAGATCATCGACTTCAAGACCGGCGGCGTGCCGCAACCCAAGGACATGACGGCGTTCGACGCGCCGCAATTGCTGCTGGAAGCGGCGATGGCGCGCGCCGGGGTGTTCCCCGGCCTCGCGCCACGCGACAGCTCGGCGCTGACTTACATCAAGATCGGCCTCGGGCCGGCGGCGTTCCAGATCAAGCCGTTCAAGCTCTTGAAGGGCATGGGCCTGATGGACGCCGTGGATGAGATCGAGCGCCGCCTCCAGCGGCATGTCGATGCTTTCCTGCTGCATGATGACCTGCCGATGGCGGCGCGGATCCGGCCACGGGTGGAGACGGGCCGGAAATCCTACCCGGGTCCCTACGACCACCTGGCGCGCACCGACGAGTGGACGCTGACCGCCGGAGTGGATGACCCATGAGCCGCCGCCTTCTGAGCCCGATGCCGCAGCAGATCGTTGCGGCGCAGCGCGACGCCTCAGACCCCGAGCGGAGCGTCTGGGTGACGGCCAATGCCGGCTCGGGCAAAACCTATGTGCTGACCGCCCGGGTGCTGCGGCTGCTGCTCAGCGGCGCCAAGCCCGAGGAGATCCTCTGCCTCACCTATACCAAGGCGGCGGCCGCCGAGATGCGCGGGCGCGTGGCCGAGCGGCTGGGGCAATGGGCGCTCGAAAGCGAAGACGAACTAATCAAGGACCTGACCGCGCTGAGCGGCGTGCCGCCGACGCCGGCAATGCGGCTGCGGGCCCGCTCGCTGTTCGCGCGGGCGCTCGAAGCACCGGGCGGCCTGCGCATCCAGACCATCCACGCGTTTTGCGAGAGCGTGCTGCACCGCTTCCCGCGCGAGGCCGGGGTGCCGTTCGATTTCAGCGTACTCGAAGAACACCAGCGCGACAGCATGCTGCTGGAAGCGCGCGAGACGGTGCTCGCGGCCGGCCTGCGCGGCAGCGGCGAAGCGGCGGCGGTGGAAACGCTGTTCGGCCTGCTCAGCGATTTCCAGATCGAGACCGCCATCCTCGAGGCGCTCAACCAGCAGCGCACGCTGCGGCCGGTGCTGGCGCGGCGCCAGGCCGCCAAACGCGAACTGCTGAAGCTGGTGGGCAATGTCGGCAGCATCGACGAGGTGATGGCCGAGATCAGCTCGGGCTACGGCCTCAGCGCTGACGACCATGCACAGATCTTTGCACTGATCCCCCCCGATCCCTATGGCACCGACTTCGTCGATCGGCTCGGCCAGATCGACCCGGCGAGACCCGACCCCGACGACCTCCTCGACGCCTTCCTGACGCAAGCCGATCGCACGGCACGCAAGACGCTGATCAAGAAGGCGACGGCCGTGCTGATCCCCGAGGTCGCGGCGCGCCTCGTCGCCGAGGGGCAGCGGCTCGAGCAAGCGTACCAGAAGCTGGTGAGCGCCGAGCTGGTGGCGCGCAGCGAGGCGATGCTCGACGTGGTGGCGGCGATCTCGGCGTATTACGAGAAGCAGAAGCGGGCCCGCTCGCTGCTCGATTTCGACGACCTGATCGAAAAGCTGGCGGCGCTGCTGCGCGACGAAGAGCAGGGCAACTGGGTGCGCTACAAGCTCGATGCGGGGCTGAGCCATATCCTGGTCGACGAGGGGCAGGACACCAACCCGCTGCAATGGCAGGTGGTGGGGGCGCTGATCGACGACTTCTTCTTCGGTGACAGCGCCGCCGACCGACCGCGCACGCTGTTCGCGGTGGGCGACCAAAAGCAATCGATCTTCTCGTTCCAGGGGGCCGACCCGAAGGTGTTCGTCGAGGCCGGACGGCAATATGCCTTCAGCGCCCGCGCCGCGCATTTCGAGATCACCCCGGTGCCGCTGCGCTACAGTTTCCGCACGTTGCCCAACGTCCTCAACGCCGTCGACGAGGTATTCAAGCGCGCCGATCTCAGGGATGGGGCGCTCGAGGCGACGGGCGTCGCGCATTCGACCGCCCGCGCCGATGCCGGTGGGACCGTGACGCTGTGGCCGCCGATCAAGGACCAGGCGGAGGAGACGGACCCGACGAACTGGCCGACCGAGCCGCCCGAGATCCAGACGCAGAGCGCGCAGCGCCAGGTGGCGGAAAAGATCGCCCGGGAGATCAAGGGCTGGATCGACCTGAAGCGCCCGTTGGGGCCGCGCGGCAAGGCGGTGAGCGCCGACGACGTGCTGATCCTGGTGCAGGTGCGCAGCGTGCTGTTCCACGAGATCATCCGGGCGCTGATCCGCGCCGGGGTGCCGACGCCGGGCGCCGACCGCCTGGCGGTCACCACCCATATCGGCGTGCTCGACATGATGGCGCTGGGCGATGTGCTGAGTAATCCCGCCGACGACCTGCAACTGGCGGCGCTGCTGCGCTCGCCGCTGTTCGACGTCAGCGAGGACGAGCTTCTCGCCGTGGCGCAGCCGCGCGGCGACAAGCGGTTGTGGCGGGCCATCGAGGGCTCCGACATCCCCGCCGTGAAGGCGGCATACGAGCAGCTCTATGGCTGGCGCAACCGGCTGGATTTCGAGCGGCCGTTCAACTTCTACGCCGATGTGCTCTATGCCGGCGGCGGCCTCAGGCAAATGCGCGGCCGCTTCGGCTCGGAGATCGACGATGTGATGGCCGAGTTTCTCGACCTGGCGCTGTCGCACGAGCAATCGCCGCAACCTTCGCTGCTGGGCTTTCTGGCGGAGCTTCGCTCGCGCGAGGTGACGATCAAGCGCGAGCTGGCCGAAGGCGGCGCCGGGGTGCGGGTGATGACGGTGCATGGCGCCAAGGGGCTCGAGGCGCCGATCGTCATCCTGGCCGACGCGGCCAGCACCGAGCGCGGCCGCGACCGGCGCAGCGTCTATCTCAGGGCCGAGCCGCCGCTGTTCGTGCATGCCTCCTCGGCGGCAACGCATGCTCCGGCCACCACCGGCTTCAAGGACGAAGCCGACGGCGACCAGCTCAGGGAATATTGGCGCAAGCTCTATGTGGCGATGACCCGGGCCGAAGACGAACTCTATGTCACCGGCTACCTGACCAAGCAGGGCAAGGTCGATGGCAGCTGGTACGAGGCGATCGAACAGGGACTCGGGCCGCTGAGCGAAAGCCTCACCGATGCCGACGGCAACACCGCCGCGCTGGTCTACCCTCGGGACCGACCCGCGCCGGCGCGACTGAAGCCGGTCGAAGTGCCGGCCGATTTCGGCGGCATGGCGCTCGACTTCAAGCCGCTGCCGGAACGCAAGCCGCGCAAGGTGCTCAGGCCATCGAGCGTCGAGGCGCCCTCCGATCCGGACCGGACCCTCGGAACGCGGCTCGAGCAAGGGCTCGACCCCGTGACGGCGCGGCTCGCCGGCACGGCGCTGCACGCGCTGCTGCAGCATCTGGCCAAGGTCGCCCCGGCCGAGCGGCCGGCAGTCGCGGCGCGCGCCCTGCCGCAATTGCTGCCCGAAGCGCCGGAGCAGCACCAGGTGCTGCAGACCAAAGCGCTGTCGATCCTGTCGCGCCCCGAGCTGGCGCCCCTGTTCGCCGAGGCCAGCCGGGCCGAAGTGCCGTTCCTCGCCACCGCCCTGCACAAGGGCGAGACGGTGACCATTGCCGGGCGGATCGACCGGATCGTCAGCACGCCCGAAGGCGTGCTGCTGGTCGACTTCAAGTCGGATGCCGACCCGGTGATGGAACCGGCACGGGTGAAACCCGGTTATCTCACCCAGCTCGGGCTCTATGCGCTTGTTGCAAAGCAGCTTTTCCCGGGACAGAGGATAGAAGCCGCGATCCTCTGGACTGGGTTGGAATCGCTGCTAAAATTGCCCGACGCTGCTTTGGCGGAAGCGGCGCGGGGGTTCACCATCCGGTGACGTTCGTTGAAGTCACACTGGACTCTACCTAGCTTTTGGATCACACAGACCGCCGCTTTCAACCCAAAAGGCAAAATCAATGACAACCCACGTTTCCGACGCCAATTTTGGCGAGGAAGTCCTGTCCTCGAAAGAGCCCGTGCTCGTAGATTTCTGGGCCGAGTGGTGTGGCCCGTGTCGCGCCATCTCGCCGGTCCTCGAAGAGCTCTCCGCTGAGCTCCAGGGCAAGGTGAAGATCGTCAAGCTCAACGTCGACGACAACCCGAACACCACCGTCAAGTACGGCGTCCGCTCGATCCCGACGATGATCCTGTTCAAGGGCGGCGAAGCCGCCGACATGAAGATCGGCGCGGGCACCCCGAAGGCCGGCCTCGCCAAGTGGCTCGAGAGCCACGCTGCCTGACAGGCGCGTCACTCGCTGCTTATAGAAAACGCCGCTGGGTCCACCCCGGCGGCGTTTCTCTTTTTGGGGGGACTGACGATGCGTCCACTTTTCGCCGCTGTCATCCCCGCGCGCTGAGTTATCGCAGTGTCCAACGGCTGGCTCGGTGGCCGCTACCCCTCACCCGTCTCGGCCTAACGGCCGATCCACCCTCTCCCCGACGGGGAGAGGAACAGGGTGGTCACCGCGCTATCCGGATTCTTCTCCCCGTCGGGGGAGAAGGTGGCGCGTAGCGCCGGATGAGGGGAAAGTCACGATCGCTGCGGCGCCGATACCGTGGTTGGGGGAGCTTCGAGGGCAACGTTCCCGCGATGCGTCACGCGACGCAAACCTATCCCTTTCCACTCCGCCCGACTCCCTGTAGCTTCCATCGTCAATCGACGATGGAGACGATCATGGGTACGCGCGTCAACGACCAGAACTTCGAAGCCGAAGTGCTGAACTCAAGCAAGCCCGTGCTGGTCGATTTCTGGGCCGAGTGGTGCCCGCCCTGCAAGGCGATGGACCCGATCCTCGATGACCTCGCGACCGAGCTCGCCGCCAAGGTGAAGATCGTCAAGCTCGACGTCGACGCCAACCCTTCGACGGTGGTGAAGTACAACGTGCGCGCCATGCCGACGCTGATCGTGTTCAAGGACGGCGAGCCGGTGGATTTCAAGGTCGGCGCCGGCCAATCGCGCGTGCAGCTGATCAAGTGGCTGGATCAGTTCGCAGCCTGATTTTGCTGACGATTTTCCGGTGCGATCGGGCATAGTCTCTGGTCTCGCACCGGAGGATTGCATGCGTTTCGACCACCTCGCCAAAGCCCCGTTCAATCTCGATGCCGAGGCGCTTGCCTGGGTGCGTGAGCGCTTTGCGGCACTGACGCCGGACGACAAGCTCCGCCAGCTGTTCACGCTGCTGTCGCGCGGCATGGATGCGGCCGAGATTGCGCGAATCCGCGCCTTCCGGCCGGGCGGCATTACCCGGCATGCCGGCCCCGATGTGGCTGCAGAACGTGCCCTGTTCGCCGATCTCAACGCTGCGGCGCCGGTGCCGATGCTGATCTCGGCTGACCTCGAAGGCAGCCGGATGAGTCTCGCGGCCGGGGCCGAGATGCCCAACCCGCTGGCGCTGGCGGCGATCGACGATGTCGCGGTCACCGCCGAAGTCAGCCGGATCATGGCCGAGGAGGCCCGGGCGATCGGGATCAACTGGAGCTTTACTCCGGTTCTCGACATCAACGCCGCGTTCCGCAGCGCCATCGTCGCGACCCGCGGTTTCGGCTCGGATGTCGCTACGGTCGAAAAGCACGCCATCACCCAGATGCGGGTGTTCCAGCAGCACGGCGTCGCCTCGGCGATCAAGCACTGGCCGGGCGAAGGTTTTGACGATCGCGACCAGCACCTCGTCACCACCATCAGCCCGCTGTCGATGGACGAGTGGGAGCAAAGTTTCGGCCGGCTGTATCGCGGCGCCATCGCCGCCGGGGCACTGTCGGTGATGTCGGCGCATATCGCGCTGCCGGCGTTCGTGCGTGCCCTCGATCCCGATGCCGGTCTCGAAGCGTTCCGGCCGGCTTCGGTCAGCCGCCTGCTGAACGAGGAACTGCTGCGCAACCGGCTCGGCTTCAACGGCCTGATCGTCTCGGATGCCACCCCGATGGCCGGGCTCGGCGCCTGGGGCAAGCGCAGCGACACACTGCCGGAACTGCTGAGCGCCGGCTGCGACGTGATCCTCTTTTCCGACGATTACGAGCAGGACCTCGCTTTTCTCGAAGCGGCGCTGGCGGACGGCCGCCTCAGCTGGCAGCGGATCGACGAGGCGGTGATCCGTCAGCTCGGCCTCAAGGCCGCTGTGGGCCTCCATAAGCCCGCCACCGGCGGCGCCATCGCCAACCCAGAGAACCGGGCCTATGCCGACGCTGTGGCGCGGCGGGCGCCGACGCTGGTCAAGGACACGCAGAACCTGCTGCCGCTCGACCCCAAAAAGCACAAACGGGTGCTGGTGATCTCGGGCGGCATCGTCTTCCCGTTCCTGCCGCATCCCCTGCCCTTCGCCCTGCCCGAGATGCTGCGCCAGCGCGGCTTCGAGGTGACCGTGCATGAGGCCGCGACCGAGGTGAGCCCCGCGAAATTCGACCTGGTGCTCTACCTGTTCGGCGACGAGACGCTGTTGACCCGCGGCCGGATCTTTCTCGACTGGCTGGGACTTACCGGCCACTTCGGCAAAGCCATGCAGCGCCACTGGCACGACATCCCGACGGCGATGATCTCGTTCGGCTACCCCTACATGCTCTACGACGCACCGCGGGTGCCGACCTATATCAACGCCTATTCGACCACCGAAACCATGCAGCGCGCCGTGCTCGAGGCGCTGCTCGGCAACGTGCCCTGGAACCTGAAGTCGCCGGTCGACCCGTTCTGCGGGTTGGAGGATGCGAAGTATTGAGAGGCACACGCAGTGCCTGTGAGGGCGCTCGCCGATAGAGACGACCCCCTCCCATCCTCCCCCGTAAAGGGGGAGGTGCCCCGCCGGTGCGTTTAGCACCATCGAAGACAGAGCCTCGACTCTTCACCTCCCCCTTTACGGGGGAGGCCGGGAGGGGGCCGTCTCTATCAGTCAGGCACGCTACCGCGCCAAAAGCTGGCCGCTATCACGTCGGCGGCGTGCCGTTCTGGTGCAGCACGTGCCCTGCGAGGTACAGCGAACCGGCAAACACCACCCGCGCCGGGTGCCCAAGCTTGGCGGCGTCGGCGAGGGCATTGAGGATCGAGCTCGATTCCACCGCGTCGAACCCGCCTTCGCGCGCCTGCTCCACGATGGTGGCGGCAGGGTGTGCATTGGGTTCGCCCGGAATGCTCAGCGCGAACACCTTTTCGATCATCCCGGCGAACGGCGCGAGGAAATCGGCGGGCTTGCGGGTGTTCATCAGCCCCATGATCAACACCAGCGGCAGCGGCCGCCGCGCCTGCATTTCACCGAGCGCCAATGCCAGCGCTGCGGCGCCATGCGCATTATGCCCACCATCGAGCCAGAGTTCGGAGCCGGGGGGCAAGAACTGCAGCAGGGTGCCGGTGACTGGCTGCAACCGCGCCGGCCAGTTCACCTCGCGCAGGCCTTTGGCGATGTCGGCTTCGCTCACCGGCAGGCCGAAATGCCGCGCCGCGGCGATCGCCAGCGCCGCATTGTCGAACTGGTGCGGGCCGGCCAATGCCGGCGGCGGCAGGTCGAGCAGGCCCTGCTCGTCCTGGTAGACCAGCCGGCCATCTTCGGCGCGACCATCGAAATCCTCGCCGGCGATCAACGGGGTCACCCCCAGCCGTGCCGCCTCGCGCACCAGCACGGCCCGGCCCTCATCGCGCTGCCGGCCGAACACCGCCTTGGCGCCGCGCTTCAGGATGCCGGCCTTCTCCCAGGCGATCTTGTCGAGGCTGTTGCCGAGGAAATTCTGGTGGTCGTAATCGACCGGGGTGATGACGGTGCCAAGCGGTTTTGCCACCACATTGGAGGCGTCGAAGCGCCCGCCCATGCCGGTTTCGAGCAGCAGGTAATCGGCCTTCACTTCGGAGAACAGCTTCAGCGCCGCCGCGGTGGTGATCTCGAAAAAGGTGATCGGCTCGCCGCCATTGGCCTGTTCGCAGAATTCCAGCGCCTGGTTCAGCTTACGTGACGAAACCAGCTTGCCCGCCAGCCGGATGCGCTCGTTGAAGCGCACCAGATGCGGCGAGGTCATCACGTGTACCTTCTTGCCCGAGGCTTCGAGGAAGGCGCGGAGATAGGCGAGCGTCGAGCCCTTGCCGTTGGTGCCGGCGACATGGATCACCGGCGGCAGGTGATCCTGCGGGTTGCCGATCCGCTCGAGCAGGCGCAACTCGCGATCGAGCTTAAGGTCGATAAGCTTCGGATGCAGCTTGAGCAGCCGCTTGAGGATAGCGTCGGTGCGGGACACGGGAACCAGATTCTCGAACAGGAGCATGGCGCGCTTCTAGAGTATTTCTCCGTTTCTTTGAATCGGCGAAATACTCCTGCCTTCTGATTTGGTCGCGCTTTCGAACCGGAAAAGTCTGCAACTTTTCCTGAAAGCGCTCTGGCACCCGGTTCTCACGTGATGCAGAGGAGCAGCCCTACTCGGCGTGCGCCGCCTCGGGCATACCCACCAGGTCATCGCCGGCATTGGCGGCGACGGGTGTCGCGAGCCGCGCCGGAGCGGTTTCGCTCAACTCTTCACGCTGCGGCGACTTGGTGAGGATGCCGACCAGCGAGCCGATGGTCTCGCGCAGGTTGTGCCGGTGCACCACCATGTCGATCATGCCGTGCTCGTAGAGATATTCCGAGCGCTGGAACCCCTTGGGCAGCTTCTCGCGGATGGTCTGCTCGATGACGCGTGGCCCGGCAAAGCCGATCAGCGCGCCAGGCTCGGCGAGATGCACGTCGCCCAGCATGGCGTAGGACGCGGTGACGCCGCCGGTGGTGGGGTTGGTGAACACCACGATGAACGGCAGCCCGGCTTCGCGCAGGCGCAGCACCGCCACGGTGGTGCGCGGCATCTGCATCAGCGACAGCACGCCTTCCTGCATGCGGGCGCCGCCCGACGAGACGAAGAGGATGAACGGCGTGTGCCGGCTCGCGGCCGTCTCGAGCCCGGTGACGATGGCGGAACCCGCGGCCATGCCGAGCGAGCCGCCCATGAAATCGAAATCCTGCACGCCCACCGTGACCGGCTGGCCGAACAGTTCGCCGGTGCCGACGGTGACGGCGTCCTCGGTGCCGGTTTTCAACCGGCTCTCCTTCAGGCGGTCGGCATAGCGCTTACTGTCGCGGAACTTCAGCGGATCATGCGGCACGGCGGGCAGCGGCACGGTGTCGTACTTGCCCTCGTCGAGGAAGGTCGAAAGCCGATCCGAGGCCTTGATCTTCATGTGGTAGCCGGAATTGGGCACCACCCACATGTTGGCTTCGAGGTCGCGGTAGAACACCATCTCGCCCGACTCCGGATCCTTGACCCAGAGGTTTTCCGATCCGGTATCCTTCGGCTTGAGGAAGGAGCGGATGCGGGGACGGACGACGTTGTTGATCCAGTTCATTGCCTAGCCTGTTCGCGGTCCAAGTGCGCGCCCAGCGGCGCTGCCATGGCCCTATATGGTGATTGTGGCAGATATTATCAGCTTCAGGGGGTGTGGTTAAGGGCCCGCAGGCGACGGTGCAACCAGATTTGACGCCGTCCGGACGGGGTTCAACACGATGCGCTTGACCGGTCAGGGTGGGCAGTGTGTGTTGCTGGCGGGGGGCCTTGAGGAGAAAAGCCGTGCAACGCACGACATTGTTTCAACGGGCCATTTTCGCCGCCTCGGCGGCTCTTGCGACGCTGATTGCCGGACCGGCGCTGGCCTGTTCCGACCTGCCGAATATCTGTTCGATGAACGCCCAGCACCATCAGAACATGGTGGATATGTCGGCGAGCTATGCCTATGGCGACTACTACGGTGAAGAGGACTATTACGGCGACGACTACTACGACAGCGGCTATTACAGCGGCGACATCGACTACTCCGCCTATGCAGAGGACCCGGGCCGGTCGCTGAGCAACGAGGCGGCGAGCTTTGCCAGCGCGGTGAGCGCACAACAGGCCGCGCTCGAGGAAAAGCTGAAGGACCCGGGATTCCGCAAGGCCTATGAGCGCTACAGCAATGGCGGGTGGGACTACTTCCAGGACAGTGCCGGAGCAGCTCCGGGCGAGTATTGCGCTGCCTTCTACTGGCGGGGCGACGGCATGGTGCGGCTTTCCGGACCGGGCGGCGAGTATCAGGGCGCGTTGATCACCTTCTGGGGCCCGAACATTCCGACGCCCAAGGACGTCAAGACCATCAGCGTGACGCTCGATCAGGCCGATGGCGCCCCGCAGAAGGTCAAGGCCTTCAACTACCACCTGGCCGGGGATGCCTGGGGCGCGATCGCCCTCGCCGTGCCGAGCATCGAAGCAGCGTTGCAGGGCATGGAAGACACGCAGAGCTTCAAGCTGTCCGTCGGCAACAAGCAGGTTGCCGAGGTCGAGTGGCGGGGTGGACTCAAGGCCAAGAGCAAGCTCGAAAGCTGCCTGCGCCGAGGCTGAAAGGGGCCGGGGCGGCGGCCGATCAGGCCGCTGCCTTCGCCCGCTTGACGCCACCGGCGAGGCCGGCAACGAGGGTGGTGACGGCGCCCACCGTGCCGGCTGTCGCCTTGCCCTGATCGAGCGAGCCGAGCACGGCGTTGCAGATGGCGGTGCCGACGGCGATGCCATCGGAATCGCGGCCGAAGGTGGCCGCATCGTCGGCGGTCTTGATGCCGAACCCCACCACCACCGGCAGGTCGGTGTGCCCCTTGATCCGCTGCACCGCGGTGCCGACCGCGGCGGTTGCCTTGATCGTGCCGCCGGTGATGCCGTTCATCGAGACGTAGTAGACGAAGCCCGAGGTGTTGTTGAGCACTGCCGGCAAGCGCGCATCGTCGGTTGTCGAGCGCCGGAAGGCAGAGCTCTTCATCCTCTTCGGGCGGCAGGTCGACGACGATCAGCCCGTCGACCCCGGCTGCCTTGGCAGCGGCAAGAAAGGCGTCGACGCCGAAAATGTAGATCGGGTTGTAGTAGCCCATCAGCACGACGGGGGTCGCGTTGTCGAGCTTGCGGAAAGCTTCGACCATGCCCAGCGTCTTCTTCATCGTCTGGCCCGCCGCGAGGGCGCGCTGCCCGGCGGCCTGGACGCCCGGGCCATCGGCCATCGGGTCGGAGAACGGCATGCCGAGCTCGATGATATCGGCGCCGGCGGCCGGCAGAGCGTTGAGAATGGCCTGCGCGGTGGCAAGGTCGGGATCGCCCGCCATGGTGTAGGTGACGAGCGCCGGACGGCCCTCGGCGGCGCATTTCGCAAAACGGGCGGGGATGCGGGTGGTCATCAGCTGTTCATCCCCAGATAGCGGCCGACACTCTCGACATCCTTGTCGCCGCGGCCGGAGAGGCAGAGCACGATGGTTTCGTCCTTCTGCATGGTCGGGGCGACCTTCATGAGCTGCGCCAGACCATGGGCGCTTTCCAGCGCCGGGATGATGCCTTCGAGCTTGGTACAGAGCTGGAAGGCCTCGAGCGCTTCCTTGTCGGTGATCGGTGCGTAGGTGACGCGCCTGGTGTCGTGCAGGTAGGAATGCTCGGGACCGACGCCCGGATAGTCGAGGCCGGCCGAAATCGAGTGGCCTTCGAGGATCTGGCCGTCGGCATCC
>Ga0209930_1004484_pt1 | contig 12406 bp, 12 predicted proteins | sample ThiBiot_500_biof_2_FD_183948 | JGI IMG/M metagenome (GOLD analysis project Ga0209930, IMG submission 183948) | Wastewater bioreactor microbial communities from Cape Town, South Africa - Thiocy_cont_500_biof (SPAdes) | ecosystem: Engineered > Bioreactor > Thiocyanate-remediating >... | reverse complement strand
TTAATAAATAATTCTATTCTTATAAATTATTATTTTAATAAATAATTCTATTCTTTAAATTATTATAAATTATTATATTCTTATAATTTATTATATTTTATAATTTATTATATTTTTATAAATTATTATTTAATAAATAATTATATTTTTATAATTTATAATATTCTTATAATTTATTATATTTTATAATTTATTATATTTTTATAAATTATTATATTCTTATAAATTATATTCTTATTATTTATTATAACATATATTTATTTATTTTTATATAATTAATTTAATTATGTTATATTAAATAATTATTAAATTAATGAATCAAATATATTATATTTAAAATTTTTAAAAAACAAATATGGAAAATTTTTGGGAATTATTCCAAGATTATATTAATCATGTCGAAATACCAAAAGCACCATCTCATGCTGGTGAAAGAATGTTAATTAATTCAAGAGTTGGACAAATGCTTTCAAATTTCAGTGATTTAGAACTACAATATGTTGAAAAAGTAATTATGAATACTAAATATATTAATTATTTTGAGACAATTCAAGCTCTAAATTCAGTTGTTGATGATTTTATTTTTAACAATATAGATAAATATAATTCTTTTGATTTATTATTAAGTTCAAAGAAATTAGGTTCTGAAGTTTGGCTTATTGCTCATGTTGCTGATAAATTAGCTCCTTATATTAATAATATTTACTTTATGTCTAATGAAAATATGGTTAATATTGAAGGTAAACATTTTATATATATTGATGATTGTGTTTACACAGGCATTCATTTAGAAGAAAATTTAGATAATGCTTTTACAATGATTAATCATCCAAGATGTAATGAACCAGAAATTATTAAAAATGAGTTAACTATTTTAACAGTAGCATTTAACGAATTTTATCCATATTATTCATTATCTGTTTATGGTTTAAATACATCATTATATTCATTTTATTATCTTACTCCAGTATTTGATCAAGATGATTTAAATTGTGTTCATCAAGATTTAATATTTGAAAGTGATATTGATTCAGCATTAGCATTATATTTTGACCATAAAGTTGCTGATGAAATGTCATCATTTCCATATATTTATTTAGATTATAATTTATTTGAATACCCACCAGATAGGTCTCCAATTAAGGATGTTGAATTAAATATTGTTTCCAAATTAGATTAAATAATATTCAAATTGAATATTATTATATTATACTTTATGTGCAATATAATTGATTTATATTTTATTAAAATATAATAATTTATTGAACTTATAATTTATTAAATATAATAATTTAATGAATTTATAATTTATTAAATACAATAATTTAATGAATTTATAATTTATTAAATATAATAATTTATTATATTTAATAAATTAATAAACTTATAATTTAATGAACTTATAATTTATTAAATATAATAATTTAATAAACTTATAATTTATTAAATACAATAATTTAATGAACTTATAATTTATTAAATATAATAATTTATTATATTTAATAAATTAATAAACTTATAATTTAATGATTTTATAATTTATTAAATATAATAATTTAATTAATATATAATTCATTAAAATATAATTTATTATAATAATTATATTAATATCATATTTAGCGAATTATATATATAAATTATAATAATTATTAATATAATATTTAACAAATTATTTATATAAATTATATAAATATGTAATATAATATTTATATAAATTATTTATATAAATTATATAAATAGTTAAAATAATTCAAGATAAATAATACATTTCATTATATCATTTAAATTGATATTTCTCAAATTACAAATTTCCATTTGCATATCAAAAGGTAATTTATTTAAAAGTTTAACAAATTTTAATAAATGTTTAACTTTATTATTATTTTGTATATTAATAAATTTATTATTATATAAATGTGTAATAGTATATAATATTTGTCCTTTAGATATAGTTAATGTTTTAAAAGGTATATATTTTTCTTTAGAATATTTATTACCAAATAAATTTGGATTTTTATTGTTTAATTTATGTTGTAAATAATATGGAAAAACAATATCATCTTTAATTTCAATTTCATTTAAAAATTTAATTAATATATATTCTGGCAAAAAATAAAGATATGATTTTAAATATTTTAAAATTTGTTCTTTGTGTGTTGATGAATTATCAAAAATTTTAATTAATTCATCATTTTTCTTTTTAATAAAATATGTTATATATTTATCTATAGCCTCTTCTCTTGATAAACTAAGAATAGTATTCACTGTATGTATAATAAGATAATCTTGTAATTCTATTGAAAAATATAAATCATTAATTGTTGGTGATTTTTTAAATAATTTTATATCTAAACTTTTTTTTGGTGTTAAATATACATAATATAAATAATCTGGATATTTATCGTGAATATAATTATTAATGTATTTATATTTTTTATAATATTCTATAGTAATATATTCAAAAATATTTAATATATTATATAATTCAACATTAAATTTATCACTTAAATTTATAAGTTTATCAACAATTTTAATATTATTATTACTAGTTCTTATTATTATTATTATTTCATCAATCACCTTTTCTAAAATAGTTATGTCTGTTTTATAATTATATTCAACATTATTAATAATTAAATTTTCATTATTTACTAAAAAATTGTTAATATTATTGTCAATATTCATATTTTTTTTAAAAAATGAAATTTGAACATAAATATTTTAAAGAAATTGATAATGGTAATAATAATGCTATTATTGAATTAGCTAAATTATATGATAATAATGGAAGATATAGAAATGCTGAATCTTTTTATTTATTATATATTAATAAATATTTAAAATCGTTAATTAATGAAATAAATAAAGAAACTGAATATATGAAATATATTTTATTAATTAGAAAATATGAACAAGAATATATTTCAACATTATATTGTCTAGTGATAAATTATATGAGACAAAATAAATATTTATTAGTTGAACAATATAGTGAACTAATTGTTAATAAATATTTAAATTGTAAATATTACAAAGACGATGAACTGTATTCAGAAATATTATTAACAATAGGTAAATTTTACATAAATTATAAAAGATTTGAACTTGCTGAACAATATTTACTATTAGGTGCATCTAATAATTATTTATCATCAATATTATCATTAATTGAAATATACACTTATCAGAAAAAATATTATTATGTTATAAATTATTATTTAATATTATTCGTAAAATATCCTGATGTTGAAAATATTAAACATCATTATAGAAAATTATCAAATATTTATACAATTATTAAAGATTATGATTCTGCTGAACATTATTATAAATTATCTTTTTTAAGAACTAATTAAAATTATTCCATTGGAATAATATTTTAATTATTATATTTTTATAATTATTATTTTCTATAAATTATTATAAATTATATTTCTATAAATTATTATAAATTATATTTCTATAAATTATTATAAATTATATTTCTATAAATTATTATAAATTATATTTTTATAAATTATTATAAATTATTATAAATTATATTTCTGTAAATTATTATAAATTATCATAAATTATATTTCTGTAAATTATTATAAATTATATTTCTATAAATTATTATAAATTATATTTCTATAAATTATTATAAATTGTTATAAATATAATTTCTATAAAGTATTATAAATTATTATAAATTCTATTTTTATAATTATTATAAATTATTATAAATTATATTTCTATAAAGTATTATAAATTATATTTCTATAAAATATTATAAATTATTATAAATTATATTTTTATAATTATTATAAATTATTATAAATTATATTTCTATAATTATTATAAATTATATTTCTATAATTATTATAAATTATATTTCTATAATTATTATAAATTATATTTCTGTAAATTATTATAAATTTTTATAAATATAATATCTATAAAGTATTATAAATTATATATTATATAAATTATTATAAATGATTATAAATTCTATTTTATATATTATTATATATTATTAATTCTATTTTTACAAATTATTATAATTTATTATAAATTCTATTTTTATAAATTATTATAATTTATTATAAATTCTATTTTTATAAATTATTATAAAGTATTATAAATTATATTTCTATAAAGTATTATAAATTATTATAAATTCTATTTCTATAAATTATAATAAAACTATATTTCTATAAATTATTATAAATTCTATTTTATAAATTATTATAAATTATATTTCTATAATTATTATAAATTGTTATAAATTATTATAAATTATTATAAATTATTAAATTATATTTTTCTAAATTATTATAAAATTATATTTTAATAAATTATATTATACATTAAATATTTATATAATATTCATTGAATATTATTTATATTTTATAATTATTAACTATTTTAATACTATAATTTATTTTAACATCAGTGGGTTCTGAAGACTCTAAAAATTTTTTACAATCTTCAAAAAAATTAATTATATGTAATAAATTATTATATTTATCGTTATTTATAATATCATTTGGATAATTAATAAATTTTAAAAAATCAATGATGATTAACATATTATTATTTTGTTCTCTTATAATATTTGATAATTTTTCAAATTCAATTTTTGACATTTTTTCATAATATTTATCAGAATAATGTATTAAATTTTCATGAATAAATATAAATTTAGTAATATTTGTATCAAAATTATTTATCGCTTTTATTGTATTGTCCATAAATTCATAATTTTCATTATTCATAATCAATAAACATATTTCATTAACTACTTTTTTAATATACTTTGAATTAAAATTAAATTTTTCAGATAATAAACTCATTTAGATTATTTTTTATTTTAAATAAATTTTAAATAATTTATTACTTTTTTAATAACAATATATATTATTCTATTTAAAAATTAAATTAATTATTATTATATATTTTATTAAAATATAAAATTTTTAATTTTTTTAAAAATAAATATGAGTAAACACGAAAAAGCAACACAAGTTATTTTTGAATACAGTGATTATGTTTTAATTTTAAAAGGAGAAACTTTAACAAATTGGGAGAATAAAATAAACTCAGCTCTTTCAGAATATTATTATAGAGCAGATGAAAATGATGAACATTTTAGTTTTACATTTAATAATATTAATAAACTTGAATTTAATAATGTTATAAATGATGATAAAAATCCATATAGGGTTATTTTTATTTATAGGACATATATGAATGGTTTATCTGGTGAAGAAGCTAAAAAATATAATTCTTTTATTAATAATATTTTGTTAGATTATGAATTTCATAATGATTACAATAAACCATTACTTGATAATAATACTACACCATTAAGAAGAACTAAATTTACACATAATTTAATATCATATATTGATATTTTTAATTTATTTAATTAAATAAAATTTATAATAATATTAAAATATATTTTAATAAAATATATAACATTTATATATAAATAATTATTTATAAAATAATTTAATTTTTAAATAAATATGGATGAAGATGATAGAGCAACGCGAGTTATTTTTGAATATAGTGATTATGTTTTAATTTTTAAAGGAAAAACTTTAGAAGATTGGGATAATATGGTAAGAGCAGCTTTTTATGATTATTGTGAAGAAAATAAAAATAATAAACATTATAATTTTCGTAATATCGATAAACATTATAAATTTAATTATCGTAATGTTGATAAACTTAAATTTAATAATGTCGTAAATGATGATAGAAAACCATATAGAGTTGTTTTTATTTATGAAACTCATATTGATGAATTACATGGTTATGACGCTAGAAGATATAATTGTTTTATTAATAATATTTTATTTGATTTAGAAACAAATAGTAATATAATATTTCCATTGATTAAACCTATAAAAAGAAATAAACTTACATATAATTTATTATCATGGTTTGCAATTAGATTGCAAGAAATCAGCTATGTAGATTTTAATAAAGTTTTACATAATTTATGTAAAAATTTTATTTTTTTTAAATAAAAAGAATGGATGAATATTTCGATTCAGATTCATTCACTTCAAGTGATGATGAAGAATTTAAACCTAAACAATCACATAAACGTGTCCCATATATTTATTTAGTTGTTAAAACTATTGGATATTATAAAAATCCTGATGGTTTAACACGTAATGAAATTAAGAAACATATTATAGATAATTATAAAATTTATTTACGCGAAGATTTTGAACTTGAATTTAATAAAGTTATTACTTTTGGAATTAATAATAAAATATTAAAGCATACATCATATGACAAAGAAAGAATTAAATTATATTATCAAAATAGTAAAAGAAAAGATTATAATAGACAAATTAAGGAAATGAAAAGTCTAACTGGTTTAACATCAAGACAAGCATGTGTTGCTCTAGAATAATAATTAATATTCAATGAATATTAAAATTTTTAAAAAATAATGCAAACAAAATTTAATCAAATAATTAATAACCATATTATTTCTAAAGAAGAAAATGATGATATTTATATTCTTAAAAATCATATAAATAATATATATACTGAACAAATAATTGAATATGCTATTTTTAAAAAACATCATTATTTATTATATAATATATTAATTAATCATGTTAATTATGTGAAAATAGTTTTACATAATGAAATAGCATTATCATATGATGTAGGTAGAGAATACAAAGATACTATTATTGAATTAATGGTAAATGATATATTATATACAATAAATCATGACTATACTTATCAAAAATTAAATTTTATATTATTAAATTTATATATTATATTAACATATGAAAATGTTAATATTATTAATTATTATACATATTTTGATGAAGATGATGAAATTAAGGAAGGTATATCTGTAACAATGAAATTATTTTGTTATTTTAACGAAATTAGAAAAAGGAATTTATGTGATAAAGAAATATTACAATTATGTATAGATAAATTAATTGAAAGGGATAAAGATAATTTTTTAAAAGAATCTACTCTAGTTTGCAAACAAGCATATAATGATGTTGTTGAATGGATAGCTAAAGAATTCGATCATTGTAAATATTGGAAATATTATAATTATGATGTGATTAATCTTATTATAAAAACATCATCTGATATATGTTCATTAATGATTTTAATTAACGATGAATATTATATTATTAAATAAAATTATATATTATTAATATATAATTTATTAATAATATATAAATATTTTCAAATGATGAATTAAATTATTTTAATTGTATGATAATAAATAAATATAAACTATTTTATAAATTTATAGATAATAATTATTATTATATTAATTATATGTTAATAAATTATAAAATATTATTAATTTAATTCAATATTAGACAATAATATAAATTTACTAAATAGTTTTACAAATCAATATTAAAAAGATATATTAATCATATGTAATATGAGAAAATTAGAAAATATTTACTTTAATATATATAAATCATGTATTAAATTATTAATTAAACTTGAAAATATAAATAATAAAAAAAATTATTAGAACGGATAGCTTTTGAAATTTGTAATAATGAATTATTGAATATTACACAATTAAATAATATAAAATTCTTAAATAAAATATATATTATTAATATATATTATTATTATTTAAAATTTAAATTAAACATATTATAAATTATTAAATATTTAATTAATTTATTTTAATTAATATATAATAAATAATAAATTTAATAATAAATACTTAATTTAAGTTATAATAAATATATAATTTAATAATAAATACTTAAGTTAATTTATAATAAATATTTAATTATTATAAACATTAATTTATTATGAATACTTAATTTATTATGAATATTTAATTTATTATAAATATTTAATTTATTATGAATATTTAATTTATTATAAATATTTAATTTATTATGAATATTTAATTTATTATGAATATTTAATTTATTATGAATATTTAATTTATTATAAATACTTAATTTATTATAAATACTTAATTTATTATTAATATTTAATTTATTATTAATACTTAATTTATTATTAATACTTAATTTATTATTAATACTTAATTTATTATAAATACTTAATTTATTATAAATACTTAACTTATTTTATAATAAATAATTATTATATTATATTTAAATTAAATATAATTATTATTTATTGATTAATATAACTCAATAGACACGTATCATTACTTCACAGTTATACTGAAGTTAAAAAAATAATTACTATCATAATTATTTTTTTAATTAAGCATAACGAAAATCGATAGATTGTATTGTTCTAATATAATATAATATAATATAATATAATATAATTTAATTTAATATAATATAATATAATTTAATTTAATTTAATTTAATTTAATTTAATTTAATTTAATTTAATATAATATAATATTTATTTATATTTAAAATATATAGATATTAAATTTTTAAAATTATATATTAATTTATATTTTATATATTTTATAATATTCAAAATATATATATTAAATAATATAATTTATATATTTAGAAAATGATAAATATTATATTATAGATAATTAAATTATTATTATAATAAATTATAAATTAAAATAATTAAATTGTTATATTAATAAATATTTCTAATAATAAATATAAATAATTTAATTATTATAAATTATTATATTAATATAAATAATTAAATTGTTATAATTAATATAAATAATTAAATAATTATAAATTATAATAATTAATAAAATATATAATTTAATTATTATATATTTATAAATTATTATTTTAATATCAACATTATATATTAATAATATATAATTAACCAAAAGTATTTTCTGAACCATATTGAATATATAAAAATCCATCTTGACTTTTATTTTCTTCATAAACACTAATTAATGATTGTGATGATGAGATAATTTTATTGTTATTAACATAAATAAATAATGCTTCTTCTTGAGAAATATTTAACCTTCTTCTAATAATATAACTAAATTGACCCATACTAAAATGTTCAGGAACAAGAAATTTATGTTTATCAATATCTTTAATATTTGACTTTTTTGCTTTTTCACAAATAATCGGAATTTTATCCGGATGATTCTTTCTGATTGTTTTAAACTCATGCAATCTATCTTCGAGGGATTTGTTTTTGAAATCACTCATTTTAAATTGGGATATTATTTTATAGATATTTACAAAACTTTAAGAAAAATGGAACATTTGTTTCTTTTTACTTGATGCGCAAATTTAAATTGTTATTCAGATTTATAGATTCTTTAATAAATTTGCCAAGAAGACCATCTTGGTAATCTATTTTCAAGAATTGAATATCTTTTTCTTTGACTATCATTTGTATATAATAATTGAACAACAATTCCTTCATAATTTTCAATACCTTCAACAATATCTAAAAGTGGAGAAGCGCTGACAACTGTTGTGCAAATAATATATAATGGTAATTTATCATTAGAAGGGTCCCAATTTAACATTGCTCTTGACCATAATTCTGTATAAACACCATAACCTTTAATCCAATACTCTTCAACAGTTGGACCTGAACTTTCACTAGTTCTATCTATTGGAGTAATATTTGGATTTTCAAAACTAGGCCCATATGGACCTTGTTGACCTTGAGGCCCCTTATCACCACGTTCACCTTCAGGCCCTTTATCACCGTCATTTCCACGAGGTCCAGGTATATCAACAACAGGTGGAAATTTAATAATAGATAAAATACAAAAAATAATTGATAAAATACAAATTAATATAGATATTGTTAATAATCCTCCTACTATTAATTCCATTAATTTTAATAATTATAATTATTAAATACAATTTATAAAATATGTTTAAATAATTATTAATTATTGATAAATTTATAAATATAATTAAGATTTATAGATTTTACATTTACATATTTGAACTATATCATTATATGGTTTTTCATTATATTCAAAAAAAATATTAAATGTTCCATTTTTATTCATATTTACTACTGCATGTGTAGCTATTACATAATTATCTTCATCATAAATTACGATATTTATTTTTTTATTTATTAATTCTATGGTATAACAATTTGTATATCTAGTATTCTTATCTATATATTTTATAATATCTTTCATAAAAAAAGCATCTTCATTTTTTAATAATTTTTCAATTAATTCAATATTATATAATAAATAATTTATCATATATAATTTAATATCATTATCATTTTCTTTAATTATTTTATCTAAACATGTTGAACATATTGAATGTAAAAATTTATTTATTTTACATTTATCACAATATATTTCATTATTTTTAATATATTCAAATATATATGATAAATTTTTAGACTTAGTATCATTTTTAATTTGTTCATTATTAAACCATCCATAATGTTTATTTTTTATTAACAAGTCATTTTCATCATTTAATAGTTTATTTAATATAATTTTTAGATTATTAATATTAATATTAATAATTCCAATATTAATTGATTCTTTTTTAATAAAATATATTTCAATATAATGCGTAACACTTATCGCATTTATATAATATCCACTATCTGATATATAATTATATCTATCATTACCTTCAATATAATTAAAAATTAAATTATATTCATACAAATAAATAACTTTAGGTAGATAAATATTAAAATCTTTAGGTATATACTTAACATTATGATAATTTGAATATTTAAAATGAATTTCAAAATTTTCAAAATTTATATCTTGTTTTTTAATTATTTTACCCATTTCAATATAATTCTTTGGATTTTCATTAAAAATAAATATTTCACCTAATTCTAATGATTTTTTTAAACACCAACCACCATATATTAAATCTATTTCATTATCATCATAAATAACTTTAAAAGAATTAATATCTTTAATTATATTATCAATTGAATTATATTTTTTTAATTCGTTGGAACACATTTATTATATTCTTGATATCATAAGGTGAATAATTTAAAAATAAATAAACTCATCTTGAAATATTATTTTAATTTAATATTATTAATATATTTAATTTAATATTAATATTATATTTAATTTAATATTAATATTATATTTAATTTAATATTAATATTATATTTAATTTAATATTAATATTATATTTAATTTAATATTAATATTATATTTAATTTAATATTAATATTATATTTAATTTAATATTAATATTATATTTAATTTAATATTAATATTATATTTAATTTAATATTAATATTATATTTAATTTAATATTAATTCATAAATTATTTATATAATTGAAACTTATTAAAATATATTATTTTTAATTAAAATATTTATTAATAATAAATATAAATATTAATTCTTAAAACTATTTTTAAATATTAATTCTTAAAATTATTTTTAAATATTAATTCTTAAAACTATTTTTAAATATTAATTCTTAAAATTATTTTTAAATATTAATTCTTAAAATTATTTTTAAATATTAATTCTTAAAATTATTTAATTTAAATAATTATTAATTTCTAAAATAATTATAACTATTTTTAAAATTATTTTTAAATATTAATTCTTAAAATTATTAAATAATAATTCTTGAAATTATTTAAATTACCTTAAAGTTTAAAATTTATTTAAAAATAATGATTTAAACTACCTTAAAGTTTAAAATTTATTTAAAAATAATGATTTAAACTACCTTAAAGTTTAAAATTTATTTAAAAATAATGATTTAAACTACCTTAAAGTTTAAAATTTATTTAAAAATAATGATTTAAATTACCTTAAAGTTTAAAATTTATTTAATGTTTAAATTTTAAAAATAATGATTTAAATACTTTAAAGTTTAAATATTAATTCTTAAAATTATTTAATTTAAATAATTATTTCAAGAAAAACTAAGTTTTTCGAGAATTTGCGAAGCAAATTTAAATATTAATTCTTAATATTTTTAAATATTAATTAATAAAATTATTTAAATTAAATAATTATTTTAAATATTAATTCCTAAAATAATTTAGTATTTATTTTAATATTAATTCTTAAAAATTATTTTAATATTAATTCTTAAAAATTATTTTAATATTTATTCCTAAAATAATTTTAATATTTATAAAATAATTTTAATATTTATTTATAAAATTATTTTAATATTTATAAATAAAATTATTTTAATATTTATTTATAAAATTATTTTAATATTTATTTATAAAATTATTTTAATATTTATTTATAAAATAATTTTAATATTTATTTATAAAATTATTTTAATATTTATAAATAAAATAATTTTAATATTTATTTATAAAATTATTTTAATATTTATTTTAATATTAATATTAAAAATTATTTTAAGAAAAAAAAGTTTTTCGAGAATTTGAGAAGCAAATTTAAATATTAATTCCTAAAATTATTTAAATTAAATAATTATTAATTCCTAAAATTATTTAAATTAAATAATTA
>Ga0209930_1004481_pt1 | contig 12411 bp, 9 predicted proteins | sample ThiBiot_500_biof_2_FD_183948 | JGI IMG/M metagenome (GOLD analysis project Ga0209930, IMG submission 183948) | Wastewater bioreactor microbial communities from Cape Town, South Africa - Thiocy_cont_500_biof (SPAdes) | ecosystem: Engineered > Bioreactor > Thiocyanate-remediating >... | reverse complement strand
CTATGAGCTAAATATATAGTTATTTATGAACACATTCAAAACGACACCTCTATATAGTGAACACCTCTCATAGTGAACGCTTTTTTGACGGTCCCATTAGTGTTCACTATAGAGAGGTTTTACTGTATATTGTTTTCTAAATTTGCGATCATCAATTCTATGTGAAGATTCAACTTGTGATCTAGTCGGTTTAACAAGATCTTGCATAGAAGAACGATTTAAATCGATAGAAAAATCGATCTATTCAAAGATGGATATGTCCGTAACTGAAAATTGTCGATTAGCATTCACTTGTCTCCTTTCATTTCTCGATTATGGCTTTATTTCTTGTAATGATTTTTGTCAAATGGATAAATGCATAGAAATCGTCAATACGACATGTCCAGCGATGATCTTTTATCCTGGTATGCCACTTCTATTTAACGATATTTATTTAGCTCTTTCAAGAAATGTAGTCAATTCAAATATACTGCCGATCTATATCTGTTATACAAATAACGATTATCATGCTTATTTTTCGAATATTACAAAAGATGAATTTAATAATATGACGTGTATATTCGTCGATAGTTTTCAACCCAAACTGAAATATACTATTCTACCCAATAAACGATATGAAATACTTCTATCTATATTATATCGTGATCTGCGACGATATCATTCGATTCATTCAAATTCAACAATATGTAATCACTCCACAATGTATCGATGTATGTATTCAGCAAAATGTATATCAATTCATCAGCTTTCCAATAATATTTACGATTGTCCACATGGTGATGATGAAAATCTCAGACACAAACAAATCGAAAAAACACATTTCAAATGTGAACAAATGAACAGATACATTCCTCTATCTTATGTCGATAACAGAAGATGCGATTGTGATCCAGATCTAAAATATTATTGTGATGATGAAAATACGGTATCCACATACTGGCGGAAAACTGTTTTATTTCCATATATTTGTGATGGATATCAACATTTAAATTCAATAACATATAATGAACGAATTGAAACCGATGAAACCGATTGCGAACAATGGGAATGCGATAATGTTTATACTCATTGCGATGGTATACGACATTGTTCGAACGGTATTGATGAATTAAATTGTTTTCGAAATAATTATCCGTGTCTTTCATCTACGACACAACAACCAATACGTTTATCGATAGATCAGATTAACAATGGAATTATCGATTGTCTCGGTGAGACAGATGAATCAACCTATTGTCGAGAAGATCCTTCGAATCTTTTTGTAAAAGACTATTGTAATGAATTATACTGGTACGAGTGGGATTGTTTCAATTTTGGTTATACATGTGTAGAAAACAAGATCTATAATACAAGTCGACCATATATTATATCGGGTACAATCTGTTGGAATTCTAATGCAAGTTGGGCAATATGTTCCTTTGATGCATACGATAGGCCAATAGAAGAGGAAGCATTTCTCCTCGATCAACAGTTCAATGCGAGGAAAATTATCACCGATGTATCTTCAAATCATTTTCCTGAAAAGAAAATATTCGATTCTCCAAATGTAAATCGTTGCCATCGTGGTCTTGATGTGCTTGTTCGATTGGATAATACAAATAATTCCGATAGCTATGCCTGTCTATGTCCGCCTAGTTACTACGGTGATCGATGTCAATATCAAACTCAGCGTGTTACTGTGAGCATACAATTTCGAACATTCTCAAATTCTTATCGCACACTATTTGCTATTGTTTTTTCACTTATTGATGATGAAGAAGGAATTATTCATTCTTACGAACAACTAACTCATTTATCAGCGACAGACTGTAAGACAAAATATAATTTCTATTTGTCTTATTCAACTCGACCGAAAAATATGTCGAAAAATTACGCAATTCATATTGATTTCTATGAAAAAATCTCATTAACATATCATGGAAGTATTTATTTGCCAATTAAATTCACATTTTTACCTGTACATCGAATTGCATCGATTGTTCATATACCACGTAGTAATACAAACGCACATGTTTGTTTCAAAGATGGATGTATTCATGGCACATGCACGGAATATTTCAATGATTCGAACAATCGTACTTTTTGTAGATGTAACTCTGGATGGTCGGGAATAAATTGTACGATTCTATATAATTGTACATGTGAGTCATATTTATCATGTCTCGGCATGTTAGCTGTAAGCAATCGTTCGATATGCGTTTGTGGATTGAATAAATATGGATCTCGATGTCTTCTTACTGATCCGACTTGTCTAGTTAATGATAATTCGACATGTCTAAATGGAGGTCAATGCATATCTCATGGATATCGTCTATCATCGAATGAACATTTTATATGCATTTGTCCGAAGGAATTTACTGGCGATCGATGTGAAATTGCTAGTAATGAGATTAATTTATCATTTAATGAAACGATAAACGTATCAGAACAATTATTCATTCATTTCATCAACTTGTATCAACCTTCGGATTTTCATGGCGAAATGTCAGACAGACTAACTACTTTTCAAACGATACCTGCTAAACAAAATTCAATTGTCATTTATTGGACACAACCATTTCATCTTGTTCTTGTCGAACTTATGGATAAGACATACTATCTCAGTGTCCGTCAGTTTGTTTATAAACCATCGGAAACAATCGAAAATCTTATTCATCCATCAGATCGTTGTCGACATATTCGTGAATTATTCAATGAAACTTTCTTGACATGGCATCTTCGTCGTCGTGTGAAATATTATCATTCTGCTTGTCAACAAGAACACACAAGGAATCTCTCGTGTTTTCATGATGACGTTCAATTTTGTCTATGCTATCCATTCGGCAATAAACGTTTAGCGAATTGTTTTAATTTCGATCATTATATGCACTATAATTGTTTTGGACAAAGCGAATGTGAAAATGATGCTCGATGCATTCAAAATCATCCTGAATGTCCAACAAATACCATGTGTATATGTCAACCTTGTTTTTATGGTCAACTTTGTCAATTTCGTACGATTAGTTTTGGTCTATCTTTAGATGCTATTATAGGCTATCATATTTTACCAAATATTCCTCTTTCTGATCAGCCAATGATATTAATATTTACTCTAATATTGGCCGTTATCTTTGTTTGTATAGGATTCATCAATGGTATTTTATCAAGTCTAGCATTTAGCACTAAAAATGTACGTGAAATTGGTTGTGGACTGTATTTGTTAAGTTCTTCAGTTGCTAGTATATTGATTACACTGTTACTTGGTTTCAAATTTGCAATTCTTCTGCTTAGTCAAATGGCCATCGTATCGAATCGATTGTTTTTACTAGCTCATTGTTATTCAATGGATTTTCTTCTACGAGCATGTCTTTATATGGAACAATGGTTAACTGCAAGTGTAGCTGTTGAACGAATAATCATTGTCATAAAAGCAGCTCAATTCAATAGACAACAAAGTAATCGAATAGCTAAAAAGATACTTGTTATTCTTTTTCTTCGTATTATTGGAAGCTGTATTCATGATCCTATCCATCGACATTTAATCGATGAAACGAACAATGAAAAAGATAATTCAATCGAACGAACATGGTGTGTTGTTCGATATTCATCCATTCTACAAACCTACAATAATTGTATTCATATTTTTCATTTTTTTGGACCGTTTCTAACCAATATTATCTCGTCCATCATTCTCATCACTCAACAAGCTCGTCAACAAGCAGCTATACACAAACAACAAAAATATAGAGAGATTCTTCGCGAACGATTTCGAGAACATAAACAAATATTAATTGCACCTATTGTGTTAATTATTCTTTCAATTCCACGACTAATTATTGCGTTTGCATCCAAATGTATGGAATCAAAAGAAGATGCATGGTTATTTCTTATCGCTTATTTCATTGCTTTGATTCCACCGATGCTGACTTTTATCGTTTTTGTTCTACCATCTGAATTTTATACAGCAGAATTTCATAAAAGTATTCAACAAATTCGAAAAACGATGAGACAACGTTTATTTAAATAGTGTGTTTCTATAAACTAATAAAACCTGTTTTAACAGACAGACGAAAAAAAAGTAGTCATATGTAATCAGAAATTGCAGCCGTAGTTTGTATGACGAAAAAGGAAGGTTTCAATATATAGATTTTCTTCCCTTCAAAATTCTGTTTGCTTTTCATTAACGTCACCTCGCAACTCTCGATGACATGTATCGACTAATACAGATTTTTTTCTCGACAATTTGTTTTACTGTCATTTTTGGTTTGTAGAGATATTCGTTTATTTTTTGATTAATTAAAGTAGAATGCGTTTAGGTCAAACAACACTATCATCAGAGTATATTTGCCCAGCAAATAATGGCACAACAGTGTTTACTCATGTTTCTTCTACTTATTCTCATTCAATATTGAATATGCAAATGAATTGTTCGGTCTCTGAATGTCAAACCGGTACTCATAATTGTCGTAGTTCACAAACACTTTGTTTCGATTATCGAACGCAAAACAATGTCAGCTATTGTGCTCCAGCAGTTGATTGTTCGATTTTAGAACCTTGTAATGGAAGTTGTTCATCGAATTTATTTGTATGTGTCATAAATTCATGCTGTCAACCAAACGCAAGATGTTTACCACTAGCTTTTACAACATTTTGTCCATCTGATAGTAAGATTATTGCCATAATGTGATTTGATTTGAGAAAACACTTTTATTTTAAGGATGGTCAATGACTGGCTATATGAACCATGCTCGACTGTATCATACATCATCTTCACTTTCAAATGGAAATGTACTGGTAGCTGGTGGCGCAGGATATACTGGAATTTTGTCGAGTAGTGAATTATACAATTCATCAACGGGAATATGGACGATGACTGGCAATATGGCATACGCTCGATATTTGCATACAGCATCAGTATTACCAAATGGAAAAGTGTTAGTAGTTGGCGGTTTAGGGTTGAATGGTTATTTGAATAATGCTGAATTATATGATCCATCAACAGGAACATGGTCAACTACTAGTAATATGACATACGCACGATATTCGCATACAGCATCCTTATTGTCAAATGGAAAGGTGCTAGTAGTTGGCGGTGTTGGATTGAGTGGTCCTTTGAATAGTAGTGAATTATATGATCCATTAACAGGAACATGGTCAAATACTAGTAGTATGACTTTCGATAGATATTGGCATACTGCATCATTATTACCAAATGGAAAAGTGTTAGTAGCTGGCGGTTCAGGGTTGATTGATCCTTTGAATAGTAGTGAATTATATGATCCATTAACAGGAACATGGTCACTCACTGGTAACATTAATTATGGTCGTTACTTGCATGCAGCTTCTGTATTACCGAACGGAAAGGTCTGCCTTACTGGTGGAATCACTAATGCTATCTCTTGGAGTCCCACTGAATTGTATGATCAATCAATGGGAATATGGTCACTTACAGCTAATATGACATCCAACCGCTCTGCATTAACAACATCTGTATTGAACAACGGGAAAATGATAGCTATCGGAAATAATTTGTATAATTCTCATTTGTATGATTATCAGACAGCATCGTGGACGCTAACTAGCAACATGACTTATAGTCGAAGTATCCATGCAATTTCTATTTTGACCGACGGAAATGTGTTAGTCAGCGGTGGACAAGGTGACAAAATATCATTTTATAGTGCGGAATTATATAACCCATTAACAGACATGTGGTCGATCGTTCCCAATATGACGACTAATCGTGAAGCACATACAGCATCGATACTATCCAATGGAACGGTCTTAGTAGTTGGCGGTTTAGGGTTGAATGGTTATTTGAATAATGCTGAATTATATGATCCATCGACAGGAACATGGTCAACTACTGATAATATGACATACGCTCGATATTCGCATACAGCATCCTTATTGTCAAATGGAAAGGTGCTAGTAGTTGGCGGTGTTGGATTGAGTGGTCCTTTGAATAGTAGTGAATTATATGATCCATTAACAGGAACATGGTCAAATACTAGTAGTATGACTTTCGATAGATATTGGCATACTGCATCATTATTACCAAATGGAAAGGTGCTAGTAGTTGGCGGATATGGATTGTATGGTTATTTGAATAGTGCTGAATTATATGATCCATCAACAGGAACATGGTCAACTACTGGTAATATGACATATACTCGATATTTGCATACAGCATCCTTATTGTCAAATGGAAAGGTGCTAGTAGTTGGCGGTTTAGGGTCGAGTGGTTCTTTGAATAGTGCTGAATTATATGATCCATCAACAGAAACATGGTCAACTACTGGTAATATGACATATACTCGATATGTTCATACAGCATCCTTATTGTCAAATGGAAAGGTGCTAGTAGTTGGCGGATATGGATCGTATAGTTCTTTCAATAGTGCTGAATTATATGATCCATTAACAGGAACATGGTCAACTACTAGTAATATGATTAGCTCTCGGATATCACATTCCGCATCTGTATTGAACGATGGGAGAGTTTTAGTTTATGGTGGTACTGGAAGTTGCGGTGCTTCTAATATTCCTGAAATATACGATCCATCGGCCGACGTGTGGACAGTTATGACCAAAGGGAATCAGAGACGATATGCCCATACTGTATCTGTTTTATCCGATGGTACAGCGTTAGTTACGGGCGGTGAGGCTGGTATCAGCTGTTTGGATGCTGCTGAAATATATCATCCGTAATGGATATAAGATATAACAAATATAAACTGTTCTTAAATTTTCTAATAAATTCGCTTTTTTTAAAATCAAATATCCTTATAACTATAGACCACCTGCATTAACCTTTTGTTCTTGTTCTGCATCTTTAAAAGCTAACACTTGTGAAAGATCACATGCACCAACTCCAATAATTTTCACAACTTAAATAAAAACAAATTTGAAAAGAATCTGTAGTATAGATAATGTTTTTTTTATAGTTTTATCTTTTTGTACTATCATGCAGCAAGAAAAGCAGGTGGCGGCACATACGTATATATAAATCAATATTTATTTACCGTTATAAAACTGAATAAGTAAAACATAGATCCATTTTAGAGGAAAGACGACGACGAATAAAAAAATGTCCAGCAATCTCATATACGTAAATAATCAAAAACAAAAATGACATCGACTGAAAACTCTCTAAATAATCTTACTGTTGAAATATCTTCACGTGGAGATGGAAAACAAATTGTTTTAAATGATATCTCACCGTCAACGACAATTGGTCAATTGAAAACACAATTAAATGTTGCAGAGAATGCACGATTTGGTCGTCAGGATAAATATGAAAATTGGGATAATCGACGTCCATTATCTGATTATTTTGTGAAAAATGATGAAATATTCGCCTGTGTTATACAATGTGTTCGAGAAAACGGACAAAGCAAATTCGATGATTACGAAGAATGGTTAGCAGAGAATAAAACAAAATAAACTTTTTTCTCTATAAACGTACATATATAATCGAGGAATAAAAATAACACTATAGTCGACATGACTTAATAGCGTGGTTATTTTATTTGTGTGTATGATGCAGCTTTACGCCGTTTCGCTTCAATCTTATCCATGTTTTGTGGATCTGCTTTTTCGTACATGATTTCAGTTTGTTGACAACAATTTGTACCAATTGTCTGACTATTTTTAGCATCCAGCATGTAGTAATCACCTAACGATTTATAGGTCCGAACTAATTGATTCAATAAATATTTTGAGAAGATTTTTTACATTTTTGATTAATGCCCTCGTATCATTACGAGATTTTGATATGTATACATCGACGGCAGATATATAAGCATTGGTACTTTCAAGATAGGATGACTTTTGTTGATAAAGTCGACTACATTGAAAAAATGAATCAGCTATTTCATAATTGTCAAGTTTTCGACATAACTGACTGGATCCATAAAATAGAATAGGAAGAACAGTTATTATGTCATCGTCTTCATATCGATATGAACATTCCATAATAGCCTTTTGTTGTTCACTAAAATTAAAACTACTGGATGGATCTTTTTTCATATGTCTTTCTTGGCGGTGTTACGGGCTTAAAATCCTCTTGCTGTGTCTTTACATCAGATTTATTACTTGACGAGTTCGTGCTTCGGTTAATTTTTCTATTGCTCTGTAATTTCGTGACATTTTGAATGAGAAATATGAAAAAAAATGTTCGCTTGACAATACTTAAAAGTGCGACCGTGAAAAAAGTAAGTAAGAATGTGTAAACAACAATATTTCTTGTTATCCTTGGATTGAAATTGTTTTTGTCAATAACTCTTCCAATGTTTTCATAGATATTCGCCCAGTATGGAGAAAATGAAATTTCCAGTTTTTTTTTCTTTCATGACATTAGAAAATTTTAGCACTGCAACAAAAAATGAAAGAAATCACAAACGCTGACGTGCTTCTATTGATAAGAATAACAAAAATATTTTTCATAATGATAAAAGTATAATCGTGATAAAAGTATAATTGTGAAAAAAAAATTCTCGTCCAAAATTCTTATATCATGCTTACGGTTTCATTCGTTATCTTGTATAAATAACTAACCTTATATATAAAGTGAGAATAATTCTAAAAGTAAACCATTAACATTCGCTAACAGTGTGCATGACGAACAGAGCAGTTTTCTCTTGTTTTCTTACTCTTCTTATCATTCTTCCGATTTTCGGTCGAAATATTCAACAGAAAAATGTTAACGACTACGATCGTATAGTCGAACATAATGTCAAGCAAATACTTCCAGCCGATATGGACACCAAAGCTTACAACGATATGGTTCGTCGTTTTTGGACTCCAGAACGAATGGCCTCAGCAAAACCTTTGAATTTCTTCAAAACTCGAAGTGAATTTGAAGCAGAACATCGTGCTCCAATGACAGTGAATAGCGAACGTACATCTCCTCAAATAAATATTCCCGGTGTACCAGCCAAATCTTTGAAAGCATCACCTTCAGTCGTCGGAAAAATATTCGGACAAATAGGTTCAAGTACCTATGTTTGTTCCGGTTCAGTAATCGTATCAGAGAACGGTGATACAGTGTTAACAGCCGGTCATTGTGTTTATGATACAGACACGAATACGTGGTCATCGAACCTCATTTTTGTGCCTGGATATGACAGTGGCTCAACTCCGTATGAAGTGTGGGTATGGAAAACGGCTGCTGTGCTGAGAGCTTGGACGCAAGCTGCCGATTTTAATTATGATGTCGCTGTTGTGTTGTTGGCAACCTCAGATAAAGAAGAACATATTCAAGATATAACTGGTTCACTCGGCATGACTGTAAATAAACCGAAACAAGCTCAAACTGTTTCTTATGGTTATCCTGTAAATATACATAAGGGAGAAATCTTGGCCAGTTGTTCAGATCTAGCTACAGCAGCTGCGATTCCTCAATTACCTAGTTATAACGGATTGAGACTTCCTTGCAACATGACTGGTGGCTCATCTGGTGGACCATGGACACAAGATGATAGTATTCAAACATCGGTTAATAGTTTCGGTATTGTTGGCGAAGTCGACGTTATGTATGGTCCCTATTTTGACGATAATGTCTTGTATCTTTGGGAGCAATATGAAAAACAATAATAATTTCGAAACTGAAATATTTTGTGTTCCTTTTCTAACTTAATAAACTTTATTCAATGAAGCACATAACCTTTTCTTTTGCGAGATAAACTAAATCGATAGAATGTATGGAGCACATGATCGAATTAAATGTAAGTTCCTTGAACATGAGACATGAATATGCTCGTTGGGATGATCAAATAAAAACAATACATGTCATCAATTCTTATTAACGAATCGTGTCTTAAAATCAATTGAAAATTGTTGAAATCAGAGATTTCCTTGCGTAAAATCTCGATTTATATGATGCGGAGGAAAATAACGAAGAAGTTACGGTGAACAATTATATTTATTGTTCATTAGATGGAAATAGTGTTAGAATTGAGAGAGGAAATATTCAACGTATCCAGGAAGGGCTGTTCGGTAGAATCATGAGCACATTTATAGAAGGTCCAGAAGAAGCTGAATTCGGTGGTATGATTTTTCATCATAAATTCCTACAAGTAACGTTCATCAAGAGTCGATTCACTTGACCCTCGACTGAATGTGTTAGTGTGAACGCATATAAAAGTTTGAACTAAAAACGATTGACTATACGTATATATGATAAAGTTTCACCATACATCATATCGGGCTCCAGTATTAGTAGTTATCCAATAGCTAGGTCTAAATGATTATAGATATCTGAGAAGGACCACTTTATAGTTTTCTAAAGACAACAATCGACCCGGAAACGTCATATCTGATTTAACATAATCACATCATAGGAAAAATCTCTTTTTTTCCAAACTACGAATCTTCTAATGAGCAAAACACACTTCCACACTTCGAAAAATCGTCAGTTTCCAAAAATATTCAGTTGAAAATTTTCAATATCTACCTATCAATTTAAACTCTCCGATCTCGATTGTCCAAAGTACGACTAAGTGTCAGCTATCATTTGGCATCTATTAGGAGTTACTACAGTCGATGTTATTTTGACCTCTGAACCCGATTCATACTCAAATTCCGAATTCTCCGACCTCGACTACCCAAGGTCCGACCAAGTTCCAGCTATCATCGGTCACTATTACGAGTTTATAAAATCGATGTTCTTTTGACCCCAAATGCAAACAAACACACAACCTATTTTTTTTCATATGACCCTCCTTACAGTCGAGGGAATTATATTTTATTTGGATTGGAATGATTATAGATAGTTTATGAATTGTAACTGATATACTTTTGTATTGTTACTTCTGGAAAATAAGATAGTTTCATTGAGTAATTTCCGTAGTTCAAGCTGACCACTCTTTAGTGATTGTATACGTTTTACATTTTTTACAGATGCAACCGCGTTGATATAAATGGACATAGTTACATAACTCTTGTTCTGGTCCCCAACTATGTGAACATTTGCTTTGAATTTCTATCGTTCTTAAATGTTCTCTTTGGTTCCTTTCTACTTCCAATTTCATTTTTTTCTTTTCCAGTTCACGTTCTCTATGATAACTCTCCATTTTCATATTTCTATCAGGCGGATGGTTGTAATGACAAGTTTTCCGATGACAATCCGACCCGAAGCGACACATTTGTTGACTTTCTTCCATTTGTCTTTTTCGTACATCATTTGCAGACCAACCGGTAGGATGACTGAAATAGCAATCTGCCCGAGAACATTTAGAACCAAAACGACACTCTCGAGATCTCCCCTGGTCATTTGATTCTTTTACATTGAAAAAAATAAACAAGTTAGCAAAAGAGAATTAGATTTGTAATATAAATTTCTTACTGTTGCTTGGATTCTTCGTCGTACACGACATTGAATATTGTTCTATGAAGGCAATTGCTAGGCAAATACTAAAATGAGGACGAGTCTCTTTCAGCACATTCATGTTTTTAACGTTGGTATCAAATGCTTAAATGGGAAACTATCAGTCTGATAATAGGGAGACGCGAGTGATATACGCTTGTATGCGTGTCTAAATATACTCAAATCTGGAAAGAAAGTGAGAGCCTCAGATTCAGTCATTCTCAAGTTAACTACAGAAAAACCAGGCCGTTTCAAAAATATCAACCCCCATGTAACATAACTCTACTCCGGTTTTTTTTGTCGACCATAGAAATGAAATTGACAGAAAATATTACAAGAGAATGTAAAGATTCCTCTACAATATAATGGTGAAAATAGTCATTTAATTTGGTATATATGCAGAGAAAAATAATAGTAAGGCAATGATAAGATTATGAATCATTTTGCCATATGACAAATAAAAAGAAAAAAAAGATAACATATATTCATTCTTTGTAACTTTGCTGATCTCATTTTAGTCAAATAAAACAGATGTTTAAGAGAGACCGCTTTGTCATGAAATTTGTAAAAATGCTTCCATAATTATCCCTTTTGCTAAATGGTAAATACTTAGGTGTATCCAAAAGTAGTGTCGAAGATATCTTATTTCCTTATAAAAAGGTCCAAAAAGATTTCTTCTCATACAATGATAGAGAAAATGAAGCTCTATTTTTCCATACTATTTCATCCCTGTACAACTAGGTAGTATAAGAATGGACGAAAATATTACGTAATAGAAAGTTAAATTTCGTGCAATAATAATTCTGTTCGACTTTTTTCAATTTGACACTTGTTAGATAGAGATCAAATAGTATAGAAAAACAGAGTTTCATTTTCTCTATCGTTCTATAAAAAAAAGAATTTTTTAAAAATCGTCTTAAAAGAAAATAAGATAACCCCGACATTACTTTTCGATACCCCTAAGTAAAAAAATTAATTTCTTCCATTTTATTGCGTTGCTTATATAAAGTCATGTGTGCAAAAGAAGATAACGAACGAAACAAAGAAAAGATTAAATAAGCCTA
>Ga0209930_1004480_pt1 | contig 12411 bp, 10 predicted proteins | sample ThiBiot_500_biof_2_FD_183948 | JGI IMG/M metagenome (GOLD analysis project Ga0209930, IMG submission 183948) | Wastewater bioreactor microbial communities from Cape Town, South Africa - Thiocy_cont_500_biof (SPAdes) | ecosystem: Engineered > Bioreactor > Thiocyanate-remediating >... | reverse complement strand
GACCAGCGCGACGCGCCCTTTGACACTCATTTCCATTTCCGTTGTCTCCGCCCGTGATTTGGTGATCGTATTTTCAGCGATTGTGATATGAGGGCGGGCGTTTTTCCAGAAATGCCGAAATGCCTTCACGGAAATCATCACTCTGGCTGGCGAGGATCTGATTGCGGTCTTCCATCGCCACGGCGGCTTCGAGGCTTCCGGCATCAACGCTCATATTCAGGCATTCCTTGGTCAGCCTGAGGCCGATAGGTGAAGTTGCCAGCATTTCGTCGATATAAGGCTGTGCGGCGGCGGCCAGCGCATCATCAGCCACCACTTCGGACACCAGGCCAACGCGCAACGCACGCTCCGCCTGAATGAAGCGGCCGGTCAGCATCAGTTCAGATGCGACGGACACACCCACCAGACGCGGCAGGAAATAGGATACCCCGATATCGCAGGCCGACAGCCCGATCCGGATAAAGGCCGCGTTCATCCGCGCGCTTTGCCCGGCGATACGAACGTCGGAGGCCAGCGCGATGGCAAACCCGCCCCCACAGGCCGGCCCATGCACCAGACTAATGATCGGTTGTGGCGCGCGGCGCATCCGCATGACGATCTCGCTAATCCGGCGCTGACTCATCAGGCCCGCAACCGGGCCGTGACGCTCACCCCGCGAACCGGCGGCAGACGATTCTTTCAGATCCAACCCGGCGCAAAAGGCACGCCCCGCACCCCGGACCACCACGACACGAACGGAGTGGTCCATATAAAGGCTTTGAAAATAATCCAGGAGATCGTTGACCAGTTGGGGGTTCAGGGCGTTCAGCCGCTCCGGACGGTTCAACGTCACCCAATCCACTTCGCCCTTTTTTTCAATCGACAGCGTTTCATAATGACCTGGCATTGTCCTCTCCGGTGATTTTCTGGAATGACTTTGTGCCATGGTTGCGCGCGCCGCCCGTCTGGGCAAGCCACCGCGGCCTCAAGGAATGAGGCTTGCGCCGAGATGGCGCAGATTATAGACAGTTATGTCTATACGGAGTGCCGAACGAGCCACGGGCTGTGCCGGGCGTGGCATGGCCGCCTGCCCTCCTTCGCGGCCCCCTTTAGTGAAGGCAGATCCCGGCCACAATCAGAAACCGGATGCCCGCGTATCCAATCTCTATCGATTGCGATAGACGGCCTCTATCCGACAGCCCCTATCCGTTTGTGAGCTTTCTGGCGGCCGACATACCAAGAACGAGAAAGATCACGAACAACGCCAGGAAGACGAAGAACAAGAGCTTGGCAATCGCGATGGAGGCACCGGCAATGGTGGTAAATCCCAACACACCGGCAATCAGACCAACAATCAAGAATATCAATGCCCATTTCAGCATTGTGTGGATCTCGTTGAAAGATTTCCTACCGGTAACGCACAAATGATCCACCCAGTTCCGGCGGCAATACGGAACTTTATTGCACTGCCGATCTTTTTGATTATCTCCGTTTCTGACAACAATGGGGATTCCCAGGAACTATACCTTTCGCACAAGGAATAATCGGGTCATGAACATTCCGCCGGCATCGCAACCACGCCGCGCCTCACCAGAGCCGCTGGCGGAAAGCGCCATCATCCGCCGTTACCAGGCCGTACGCGGCGCAACAGAGGATTTGGCTGCCCCACTGACAAACGAAGACCAGATGCTGCAATCCATGCCGGACACGAGCCCGGTCAAATGGCACCGCGCGCATACCACATGGTTCTTTGAGACGTTTATTCTCGCCAATGTGCCCGGATACCGGCTGTTCAACCCGGACTACGGCTATCTTTTCAACTCCTACTACGAGGCTGTCGGCCCAAGGCACCCGCGGCCGGCCCGCGGCCTCATAAGCAGGCCGTCATGCGAAGACATCAAGCGTTACCGCGATCACGTCGATGAGGCGATGCTGCGTGTGCTGGAAACCGATGCGCCGGACAAGACAATGGCGCTGACCGTGCTCGGCCTCAATCACGAGGAACAGCATCAGGAATTGATTTTGACCGATATCCTGCACGCATTCTCGCAAAATGTGCTGGCGCCGGTGTATCGCCCCTTTCGCGCTGCACCAACGCAAACACCTCAACCCCTTCAATATGTAGAGTTTGGCGCAGGCCTCGCGCGGATCGGACATGAAGGAACCGGATTCGCGTTCGACAATGAAGGGCCTGCACACGACGTCATGCTGCCCCCTTACGCCATTGCAGACCGGCTGGTCACAAACGGTGAGTGGCAGGATTTCATCGACGACGGCGGTTACGCAAATCCTCTTCTTTGGCTGGACGACGGCTGGAGCCGTGTCCGCAGCGAGGGATGGGCCGCGCCACTCTATTGGCGCAAGGAAAACGGCAAATGGCTGACCATGAGCCTGTCAGGATTACGCCCAGTGGACCCGGCCAGCCCGGTTTCACATATCAGCTTTTACGAAGCCGACGCTTTCGCCCGCTGGGCAGGAAAGCGCCTTCCACGCGAAGCCGAGTGGGAACGTGCAGCGCAGACCATCACACATCGCAACGGCAATTTCCGCGAGAGCGGTCTTCTGCGCCCTGCAGCAGATTGCGGGCAAGGCCATATGCGCCAGATATTCGGCGATGTCTGGGAATGGACGCAAAGCCCCTATTCTCCATATCCCGGATTCCAGGCCGCAAGTGGTGCCGTTGGCGAGTACAATGGAAAATTCATGATCAACCAGATGGTCCTGCGTGGCGGCTCCTGTGTGACACCTGAGGCCCATATTCGTGCCACCTACCGCAATTTTTTCCATCCTCATCAGCGCTGGCAATTTTCCGGCCTGCGCCTTGCCAGTGATATTTCATCATCGCAGCGGAGCAAAACACACACCACCGCGCAAAACGGTTTTCTGCAGGATGTTGTAAGCGGCCTCAGCCAACCGCAAAAGCGGCTGGATAGCAAATATTTCTATGACGAGGAAGGCTCACGCCTGTTCGACCGTATTTGCGAACTCGAAGAATATTACCCGACGCGAACTGAAATCGCACTGCTGCAAACCATGGCACCCGAGTTGAAGGCGGAGATACCGAAGGGCGCCGCACTGATCGAACTGGGGGCCGGATCGGCGACGAAAGGCCTGCAACTTCTGGAACGGATCGATACGCTCTCAGCGTACATCCCTGCCGATATCAGTGGGGCACATCTGGAAAATACTATCGCAAAACTGGCCGAACGATTTCCCGATCTCCGTATCGAAGGAATCGTGACCGATCTGGAAGACACGCTTCATATTCCAGCCGGTCTGGCCGGCCTGCCGCGGCTGGGATTTTTTCCGGGATCGACGATCGGAAATTTCACAACCAGTGAAGCGGAAGCCTTTCTGCAGCGCATACGCCTCGGACTTGGGACAAATGCGCAACTGCTTGTCGGCATCGACCTTATCAAGCCGATCGAAACACTTCTTCGCGCTTACAATGATGGCGAGGGTGTTACCGCAGCCTTCAACAAGAACATTCTGGTACGGATCAATCACGAATTGGCGGGCACTTTCGTCCCTGAACGATTTACCCATCAGGCAATCTGGAATGCAGAAAAATCGCGCATCGAAATGCACCTGCGCAGCACATGCGAACAAATCGTCAGAATGGGAAACCACCAATTCAGGTTCGAGCAAGACGAGACGATCCATACCGAAAATTCTCACAAATATTCCGTCGCCGGATTTCTGGATCTCGCCAAACGCGCAGGATGGAAAATGCAGAAGGTCTGGCAGAGCCAGGATCACGCTTTCGCGGAAATTCTCCTGCGTTGAAGACGGAGTGATGGCCGCCGGTGATACGCACAGACCAGATGATCGGTGCAGACAGCGTTGAAACGGATGTGCCGGCACGGTTGGACCGGCTTGAATGGGGCCGGTTCCATTGGTTGGTCGTCATCGCGTTGGGCATCACCTGGGTGCTCGACGGGCTTGAAGTAACACTGGTCGGCTCACTGTCCGGTGCCATCGCAGCGCCTTCATCTCTCGATCTTTCCGCAACCCGGATCGGCCTTACGGCCAGTGCCTACCTAAGCGGGGCGGTGCTCGGCGCACTCTTCTTCGGGCATCTGACCGATCGGCTGGGGCGGAGGAAGCTGTTCACCGTTACGGTTGGCGTCTATTTGATTGCCACGCTTCTCACTGGCCTCGCGTGGGACTTCTGGTCTTTTGCGCTGTTCCGGTTCATGGCCGGCGCCGGGATCGGCGGCGAGTATGCCGCCATCAATTCCGCAATTCAGGAATTCATCCCCGCCCGCTATCGGGGCCGCACCGATCTCGCAATCAACGGAAGCTGGTGGCTTGGCGCGGCTTTCGGTGCAATGGGGTCCATCGCCGTTCTTGATCCTGACCTGTTTCCAGTCTGGCTTGGATGGCGTGTCGCGTTCGTTCTTGGCGCCATTCTGGCGATATGCATCATTGCCTTGCGGCGCTTTCTTCCCGAAAGCCCACGCTGGTTGATGACCCATGGCCGTCTGCGTGAAGCCGAGGATACTGTCCGCCGGATCGAAGCCAATATGGGGGTACCGCCCCCAAGAACTCCACTTCCGAAGATCCGCCTGTCACGCCACTACCGCCTGACGTTTCACGCGTTGGCGCACACTCTATTGAAGAACTATCCACGGCGCGTAATTCTCGGGGTCGTGCTGATGGCCACGCAAGCATTCTGTTACAATGCGATCTTTTTCACTTATGCACTGATCCTGACGCAGTTCTATGCCCTGGAAAGCCGCGATGTCGGCTGGTTCATGCTGCCCTTTGCGGCCGGCAATTTCCTGGGCCCTTTGATTCTCGGCCCATTGTTCGACACCGTGGGGCGCAAAGCCATGATCGCAACGACCTATGCCGTTGCGGGCATTGCCATGATTGTTGTGGGTTATCTGTTCGCACACGGGGTACTGGGCGCCGAAGCACAAACCATTGCCTGGTGCGGTATATTCTTTTTCGCGTCCGCAGGCGCGAGCGCGGCCTATCTGACCGTGGGCGAGAGCTTTCCGCTTGAAGCGCGTGCGCTGACCATCGCACTATTTTATGCTTTTGGGACGGGCATTGGCGGCATTGCCGGGCCGGTGTTTTTTGGCGCACTCATCGATAGCGGTGCACGGTCGGAGATTTTCTGGGGCTATGCCTTGGGCGGCGGATTGATGGTTTTCGCCGCGATTACGGAATCGCTTCTGGGTGTTGCGGCAGAACGAAAATCCCTTGAGGATGTGGCCGCACCACTCAGCCGATTGGAATGAAGCGATTTTCCGTTTCGCGGGCTTGTCGTACGCGGCTCGGTCCTGCGCGATCGCGGCGTGAGAAGCGGCGTAACAGCTTTGGGGTCGGGCTCCAGCGCTTCCGCCCCCAAAGCCAGCAGGAAGCGTTCACCCCAACTGGCGATATCGTTTTGCAGAAGGGTTGTATAAAGTTCGGCGTGGCGCGCAATCCGTTCATCGCGTGACATCTCCAGCGCCCGCGCGATGGCCGCGCCCACGGCTTCGGGATCGTAAGGGTTGACCAGAAGTGCGGCCCTGAGTTCGGCCGAGGCGCCTGCGAAACGGGACAGCACCAGAACACCCGGGTCATCTCCATCCTGCGCGGCGACATATTCCTTTGAAACGAGATTCATCCCATCGCGCAGGGACGTGACGAGCCCGACACGCGCGGAACGATAAAGGCCGGCCAGCGCCGTGCGGCCATATGTGCGATTAATATAGCGAACAGGAATCCAGGATGGATCGCCATAAGTGGCATTGATGCGGCCCGCGGCGGCATCGATAACACGCCGGATGTCGGCATATTCTTGGATTTCCGAACGGCTCTTCGGCGTAATCTGGAGATAATTCACCCGTCCATGCCAAGCAGGACTGGCCGCCAGGAATTTTTCAAAAGCTTCAAGCCGGTGCGGGAGTCCCTTAGAATAATCCAGGCGATCAACACCGATCACCATGCTGCCAGGCATGCTGCCAATCACTTTTTTCACAAAGGTGGACCGCGCGGCGTGGCGAGCCCTGCGGTTGAACGCCTCTGTTTCGACACCCACAGGAAATGTTCCAATCCGCATGGACCGTTCGCCCGTACTAAACGGCCGCGCAATGTGTGCCGAAATATTCAACTCACCCGCCAGATAGCGGGCGAAATTGGCAGCGTCGTTTTCCGTCTGAAAGCCCACCAGATCATAATCGCGCAAGGCGGGGATAAGTTTTTCGTGCCCTGGAAGGGCCGTCAGGATTTCCGGCGGCGGCATTGGAATGTGCAGAAAAAAACCGATCCGGTTGAAATGCCCGCGCTGGCGCAACGCCCGTGCAAACGGAATCAAATGATAGTCGTGCACCCAGACGACATCGTCCGGCTCCAGAATCTTGTGCAACTCATCGGCGAAATGTTCATTGACCCGGAGGTATCCCGTCAAATCGCGTTTGGAGAATTCCGTCAAATTCAAGCGATAGTGCAGCACGGGCCACAGCACACTGTTGGCATAGCCGGCATAGTATTCCTGGTAGTCTTCCTTGGTCAGGTCGGTAACGACATAGGTCACCTTTCCACGCACGACTGTCCGGGTTTCAACGGCCCCCTCATCCGGCTTTACCGCACCGCTCCAACCCAGCCAGACGCACGGATAGCGTTTGAGCGTCGCGCTCAGCGCCACTTCCAATCCACCGGCCCGCTTCGGACTTCCGGCCTTTGGAACATTGACGCGATTCGAAACTATGAAGAGGCGTGCCAATACCGATCCTCCCAACTTCGCGACAATCGCATGGCGGTCAGTATGAGCCCTGCCATGGAATATGTCTGCGGGAAATTTCCCCACAGTGTGCCGGTTTCGGGATGAACGTCTTCGGACAGGAGGCCATAGTGGTTACGATATTGTAATGCATCACGGAAAAGGTCGCGCGCCTCCTCCCGCCGGCCGATGAGCCAGAGAGCATCGATCAGCCAGAACCGGCAGACGAGAAAAGCGGTTTCGGGCAAACCAAAATCATCTTCCCGCGCGTAACGCATAACGTGCCGGCCGCGCATGAGTTCCCTCTGCATTGCATCGACACTTGCTACAAATCGGGGGTCTTTGGCATCGATCAGACCAAGTTCCGGCAGAAGCAGCACGCTCGCATCCAGATCATCCGTATCAAACGCAGCGGTAAAAGCCTGCCGCTGTGCATTCCAGCTTCGCGTCAGAATGGTGCGCTGTATTCCGTCGGCCAATTCATTCCAATAGGAGGCACGGTCTGCGAAACCCAAATGCTCGGCAATCGCGCCAATGCGGCTGATCCCCGCCCAGCACATCGTTGCGGAATGCGTATGAACACGCTTACGCCCACGATATTCCCAGATGCCTGCATCCGGGACCAGGGCCAACTCTGCTGCCTTTTGGCCGAGCCGTTCCAGAAGATGAAAGATCGGCGCGTCGGCCATGCGCGGTAGCCGCCTGTCATAAAACATCGGCATCGCCGCTAGAATGACGCTGCCATAGGCATCATGCTGCAACTGATCGGACGCCGCATTGCCGATACGCACCGGCCCATGACCATCAAACCCTTTCAGATGGCGCGCCTCCTTTTCCAGAAGATCGACGTTTGGCACCACGCCATAGACTGGTTTCAGGTCGGCTTTGTCATGAGATGCGATACTGAGAATGAAGGAAATGAAATCCTCCATCGTCCGCGTGGCGCCGATCCTGTTCAGCGCCTTGACCACGAAATAAGCGTCACGTAGCCAGCAGAAGCGATAATCCCAGGTGCGCCCGGAACCCGGTGATTCCGGAATAGATGTTGTGTGCGCCGCGACGATTGCACCCGTCTCTTCGAAATTGCTGAGCTTGAGCGTGATGGCGGCGCGGATCATCACATCCTGCCAGTCGTAGGATAAAGAAAGGCGACGCACCCACTGCATCCAATAGTCCCGTGTGCGCTCGTAGAGTTCGCGACAGGCAGTGGGCAGATCGGTTGGAAATGGTTCATCGGCGCCGAACACCATGTGCATGGGCCGGTTCAGCACAAAGGGTGCTTCATGAGCGATATAAGACAGAGGTGCATCGGTGGTGAGCCGGATGACGTCTTCGGGGCCGCAATAGCGGATATGATTGCTACCCATCACGCCACGGGGGCTCAGAGCGCCATAATCCTGCGCCGGACGGAATCGCAGGGTGATGCGCGGAAGGCCGGATAACGGTTCCAGCATGCGCACCAGCTGTGGCGGGCGCGAGATGCGCTCAAAATTATGATAACGGGGCGCAAAATCCGTGATCCGCAATGCGGAGCCATCAGAGGATGTCAGCGTGGTTCTGACAATGGCGGTGTTGCGCTCATATTCCGATTCCGAATGCGAAAACCCATCCAGAACGACGTCGGAGAAACCTTTCTCCTCATCACCCGAAATCAGCCGGCAGAATACCGGGTCACCATCGAAACGGGGATAACACCACCAGACCAGCCGGGCCTGTGTATTGAGAAGAGCGGCTGTACGCCCGTTGCCGATAACGGCAAGATCGAGAGGTTGTGCTGGCATCAAATCCCTCCCACCGCTTCTTTACATAGCATGAGGAGCCAGCCTCGCACCTCCGCGGGTGTTTTCAGATTATAGCGCGCACCGCGCCGCAAACCGCCAACCGAAATTCCGATGCCACCAAGGGCGTGCACTCGAACAAGCGCCCGCTCGTCCGTCACATCATCGCCTACATAAACCGGTGTGCGGCCGGCGAACGGCGGTCGGCGAAGAAACTCCACACAAGCAGATCCCTTATCGATGCCGGCTGGTTTGAGTTCAATGACGTCCTTGCCAGGCAGAAGTTCCATGTGCGGGAAATGCCTTATGCAGTCCGCGGCAGCGGCCAAAACTTTCGGGGCCAATTCCCGCACCGCGCGATAGTGCAATGCCAGAGAACAGCCCTTGTCTTCCAAGAGGACGCCCGGAAAATTTTCCGCCAAAGCAGCAAAACGCGCCTTGCATGCGGTGGAAACAGATTCACCACGCGTGATCTTTCCATCCGGCAAGAACCTAGTTTCCGCGCCATGACAACCCGCCGCTGCAAAGTGCGATGCACCGAAAATTTGATCGAGCTGGGCAACGCTGCGCCCGCTAACCAGCGCCAATGCACCGGACGCCAACGCCTGTATGCGAAGTAGCGTATCGATCAGGCCATCCGGCACATGCACGGCATCTGGCCGCAACGCAATGTCCAGCAATGTGCCGTCAACATCAAGAAACAGTGCGATCCGGGCTGGATCAAAGTAAGGTGGCTTTTCGAACGGCATCTTCCCATTTTGCCGGTTTCCACCGCTGATTTCCACCACTCAAGCCCGAAATGCAGACCCTTTCGGGAGTAACGGCATCTGTCACCAATAAAGGGTCGCTGCAATCGCTAGATTGCGGATTATATGTGGCACAACGCAGGCGTTTCTAACGCCCCTGTTTTTCATGCCGCCGCACCGGCTTCTCTTCACGCTTGCCTTTCGGCCGTACCTTTTGCGCCTTTTCAGCCTGCATCAGATTGATTGCGGAGTTGACCAGGGCAACATGACTGAAGGCTTGTGGAAAGTTGCCCATCATGCATTTGCGCTTTGGATCATACTCTTCTGAAAGAAGGCCAACATCATTGCAGAGCCGCAAAAGCCGGCGAAAAAGTCTGTTGGCATCTTTAAGACGCCCCTCGAGGACATAATTATCCACCAGCCAGAAGCTGCAAGCGAGAAAGACACCTTCATCCCCCTCAAGCCCATCAACACCGCTGTCGTTTTGATAGCGGCGGACAAGCCCGCCGCGCATCAGGCAACGCTCGATCTCTTTCACCGTCTTTCGAATACGCACATCCGAGGCGGGAAGGAATCCGACATCCGCCAGGAGAAGCAGGCTGGCATCCATATGGTCAGAGCCATAAGCCTGTACGAAGCAGCCCCGATCCTTATCGACACCATTCTTGCAAACATCCGCATGAATTTCCCGCGCGACATTTTTCCAATGCGCGCATAGCCGCTTATTTCCCGCTTCCTTCTCCGTTACACGCCAAGCGCGATCGAAAGCGACCCAAGCCATCACCTTGGAATGGGTAAAATGCTGCGGGGGGCCACGAATCTCCCAGATGCCGCTATCCGGCTGCCGCCACATCCTCTCCAGATGTTGCAGCATCGCCTCGCGCAGCGCGCGCTGCCGTGGTGGCCTCGGCAGACCACCGCGCATGGCCTGTGCAATGGCGTCTGCCAACTCACCATAAATATCGAGCTGCATCTGGCCGCTGGCGGCGTTGCCGATCCGCACAGGCGAAGCACCGTGATAACCAGGCAGCCACGGCACTTCCCATTCATCCAATCGCCGTTCACCGGCCACGCCGTACATGATTTGAACTTGTTCCGGACTACCAGCTACGGCCCGCAGCAACCAGTTCTGCCAATCGTCGGCCTCCTCACGATAACCGGCGTTCAGGAAGGCGAGCAGCGTGAACGTGGCATCACGAAGCCAGCAATAGCGGTAATCCCAGTTGCGCGCGCCGCCCCACTGCTCCGGCAAAGACGTGGTCGGTGCTGCGACAATGCCGCCGGTCGGGCGGTAGTTCAGCCCCTTCAAGGTTATCAGAGATCGTTTGACCTCTTTGCCCCATTTATCGCCCTGCTTGTATTGCGCAGACCAGCGCCGCCAGTACGCATCCGTATGCGTCAGCGCGGTGTTCACATCCAGGGATGGCGGCAACGGTCCAAACGAAGACGCATGTGTCAGCACGAAGTCCAGCGCGTCACCCTTCTTGATCTTGAAATCTCCGACCGTACGCATGTCTTCGCCGTGGAGAGCAGCAGCCGTGTGCATTACAAGCATGTTCGGCCCGGCAACCGCCGTCAGGACGTGATCATCGATACGATTGACCCATGGCACCGTGACGCCGTAATCGAAACGGATAACAAGTTCAGTTTCCAGCGATACGGTACCGGAAACCCCCGTAAGCCTTCGAACGATGCAGGAACGATCGCTGTTTGCCGGCATGAAATCGGTGAGCATGACCCGGCCTGTCCTGGTTTCGAACGTGGTCTCGAGGATGAGGGTCTCGTCGCGGTAGCAACGCGTGACCTTCGCCTTGCCTTTGGGTGCTATACGCCAATGACCATGATCCACAGTTCCCAGAAGCGCCGCGAAACATGCCTCTGAATCAAAACGGGGCATACAAAGCCAGTCGATCGAACCGCCGCGGCTGACGAGCGCCGCCGTCCGGCCATCCCCGATCATCGCGTAATCTTCAATCGGTGCCCCGGCGAAATTTAATTTATCGGTACTTTTTGTCTTCATCCCCTCGCCGCTGCATCATCCAAAAACCATAAGACGGACCCTTCCGGCCGTAGCCGGCCGGCCGGTATGGCTTCATTTCCCGCACGTGCCTGATGCACAGCATTGGCCTTATCCCTACCAACGGCAAGAAATACGGTTACGGCACTCGACTGCAGCGTCGGATAAGTCAGCGTAATACGCGGCTCATTCCGTCCATGGGGCACGGCCGCGACCCATTTCTTTCTTTCCTTCAATACAGGTTGATCAGGCAATAGGGACGCCGTGTGCCCGTCTTGCCCAATCCCGAGCAAATTCAGATCGAACAATGGACGTCCCGGCTTCAGCACATCTCCGCCATAGTACTGCTTTAGCAGGCCTTCATATTGCGCAGCAGCGACCTCCGGCGAAGCATCAGTCGGGATCGGATGGATCTGCGCAGAAGGAACGGAAATCCGCGACAAAAGATTTTCATCTGCCATTCGGTAATTGCTGTCGGGATCATCATGCGGGACGAAGCGTTCGTCCCCCCAAAAGAATTCCACATGCGTCCATGTGATTGGTAGCCCTGTCAGGGTCTGATAAAGCAGTTGAGGTGTCTTGCCACCGGAAAGAGCCAGCCGGAACGGCCCGTCCCTTTCTGCAATCTGGCGCGCAATGAACTGCGCAAGCTTCTCACACACCACAACGGCAGTTTCGGCAACGAAAACAGTACTATCAGGCACTCGCATCAACGAATCTGCCGCCATGTTCGCCCATCACGCGCCAACAGCTCATCCGCGCTCCGCGGCCCATCGCTCCCCGCGCTGTAGTTCGGAAATCCCGACGGTACCGTGCTGTTCCAAGCATCCAGCAATGGCTGTACCACAGCCCATGCGGCCTCCACCTGATCCGCCCGCTGGAACAAGGTGGCATCACCCATAAAGCAGTCGTAAAGCAATGTCTCATATCCAACAGCGGGCTGGCGATGAAACCAGTCTGCATATTTAAAATCCATCGCCACACTCTCCAGAGCAACAACCGGGCCGGGCCGCTTCGCATTCAGCCGCAAACGAATACCCTCATCCGGTTGAATCTGCAGAATCAGCCAATCCGCATTCATCTGGTCCACACCCGTGCCGCGAAATAGCGCAATGGGTGCCGGCTTGAACCGGATAGCAATTTCGGTGGTCCGTTTTGCCATGCGCTTGCCGGTGC
>Ga0209930_1004479_pt1 | contig 12412 bp, 12 predicted proteins | sample ThiBiot_500_biof_2_FD_183948 | JGI IMG/M metagenome (GOLD analysis project Ga0209930, IMG submission 183948) | Wastewater bioreactor microbial communities from Cape Town, South Africa - Thiocy_cont_500_biof (SPAdes) | ecosystem: Engineered > Bioreactor > Thiocyanate-remediating >... | reverse complement strand
GCCATCGTCACCGTCGTCGGAATCATCATCGTCGTCATCATTGTCAAACTTGTACTGCGCCTCGGGTGACGGAGCTCGTTGCTGCACGACGTTGTGAACTGCGCTGAGCATCGCGTACGGATCGATCTCGTCGTACGCCGGTACGCTCGGTGGATTCTGCATGTCGTGCTCGCGCTTCTCCTCGGCCTCGATGCGCAGCAGCTCCTCGCGCAGGCTGTTGTACAGCATGCGGAAGGTCGGCCTCGCGGCCGGGTCCTTGTTCCAGCACGATTGCGCAATGTCGAAGGTCGAGTCGGGACACGAGAGCGGCCGCTTGGGTCGGAGGCCCTGCGCCACCGACTTCATGATCTGCTTCTCGGGCAGCGCGTCGTATGGCTTGGCGCCGCCCGAGAACAACTCCCACAATGTGACGCCAAAGGCCCACACGTCCGAGCGCCACGAGAACTGCTTGTCGTACCACGCCTCGGGCGCGAGCCAGCGCACCGGCAGCGGCTTGCGGTGCTTGACCGGGCAGTACATGGCGAGCGCGCCGTCCTCGTCGTCGTCGACCTCGGTCGTGAAGCGGCTCAGGCCAAAGTCCGCCACCTTGACCGTGTACTTGCGGCCGTCCGAGTTGTCGGAGCCCGACGTGATCTCGAGCAGCAGGTTGCGCAGTGCCAGGTCTCGATGCACGATCGGAGGCGAGCGTTCTGACAGGTACATCATGCCTCGTGCAGCGTCGACAGCCAATCGGACCAAGGTTGATGTCGACAAGCTGCGAGATGAGTGAGTGAGTGAGTGAGTGCGCAGTGTTGTGAGCGTTGTGACGATAGCTGACGACGTACTCGGTCTTGGGATCAGAGATGAATGAATACAACGAACCACCGTTGGCCCACTCGAGCACCATGTACTGTGTGTCGAGCGAAGCCGCATAGATGCCGTAGAAGCGAATGACGTTCGGATGGCGCAGCGCTAGCAGCATCGCCACCTCGGCCTCGAACTCCTTGACGCCCTCGGCGTCGTCGCGACTCACTTGCTTCAAGGCGACGTCGATGGCATCTTGCCACAGGCCGCGGTACACGACGCCAAAGAAGCCGTGACCCACTCGTTCTTTCAACTGAATGTCTGAAACGAAGGTCTCCTTCATGTCGGTGTGTGAGCTGCGGAGCGCATCGCCAGCACCCTGCTGCGGCGACGGCTGCGGCTGCGGCGACGCCATGGCGCCTGCTGCCATGGCCATGATCGCCGCGGCGTCGGGATTCTGCGTCGTCGAGTACGTGTAGTCGAGCTGCGGTTGCGAGGCCGACGCACCCTGCCCGATGCCCGACGCTGCCAGGTAGCGCGGGTCCTTGAGCTGCGTCACGGCGCGGAACAGGCGACTCAGCGCGCCCTTGGTGAGGCCCTCCTTCGACACCATGTCCTGAATGTCCTCGCGTGAGAGGTCCGAGATCGACTCGAGGTCATACAACTCCTCGCGCTCGAACAAATTTGCGAGCTTCTCGAGGTCCAATCCTTTCAGCCATGCACGCACTACCACCAAGAAACGAGACTCAATATATGAATGGCCAGCGAGAGGCAGCTAGCGAGAGGCAGCCAGCGAGAGAGCGACATACCAGGTGTGGATGACGTAACGGTGACTCCAGCCGGCAACGACGAGAATGAACCATGATGCAGCGCTCCGATACCAATCGGTTGCTGCTGTGGTCGCGGCGAGGCGGCCGCCTCTCCGGCGCTCGACGAGGTCGACGAGGTCGACGGCGACTTGGTCGGCGAGATGACGTAGCTCGTGTTGGCGTCGGTCGCGAGCGGCAGCACGTACGAGTCGTTCGTGTCGAGCGCCGAGCCAGAGGGGCGTGCAATCGGCACGTAGCCCGGATCGGAGCCGTAGGCCATGGCGGCCGTGTTGTTGGTGGAGGCCGGCGGCTGTGCGTCGGTGAAGAACGACTGCTCGTCGCCCGAGTGGCGGATGCTGCCGTACGCGAGCGCGGCCGCTTGCGAGGAGCTGCGCGGCGACAGCGGCTCGTCGATGCCAAAGTTGTACGCGTTGCCGGCGAAGCCCTGGTTGTAGGCACGCAGCGAACGCTGCGAGATGCGCCGAATGTGGAGCTGCAGATGCGCCTCGCGGCGTCCACGGTCGCTCAGCGGCGCACACTGCGAGAGATGCCGCGCCAGGAACAACGGCAGCGACTCGCGCAGCAGGTCGGAGTTGCGTGCACGGATCTCGGCCAGCGACGGGTACGACACGCCGTCGAGCAGGAACGAGCCCGGCATGCGCTGCGACAGCGACGCCGGCTGGTACTGCACGATGATCTGCACCGCCTCGCCGGTCGGCGGCTTCTTGACGGCCAGCACGTAGTCGCCCGGTCGGCCGGCGCTCAGGCGCACGAGATACGAGCCGACCGGCAAGCCGGTCAGCAGCGCCGTGCACTCGGCGAACGAGATCGAGGGATTGAACTCGCGCACCATGAGGCGCGGCGCCTTCATCGGCCGCGTCATGACGTCCTTGTACTCTTGACGCAGCGCCGCCAACGACGCGAAGCGCTTGCCATCGATCTCGATCTGCGTCGAGCTTTGGTACTAGAGGAGAGTGGAATGAATGCGAGTGTCAACACGTGTGCGTGCATGGCACGTTGCATGAGGCTCTTGCTCGCTCGCTCGCTCTCTCGCTCGTGAGACGTACGGTGATCTTGGCCTGCTGGATCGAGTGGTCCGGCATCGCGATGCACGCGACCAACGACGACAACTGCCACGAGCCCCATCGAAACAGGAACGAACCGGCTGGTTGTCGCGCCAGTAGCGTGTTGGCATCCTGGAACGAGATCAAGCCAAAGAACCAACTGCACACACACGAGAGAGAGAGAGAGAGAGAGCGACAGTCAGCATCAGACTGGGTGCTAGGTGGATGCAAGGTGCTGTGTGGCCTCAACGTACTCGGCACCGAGGATCTCTGCAGCCTAAGGAGCGAGACGGTCACGATCATGAGAGATGCCGAGTGAGTACATATGAGCTAGTGCGAGGCAGTGCGAGGCAGTGGGAGGCCTCACGTACATTGGACGTGAGGTCGTGGCCGAGCGAGCCGAGCAATCGCAACAGCGCCGCGAACTTGTGGACGCTCACGACGCCACACTCTCCCGGATCTACAACACACACACACACCGGCATCGCCATCATCGTCATCATCATCAAGGTCAGTCAGCAGACCAGGTAGCCACGGGGCGCGCGCGCGAGAGATACCGAGCGCTTCTTGCAGCAGCGCCAGCACGGCGGGCGACGGTGCGTGGGCGCCGCTCGCCGACACGATGAGATCCGACAAGGCCGGCCACGGCGCATGGGTCGCCTCGACGCCGAACTTCTCGCCCCACAGCCGACGAGCCACCGAGTCGTGTTCGAGCTGCACCGTGAAGTCCAGATGCGCGAACGACGACGCCGGCGCCGACGGCAACACGTGCTCCGACAGCAGACAGTACGCGTGCGCCGCCACGACGCCGTTGACGGCCTCGAGGATCGTGCGCTCGCGCGAGCTGAACGGAGGCTCGCTCTTGGTGGCCGTGAGCTCCTGTGCGTAGGCGTTCAGGAGATCGACCAGCTCCGAGATCGAGTCAGGCAGTGATGTCGTCGACGTCGAGCTCGAGCTCGAGCCCGAGCCCGAGCTCGAGCTCAGCTGGTTCGCGAGGTACCGCAGCACCTCGGCGACGTCGAGGAACTCCTGCAGACCGTTCTTGCTGGCATCGGGCGCGTTCTTGAGGCTGTTGATGATCGTCACCACTCGATCGGTCGATTCTACGCATCGTCGAATGAGCTCAATGGTCGTCATTGGATAGATGGATAGATCCAAGAGCGAGCGAGATACGTACGCTTCAGCTGAGCAATCTGGCCCGCTGCTAGCCTCGCTGCCATCCGAACCTTCGTTCGTTCGTTTGATTGATCGATTGGCTGTTCGGTCGCTCGAAGGATTGATTGCTTGATTGTAGGTGGGTGGGTGGGTAGGTGGGTGTGGATCTCTTGTTCAAGCTCGAGCGAGAGACCCGAGATGCAGCAGCCACGCAGCAACGAAACAACTACAATCGATCGACAGCGACGCTGCCACACGCCACACCAAACTCCATACAGTCAAGTCTATATTGTACAATAGAGTAACACCTACTACTACAACAACAGCAACTGGTGGTAGTGGTGGGAGTGGTGGTGGTGGTGGTGGTAATGACGGTGGTCACGAGAGGTCGGCAGCGGCCGTAGCCTTGGGCGAGGCATTCAGCTCGGCCTTGAGGAACACGTTGAGGCGCTCCTCGTTGGTCTTGTCGGGCTTGCCTGTTGCCATCGAACGTCAGTATCTTGGACTTGGATGAGTGAGAGTGAATGTGTGCGTGTGACGTACCAAGGACCATGAGTAACAGAGACAGATTCAGTTGCAGCGGTGCGTGTACGACCGCCGTGGCTCGAATGGTGCGCGACGCTCCCGGCGGCACGTTGGTGAGGCTGTTGTCCCACGAGATCGAGATCTGCACGTCGGAGCCAATGTAGTCGCTGATGAAGAAGTCGAGTGGCACCTTGGAGGTGTTGGTGATGCGAATCAACGAGCCCTCGGTCTCGGTGCTGAGCTTCACGGCCTCGGGGAACGCCAGCTTGTGCGGAAAGAGGCTGAACCCCGACAACGACACGGCGATCCTGCGCCGAGGGCCTCGGAACAGCTGGGCGCGCGAGAAGAACGTTCGTGCCTTGTTATCTACACGACACGCGTCGAGATCGAGATAGTACTATTAGGATGGCGCACGCACACACACGCGCGCACAATTGATCGAGAGGAGCGTTGCCACGTACTGCACTCTAGCACCGACTCTTGCAAGTGCGCCAACACGACGCCATTGATCGAGCTCAAGAATCGCTGTACGCCATCAAGCAGGTACTCGTTGGCATCCTTGTACGTCCTGCATGCCACGTGAGTACGAGAAACAATCGATTGGTTGGCTCTCTCTCTCTCTCTCTCTGTCTCGCGTGTGAATACCTCTCCATGACTTGTACGGCAGTCTCGTAAATGAACATGATCGACATGGCTTCGCAATGCGATGGTGCCGGCGAACCACGCGCAATCAATTGATCGACACATTCACGATGCCGGCCCTTGGCAGCGTACTCGATGGGCGTGAAGCCATCTTCGTTCTCCCATGCCAGGTTCTCTCGTAGGGTTCCTGCACCTCGTAGGATCGCTTGCAAGACGCTCACACGGCCAAAGCCTGCCGCAATGTGCTGTATCGAGAGAGTGGGTGTTAGTGACTCTCTCTAGCTCTCTCGCTCTCTCGTTCACTCTCTCTTTAACATACCAATGGAGTATTACCCTTGTTATCAACCAAGGACAAATCAGCTCCATAACTATCAAACAGTTCCACCTGCTCATAGTTGTTGTGCTCGGCCGCGAGATGACACACCGACCTTCCAGCGAGGTCTTGGTGCGCCATGTTGGCACCAGCCTTGAGCAGCGCCTCGAGTAACTCGCGTGGTACTTGACGTGCCACGGCCTCGAGCAGCATCGTGCGACCGTCCGACTGGCGCACAATGTCGACGTCGATGACACCGGCCGCCAGCACGGCCTCCACGAGCTCGACTGCGTCGGGCTTGTCGAGCGACTCGAGCACGGCGTCGACGAGCGCCGAGCGTGCGCTCTCGGGAAGGATGGCACCGTCGCGCAGCAGCGACAGCTCGCGCGTCAAGCCGGCCGAGTCCTTGTTGATGCTCAGCTCGTAGAGCAGCTCGTGTGCGCACTGATCGGCGTCGACCGTGCTGAGCGACAGCGAGTCGTCGCTCGGCGTCTCGTTGGTGTCGCTCAGTAGGCGGTTGGCCTTTTCGAGACGCGTGCAGATGGCGCTGAAGCCGATCCACGAGAGATCGCGCTCGATACTCGCAAAGATCGAGCTGAGCCACGTCGGACACGGCTCGTCGGTGATGGCGCCGTGCAGCGGCTTGAGCACCTTGAGCACAAAGTCGTGCACGTCCTTGGCCTTGCCCGAGATCATGGCCGACGCGGTGTCGGCCACCTGCGAGATGCCGACGTCGCCCACCTGCGCAATGACCGGCGCCTCGAGGTTCAGCTCCTTGATCAGCACGTTGGGCGGCCGCAGGTCACGGTGAATGACCGGCGGCTGCTGCTGGTGCATGTACGCCATGCCGCGCGCCACGTCGAGCGCAATGCGCGTCACGATCGGCCACGAGGTGAGTTGCTTGCGCAGCAGCACGCGATGCAGGTCGCCGCCGCCCACGAGCTCCATGACCAGCGTCGGGTACGGCAGCAGACACACGTGGTAGAACTCGACAATGTTCGGGTGCTGCAGCGTCTTGAGCAGCTCGACCTCGCGAATGAAGGCGCCCAGCTCCTCGGGATTGTAGATGAGCTTGATGGCGACCGCCTGGTCGTTCCAGCGGCCGCGGTACACGGCGCCGAACATGCCGCCGCCGAGCTTGGTCTCGAGTACAATCTCCTCGCCGAGATCGGCGTAGCTGCGGTTCGGCACCTCGAGGTTGTCGCCCATGATCGCGGTCATGAGCGCCGCCGAGTCAGTGAGTGGCGAGCTCGACGACGACAGCTGCTGGTTGACGACGATCTCGGGCAGCAGGTCGGCGACCTCGCACGTCAGCACCTCGGTCTCGAGCGTCGCGCGTCCGTTCAGATAGTCCTTGATGATGGCGTGTCGATCCCACACGGCCTCGACACGCCGCCGAGTGGCGTCGGGTCGCGAGCTCACGAGCGCGAAGCCGAGCTTGATGTTGGCCTCGACCTTGGCCCAGAGGCGCTCGTACAGCTGCACACATTGCGATTGGAGGTTCATGTGCAGGCTCTTGAGCAGCAGCTTGCGTCGCTTGCCGCGTGCAAACACACGCAACGTGCGTCCGACGCTGCGGTCCGGCATCGGCACCAGCTCGAGCATCAGCTGCGAGCTGTCGGGCGTGAGCGGGTACTCGTACACGAGCGCCACGCCTTGCCAGAATCGCAGCCGTCGCGAGACGTCGGGCACCTCGTTGGCCGATGTCGATTGCATGAGAGACGCCAGCAGCCGATTGAACATGCCGGCCGGCACACACGGGAAGCGATAGTAGCGGAAGAGCTCCTGCTCGGTCTCGGCGGCGCCAGCGGAGGTCGATCCCGTGCTCCAGAACGCTGCCGTGCGCTGCAGGCGCTGTGTGTTGCGATGGTTGTCGAGCAGCAACAGGTAGCGCTTGTCGATCGACTGCGCACTCGACGACGACGACGAGAGCGCCGCAGCCGGCGACGTGGACGAGCGCGATGCACTCTCGTCGTCGCCGTGGTGCTCGAGCAGCACGCCGAACGTGTTGGAGAGCAGCTCGAGCAGGAACTCGGTGTGCGAGCCCCACTGCTGCTCCTTCCAGCGGCGCACGAGGTCCGAGCGCGCGATCGTGTCGTTCTTGATGTACTTGAACGACACCACCGACTTGAAGACGTCGATCAGCCAGCGCGGCTCGAGTATCACGCGCTGCGCCAAGTGTGCATCGCGGTCAAAGTACAGCAGCTCGCCCCACGAGTGCAACGTGCGTGCGGCGTCTCGGAGCGACTCGCCCGAGAGGCCGACCGCAGCACCGGCCTCCTGCTCAAAGTCCCGCCATGCCATCACGGGCACCTCGCGCTGCGGCCGCAACGCCGCCACATGGCTCAGCAGCTGCAGGTAGCTTCCAGGCACCGAGTCGAACTTGGTGCGCCCAATCTGCGCCACCAAGTGGTCGCGCAGGCGATCGACGCCCACGGCCTTGGCCACCGGCCAGAAGAACAGATGGTTCACGGGCTCCTCGATGAAGTTCAGGCGCACCTCGAACGAGCTCTTCCAATCCATCACCATGTTGCGCAGCACCTTGGACACGTCGTTGAGTTGCTGCTCCGACATGCCGTCGGCATGCGTGCCAACGAGATACACGGTTTGATCTGCTGCCAATGATGCAATCGAACTCAACCACAAGGACACTCGAGCTTTTCGTGATGAATGATGAGTAATGAGTGATGAGTGATGAGTGATGAGCGATCACGTACAATGCGAGAGAGCTTTCGATACATCGAACACCAAGCAAAAGACGGCATTCTTCGACAAGAAGAACTGATGCGTCGAGTAGTACAGCTCCTGGCCGGCAAAGTCCCAGATAGACAGCACAATGTCGCTGTTCGGCGGCTTCCACGAGTGAATGTCGATGCCGTCGGTGGCTGCCGTACGCTTGCGCTTCTCGCCCGTATCCGTGTCCTTCTCCTCGATCTTGTGGCCGTCGCCTTGCCATTGCCTCTTGCCAATCATGTTCTGGATAAAGGTCGTCTTGCCTGCTGCCTCCTTGCCAATGAACACGAGCCGAACGCGTTTGCTCACTTTTCGATCTCGTGCCAGTTCCGACAAGTACAAGAGAGTCTTGTCGGGATTCTTGCGGTAGTACGCGGGAATGTTGTAGCGAACGCCGAGTTTGGCTACGAACGAGAGAGAGAGAGTCAATAACCAACACGATTCAATGAGTTGAGTTGAGTTGAGGTGAGTTGAGGGGATTGTATGCCGCACCTTTGCAGAATTCAATAATCTCATCGCGAAGACTCGCGTGACCCTTGAGCGGCTCGATGCTGGCACCCTTTTCGATCAAGTACCATGCTGCTTCGGCTGATCGCTTGGCTCCGAGTTTCTTTGACTCGATCAATGACTGAAGTGCAATCTATCGATAGTGAAAAATGCGTGAGTCGTACGAGAGAGAGAGAGAGAGAGTGTGAGGATGAGCTCGGTCGTACAGTGAGCAATGACGTGGGAATAAGGTCGGTGCCTGCATCGGCGATCATCTTGATGATGGCCGCGTTGGGCTGACTCGTAAACGTAGCGAGCATCAGCGGCTCGGATGAGTTGCCATCGTACACGAGCGCATTCGCCGAGAGCAGCTCCTGCACGATGGCTGGCTTGCCGGTATTGATCGCATCGAGCAGTGGGGTCGTCTGCAGGCCGGGGAAGACATAGTTCGGATCGGCACCGGCTTGGATCAACTCGGCGATCAAGGACACGTCGATATCCGGCAAGCGACAACACAGACACAGTGCAGTGAAGAAGTACTCCTGCGTGAGCGATTGGTACAGTTCGCAGTGCTTGAGCAGCCGCACAAGTACTGCGCGGTTGTTTGAGCGGCACACGTTCTCGAGGCAATTCACTTGTGGGGTCTGCAAACACATCCAGTAAGCGAGCAGACGCATCAGAGAAGGGAGGAGTCACTCCTGTTGCAATCGATAAGACTGTTTCTCACGCACACATAGAAACGTACACAAACAAGAGCGCCTCTCGATAATAGCACTTCGAGCAGCTCCTCGTTGTTACCATGCAACTGCAGGCACAGTGCCAAGGGCGTTTGATGACCCGAGTCCTCAAACTCGATGCACAGGTTGACGTCGGCCTGTGAGTCGAGAAGGAACTTGACGACTTGGGGGCGGTTGTTCCTAACTGCATACAGCAGGCCTTCGGGCACCACCTCACATTCATACTGGGTAACGAGCTGAACGAGCTCCACCGAGTTGCGACATGCCAACACATACGGCCGATCGGCGAGCTACATTCAGCAGTTGCAAATGACGTGCAGCGAGTAAGATGATGGAACGGTGGGAGAGCACGGGGTAGCACGGGATAGTGTCGGCGTACACCGCATGGATACTCCAAGGCATCTCTGTCCCTCTCGAGAATGAATTGAACGAGCTCGACGTTGCCGGCAGCGAGGGCATAGCGGAGAGGCGAGGTCGTGTTGCGAAAGAAGTTGGTGTTCGGTGACTTGAGCTGTGAGTAGTCGAGCAAGATCTTGAACGCATCCACCGAGCCATTCGTTGCGGCGTTATTCAACAAGGTCTCGAGTTTGGTGGAGAGTTCGAAGCCCTATGCACCAACAAACCATCGAGTGGGTTGAGCTCTCTCGCTCGCTAGCTCGCTCATGAGTAGGTTAGGGTCGGTCCACATCATACCGAGATGCTGAAGAATCCCAACAGGCGCAAGAGAATCGCCAGCGCCTCGGCTTGTCCTGTGTGCGACGCTATCGCCAAGGCATCCTCGACCTTGTTGCGATCGGGAAAATGCAACGACGAGAGCAGCACCTTGTCCTCATCGGGGAGCGTCGAGTCAGCGCCAACGAACGACGGCAGATCGAGCGAATGCCACTTGGCATTGTCGAGCGTGTCACGCCAGCGCTGTCGAATGTCGGTGAACTCGGTGATGACTCCGTCCCAGTTGATGGAGATCTCAATGTCGAGCAGCGCGTCGATCAACTCCGAGAAGGTCGTCGAGCCGCTGCTGAGTGGTGCACGGTGCCGCGCGGCGTACGAGGCATTCGCCGAGATGACGGTGCTCGAGACGCTGTCGAGGAAGCTCAGCACCAGAGTGCCGAGCTCGACCGGACTCCAGGTCTGGCGCACGGCTTTTTGCCAGTACTCGAGCGCCTGGTGCTCGTGGTCAAAGTCGAACCAATGCACCTTGTCGCGGTTCATGTAGCGCTCGAACTCGATGAGCGATTCGCGCACCACCTCGCATCGCGACGGTATCGTCAACACGTTCTGCTGCAGCACGAACTTGACCAGCTCGCCGTTGCCACTGCGGCACGCCTCCTCGAACGCATGCGGCTGGCGGCGCAGGATGTTGAGCGACAGCTTTTCGCACGCGGTCACGATGGCCTTGACCACACTCACGGCGCCGGCCGAGCACGCGTTCATGAGCGCCAAATCGACCGACACGAGCACCACCGGTATCTCCAACTTGGTGCCGAGCTGCAGCAGAATGTCGGCGATGCGGAACTTGCCACGGATGCACGCCTCCCAGAACAGCTCGCCCGAGAGGTCGCTGTCGGTCAGCGTGGCGCCTCGGTGCAAGAACGCCTGAATGATCTCGGCCGGAATGAGATCCGAGCTCGCAAGCTCCGATGCCGGCATGACAAAGTCGCGCACAATGAACGAAAACAGCGGTTGATCGTTCTAGATACAAGGAAGGCGTGCGTGAGCGTGAGCGTGAGCGCCGCGAACGACAAGAAGGTCATCAAGGTCAGATAGCATTGAGCATCATCATCATCGTCAGCAACGTACAAACATCATGCGAAAGTCGGCGCCATCGTCCAGCAGACACCGCACGCGATCAAGGTCCTTCGACTGCACGGCACTCAGCAGCATGTTCGATCCCATGAGGTCCTTCTGCATCGGAAGCGCCTCCACCACCGATTCCGAGAGATGCCCTAACGAGCCATCGAGCGCCAGCGAGTTGTACAGTAACGGCGACGCGAGATTCATCTCGCCAGATTCAACGAGGTCGATCGTTCCCGAAGTGCGCAGCAGCGATGGCGGCGGAGTGATACCACCGCTGCTACCGTCGGCACCGCCGCCGCTGCTCGTGAGGTCGTCGCGACTCGGAGACCGCGGCGGCGACTGCTGCGGCGGCGTCGCAAGAACGTTGGTCAACGATGCTGATGCGTGCAGCGCTCGAATCGAGTTGCGTCGCGTTGAGCCGAGGTCCTTGCGCCTTGTGGGCGTCTGCCGAGGATCCCAATGAAGCTGTGCGCGCCATCGTCATCGTCAACATCATCCCCGGCATCGATAGACAGTAGCATCGCGGCTCGTACCGTGCGGACGGTGACGGTGCCTTGGACGCGATCGTTCTTGCCCGGGCGAGAGAGCAGCTGCTCGGTGAACTCGATCTCCTGCCCATTGACGGCCCTGATAGCGGTCATCGAGATCACGCACTCGCCCAGGAAGTCGTCCTTCGTGATGCGGTCATAGTCCCACAGCTGTATGTGAACTCCCGAGTACTTTTGGTAGTCGAAATCCGTGCTGTGGCCGCGAGACGTGAGCGGACAGGTCCGACGGGAGCGAGGGGTGCGAGCGATGGATGGATAGATAGCGTGCCGCATAGACGTACAAATCGTAGGCGCGGAAGTCCCACACTGGATTCAACGTCACATACTTGATCTCGGACTTGCGCTTGTGTAGCTATCGTGTCGATGCGATGCGTCAATACGGCAGTACCGATGCCGATGCCGCCGATGCCGACGAGGAGAGCGAGAGGCGTACCAGCGGAGCGCGCGGCGAGTCTTCGATGAGATGCACGATGGCGTACGGATCACTGGTGCCGTTGGCATCCTTGGCCGCTACGTCGGTGGCCCGTACCACCGTCAACACGAACTGCATCGCAAAACGCAAGCGCCTCCAAGCAAGGTCGCCTTGCCTTGCGTTGCGTTGCGCTCACGATCTCGTGATGGAGGCGATGGTGGTGGTTCGTGTGTGATGAGGCGCGAGCAACGAAGCAACAATCGCTCGCTCGCCTCGCTCTCGCTCCTTCTCACTCTCGTTGGCTGGTTAGTTGGTTGGTTGGTTGGTTGGTTGGTTGGTTGGTTGGTTGGTTGGTTGGTTGGTTGGTTGGTTGGTTGGTTGGTTGGAGAGTCACATGGATTGGATGGC
>Ga0209930_1004478_pt1 | contig 12412 bp, 7 predicted proteins | sample ThiBiot_500_biof_2_FD_183948 | JGI IMG/M metagenome (GOLD analysis project Ga0209930, IMG submission 183948) | Wastewater bioreactor microbial communities from Cape Town, South Africa - Thiocy_cont_500_biof (SPAdes) | ecosystem: Engineered > Bioreactor > Thiocyanate-remediating >... | reverse complement strand
TCTGCGTGGGGACGCCGTCGATGACATACAGCGGCGTGTTGTCGCCAAAGGTGTTGATACCGCGGATGCGTACCTGCGGCGCTTCACCGGGCTGACCCGAACCGATGACGGTGACCCCCGCCGCCTGTCCCTGGAGCTGGTTGGCGATCTGGCTGGTAGGCTGCCGGTTCAGGTTGTCTACATTCACGATGGTGACCGCGCCTGTCAGGTCTTTTCTTCGCTGGGAGGTATAGCCCGTAACGACTACATCGTTCAGCACGGCGCTCGATTCTTTCAGCGAAATGTTCAGATTGTCCGGGCCCGTCACATCCGTTTCGATGCTTTCAAAACCCACCGAAGAAATGACGAGCCTGTTTCTGCCTGCCGGCAGCATGAGGGAAAATTCGCCTGTGTTGGAAGTGGTGGCGGCGAGCTTTGTTCCTTTTACAAGGATGGTGGCGCCCACGACAGGCTGATGGCTGGTGGCGTCGGTGACGGTGCCGCTGATCTTTTTCTGGGCCCATGCACTCACTGTCATGCATAGGGCCACGAGGATAAAGCCGGGTGCAAGGAATGAATAAATAAAATGCTGCTACCAAACAGAGCGTGACAAATGTTGAAAGTTCACAGGGATGGGGTAGGGAGGGAACGAATTGTATTGCCGTTATAAAGCCGTTTGTCCGAATTTTTCCATTACGAGGGCTGCAGCAGCCAGCAGCGACGCATCATGACCCAGCTGAGAGACCTTTACCCGCGTGTCTTCCGCCAGCCGGGGGATACAGTATTGGTTCAATGCCTGTTGGATGGGGGCGATCAATATCTTGCCGACCTCGGCGCCTCTGCCGCCCAGTATGATCAGCTCGGGATTGACGATATGTATGAGTATGGCGATGGCCTTGCCTATCTTGAATCCCATTTCCGTCAGCAGCCCGATGGCGTATTGATCACCCTGGTTGGCGGCGGCCATGATGGCTTCGCTCATTTTTTCGGGACTGTCGACTATTTTCAGACTGGATATCCTTCCGGCTTTGATCTCTTCCATGGCACGGTGGGCGACGACACGCAGGGTCGCTTCTGTCTCCAGACAGCCGCGCTTGCCGCATTCGCATAAGGTGTTGCTCTCCGAGATGGGGATATGGCTCAACTCGCCCGCATAGCCCGTATGTCCACGGAACAGCTCTCCCTTCACGATCATACCCAGCCCGATGCCCCAACCGATGTCGATGACCATGACGTCCTGTAGATTTTGAGCCATACCCGCCTTTAGTTCGGCCAGGGCCAGCACGCTGCTGTCATTCTCGATATACACGGGCATATGCAGATGCCGCTCGAGATAGTCCCGCAGGCTTTCCTTGCTGTTGGTGGAGAGATAGGTGAAGTTGATGCCCATCCGGGTATTGACAAAGCCGGGCATGCTGAAGCCCCCGCCGATGATCTTCTTACGGTCCTTCCCCATGCGGCCGAGGATCCTGGTCAGCGTCTTTGTGAGGATAGCCAGCGCATCCTTGTTGTTCAGCAGCCGCAGCTCGATGGTCTCGATGGGAAAAATGAACTGATTCGACATGTCGAGTAGGCCTATACGGGTATAAAGTTGGTCTATAGATACGGAAAGAATATACATCCTGTCCGGCTGAAGGGCATAGATCAGGGGTGGCCGGCCGCCATTGGATGGTGCATATCCCTTCTCGACGATATAGTCCGCATCGATGAGCTCGTATAATGATTTGGTGACATGGGGGACGCTTTTGCCCAGGGATTCGCTGAGGTCGTTACACGAGGCCGTGCCAAAAAAATACAGCTGGCTTATCAGTCTGTACTTCAATTGAGTAGTGAATGGAATGGTTGGCCGGGCGATCATTCCGCAGATAGTTTTAGTGTTGGTTTATAAACTTAATAAAATATTTAATAAGTGCCAAGTATTTGCTAAACCTTATTTTTATATCATGACCGTCCTGGAAGAGATACTGAAGCATAAAATAGTGGCCATTCTGCGGCGTGTCCGTCCGGATGCCGTATCCGGTATTGCCGCCGCCCTCTATGCCGGGGGGATCCGGTGTCTCGAGATAACGCTCAACTCCCCCGATGCGTTTTCGGTCCTCAAATCCCTGACGGCAAAGATGGGGAACCATTTACTGATAGGCGCGGGGACAGTGCTTGACGCCACGGAGGCCCGGCAGGCCCTTCATGCGGGCGCCCGGTTTATCATTTCCCCCACACTGGACATCCCGACGATCCAGTATCCCGGAGCCTTTACCGCCACCGAGATCCTCACGGCCTATCGCAATGGCGCCGACATCGTAAAGGTTTTTCCTGCCTCGGTAGGTGTTGCTTATTTCAGGGACCTGCGGGCGCCCCTGTCCCATATCCCCCTGATGCCCACGGGAGGGATCAACCTGGAGAATATCCGGGACTATCATAAGGCCGGTGCGGTAGCCTTCGGAGTGGGCAGCGCCCTGGTGGATGGCAGACAGCCCGTGACGGAGGAGTATCTGCAGGAACTGACGGCATTAGCACGCAGGTATTCCGAGATCCTTCCGTAGATGGGAAAAACAGGAATGTGGATTTTTTCTAATCATCAGATAGTCAGGATTGTAATAAATGGCATATTTTAGGTGATCTTTTGAATATGAAGGCATTTTTACGCAGCTTGTTCCATTTTGTCAAAGGCACCATTCATTACAGATTGCTTCATAGAGGGCCCGGACCTTTCTCCAAGCAGGGGGTGGTCATACCTATCAATAGCTACCGGTTTGGGACTTTACCCGGCGCCCGTCGTCGTGGTATGAACAAGCAAGCCACCCCTGGCAAGGTTGCCACGCTGACCTCTTCCCATCGAAGTGCTTCTTCGCGTTAAGGGGTGCCCTGCGGGCTACGCTCGACAGGTCGCGCTGTCCGCTATAGTCCTCGGCCTCCGGGCTGTCGCTCCCATCGCTCACGCGCCTTTATTAGTTTCTTAAATCTCATTTATCCATGCCTAAACTGCTCCGCTGCTGTATTTTGGGTACCACTGAGAAGTAGTTCTTTGGTAGGCGGATGTCATGGCAGTAAATGCAGAGGGCGACGGGAGAGAAAGAAAAGTCCAGCCACCATATATTCCCTTGCGTGCCCCTGTTATCCGCCAATACTTTCTAAGGTCTTGTTAAGAGCGGGTAAATATTGCTTCTGCCCCAGATCTTCTTAGCTTCCACACACATTTTTGGGGGACTTCTTGTAATACTACGGGTGAATGGGTCGCTATAATTGCAACCCCATTTCTTTGAATTAGCAATTGCCTGCAAAAGCTTCCAGCGCCTTGCCCGCAGCAAGCACATAGACGGTATCCCGTGCCTTCTCCTCCGACTGCAGGCTCCTGATCACTACTACCGTTGTGGCTGTTAATTGTATGTTGAAGGTGTAGATCAGTGCTAGAAGCGTCGCCTGTCGATTTTTATAGCGAAAAGACTTTTTGGGTACTTTCCAAAATGTTTTAAAAAGATATAAATGAAATGCACATTCAAAAGACTATTCACCCCTCTCTTTGTTTTTTGAGATATATTTAAAGTGATTACGCATCACCTTTTTTGTCAAAGAAAAAATTAGAACATTCAGAAAAAGGTAAATTTGGGTGCTTCTTAAAGATTAATTTACACTTGTTCAAAAAAATATTTTATAGAGTATGAAATAATAGAAAGGTTTTCATTTACTTTTGCACTACAAATTTTCCCTTACCCAGTGATTTCCTTTATTCCACCCACACTGATTAGTTAGCATCCCATTTTTTTTATTGAACATTTTGTTCTCCAGTGGAGTATTTTCTGCTTTGGTTATCTAGCAGAAGAGGGATGGTGTTGCCGTGCCGCTCGTGCAAAATGTATGTGCTGCGGAAAACCGTAACAGATTTTCTGCACGCTTATGGGATAGATCGACACGGTTATTGGCTCAGAGAACACACTTATAAAATCTAATGACGCTTCTATTGTTTGAGAAATGGAAGTTTCATTGTTTTGCATATCGCTTTTTATCCGTTTCCTTTTTCCATTACTCCTAATAACTTTCTGACCATGTTTAAACCCTGGAAAGGCATGCCTGTGCCACCACCCGATCCATCGTACTCCTGTCATGTACAGGACCTCCCGAATAAGGGCTCTTCCGTCCTTGATCATCCATTCGAATTCTTATGTCTTTGCGAAGGGCTGCTCCGACGACCAGTCTTCCTATAATTCTCATCTACCTACAACAATTAAATTGTAACATATGACCTTTTTTAAAAGGACAGTAGCCCTTGTATGGCTCGTGAGCTTGTGTAGCATTACCTATCTGCAGGCCCAGGTATCAGCCAAATTCAATTTCACCGCAGCGCCCGTTTCTGTTTCAGGCTGGACCAATGTGTCGGGTAACCCTGTTGCGACGGTATGTACGGCCACCAGTTCGTCCGGTATCAGCATCAGTTCGGTGTCAACGGCTAACTGGTCGGGTCTGAGCGGCAATGCTTCTTATAACGGAGGCGGCATGACCAACGGTACGTTTTTACCGGCAGGCGTTATGGTCAATCACTGGTTCCAGTACGGCTATTCAGCCGGCTACAATGCTGCCGTGCCCCAGCTGATCATCAGCGGATTGAGCATCGACAGTGTGTACACCGTGTCCATGACGGGCAGCTGGAACAATAGCGGTTATACCGTTGATCCAACCCGGTATACCGTAATAGGAGCCACCGTGTATGGCAACGTGGACGTGAACATTCGATATAATACGGCCAATGGCGCCATTTTCTACAATGTGGCGCCGAACTCGAGCGGCCAGATCATGGTATTTGTGAATACGGTGCCAACGACCGTGGTAGCAGACATCAGCGGATTGACCATTGTAAGTGGTCATTCGGCCGGATCCAATCCCAATGTACTCATCACCAGCCCTTCCACCGGCGTGACACTGCCGGAAGATGCCAATGTGACCATTGCGGCCAATGCATCGGTGACGGGCGGCAATATCACCCATGTGGAGTTTTACCTGGACTCGGTGAAGATAGGAGATGATTCGACCGCCCCGTACAGCATGCAGTGGATTGCCGCCGACCCTGGGAGCTATGCGATCAAGGCAAGGGCCATCGATGGATTTGGCAATGCCAATACCTCTACCGTCTATATCAAAGTAGAAAATCTCAACTATTTCTGGTCTACCACGGGCAATATCGCTACGAATGCGGATACCTTCTTCCTGGGTACGGTGGATACCAACCGGCTGGCCATCCGGACCAATAACATCGAGCGGATGAGCGTGCTCAGCGATGGATCAGTAGGGATAGGTACGAAGAGCACCCATGGCTATAAACTAGCGGTGAATGGCAGCGCCATCTTTACCAAGGTAAGTGTGCGGAACTATGCCAACTGGCCGGACTATGTGTTTAACAACGATTATAAGCTGCCGGGACTGGATTCCCTGGAGCGGTACATCCGGGTGAACCAACATTTACCGGGGATCATTTCTGCGGACCAGGCCAAAGAACAAGCCATCGATCTGGCGGAGAACCAGGCCCTGCTGCTGCAAAAAGTAGAAGAGCTGACGCTGTACCTGATCAAAGAGCACAAGAAGGTGGAGGAGCTGACCAAAGAGGTGGAGCGGCTGAAAACACAGCTCAAGAACAAATCAGTCCAAACAAAGCATTAACCCCTAAACCCGCCTACCATGCTATGTTCACGGGCTACCTTTTTATGGATACTGCTGCTACTGGCGGAGGCTTGCTATGCACAGCAGCCGGTGGCAAGGGGGCTTGACCTATCTGCCCAGGCTGTGTCGGGTCCTGATCTGCCTGCAAGATTTCTTAGCCGTATGCAACGCAAGATCACCGGCCTGGATGAGCAACTGACCAAACAAACGCAGCAATACCTGGAGCGGATGGCGCGGAGAGAGGCGAAATTGCAGAAGAAACTGTACAAGGTAGATTCGGCGAGAGCAAAGTCCTTGTTTGCCGGTAGTGCGCAACAATATGCGGCGTTATCGCAAAAGCTGGCCGTTGACACGGGGAGCATGCATTTGCACCTCAGCGGGGAGTACCAGGCGTATACCGACTCGTTGCAGGGGATGTTGCAATATTTGAAAGCCAATCCCGGCGCGCTCAATACGGCGGAGCTGCAACATTCCTTACAACAGCTGCAGGCGTTACAGGCCAAACTGCAAGACGCCGACCAGGCCAAGGCGTATGTCAAACAACGAAAGCAACAGCTCTCGCAATATATCCAGCAGCATGGGAACCTTGCCGGACTGTTAGGCAAAGACTATCGGGCATGGAACCAGGAGGCGTATTACTATGGGCAACAAGTACGAGCGTACAAAGAGATGCTGAATGACCCGGATAAGTGGGAAAAGCAGGCGCTGGCGATACTCGGAAAAGTACCGGCCTTCCAGTCCTTTATGCAAAAGAACTCCCAGCTGGCGGGCTTGTTCAACCTTCCTGGAGGCAATCCTTCTGCCCCACAGGCCATAGCAGGATTACAGACCCGGGACCAGGTAGGAGGATTGATCAGCCAACAGGTGGCGGCGGCCGGATCAGCCGGGGTGCCTTCCATACAAGGCAATATCCAAGCGGCCCAATCGAAGTTTAATAGCTATAAAGATAAGCTGCTGCAAGCCGGAGGGGGTAACAGCAATCAGGACGCGCCCGACTTCCGGCCCAACGGGCAGCGGACAAAGACCTTCTGGCGGAGAGTAGAATACGGCGCGAATTTTCAGACGACGAAGAACAACTACTTTCCAACGACCACGGACTTCGGTCTCTCGGCGGGTTATAAGCTCAGCGACCGAAGCACCATCGGCATCGGCGCCAGCTATAAGCTGGGGTGGGGATCGGATATCCAGCATATTGCCTTTACCAGCCAGGGAGTAGGACTACGGTCGTACCTGGACATCAAGATAAAAGGGAGCTTTTCGGCCACAGGTGGATTCGAATACAACTATGCGACGCCATTCCAAAGTATGCAGCAACTGCGGCAATGGTCCAGGTGGTCGAAGAGCGGCCTCGTTGGTGTCGCGAAGACAGTGTCGATGAAGAGCCGGGTGTTTAAGAAGACGCGCGTAGCCGTTCTATGGGATTTTTTAAGCTACCAGCAGGTGCCGAAGACGCAGGCCGTGCTGTTTAGGATAGGATATGCCCTTTAGCGATCCTGCTGATCAAGGTTTTGACTTTATTAAAATATTAGATAATTATGAAGCAGCAAACATCCGCTAAAATGAAGTGGATTTATACAATCGTCCTTCTTTTTATATGTCAAAGCATTCATGCACAGGTGAAACCAGGCTCTCTATCAAACGGGATCATACCCGAAGTCATCCCTCCTTCTCCCGAAGCAAGTTCTTTAGGGAAATACGGTGATTGGCCTGTATCTGCCTATACGGGCCTTCCGAACATCAATATTCCGATATATACGATAAATGTGTCAGGATATCAACTACCGGTGAGCTTAAGCTACCATGCGGGAGGGGTAAAGATAGATGAAGTGAGTTCCTGGGTAGGAACGAATTGGTCTCTTTCCGCCGGGGGCGTTATCGGGAGGACCATCGTAGGATTGAACGACGAAAGAGTAGGGGGTGGCTTTTTATACAGGAATCAAAGGAATAATTTTCTCAAGTCGAGCTACGACCTGACTAACTACGATGATTATATTTTCCTCAGAAATATTTCGGACGGTACAATGGATACCGAACCGGACCTTTTTTTTTTCAACTTTGCGAGTTTTTCGGGTAAGTTCTATTTCGACAAGACCGGTAATTTCCAATGTATTCCTGCCAATAACCTGAAACTATTGGTCAATCCTCTGAATACGCTAATAAATCCAACCGACCAGCATTGGGAGATTGCTGACCCCAGCGGAAATGTATATTGGTTCGGCTCTTACCTGGATGGCGGAAATGGGTTTGAAGCTACGATGTTGTACAACGGGTCACCTAGCGTGAGCAATATGAAGACCACCGGCTGGTACCTGACAAAGATTATTCTTGCAAACAAGGCCGATACCATTTATTTTGACTATTCGGACAAATCGGAACATTACGACCTCCCTCTACCGCAGTCCTACAAGATATTAACGAATGACTATCCTACTTATACGCCAGCCGGAGGACCCGGAACCAGCTGGGACGATCTGTTGAAGCTTAATCAAACTGTCATTGATCCTACTAGTGTTACAACCACCAGCTCAAGCGGGAAAGCCGTATTAAGTAAGATACGATGGAGGTCGGGATCATTGGTATTTGCTGCCAACAGCAGCCGGCAGGACCTGTCGGGAAAATTACTTGACCTCATACAACTGTACAACAGACGAGGTGACAAGCTAAAGGAATTCCAATTAAAATATGCTGCTGTAAATCAGCGCCATTACCTTGACACATTGATCGAACGGGATGCATCTTCCGCGACACAATTGAAACATAGCTTTGAGTACATCAATCGTACCTACCTGCCGGTAAAAGGCTCTTATGCACAAGACCATTGGGGGTTTTTTAACGGCGCCACAGCGAATGTCAGCCTTCTTCCACCTGACCCGTCATTCAATACAACGGCGCTGAATGCGAATCGCGAGCCGGATGAGAACTTCATGCAGTTTGGGGCCTTAAAAAAGATCACCTATCCTACCGGCGGGTCTACGCAATTTGAATACGAGGCTCACCGATATGATCCCGCCAGCCCTGTGGGCGGCGGCAACCCAACATCACAGGTTGTTTCTGCCAATATTACGGTCAAGGCCTCTGATCCTCAGCTGGGCGGCTATTTGCGCAGTCAAACTTTCAATATTCCTTTTACACAAAATACCCCAACGATAGCCATCCAATTTAACAATTACGACAAACCTCCCTCGAAGGAGTTGTCAAGATTGCCCCTGGTGAGGATCGAGAAACTTGTCAATGGCACGTACCAGCCATACTACTATTGGGATGCCTATGATAACTTTCCTGTAGGGAATGCCACGCCAAATGCCAACGGCCTGGTGGACTATAATATAAATGAAAGTTTGAACTTTTCTCCAGGAGATTACAGGATCGTCACAGATGTTGTATGCGGTGTTGCCAATTGTGGCACCCCTGTTGTCAATCCCAGTGCTACAGCTCATTTGGTATATAGTACTTATTCGGCTGTGAACACATCGCCAATTGCCGGGGGATTAAGGATCAAGCAGATCACCAATTACAGCAATGGTATATTTGTCGCTGCCAAGAAATACAGTTATGCACCGGGAAAATTGCTTATTTATCCCAGGTATGTCCATCAGTATGGTGAGGAGATATACCGACAGACATCTTGTTTCACAGATCCACTTTGTGGGGACATCTGCGGCACCCTATATGTGAAATACAAGGAAATTACAAGCAGTAGCCAGTCCATATTGGGTTTTACCCAGGGTTCACCCGTTGGCTACACTGATGTCACGGAACAGGATATTGATGCCGCCGGCACGGACAAGGGGTTTACCAGCTACAGTTTTACGTTTACTCCGGATGTCCTGAATGCCTTCGTCTTTGACAGATACTACTGGCCGGGCGGCTCGATCCTGAATCCTTCCACGCCACTAAATTCTTACGAATACAAGAGAGGGTTGCCTTTGTATACCAATGTTTTTAAGAAGCGTACCGATGGTAGCTACATAAGGATCAAGTCTATAACAAATTCATATGAATTCAATGATAATGACAGCACTAGGCGTTTTAATACAATGACGGGTATGCGGGTTAAAAAGATGCGTACAGTCAATTATCCTTGTGGCACCTACTATAACGGGCTCATATTCCCTTCTACGAGCAATACTGACCTTCCGGTCGACTTTGCCTATGCATATTACAATCTGATAACAGGTTGGGTTCAAAAGACAGCAACTACTGAGGTTGTTTATGATGACAACGGCAATAATCCTTTATCTTCCACTACAAGCTATACATATGGAAACAATTCGCATTTGCTGGTCACCGGCACGGATACCTATGATAGCAAAGGCAATCTTATTTCTGTCAAGAATAAATATCCGGATGATTTTTCAGGAGTGACGGCGGCGGATAATACCAGCGCGGGCATCAAACTTTTGCAGCAGCGCTCTATCCAGGACAAGGTCATTGAATCGAGCACCTATCTGACCAATGGTATTAATCAGCCTGTTTTACGCAGTTCGACTTTTTCCGTCTACAACCCACTGGTTCCCTTTTTGGACAAGGTTATAGCCATAGAAAACCAGGCACCAATGACCGATTTTACGGCCGCGACTGTGCAGGGGGGTGCTATTGTCGCAGACAGCCGATATAAGATTCAGGCATATTTTGACAGCCATGACAGATATGGGAATCTTTTGCAGGCACACAAAGCAAATGATATCTATCAAACCTATATGTGGGATTATGACAGTGCCTATCCTGTTGCTAAAATTGTAAATGCCGGGATTAACGAAATTGCCTATACCAGTTTTGAAACGTCCGCTAATGGCAACTGGACGGTTCCTTCTATGGCAAGGGATTCTATTCATAATGCCGTCACAGGCCAAAAATCTTATTATCTCAACAATGGTAATATCACGAAGACAGGCTTGTCATCCAGCGTCACTTATGTCGTTTCTTATTGGTCAGGCAACAACTCAAATGCTTATGCCATTCCGGGGACATTGTCGGGATTTCCTGTGAAAGGGAAGACGATCACTATTAATGGCACTTCCTGGACATATTATATGCATAAGATAACAGGGCAGACCAGCGTAACGATCAGCGGTAGTGGCAGTATTGATGAGCTGCGTTTGTATCCCGCCCAAGCTCAGATGACAACCTATACCTACCAGCCATTGGTAGGTATGACCAGCGCCTGCGATATCGGCAACAGGATCACCTATTACGAATACGACGGATTTCAGCGACTGAAACGCATCCGGGACCAGGATTATAATATCATCAAGTCGATAGACTACCAATACCAGGGTAACAGCGGATGCGGTGCCAACTGCTATATCCTGACCATGCAGACCTTGGCAGGTACCAATACGCTCGGGTATCCTGTCGGCGTATTCAATTTGCGCGGCAAATTGTTGGGCAATGCCGCCGGTCCGTCTCAATACGTTACCCTGTGGAACAACGATACAGCCGACAGTCGTATTGGAGCCTTGTCAGCGGGAGGGGATTCGTTGCATTTTAATTGCACACTCAACGCGGGTCAGGCACTGCCTGCGGCCGTTACAGGTTGTAGATACTATCAATATGATTTTTCTGGTAATGTTATCGATGGAGTATCGGGGAGCAATGGAGTATATGTCGATTTTGGCGATGGTAGCAGTATGCCAATACCGGCCGGATATGCGACATTATCTCATTCTTATAGCAATACATCCACCAAAACAATTGCTGTTTATCATAACGAAGAGGCTTCAGGTTCACCAATTTTGAGCATGTCCACTGGCACAGTACCTTATCTAAAGAATTTCAGGGGAAATATTCAGCAGAATATTAAGTATTTGTCTTTCTATATGTACCAGGATTCCTCGGTGCAAACAACAGGGCAAATATACAATTGGAACTCTATTAGTTCAATATTAGGATTTGGAGTTGCTGGGTATGGCAACATATTGCCTAACCACAATCTAAATTTCAGTCAGGATTTCCTGAAGCAAAATAAAAACTTGCAGGAATTGAAATTTTATGGGACGCCATGGAACTATTATCAAAAAGGATATGTCGATTCAACCTTTAAAATAAGCCGCGTAAGGAGTGATTGGAATACCTACTTTACTAATCTTAGAAGTCTTTTGATTAGTGATGAACAATGGAGTCATGAAGATTTGAGTCCTCTCGTAAACTTAACATATTTCTGGTTGGTTGCGGACAATCAAAAACATTCAAATGATCTTAATAATAATCCACCCATTCCAATAGGAATCTCAGTGATCGATAATGCCATCAATCAAATAGCCGCGGGTGCCGGAAAAAATGTACGCAATGGATCAATATTGATTTTTAGCGGAGGATCGAATAGAAGCGCAGCAAGTGACAATGCGGTAGCCACATTGAATGCTATGGGATGGTCAGTAGTGGTAGATAGTGGTAATTAGCGAAAAGAAGCTAGATATATTGTTCATCATTATAGATTGATCTGTGAAAAATAATTTGAATTTACGAAGTAATTTATGCGCTATGTCAAGTAAACTGGTTCGCTTTTTCTGGACATTGGCCTGGATGGCTGGATGTTCTTCGACTGTTTTAGCTCAGGCCCCTTCGAACAAGCCAACTTCTGCTACACAGGTACCTGCCCCAACCGGGACGGTAGCGACCACACCGTCCGGCTATACGACCAGTGGGGTCTCCCCCAAGGTAAACTGGGTAAAAGTCCGGGACGCCATGGGAATGATCACCGATACGATCACCTTTGATGCTGCCACGTATGTAGATGTAAAAGAGACAGCGCAATATTTTGACGGGCTGGGACGTCCGTTACAGA
>Ga0209930_1004470_pt1 | contig 12433 bp, 16 predicted proteins | sample ThiBiot_500_biof_2_FD_183948 | JGI IMG/M metagenome (GOLD analysis project Ga0209930, IMG submission 183948) | Wastewater bioreactor microbial communities from Cape Town, South Africa - Thiocy_cont_500_biof (SPAdes) | ecosystem: Engineered > Bioreactor > Thiocyanate-remediating >... | reverse complement strand
CTTATTGATCGTCATGCGCCCAAAGCCGTCGCGCTGATTGTTGTCGACGGTGCGCATCGAACGATTGATGGGAAGCTCATGGAAATTGGGTCCGACGCGCCGAAGCTGGGTATCGATGTAGGAGAACAGGCGGCCCTGCAACAGCGGATCGTTGGTGAAGTCGATCCCGGGAATGACGTGCCCAGTATGGAAGGCGACCTGTTCGGTTTCGGCGAAGAAATTGTCGGGGTTGCGGTTCAAGACCATCTTGCCGACCTTCACGACGGGAACGATCTCTTCGGGGATGAGCTTGGTTGCGTCCAGCAAATCGAAGCCGAACTTGTGCTCGTCGGCCTCCTCCACCACCTGGAGGCCAAGCTCCCATTCGGGAAAGTCGCCGCGTTCGATGGCCTCCCAGAGATCACGGCGATTGAAATCGGGATCCTTCCCGGAAAGGAGTTGAGCCTCTTCCCAAACCAGGGAACAGACGCCCTTCAAGGGTTTCCAGTGGAACTTAACGAAGCGCGTCTCACCACCGGCGTTGACCAAGCGAAATGTGTGCACCCCAAAGCCTTCCATGGATGCGTAGCGCTGGGGGATGGCCCGGTCGCTCATCAGCCACATGAGCATATGAGCGCTTTCGGGCGTCAACGAGATGAAATCCCAGAACGTGTCATGGGCTGACTGGGCTTGCGGAATTTCGTTGTTGGGCTCGGGTTTTACCGCATGGATAAGATCGGGAAACTTGTTGGCGTCCTGAATGAAAAAGACCGGCATGTTGTTCCCGACGAGATCCCAGACGCCGTCCGACGTGTAAAACTTGACGGCAAATCCCCGCACATCCCGTGGCGTGTCCGTCGACCCGCGCGAGCCGGCGACCGTCGAGAAGCGTACGAAGACAGGGGTGGTCTTTTCAGGGTCCTGAAGGGGTGCTGCCAGGGTGAGAGGGGCCTGGCTTTCGTAGACTTGAAAGATGCCGTGCGCTGCAGCCCCTCGGGCATGCACGACGCGCTCCGGTATACGCTCGTGGTCGAAGTGCGTGATCTTCTCACGCATCAAAATGTCTTCGAGCAGGGTCGGACCGCGCACGTGCGACTTCAAAGAATTCTGGTCGTCGCTGACCGTAACGCCTTGGTTGGTCGTCAAGATCGTGCCCGGGACAATCGTGTCCTGCTGCAGCTCGGCGGTCTTGTCAGTATCTTGAGGCGGCGGCAGTGCCGGATCGAACTTGGTCGCCTGCCCCGACGTCCGCGCAAGCGGTGGCGTCTTTGGATTCTTGCTTGCTGCGTCTTTGCCGGACGATGAACGAGGAGACTTCGGTTGGCGGGGCATTTTGCTTGGCATGGGGTTCCTATTCTTGCTCGCCCGTGGCGATCCGGCTGGCTGGAATGGGCATGAATCCAAACGTCGCGATGACGAATTCCGTGGGCGATTTCGGTTGGATGTCGGGTTGCCAGAAATCTGACGCTGCGTGGGTAGGCTTCTGCCGTGAAACGGCCCCTGGTGGCCGGGGTTGCGGCGAGCCCTTTCGGAAAGGGAGGCGGAGCGAAGCGAGTTCGGTGGGGAGCGCGTCCGGCAACTCGCACATGCTCTAAAGCCGAATGCCGAGCCCAGGAATAGTTCTGCCGCCACTGCATGCCGCTGCGCTGCGAGACCAAGGATCTTGACTGCCCCTGCAAGCCCTGCCCGTTCCGGTGCCGTTTTTGCGAGCGGCGAGGCGAGATCGTGTTCGAGGTGCCTAAGGGGTTTGCGCGGGTCGGCGAGGATCTCGGACCGCCCAGCATCGGCCGTCGTTCTAGCCAGGCCCCCCGATCTGGCTAGGATTAGGCCATGGCAGACGAAACCGTCACCCTGGTCGAAAAGACCCTCGGGGTCGCAAACGACATCCTTCGAAACAGCTTCGCAGGAAAGGATTTGCCCTACCTCATCGTGGCCATCGCACCAGACGGCGCCGCCGTGATCAGGAGCAATTGCGGGCCCGAGATGCTTCGGCACCTGGCGGGTCGGCTAGTCGCAATTGCCGACCAACACACGGGGCGGCCAGCAGGGGAAAGGCACTGACGCCAGGCCGGCCTACCGAAGACTACCGAGATCGCCATTCGCCTGCCCCGCAGCCAGGAAGGCGCCGACCGTCTCGGACGGCTCTGCATTGGCATTCACGTCTCCGTCATCGCCAGCGTCATCAAGCGCGTCCGGAAGGAGCCTAGGGTCGTGCCGGTCAGACGCGGCCGCCGAGATGGCCGCAGAGCGGCGAACTACTCGCCAAGATCCATTGTAGCAAGCCACGCTAACCAAAATCTCCCGCTAAGCGTTCAGGCGCCAGATTGCGAAGTTGAGCAACGATGCAAATGCGACCCATGCCGCAAGCGGACCCAGACAGAGCGCGGCAACAAGGTCAAGCCGACGGAACCTATCGATCGTTACCAAGATCAGCAGAAATTGCGGCACGATGTTCAGAAGCCCGGCCAAAGGACTATGCAATCCGAAAAACAGCCACGGCCAAAGCGCATTAAGCAGCAGTTGCAGAAAAAACATCAACATCGCCGTTCGTCGCTCTGCGCTTCTGTCGGCAACTGTCAGGATGCGCCAGACGGAAAAGGCCATCAACACGTACAGCCCCGTCCAGACAGGGGCAAAGATCCAGTTCGGCGGATTGAAAGACGGTTTCTCGAGCCCTGCATACCAAGACGCCAGATTTGGATACGTCGCCAACTGTCCCAAAACCGAAGCGGCGATCACTGGGATCACGGCAATAGATGCTCTTAGCAGCGGCGGTGGTCGAAGCGGCAACTCTCGAAGATTCATGGCAGTCCCTAGAGCTTATCAACGGCAGCGGACGGTCTCCGCTTCGGATGTCGCCGTCCACGACGCGACAGGACAGGTCACCAGGGACGAGCGCAGATGGCCTTCCCAACGTGGTCGTACTGCCATTTTGAGTCCCCTTCGACCAGCCTACCCTACTGACCGGAATCAGATGTTGAGCTTTGTTCAAGGGGCGCAGTAGACGCTGGCTTGTAACACGAGCCACCGCCGAAGGGGCCACCGCCGAAGGGGCCACCGCCGAAGGGGCCACCGCCGGAGGGGCCGCCTCCGAAGAAGCGGCCCCCACCCGGAATCTGGTCCGGGTCGCACCGGCTTCGCGGGGGCGCACGCCAGTGCAAATCAACAGTGACCGTGTACGCCTACGGTTGCATCGGCGAACCGAAAGTTCTCATTTTGAGGTCACACTGCTGCGTCTTGTCCTTGCCAGGCGAGAGTCAGCCCGGCCAATTGGCTCGCATGCGATCGATCTCGGTCTGGTTCGGACGGTAAGGTGGCGCCTTCGGGTCGAAGGTGCTCCAGCCGCCCTTGCGATATTCAGCGCCACGCGCCACCGGGTCGACAGGACGGTACTGATCCAGGAGGGCCTCGACCCGTGCGGCGTCCTGGTCTGGAACGCGAACGGTGACCAGCGTGCCGCCGCGGCGTACTGACTCGGCATAGATGTCGGCGTGCTCGCGGTTGGTTCCCGCATCGACCAGAGCACCGACGATTCCACCGGCGACCGCACCACCGGCGGCCACGGCGGCACCCGAAGCAAGCCAGCCTGCGGCCACAACCGGACCAAGCCCCGGGATGGCAAGCATTCCGAGGCCTGCGAGCAGACCAGCACCGGCCCCGAGCGCACCGCCAATGCCGGCGCCGGTTACGGCGCCATTCACGTCTTCGACGTCGGCATGCTCCGCCGATACATACTTGTTGGCGACGATGCTGACATCGCCGCTCGGAATCCCTGCCTTCTCGACAGACTCGACGGCAGCGCGCGCCTGCGCGTAACTATCGTAAGCACGACTTACTGTTTTCATCGCATGGTTCTCCTCTGGTGTGCGCCTATTGTTGAGCCGAAGTGACGACGTTGCCCTTGTAGTCGACGGCGATCTGGACCGGCTTGCCCTCGGCGGTGCCTGTGCCACGCCAGATGCCATCGTCGTCCTTCTTCATCACCGCGATGTTTGCGACGCCTTGTGCGGTGGCGCGATCGCGCGCCTGAGCTTCGGTGAAGGAGTTGGCGCCCTTGAGCGGTGCCCCGGCATCGTTCCGATGCGGCTTGTAGGTGTCGGCTTTGCAGGCTTGCATGAATTCAGCCTGAGTCACCGTGCCCTCGGTCGCCAGCATGCGGTCGTTGATCCGCATGAACGCGATATACCGCATGCCTTCCATGCCGGTGAGCTTTCCGTCCTTGTCGGAATCGGCCTTGGTCCACATGTCCTGACATTCGGCGTCCGTTGCCGCCAGCGCCGGCATAGCCACAATGCTGGCCGCGGCGGCTGCCAGCGCGATAACCTTTCTCATGAAATCCTCCGATGAAGGGCGGTGATCCGCCATCCGCTCAATGGAGAACTGCAATGGAGGTTGCTCTACCGGAGGAATTTGCCAAGCCGCTAGGTCAAGCTCGAATAAGCGGAAGGTGCACTCTTTCGTCACAATGGAATGTGCGGCTGCTACTCATGTCATTGACCTGCCGCCGGCCGCTGAGCAGTTTCTTTCGCGCTTGCCAGAACGACCCCGACCAAGGCCCTGGGCAGTGGCTGGCAGTTTGTGCAGCGAGCAGACGATAAAAGAGCGGCCAAACAGCAAAAGCGCGCGCCCCAGCCGAAGCCGGGGCGCGCGGAGTCTAGGGAGGAAACGGCGGGTTGGCAGAGCCAATCCGGCCTAACGTCAGGAGATAGCGCAGCGATCTCCAAGCCGCCTGGTTGCAAGCGGCGGAGCGCTGCGAGGCACCTACCCCACGACGACTCAAAACCGCAAGAAGGCGATCCTCAGCCTATCGCCGATCACGTGGCGGTCCGGGCGGCGCTTCAGGAAAGCCTCGGCAACGAACGTAGACGGCAGACAAACGATCAGACTCGCTCCTCTCACAGCACGTGATGGTCGCGGCAGCAGCGCCAGAACCAACCGCGATGCTCACGCTCCGCCCAGACGATGAGCACGCCGGCATAGTTCACGGGGTCCGGCACGTCGGGATGCTTGTGCTCAATTACGCGCGCCGCGGCCTGGTGCGCCGTCGACGAGTAGCTGCCGCGCCGACGTTCGTAGCGATACTCCTGCACGACATCGCGAAACATGCCGTGAGTCCGCGCCCATGCCAGGATCTCTTCGCGCTCGTCCGCCTGGCGAATCCATTCGCTCGCCACCTCCTCGCGCGACGCGGATTCGAGGCTGTTGGGTTTCAGGCGATGCAGGTGCTTCGCCAGGAAATACTCGGTGAGTGCGGCCGCCTGGTCGGGGCGCGCGTAGCGATAGGTCGTCAGGCCGTTGAACGTGCCGGCGCGATAGGGGCCGAGCGACTTCGCATAGCCGTTGAGCTCAGCGTGATCGGTGAAGGTCATCGACCCGCGTGCAATCAGCGCCGTGGCATGCGGGAAGTAACACTCGATCTCGGCCGACGACATTTGCACGTCTCTCCTCCCCCCTCAGACGTTGCGCATCCAGCCGCGTGCCTTCGACGGCGTGGCGAAGTGCTCGACCTCGAAGTCGGTCGAGCCGCAACGACAGCGATGGCCGGCCTCGGTCAGCGAGCGGGGATCGTTGAGGCGCGCCCCGACGTCCTCCGCCTGCAGCAGCGTCCGGCGGACGCAGCGCCGGCACTCCAAGCCGATCGGATAGGTCGACAGGGCGACCTCGTGCAGGGTCAGGGGCTTCTGGAAGGGGAGCATGGGCGTTCTCGACGGATCCGATGTCGGCGAGTCCTATGAGAACATTTAGAGAACATCAAGCGCAAAACAAAGAACGAAAAGCGAGTCGCCACAGGGTGTTAGGCCGGCGGTGCTGGCCTACGAAATGTAGGAATTCAGGCCTTTTGCTACGCAGTTTCCCGGACTGCACAGCAACTGAAATAGCGGCTAATCTCGTGGTCGAAGGGAGGCCGACGACCATGAGCATGATCCTGATCACCGCAGTCCTTGCGAAAAGCGCGAAGGCCATGGCCTTTGCCCTGGGCGCCGTCGCCATCATGGGCGTCATCGCCTACTTCGACGTGAACTCCTGACCGAACGCATCAAGGCGCAGCTCGCGAGCCCCTAGGCCTACTTGCCGACAATGGTCGCGCGCTGCCAGCCCTGCTCCGTCAGCCGAACCAAATGCCCGCCTTCCAGGTCAATCCACCCGGCCCGCATTGCCGTGTCGACGGCGCCGGCCGTCCCGACCTTGCCCAGGCTGTCAATCATACGCCATTGGCCGAGCTGGCCTTCGGTGAGCTTGTAAAGGGTGCGGATCAGGCGTTCGGCGTTGGTCATGTCAGCGGCAGCCCCACTTCGTGTCCCACCCACGAGCTCCTGTTCACGAGCCATCTGAGCGAATTCGAGAAGATCCAACAGCTGGGTGGGGGCCACTTCCGGAGAGAAGCGGCCCCCACCCAGCTTTTGGTCTGGATTGCACCAGCGTCGCGGGGGCGCAAACGGGGGTGCAGACAATCAATGGCCGCGTTTAGGTAGGGTTGCGTTGGTGAAGCGAATTAAGAAAGGGCCGGCGGTTAGACCGACCCCTCCTTAAACACCGCCCACGCGCGTGGGTCACGCGCGTGGGGTTCGGCGGCCTGCTGTAATGGTCGCCGCCGCGCTTGATCGTGTAACCAATCCGCCGTGGGTTTCGCCCCATCCAATTGCATTCACGCCGCTATGGATTGACCTTGCCACTACCTCTCGAATACCTCTCGAAAGTGCGCTAGCTGACGATGAAACAGAGGAGGCCCGCATGCGAAGACGCTCGGGCGCGCTACTCAGTCCCAACGAAGAAACGACGCTACGCCGAGTTGCCGATGGTGGCACCGCGGAAGGCGATCATACGACCCAGGATGTTCGTCGCCTCACAGCCTTTGAACTGATCAAGATCGTTGGCGGTAGATTCGTGCTCACCGGCGCCGGCCGCCGCCGGGTGGACAGCCTGCGACCGCAGCTCAATACCACCAGCCACGATCAGGCTGCCTACGGTGAGGCCGGCAAGATCTTGTCGCAGTTCTACACGCGGTGCCAGCGGCACACTTAGGCGCTCGAAAAAGAAAGGGCCGGGGTGGGTGACTACCGGCCCTTTCTGCCTCGCATCGCCGGTGCGCAGCTCGGGACTTCCGCGTCCGACGACATGCTACAATGTGCCCCGATATCCTTCAGTTGCGCGTCGCACGTAAATGAGCTGCTGCCCAGGCTGCCGATACATTCGCCGTGACTCCCCGCGTTCGCGAGCCTAGGCTTTCATATCGTCGGCAGCGAACAGTGGGCGCCGACGGCTGAGAGACAGCGGCATCCGATCCGAGAATGTCCCGCGCTCCCGCTCAACTGCGTTGAGATGAGGGAGACGGCCATGAAGTCCGCCGCCGAATGCGTTTGCTACGCCAACCGCTGTGAGCACATGGCCAGTGACGCCAGAGATCCAATCGATCAAGCCGTCCTTCTCGCGACGGCAGACCATTGGCGTCACTTGGCCGGGGTGGCCAAATCCAAAGAGCTTGTCGAAGCACAAGAGCCTTGGCCTGCTGACCGTGACATAGGCACGCCAAGGTCGGGCCGATAGATCGGCCGCTCCAGCAGCGCCCTTGAGCGCAGGATGCGCTCATTCGAATCCCTGACAATGCTTTCGATGGATAGTCGCTGGGCCGTCGGCCGTACTCGATAGTGCCACTCCAGCCAGATGAGCAACGGCACCTCATCGGCTTCCTCCCGGGATCTTCTCTTCATGATCAGACGGCAGCGACCGGATTAGCGACCCGCCCGGCGCCGCGGTGACCGATCCCCTTGGCCTGGCCGCGCGACCGTTTTGGCTTTCCGCCGGCGGTCCTGAGTCAAGGAACGCCGCATCTCGGCCTCGGTGCGCAAGGTCGTCATCTGTAGCGCGTCTTCTTCGACCTCGATGGTGCAAAGCCGCTCGCGCTGGCTCAGGACCAGGCGGCCGATCGCCACCATCTGCTGCTTGCGCATGGCCTCCCGGATGACCGCCAAGGCCTCGACACCGGCCTTGCCCGACGGCACGGGATGATAGGGCGTGTCCAAGTAAAGCCGGTCGATGCTGGAGCGCAGCATGAATTTCTCGATATCGAGGATCTTGGTGCTTTCGGTCTCCACCAAGTCGAGCTCCTCCTTGGTGAACAGCACGTACTCGTTCTTCGCGACCTGGAAGCCCTTCACCAAGTCGCCACGCTCGACCTCCTCGCGGGTGCCGGCGTTGACCGTCACCATGCTGATGCGGTTGTTGGTCTCGGGATTAATACGGTTGAAGCGAACGGTCTCCGCTTCAGACGTCGCTGCCCACAGCGTGACAGGACAGGTCAGCAGGGACAGGCGCAGGTGGCCTTCCCAGCTCGGTCGCGCAGCCGTTGAATTTCCCGCGACGTAGGCCGATTCAAAGCGGCCGTCGGGCCTTTGTTGCTGCTGTGAAAGGCTCTGATGATGAATTCAGTTCGTAGGGTCGCGTTCCTGTTCCGATCTCCCAGAGCTAGGGAACGTTCGACACCATGCGACACCCAGCGCGGTCGGCAACACGTTGGGTCCTGCCTTGATCAGCCGTAAATGGCTCAACGAAGAAATATCGCATTGCCGCAGACCAAGCCCGCTCGCCCCATTGACGATGGCTCGCAAAGTTTCTTCCTCGTTTCGCGACAGGCATTCGACTTGAGGCGGCGGCATACCGTTTGTTTGAGGCGGCGGCCCGTTTGTTTGAGGCGGCGGCCCGTTTGTTTGAGGCGGCGGCAGACGGTTTGGCATCATGGTCAACGCAAAATCGAAACCTTCGTTCCGAACGCAGAGGTCGCCACGCCCTCCGAAACGACCGAAGCCCCGCACCGGGATCACCGGGCGAGGCTTTAAAGTAAGGGAGAGAGAGCTGCTCTCCTCTCGCGTCCAATTACAGGTCGGACTGCTGCGGCTGTTTCGGTGACACCATTGCCGTGGTCGCCTGCGTGTGGTCGGGCTCGCCAATTGTCGGCATGACGCGAACCTCACTGATGATCTCCGTCACTCGGCTATCGACTTTTTCCAGCAGCCCCCACAATTTATGGCGCAACTGGCCCGTGGCCACCATTCCCTTGACGGTCAAGACTTTGGCCTGAACCTCAACGGTCAGGGTATTCGTGTCGATACCACAGTGCTTGCAAGATTGAACGAAGGCTTCGCGGATTTGGATATCGGTCGTGCTCATGTCGGAACCTCGACGCAGGAAACGCCTAGATAAAGATCCGGTTGCCGATATGTCCGTTTTAACTCGCAAGGACTTGTAACGCCCGCTCGTGGGTTGGCAGCAGCCCGAATGAGCGCCAGCCGTCGGTCGTCTGCCGCCCGTTCGACGATGGCCTCACCGTTCCCGTTTCGAGGTCCTTGATTTCAATCGAGTAACGACGAGCATTCATGGTTCAGGCGAGTCCCCAACGCCCCGCCCTCCAGTTGGACCGGGGAGGCGCTGGAGGGCGGGTGCCCCTTCCCAGGACACGGCCAAGCAATGCCTGGACCTTTCGCAAAGTTGCGCAGGCGAACTGATTTCCTCGATGATGCGAAGCCGGCCCGCCATTCAAAAGACAGGACCCGCTACCCACCTCTGGCGGGCCGCGGCCGCTTTTTCGTCGGCGGCTGACTGGCAAGGTTGTCTATCCAGTCCCGGGCCGGCTCCAGCGAGTCGAAGATACGCATTGGGCGGTCGGCTGCCGCCAGAATACCCAGTACGCGCGACACCAATTCGAATTTGTCGGCGGGTAACACCAGGGCTAACGGGCCCAGTTCACGGGCCCTGGCATGGCCTTCGCGAATGCGCACGCCGATGGCCAACAGGTCTTCGGGGCTCATCGATGTGTCGCCCGCACTGCCGTCAACCAGCTTGCGGTAGCTCATTGCATTGGCGCGCTCGAGTACCTGCAGAAAGTTCTCGACGTCAGCGCGTGCCACATCGCCGTCTGCGACGGCACTGACCAGACGTTTCCTGGAATCGATCGTCCAATGGAGAGGCATCTTAAGTTCGATTTGTGACGGTCATGCCAGACCAAATCCATCATGCCGGACCGGTCTCGCCGACCCGAAGATGATTAGGCTCGTCCGCCTCGCGCATAGCCAGCCTAACCGCCAAGCGCCGTTCGTCGGGTGTCCAGTCGACGACTGTGGATACCACCACAATTCCCGTTTCGACGTCCTTGATCTCAATCGAATAACGACGGACCTGTGTCACCTTCGCCCACTACGGTTAATTGCGTTCTCCGCCCACTTTCTTTGAAGTGGGCGGCCGCCGGAACGGCCGCCCACCGGCAGTCAGATCGGCGGATATACCCGTTCCCAAGGGACGACCCTTGCGCCGGCTACCTCCCGTCCTCGATCAATAGTCTCGCGAGGTGTCGCCATTGCCTCTCCAATCGCAGCGAGCAAAGCATCGCGGCTAATGGGTTTCTCAACGATCGGTCGCCGCTTGTGTCGTGACGGGATCGGCCCGAACACGCCCGTCGTAAGATAGACGAAGGGCACATTGGCGAAGGCCAACAAATCCGCGATCGGTAGCGGTGCGCGCCGATCGACGTCGAGATCGAGGATAGCGCAATCGATGTCTCCACGCTGGATCATGCGCTGGACCTCGGTCGTCGTGGTCACAGGTCCGACAACGCGGTAGCCCGCCTCACGCAGCAGACGCTGCAGATCGAACGCCAAGATGACATCCTCGACGGCCAACAGAACCCTGCCCTGCGACAGGTCTGATGGGGCGCGCGTCGGGGGCGAAAACCGCATGCCCTTTGCCTCGGGCCACGCTGAGAAGACTTCGATGTTGTCTGAAAGCCGGCCATTCCACGTATCGCCAAGCGTGGAAGCGGCTGACGCGAACGTCATACCCTTACCTCCTGTTGGAAATGCGAGGGGGCGTGACCGGGCCCTGATTGGCCCGGCCACGCGCAGGACCTTTACTGCTGGGTGATGGTGCGAGGTCCGGTCTCAGCCGCGATCGGAATCGGCCGAGGCTTCTTCTCCTCCGGAAGCTCGCGCTGCAGATCGATGGAAAGCAAGCCATTCTGCAGCTTGGCGTTCGTCACGCGGACATGGTCGGCCAGCTGGAAGCGGCGCTCGAAGTTGCGCGCGCCAATACCGCGGTAGAGGTACTCGGTGTTCTCATGCCGGTCGGGCTGCCCCATCCCCGTCACCAGGAGCTCGTCTTCGCGCTGGGTGACGTTGAGCTCGGCCTCGGTGAACCCGGCCACCGCCATAACGATCCGCCAGGCGTCATTGGAGGTTTTCTCGATGTTGTACGGCGGGTAGCCGCCATGGGCCGGTTGGCCGGCCATGGAATCGAGCATGTCGAAGACCCGGTCGAAGCCGACGGTGGCACGATACAAGGGAGCAAAATCGAACTCGGTACGCATTTTCATCCTCCTAGATGAGCGATGGATATGGAACCGGCCCCCCGCAGGGCGGCCGGCCTTGCGCGGCAGACCCTTGAGGGGCCCACCTGACGTCGATCTAGGAAAAGACCGGCAGGCGTCAAGATCTGGCCATGTTGAAAAATTTAGCGAGAGGAGGCCGCGTTTGACGGGCGGGTGCCACCCCGCATCCTCTGTGGGTGAGATAGAGAGAGGCGGGCACCGACAGGTGTCTTGGGGCTGTGGGCGGCGCTCAAGGCGCGTGGCTTCTAACCCATAACCCACACCCGGCGCGCGTCACCCGACAAGAGCGTGATCGAAATTCGCAGGCCGATTGCGGTCCGCAGCATTCACAGCGGGCCGGGATGCTGCGGCCTAGCTGGACTCGAAGGCGCCGGAACCGGGGTTCGGTCCGACGCTGGAATGGCCACGACACGGACATGACTTGTAAAGTCGGTTATCCGGCTGTCGACCGTCTCAAGGAGATCCCACAATTTGCGGCGATCCTCTTCCGACGCCACAGTTTCTTTGACGATCAGGGCATTGCCCTGGACCTCGACAGTCAAGGTACTCGTATCGAGCCCACCGCGATGGCAGGCTTCGAGAAGGGCGTCGCGAATCTGCGTATCGGTTCTGATCATGGTCGGGCCTCGACGGCGTCGAACGCTTGTTTCCGCACGGTCTGCCACATATCTCTTTTTTGACGAGGAGATAGTCACGCTTGCCAGCATGTCCACCCCCCCCATTTGAAGCGTACGAGGATGAAATGCTCAGAGGTCAAGCCGCCCCGCTCAGCCCCAACGAGGAAATCACGCTACGCCGCATTGCGCTTGGTGTGGTGCCCCCTGAAGAACTGCCATCCGGCTCCGTGAGGAGACTCAAAGCGCTGAGACTGGTGGAAATGATCGGGGAGAAGTTGGTTCTGACGCCGGTCGGTCGAAATCGATACGAGTCACTACCCCGGGCCACGGAGGGCCCCGAAGCCACCATCCTGCGGCGGGCGCTCGCGACCGTTGTTGCCTCTTTTCGACCTGGCCGGATTTAGGCCCACGAACGGCGCCACCCCGCCTCGCGCATGGTAGATGGCGAGGCGGCCAACCAGCA
>Ga0209930_1004467_pt1 | contig 12439 bp, 9 predicted proteins | sample ThiBiot_500_biof_2_FD_183948 | JGI IMG/M metagenome (GOLD analysis project Ga0209930, IMG submission 183948) | Wastewater bioreactor microbial communities from Cape Town, South Africa - Thiocy_cont_500_biof (SPAdes) | ecosystem: Engineered > Bioreactor > Thiocyanate-remediating >... | reverse complement strand
TATTTCCTGCCCGAGAAGCTGGCCGGCGAATACCGCATGCCGCTGATCCGCATGATCGAGGGATCGGGCGGCGGCGGTTCGGTCAAGACGATCGAGACGCGGGGCCACGCCAACCTGCCGGGCGGCATCGGGCAAAGCTCCGGCCTGTGGCTGTGCGCGCAGAACATGGGCCGCATCCCGGTGGTCTCCATGGGTCTCGGCTCCGTCGCCGGGCTGGGCGCGGCGCGGCTCGCGGCGAGCCACTACTCGCTGATGGTGCGCGACACCTCGGCCGTGTTCGTGGCCGGCCCGCCCGTCGTCGAGCGTCTCGGCGAGAAGCGCAGCAAGGCGGAGCTCGGGGGGCACGCCGTGCAGGTGCCGGCCGGCACGGTGGACGATGCGGTGGCCACCGAACAGGAGGCGTTCGAACGCGCGCGGCGGTTCCTGTCGTATCTGCCGAGTTCGGTCTGGGACCTGCCGCCGCGCGTGACGCCCTGGGATGATCCGGAGCGGCGCGACGAGCACCTGATCTCGATCGTGCCCAAGGACCGCCGCAAGGCGTATTCCATGCGCAAGATCATCGACTCCGTGGTCGATCGCGGCAGTTTCTTCGAGATGTCCAAGGGGTTCGGCCGCGCCATCATCACTGGGTTCGCGCGGCTGGACGGCTGGCCGGTCGCGATCCTGGCCGGTGACCCGCTCTACAACGGCGGCGCCTGGGGCGCGGCGGCGTCGCGCAAGATCACCCGCTTCGTCGATCTGGCGCAGACCTTTCACCTGCCGGTCGTGCACCTGGTCGACTGCTTCGGCTTCGCGGTCGGGCTGCAGGCGGAATCGACCGCGACCATGCGCCACGCGGTGACGGCGGTCAGCGCAATCCACCAGTCCACCGTGCCCTGGGCCGCGGTGATCATCCGCAACGTCTTCGGTGTGGGCGGCGGCGCGCACGTGCCGCACACGCAGACGCCGCTGCGTTGGTCCTGGCCGTCGGGCAATTGGGGCTCCCTGCCGCTGGAGGGCGGGATCGAGGCGGCGTACCGCGCGGAGCTCGACGCCGCCGCCGACCCCGCCGAGAAGCTCGCGGAGATCGAGACCCGGCTCGAGCAGTTGCGATCCCCGTTCCGGTCCGCGGAGGCATTCCTGATCGACGAGATCATCGACCCGCGCGACACGCGGCCATTGCTCTGCGAGTTCGCGAATCTCGTGGCGCCGCTGCGCACGCCTGGCCCCTCCATGTTCACGATGCGGCCATGAGCACGCCCACCGGAGACGCGCCGCCCCTCGCGGCCTATCGCGTGCTGCAGGTGGGATCGGGCGTGGCGCTCGACTATTGCGGCAAGCTGTTCGCCGATTTCGGCGCCGACGTCGTGAAGCTGGAACCCGCCGGTGGCGATCCCCTGCGCCGCACGCCGCCGATCCTCGCGAACGGCGAGAGCGGGCTGTTTGCCTGGCTCAACACCAACAAGCGCAGCGTGACCGGCAGCGACGCCGCCCTCGCCGCGCTGCTGCCCGACGCGGACGTGCTGCTCGACGGCCGGCCGCCGCACGAGGTCGCGGCGAGCGATCCCGGCCACGCGGCGCTGCGGCGCGCGCATCCGGGCCTCGCGATCACCACGCTGTCCTGGTTCGGGGAGGACGGGCCGTATCGCGACTTCGCCGCGACCGAGGCGACGGTGCGCGCGCTCGCCGGCCTCGTCGTGCTGACCGGTCCGGCCGAGGGTCCGCCGATCCTCGCGACCGATCACCAGTCGGGCATCCTGGCGGGCATCGCGGCCTTCATCGCGACCGCGAGCGGCCTGTACGGCCGTGCGGGCGGGGCGCGGCGCTTCGCGGCCAGCGTGCACGAGGCGTCGATCGGGGTGTCGGAATACGAGGCCGGCGTCGCCTGGGACGGGGCGGAGAGCCGCCATCGGCCGGGCGTGAACCGTTTCGGGCGCAACTATCCGGTCGGGATCTATCCGACGAAGCAGGGGCTGATCGGCGTCACCATCGTCACCCCCGGCCAATGGCGCGGGCTGTGCGCGATGATGGGCGTGCCCGACATCGCGAAGGAGCCGCGCTTCTCGCTGAACATCGACCGGCTGAGGCAGGCCGCCGAACTGGATGCGCTGTTCGGGCCAATCTGGATGACGCGCACCGCGGAGGAATGGTTCGCGCTCGCGCTCGAACACAAGCTGCCGCTGGCGGTCGTGCCCAACATGGCGGAGCTGCTGGCGCAGGCCGTGCACCGGGAGCGTGGCGCATTCGCGACCGTCGCGATCGGGGACGCGCGGTTCGAGGCGCCGGCGCTGCCGCAGACCCTGACCCGCACGCCGCCCCTGCCGGAGGGCCGCGCCCCGCTGGCGGGTGCGGACGCAGCCGCCTGGCGCCCGCAGGCCTTCGCCCCGGCCGTCGCCCGTCCTGCGCAGGCCGCACCCGAGGGCACCCTGCCGCTCGCGGGCCTGCGCATCGTCGACCTGACCATGGGCTGGGCGGGCCCGACCGCGGCGCGTCACCTGTGCGACCTCGGCGCCGAGGTGATCAAGGTCGAGGCCTGCCAGTATCCCGACTGGTGGCGCGGCACCGACCTGCGCGCGAGCTTCATCGCGGAGCAGCGCTACGAGAAGATCCCGTGGTTCCAGCTCATGAACCGCAACAAGCTCGACGTCACGCTGGACCTGACGCAGCCCGAGGGTGTCGCGCTGCTGAAGCGCCTCGTCGCCGGCGCGCACGCGGTGATCGAGAACTATTCCAGCGAGGTGCTGGGCAAGCTGGGCCTCGACTATCCGGTGCTGTCGCAGGTGCGGCCGGGCCTGGTCATGGCGTCGATGCCGGCCTTCGGCTGCGGCAATGCCTGGAGCGCCTGCCGCGCCTACGGCTCCACGCTCGAGCAGGCGTCGGGCCTGCCGACGATCACCGGCTTCCCGCACCATCCGCCCACGATGAACCAGACCGCCTATGGCGATCCGGTCGGCGGGTTCAACGCGGCGGCGGCGCTGATCGTCGCGCTGCTGCACCAGCAGCGAACGGGGGAGGGGCAGCATGTCGACCTCTCCCAGGTCGCCTGCATGCTGCCGCTGGTCGCCGCCGCGATGATCGAGCAGTCGGCGACCGGCGCCGTTCCGCCGCGCATCGGCAACCGCCATCCGGTGTTCGTGCCGCAGGGCGCGTTCCGCTGCGCCGGCGCGGATTCCTGGCTCGCGGTGTCGGTCACCGACGACGCGGCCTGGCGCGCGCTGTGCGGGGTGATCGGGCGAGAGGATCTGGCCGGCCTGCCGGCCGCCGAACGCCGCGCGCGGGAGGAGGCGCTCGAGGCGGTGATCGCCGCCTGGACCGCAGCTCGGGAAGCGGAGGACGCGATGCTGGCGCTGCAGGCGGTGGGCGTGGCGGCGGGCGTGGCGCGGCTGCCGGCGACGCTGGACCGCGACCCGCATCTGCAGGCGCGCGGCTTCTGGCGCCGGGTGGACCGGCCGTTCATCGGGCCGCACTGGCAGTCCTCGGCGGCGTTCCGGGAAGGCGCCGCGCCCTATCCGCTGCGCCGCGTCGCGCCCACGCTGGGCCAGGACAACCACGCGATCCTGGTCGGGCGGATCGGCCTCTCGGAGGCGGAGTACGCGGACCTTGCGGCGCGCGACGTGATCGGGACGGTGCCCAAGCCGCGCCGCCCGCAGGGCGATGCCGCCTGACGGGCGAGATGAGAAAAAAGGGGCGGCGATCGATGAGGCAGGGTGCTGGTGGGGATGGCCGGCTCGACGGCCGGCCATGACGGTCCTGGTGGCCGAGCGGTGCCGCCGATTTCACGGCGCGGCGTGCGGTCGCCCTCCACCCACGCCGTCATGGCCGGCCGTCGAGCCGGCCATCCCCAATGGCACGGCATGCGGTCGCCCCCGCGCCCGCGTCATGGCCGGGCTCGACCCATGGCTCGACCCGGCCACCCCCACCGGCACCCTGCCGCCCGCGCCTGCCACGCACCCGATCCCATGCCTCTCCCGAAGGAGCACGCCATGAAGTTCGGCTTCTGCCTCATGCCGCACATCCAGGAGACCGGGTTCTTCGCGCATGCCGAGGCGCTGGGCTACGACAGCGTCTGGGTCGCCGACAGCCAGATGCTCTATTCGGACGTCTACGCGACGCTGGCGCTCGCCGCGCGCGAGACAAAGCGCATCCGGATCGGCCCCGGCACCGCGATCTGCGGCACCCGCATCCCGCCGGTGCAGGCGGCCGCGATCGCGACCATCAACCGGCTCGCCCCCGGACGCGTCTTCCTCGGCATGGGAACCGGCAACACGGCCATGCGCACGATGGGCCAGCGCCCGATGAAGATCGCGGCGTACGACGAGTACCTGCGTGTGCTCGCGGCCCTGCTGCGCGGCGAGACCGTCGACTACCGCTACGAGGGCGTGAGCAAGCCGGTCCGCCTTCTGCTGGAGGGCAAGCCCGGCCTCGACCTCGATCCGCCGATCCCGCTCTACGTCTCGGGCTTCGGTCCGCGCGCGATGGCGCTGGCCGGGGCGCATGGCGACGGGCTGATCTTCGCGATCCCGCCGCGCGGCGTGCCGGTCGCGACGGCGCTGGGGCATGTGCGCCAGGGCGCGGCCCGGACCGGCCGCACCCTGGACGGGTTCCGCACCTGCACCCTGAGCAGCGTCGCGGTGCTGGAGCCGGGGGAGGCGATCGACTCAGACCGGATCAAGGCCGCGATCGGCCCGAACGTCATGGCGAGCGTCTACTACTTCTACGACGAGGTGCATGAGCGCGGCATCGCCCCGCCGGCCTTCCTGGAGCGGATCTGGAAGCCCTACTGCGCGCTGGTGGAGCAGACCCCGCCCGAACACCGGCACTTCCGCACGCACGAGCTGCACTACACCGGGCTGCATGCCGGGGAGGCGGCGCTGATCGATGCGCAGCTCATCCGCGACACCTGCCTGGTCGGCACGCCGGAGGAGCTCGCCGCCCGCATTCGCGCGCTGGAGGCGGACGGGCTGCAGGAGCTGATCTTCGCGGTCGGCACGCCCGCCAAGTGGCGCCTGGCCGAGGATTTCGCGCGCAAGGTCATGCCGCTGCTGTAGCGGGGGCGCCTGCCGCGTGCCGGTGGGGGTGGCCGGCTCGACGGCCGGCCATGACGAGGGAGGACGTGGGGAGCGCCCGGCCGCCCGTGCCGCACGCCCCCGCCCGTCACGCCCACCCCCCTCACGCCCGTGCCCGCGTCCAGGCCTCGTCCCCACCCGCTCACCCCCGTCACGCCCTGGACCCGCGCGCCGGTTTCGGCCACCGTCCGGCGCATGGGACGAAACATCCGCCTGAACGCCTTCGACATGGCCTGTGTCGGCCACCAGTCGCCCGGCCTCTGGACGCATCCGCGCGACCGCGCCGACGCCTACAACACGCTCGACTACTGGGTCGATCTCGCGCGGCTGCTGGAACGCGGCCTGTTCGACGCGGTGTTCCTGGCCGACGTGCTGGGCGTCTACGACGTCTATCGGGGCTCCGCCCGCACCGCGCTGGAACACGCCGTGCAGGTGCCGGTGAACGACCCGCTGATGGTCATCCCGGCCATGGCCTACGTTACGCAGCACCTTGGCTTCGGCGTCACCTGCGCGCTGTCCTACGAGCACGCCTACCCGTTCGCGCGGCGCATGAGCACGCTCGACCACCTCACGCGCGGGCGCATCGGCTGGAACATCGTCACGGGCTATCTCGACAGCGCCGCGCGCGGCATGGGCATGACGCAGCAGGTCGGCCATGACGAGCGCTACGCGATCGCCGAGGACTACATGCAGGCGACCTACAAGCTGTGGGAAGCCTCCTGGGAGGACGGCGCGGTGCTGCGCGACCGCGCAGGGCGCCGTTTCGCCGATCCCGACCGCATCCACCGGGTGACGCATGAGGGCCCGTACGTCCGGCTGGACGCGATCCACCTGAGCGAGCCGTCGCCGCAGCGCACGCCGGTGCTCTACCAGGCCGGCGCCTCGGCGCGCGGGCGGCAATTCGCCGCCGACCATGCGGAGTGCGTGTTCATCAACGGACCCTCGCAGAAGGTGATCGCGGGCATCGTCGCCGATCTGCGCCGCCGTGCCGCCGCCGCGGGGCGCGACCCGGCCGACCTGAAGATCTACACCATGATGACCGTGATCACCGGCCGCACCGATGCCGAGGCGGAGGAGAAGTATCGCGACTACCTCGCCCATGTCTCGGAGGAGGGGGCGCTCGCGCTGATGTCGGGCTGGACCGGCCTCGACTTCGCCGCCCTGCCGCAGGACGAGCCGGTGCGGTTCAGCCAGCGCAATGCGATGACCTCGGCGCTGGAGGCGTTCACCACCGCCGATCCCGACCGCACCTGGACGGTCCGCGAGATCGCCCGCCACGCCGCGATCGGCGGGCGCGGCCCGGTCGTCGTGGGCGGCGCCGAGACGGTGGCGGACGCGTTGCAGGATTGGGTCGCGGCCACCGACATCGACGGGTTCAACCTCGCCTATGCGGTGACGCCGGAGACCTTCGCCGACATCGTCGACCTCGTCGTGCCGGTGCTGCAGGACCGCGGCGTCTATGCCACCGAATACGCACCCGGCACGCTGCGGGAGAAGTTGTACGGTCCGGGCCGTGCACGTCTTCCCGCATCGCACCCCGCGGCCCGAGTCCGCCCCTCATCAGGAGACCGAACATGAACGCCGAGCAGCTCCGCGCCATGCAGGCCCCCATCAAGCAGCGTTACCGCGACGATCCGGCCACGGCGCGGGTGACCTCGCATGCCGAGGGCATCCTCGAGCCCGGCGATATCGCCTGCACCGTGCGCGCCTGGCATGGCGAGGTGACCGCCGGCCTCCACCCTGCCGGCGGCGGTTCCGGGGAGCTCGCCTGTTCGGCCGACATGCTGCTGGAGGCGCTGGTCGCCTGCGCCGGCGTCACGCTGCGGGCGGTCGCGACCGCGATGGGGGTGACGATCACCGGCGGGCGGATCGTGGCCGAGGGCGTGTGGGACGCGCGCGGCACGCTGGGCGTCGACCGCGCCGCGCCGATCGGGCTGACCGAGATCAGCCTGCGCTTCGAGGTCGAGAGCGATGCGGATGCCGCGAAGCTCGAGCGCATGGTGCAGACCACGGAGCGTTACTGCGTGATCCTGCAGACCCTGAAGGCGCCGCCGAAGGTGAGCGTCGCCGTCGCCGCCGCAAGCTGACGGCGCCGCGCGCTCCCGGTCGCGCGGCGCGGGCGGGGCGTTGCCGCAGGAGGCTTCGACGGCGGCCGCGTGCCCGGAGGGATGGCCGGCCATGACGGGGAAAGGCAAGGGGCAGCCGGCGGGCACCGGACCGGGAGGTCGCTGACGATCGCGCGGCGTGGGGCAGGGGGCAGGCGGCGCAGACAGGACCCGGGAAGCAGGAATACCAGTATAACCCGGCGGCTTGTACGCGGCGTCGGAGCGGGGGATGCTCGATCCCTGCGCCGAATCCTCCGCCGCGCCGCTGCCGATCCGCCGCTCCTTGCCCCCCGCACAGGCTGACCCATGCCGATCTGGATCCCCGTCACCGTCGCCGCCGCGCTGTTCCAGTGCTGGCGTACCGCCCTGCAGCAGAAGCTGCGGCACATGCTGTCGGTCAACGGCGCCGGGTTCGTCCGCTTCCTCTACGGCGCGCCCACCGCGCTGCTGCTGCTGCTGGCGGCCCTCGCGGCAACCGGCGCGCCGCTGCCGGTCCCCACCGAACGCATGGTGCTGTTCAGCCTCGCCGGCGGGTTCTGCCAGATCCTGGCGACCAACCTGCTGATCATGTCCTTCGGCTACCGCAACTTCGCCGTCGGCACCGCCTATTCCAAGACCGAGGCGGTGCAGAGCGCGGTCATCGCCCTGATCGTGCTGCACGAGGTGCTCAAGCCGCTCGCCTGGGTCGGCATCGCCATCGGACTCACGGGGGTGATGACGCTCTCCCTCGCGGGCCGCGGGCTGCGTCCGCGTGAGTTGCTCGCCGCGACGGTGCAGCCGGCCGCGCTGTGCGGCCTGGGCGCCGGGTTCCTGTTCGCGCTGACCACCGTGTTCATCAAGCTGGCCAACCAGGCCCTGACCGGCCCCAGCCTGATGGTCCGCGCGCTGCTCGTCCTGGTGGTGACCAACCTGCTGCAGACCCTGATGCAGGGCGGCTGGCTGCTCTGGCGGGAGCGGGCGGAGCTGCGCAAGGCCTTCACCACCTGGCGCACCTCCATGTGGGCCGGCACGCTCTCGGCCTGCGGGTCCGCCTGCTGGTTCACCGCCTTCGCGCTGACCGACGTCGCGCTGGTGCGGTCGGTCGGGCAGATCGAGATCGTGTTCACCCTGTTGTTCTCCCGCTTCTACCTCCGCGAGAAGCTGAAGGAGGGCGATGCCGCCGGGCTCGTGCTCGTGGTCGGCGGCGTGCTGCTGATCGTGCTGGGAACCTGAGCCGGGCAGCCGCGCGCGTCGTGTCCACCGCGCCCGTCCGCTACGACATCATCGCCAGCGCGGCGGCGAGCACCCGCTGCGTGCGGTTCGTCCAGCCGCGGCCGTATCGCTCGAAATCGGCCAGGCCGCGGTAATAGGCCAGCCGCGCCTCCGCGAGCTGCCCGATCAGCTCGCGCGGCGTCGCGGCCTGCAGCGCCGCCATCGTCTTGGGGCCGATCGAGCCGTCATCGGTCACGCCCAGCGCGCGCTGCAGGTGCTTCACCGCCGTGGCCGGGCCGGCATTGACGCCGAAATCGAACACCATCAGGTCGACGCCCGGCCCAAGATCGCCGCAGCGCGCCGGGATCCAGTAGCGGGCGCGGTAGATCTCGGTCGCCTCGGCCCTGGTCAGCGCGTGCACGTCGCTCGCGCTCACCTCCGCGTTGCGCCAGTCGCGCAGGGTCGCGAGGGTGATGCCGAAATTGGTGGCGCCGCCCCGATCGGCCGGATCTTCCGAGAACCCGCCTTCCTGGGCGAGCACGACCGCGACGCAGCGGTCGAACGTGTCGGCGCGCCGAACCGGGGCGGCCGGGGCGGGCTGTGGCTCCCGCGGGGCCTGCGCGGCGGAGACGGCGCTCCGCGCGACGGTGGTGATCGCCTCCAGGGCCGAACTGGCGCTTTCGCGATGCTGCGTCTGGGCATTCTGCAGCGTGTCGAGGAAGCGGCTGTTCTGCCTGGCCTGCGTCTGCTGGAACGCCAGTGCCTGCTCGTCCTTGTTGCGCGAGCCGGAGGAGGACCCCAGCCAGAAATTCACCACCGTGGCGAAGGCGGTGCCCAGCACGCCGACGGCGATGTTGACGATGTTGATCGTCTCGGACGACACGCCGGTCATTCCGCCTCTCACGAGCACGATCAGCGTGACGAAGAAGCCGATCGTGACGATGACGGAGACCGCCGGCGCGCCATAGGCGATCGGGCTGTGCGCCGAGACGAGGCCAAGCAGGTTGGTGCGCGCGCCGGCCGTGTTCTCGAAACTGGCGCGCAGCGCGGCGAGGTCGTCCTGGCGCCGCTGGTCCGCCTCGGCGTTCTGCGCCTTTGTCGCCTCCAGGGCGATCTCGGCCAGGCGTTGCTGCAGCGCCATGGCGGCGGCCGGATCGGCCGCGAGCTTGCGCTGCGCCGCAGCCGGATCATCCGTCCCCGCGATCTGGCTGACGGCCTCGGCGACGGTTCCGGCGACGTGTCCCGCCTTGTCGCCGGCGACCACCTTGATGATCTCCGGCAGGAAGCTGGCGGCAAGCCCGACCAATGGCAACATCGGCACTTCCCCCTTCTTGTCTGGTCTGCCGTCTCGGTTCGATATCGGACAGAGACGGAATGTGCTCCACCTGGGCAGGGTCGCAACGCGACGCAGGTGTGCCCGTCAGTTGCAGACAAGATTGGGTCGGACGAAGTCAAAACGGACGCTGTTCTCGTCAAAGCCGGCTGCTTCGTTGTCAAAAACGCCGTGGATGCGCCGGCAGGCAGGGGCCGCGGTGAACGGCGGGGCCAGGCCCGACGGAAGGGCCTGGCCGCGCCGGACCGATCACGCGGCGGGCGCGCCCTCGAAGAACCCGGTGTAGCCGAACAGCCCGACCGCGCCGCCCGTGTGCAGGAACACCACCCGCTCGTCCTTGCCGATCGTGCCCTTGCGGATCAGGTCGATCATCCCGGCCATCGCCTTCCCGGAATAGACCGGGTCGAGCAGGATGCCCTCCTCCTGCGCCAGCATCTCCACCGCCTCGCGCATGCCCTCGGTCGGCTGGCCATAGCCCGGACCGACATAGTCGCAATTGGCCTCGACCGCCGCGCGCGGGATGCCGCCCGCCAGGCCCACATGCGCCGCCGTCGCCTCGGCCAGCCGGTGCACGTTCGCCTCCTGCCGGTCCTTCGGCAGCCGCACCCCGATCCCCAGCACGGGGATCCCGGCGTTGCAGCCCTGCAGCCCCACCAGCAGCCCGGCATGGGTGCCCGCGCTGCCGCTCGCGGTGACCAGCCGGTCGATCCGCAGCCCCATCTCGTCCACCTGCTGCATCAGCTCCTGCGCGCAGGACACGTAGCCCAGCGCGCCCACCGGGTTGGAGCCGCCGCCCGGAATCACGTAGACCGTCTCGCCCTCCGCCCGCAGCGCCGCGCCCTTCGCCTCCGCCTCCGCGTTCATGTCGAGCCCGCTCGGACGGTACTCGATGCGGCAGCCGAAGAGCTTGTCGAGCAGCACGTTGCCGCTGTTCAGGTAGTCGCGGTCGTTCGTCTCCACCCGGTGCTCCAGCAGCGCCGTGCAGGTCATGCCGAAGCGCCGCGCCACCGCGGCCGTCTGGCGCACGTGGTTGGACTGCACCGCGCCCTGGGTCACGATGTGCGTCGCCCCCTGCGCCCGCGCGTCGCCGATCAGCCACTCGAGCTTGCGGACCTTGTTGCCGCCGGTGGCAACCACGGTGCAGTCGTCGCGCTTGATCCAGATCTCCGGACCGCCCAGCTTGCGGCTGAGGTTCTCGAGCTTCTCGAGAGGCGTCGGCGTCGGGAAGAGCCGCACGCGCGGGAAACGGGCGAGATGCATCGGGCCTGTCCTTCGGTGAAATTTCGCCCATCTGGACGAACGGGTGCAATCTTCCGCATTCGGCGGCGTCCGACAATGCACCCGGACCATGGGCCGGGATCAGGCTGGCCAGGAGAGGAGTTCGCGATGCACGTCATCAAGCGGTTCGGCTGGGAAATCCCGGCCGCCCGGATCACGCCCGAATCCGTCACCTTGCGCCGCCGAGCGCTGCTGGCCGGGTCGGCGGCGCTGGGCACCGCGTCCGCGGGGCTGTTCCGCGCCGGCTCCGCCCACGCCGAGGATGCGCCCGCGCGCAACACCGCGTTCGATCCCGGCCGGCCGATCACCGAGGAGAAATACGCGACCACCTACAACAATTATTACGAGTATGGGGAAAGCAAGAACATCTGGCGCGCCGCCCAGGCGCTGAAGCAGCGGCCCTGGACGATCCAGATCGGTGGCCTGGTGAAGCAGCCCCGCACCATCGACATCGACGACCTGCTCAAGCAGGTGCAGCAGGAGGAGCGCGTCTACCGCCATCGCTGCGTCGAGGCCTGGGCGATGACCGTGCCCTGGACCGGCTTCCCGCTGAACCAGCTCGTGAAGCTCGCCGACCCGCTGGGATCGGCCAAATACGTCGTCTTCGAGACCGCGCAGGACAAGACGATGACCGGGCTGAACGCGCCGTTCTACCCGTGGCCCTACATCGAGGGGGTCACGATGGACGAGGCGGCCAACGACCTCGCCTTCATCTCCACCGGCATGTACGGCAAGCCGCTGCCGCCGCAGAACGGCGGGCCGCTGCGCCTGACGCTGCCGTGGAAATACGGGTTCAAATCCGCCAAGGCGATCGCCAAGGTGACCTTCAGCGACACGCGTCCCACCACCTTCTGGGAGGCGATCCAGCCCAGCGAATACGGGTTCTGGGCGAACGTGAACCCGGCCGTGCCCCACCCGCGCTGGAGCCAGGCGAAGGAGCGGCTGCTGGGCGACGACGAGATGGTCCCGACCCAGCTCTATAACGGCTATGCGTCGTTCGTCGCCGGGTTGTATACGGATCGCAAAGGCGAGAAGCTGTTCATGTGAGCGTCCCACGCGTCCTTGCAGTCCTGTCCGCAGCCCTGCTGGTCGGTGCCGTTGCACTGGCCGCGCTGGGGCCGCCCGGCGTGCCGCTCGGCCAGCTCCTGTTCATGCTCGATCATGATGCGATGCAGGGACTCCGAGCGGGGGTGGAACGAACCGCCGGCGACTGGACCTGGCGCGTGATCATCGTTCCCATGCTCGTACGCCCCGCCTGGCTGATCCCGGCGGGGCTCGGCCTCATCTGCGGGGGCGCTGCCTTGTCCGCCGCCACCCGTAACTCTGCCCGCCGCTCGCATCGGCGGAGCTGACGCCGTGCCGGCGCGTCCCGCATCCGCACCCGCGGTCGCGGAGGCCGCCCGGGACGGTGCCGATCCCCTGCCCGGACGGCGCACCAGAGGCTCCCCGCGCTGGCTGCTGGGCGCCTGCGGCGGCACGATCGCGCT
>Ga0209930_1004459_pt1 | contig 12463 bp, 14 predicted proteins | sample ThiBiot_500_biof_2_FD_183948 | JGI IMG/M metagenome (GOLD analysis project Ga0209930, IMG submission 183948) | Wastewater bioreactor microbial communities from Cape Town, South Africa - Thiocy_cont_500_biof (SPAdes) | ecosystem: Engineered > Bioreactor > Thiocyanate-remediating >... | reverse complement strand
ATGCCGGGGACTCCCTCTCCCGCGAAGCGGGGGAGGGTCGGGGAGGGGGCTCGTCCTGCCGGCTGCGGCGTCCTTTACCTCTCCCGATGGGAGAGGTGAAGCGAAGCACAGCGGGGATCAGTCGGAGGAACAGCCGGCCTATGCCGGTTCCAGCTTCTTGGTGCGGCGGGCGCGCGGGGCGGCGGGTTTCGACTCGGCGGCGGCTTCCGCCTTCGGAGCGCGCTTGGCCTTGGCGGCGGGCTTTTCGGCCTTGGTGCCGGGCGTGGCGGCGGGGCCGTGGATGATCTCGGTGCCGAGGACCTTCAGGCATTCGCGCATGAAGGCGGCGAGGCCGGTCCAGCCCTTGGCCGAGACCATCACGCCATCGACATAGGCCTCGGTCGGCGCGACATCGATATAGGTGCCGCCGGCGAGGCGCACTTCCGGCTCGCAGGCGCCGAGCGCCGCGACCTTCTTGCCCGTCACGACGCCGTCGACCGCGATCAGGATCTGCACGCCGTGGCAGATCGTGAAGATCGGCTTCTGCGCCTCGTGGAAATGCCGGACGATCGCCTGAACGCGCTTGTCGGTGCGGATATATTCCGGCCCGCGGCCGCCGGCGCAGTAGACGGCGTCGTAATCGGCCGGATCGACCTTCGAGAAGGTCTTGTTGATCGTGAAGTTGTGGCCAAGCTTCTCGGTATAGGTCTGGTCGCCCTCGAAATCATGCAGCGAGGTGCGCAGCGTGTCGCCCGTCTTCTTGTCCGGGCAGACGACATGGACGGTATGACCGACCGCCTCCATGCCCTGCTGGAAGACGAAGATCTCGTATTCCTCGGTAAAGTCACCCACCAGCATCAGGATCTTCTTGCCGGGCATCGCTTCCTCCATCCCGTGTTGACGCTCCGCCGCCTGCCGCGGTCTTCAGCGTTTTCGCGATGATGCGCATCGCAGGGCGCGAATGACAACGGGGAATTGTGGCGAAGCACGCGATGGCTCTTGCCACCGCTACCGGCCATGGCAAGCTCGGGGTCGTTATCCCTTCGGAGGCTCCGACGTGACGTCAACTGCCGAGCAGGCGATCCGGCGCAAGGTCGGCCGCATGTCGGCCATGCTCGCGGCGCGCGACATGGCGATCGTCGACGAACTCTGGTCGCCCGGCTTCCGCCTCGTCGGCTCCGAACAGGGCGAGATCGCCGAGGATCGCGACGGTCTGGCGCGGCTGTTCACGATGCTGTTCGCGCGGCCGGTCAGCTATGCCTTCGATTTCCGCCGTTTCGACCTTGCCGCCCAATCCGGCGTCGCATGGCTGTTCGCCGAGGGCGATCTCGTGGCATCCGCCGCGGACGGCGCTACCCGTCATCCCTACCGGTTGACGGCGGTCTTCACCGGCGGCGGCGAAGACTGGACCTGGCGCCTCTTCTCGGGCTCCGAGCCGGCACCGCACGCCTGAACGCCAGAAGCCGATCTCACGCCGGCTTGTGGTGGGCGTGCCAGTGCCAGGCGACGTCGATGCGGCGCGGGATCCAGACCTTGTCCTTGGAGGCGACGTAATCGACGAAGCGGGCGAGCGCCTGCGCGCGCGCCGGCCGCCCGACGAGGCGGCAATGGAGGCCGACATTGAGGAGCTTCGGCGCGCCTGCCGCGCCTTCCTCGTAGAGCATGTCGAAGGCGTCCTTCAGATAGGTGAAGAACTGGTCGCCGGAATTGAACCCCTGTGACGTCGCGAAGCGCATGTCGTTGGTGTCGAGCGTGTAGGGGATGATGAGATGCGGGCCATGCGGGCCCGCCACCCAATAGGGCAGGTCGTCGGCATAGCTGTCGGAGGTGTAGAGGAAGCCGCCTTCCTCCATGAGAAGCCGCAGCGTGTTGTCGGACGGCTTGCCCTGGTAGAAGCCGAGCGGCCGCGAGCCGGTGATCTCGGTGTGGATGCGGATCGCGTCGGTGATGTGCCGCCGCTCCTCGGCCTCCGGGAAATCCTTGTATTCGAGCCAGCGGAGCCCGTGGCTGGCGATCTCCCAGTCCGCCTCCTTCATGGCCGCGACCGCCTCGGGATTGCGCTGCATCGCGAGCGTCACGCCATAGCAGGTGACCGGGATGCCGCGGCTCGAGAACAGCCGCCACAGCCGCCAGAAGCCGGCGCGCGAGCCATATTCGTAGATGGATTCCATGTTGAGGTTGCGCTGGCCCGGCCAGGGCTGCGCGCCGACGATCTCCGACAGCAGCATCTCCGACGCCTTGTCGCCGTCGAGGATATTGCTCTCGCCGCCTTCCTCGTAATTGACGACGAACTGCACCGCGACATGCGCGCCGCCCGGCCATTTCGGATCGGGCGGGTTACGGCCATAGCCGATGAGGTCGCGCGGATAGGCTGTCGTCATGATGCTCTCGCGGCAGGGGTCAACGCGCTCATTCTGGGGAGTGTCGCCGGCCGAGACAAGGCGGGCGATCCGCGGCCTCTTTACGGTTGGTTAACCGTGACGGCGCAAATTCGAGGGGATGGGGCGACGGGATGCTCCGGACGAGGGAGAGCGCCGATGCAGCATGCCCCGCGTGACTTCGAGGCCGAGACGCTCGCCGCCGACGATCCGCGCTTCGTCGCCGCCCTCGATCTGCAGATCGCCCAGATGCGGCGCCTGCTCGATCTGATGGCGCCCGCTTCCGGCGCCGAGGCGCTGCGCGCCGTGCGCGAAGCCTTCCCGGAAATGCCGCTGGTCGAGCGCGCCCGCGCCGTCGCCGGCTATCGCGAGTAGCACCTCCTAGACATTGCCGCGCCGCGCTGCCCGCCAGAGCAGCCATTGCGCGCGCCATTGCGGCAGTTCGGCTGGCGCGTTGAGCGGGTCGAAGCCGCGCTTTTCCATGATGGCGAGCAGCGGCTCGACGAGCGCCACCGGCAGGAAGGCCGGCAGCACGGCGCGATCGAGCGCCGGGATCAGCGAACGGGCCTTGGCAAGATGGCTGCGCGCGAGGGCGCGGAGATCGCCGAGCACCGCCGCGACCTCCGGCGTCAGGCGCCCCGCGAAGACGTCCTCGGCCTTCGCGCCATGCTTCGCCATCAAATCGGCCGGCAGATAGAGCTGGCGCCGTCGCGCATGCCAGGGGAGGGCGCGGAGCAGCCCGGTGATCGCATGCGCGACGCCGGCATGGCCGGCGGCATCGGCGCTCTTCGGATCGCGCCCGCCGACGAGGATCATCGCGCCGCACTGGATGAGTGCCGAGGCCGTCTCGCCGGCATAGCCCTCGAGATCGGTGACGCTCGGCATCGGGTCGTCATAGAGATCGAAGACACGGGCATCGATGAGATTGACCAGCGCGGCACGCGGCAGGCCGGACAGCGAGATGGTCTCGATCAGCGCGGCGGCGAGCGGGTTGCCGGCGGCGTCGCCATGCGGCTTGCCCCCGATGAGGTCGCGCCACCATTGCAGGCGCACCTCGCCGGGCAGCGGATCGCGCACCTTCTCCCGCACCCGCGCGACTTCCAGATTGAAGGCATGCAGCGCGAAGAGATGCCGCCGCTCCGCCTCGGGGGCGAAGAGATCGGCGAGGAAACGCTCGCGGTCGTCGCGGCGCAGCTCGTCGGCGGCATAGGCGAAGGCGTCCATCGACGGTCCGGCGCTGGAGATGAAACGGATAGCCGGTAGTTAGGGTGCGAGCAGCGCCGCCGCCACCGGCCGACCTTCGGCAAGGAGGATATTGTAGGTCCTGACCGCCGGTCCGCTCGCCATGACCTCGACGCCGATGCCCGCCTCGCGGAGCGCCTGGCGGAGGCCCGGGGAGACCGCCGCGATATCGGCGCCGGTGCCGATGATCAGCACGTCGATGGCGTCGCGCTGGTCGAAGACCGCGGCGAGTGCCGCGGCGTCGATATCGGAAACAGCCTTCACCGGCCAGCCATGGATGCCGCTCGGCAGCGCCAGGATCGAGCCCGGATGCGCCATTTCGGCGAAGCGGAAGCCGGCCTCGCCGCCATAGGCGTCGATCGGCACCTGCTGCGGCAGGTGCTGATCGCGCGGGACGATCGCGTCGGGCCGGCGGTTGATCGCCATGCGGGCTCTGCCTCAGGCCTTCTGCGGCTTGGCGTCGGCGTCCTTCTTCTTCTCGTCGAGCGCGTCCTGCCGAAGGCCGAAATAGATCAGCACCGGCGCGGCCACGCAGATCGAGGAGAAGATCGCCGCGATGACGCCGAAGATCATGGCGAGCGTGAACGCCCGGATGACCTCGCCGCCGAAGATGTAGAGCGACAGCAGCGCGATGAGGGTCGTCATCGTGGTGATGACGGTTCGGCCGAGCATGTCGTTGATCGCGCGGTCGATGAGGTCGCCGAGCGGGATCTTCTTGTATTTGCGCAGCGTCTCGCGGATTCGGTCATAGACGACGACGGTGTCGTTCAGCGAATAGCCAACCGTGGTCAGGATCGCGGCGAGCGAGGTCAGGTTGAACTCGTGCTGCGTCACGACATAGAAGCCGAAGGTCATGACGACGACATTCGCCGCCGAGATGATCGAGCCCAGTGCGAACTGCCATTCGAAGCGGAACCACACATAGACCGCGATCGCCGCGAAGGTGACGATCATGGCGATGGCGCCGTTGAAGGCGAGCTCGCCCGAAACGCGCGGTCCGACGATCTCGGTGCGACGGAACTCGGCCTCGTCGCCGATCGTCGCCTTGATCTTGCCGATCGCCTCCTGCTGCGCGACCTCGCCGCCCGGCTGCTGGCCGATGCGGATGAGGACGGAGTTGTCCTCGCCGATCGTCTGCACCTGCACGTCGCCGATGCCGAGACCGTTGAGCTGGCCGCGGATCTTGCCGAGGTCGGGCTTGGCGTCCTTGGTCTGGATCTCGATGACCGTGCCGCCGAGGAAGTCGATGCCGTAATTGGGGCCGACGGTGAAGAACAGGATCACCGACATGATCGACAGGAAGGCGGCCACCGGGAAGGTGAACTTCCGCATCCGCATGAACGGGATGGCGGTATTGTCCGGAACGAGGCGAAGATGGCGCATGGACGTGTCCTTTCTTCGCGTCAGAGCGAGATCTTGGTGGGACGACGCCAGCGCACCCACAGCGAGACCAGAAGCCGCGTGAAGGTGAAGGCGGTGAAGATCGTCGTGGCGACGCCGATGGCATGCGTCACGGCGAAGCCGCGGATCGGCCCGGACCCGAGATAGAACAGCACGATTGCCGCGATGAGCGTCGTGACATTGGCGTCGAGGATGGTGCCGAGCGCGCGGTGGAAGCCGGCATCGATCGAGGCGATGGCCGAGCGACCGGATCGGAACTCCTCGCGGATGCGCTCATAGATGAGCACGTTCGAATCGACCGCGGTGCCGACGGTGATGATCACGCCGGCGATGCCGGGCAATGACAGCGTCGCGCCGAGGATCGTCATGATGCCGAAGATCATGATGACGTTGACGATCACGGCGATGTTGGCGATCCAGCCGAGGAAGCCATAGGTCATAACCATGAAGACGCAGACGGCGACCGTGGCGATGATCGACGCGATCTTGCCGGCGCGGATCGAGTCGGCGCCGAGGCCGGGGCCGACATTGCGCTCCTCGACGATGGTCAGCTTGGCCGGCAGCGAGCCGGCGCGCAGCAGGATCGCGAGATCGTTGGCCGACTGGATCGAGAAATTGCCGCTGATCTGGCCCGAGCCGCCGAGGATCGGCTCGCGGATGACCGGGGCCGAGATGACCTTGTCGTCGAGCACGATGGCGAAGGCGCGGTTGACATTCGCCTGCGTCACCTTGCCGAAGGTCTGCGCGCCGCCGGTGGTCAGGCGGAAGGAGACGACGGGCTCGTTGGAGCGCTGGTCGAAGGTCGCCTGCGCGTCGGTCAGGTCCTCGCCGGTGAGCAGCGGTGCCTCTTCGAGGATATAGTTGACGCCGGGGCTGTCGAGCGCCGGCATGACGATCGTGCCGGGCTTCCTCTGCGGCTCCGCCTGGCCCGTCTGGAACGAGCCGTCGACGAGATGGAAGGTGAGCTGCGCGGTCTGGCCGACGAGATTCTTGAGCCGCTCCGGATCGCCGAGACCAGGAGCCTCGACGAGGATGCGGTCCTCGCCCTGGCGCTGGATCGACGGCTCGACGGTGCCGAGCTGATCGATACGGCGCGCGATGACCTCGATCGACTGGTCGACGATCGAGCGCACGCGCTGCGTCAGGCCGGCCTGCGTATAGGTCATCTGCACGAGACCGTCCGAGCCGACCGAGAGGTCGAACTCGTTGACGGCGGTGCCGCCGAGCAATGAGTTGCTCAATGGATTGCGCAGCGGCTCCAGCCGCTGGCGCACGAGATCGAGCTGCGAGAGATCGCGGATGCGCAGCTGCACGCCCTGTCCCTGCACGCCGAGACCCGAATAGCCGATGCGCGGATCCTCGAGCATCGCCTTGCGGATTTCCGAGACGAGGGTGCGCAGCCGGCGCTGCACGTAATCCTGCTGGTCCACCTCATAGAGGAGATACGCACCACCCTGGAGGTCGAGGCCGAGCACCAGCTGCCGCTTGGGCATCCAGCTCGGCCAGGAATCGACCGTCTCCTTGGAGAACAGGTTGGGGACGGCTGCCAGGATCCCGACCAAGACGACGGCCAGGATCGCGATCATCTTCCAGCGGCTGAAGTGAAGCATGAATGGTGCGTTCCAGAAGGAGGTCGGCCGTTGTACCGGCCGTTATGGAGGCGAGGGCTACTCGCCGTCCTTGACCGGCTCGCCCTTGGCGCGCACATCGGCGATGGCAGAGCGCGAGACGCGCACCCGCACATTCTCGCCGACCTCGAGCAGGAGCTCGCCGTCGTCGACGACGCGTGCGATCTTGCCGATGAGACCGCCGGTCATCACGATCGTGTCACCGCGGCGGACATTCTTGATCATCTCCTGATGCTGCTTCGCCCGCTGACGCTGCGGACGGATCATCAGGAACCACATGATGGCGAAGACGAAGATGAACGGGACGAACTGGATCAGCATTTCCATGCCGCCCGGCGCGGCGGCGCCTGCGGCTTGTGCGTAGGCCTGGCTGATGAACATCGACTTTCCCTATGCCTCGGCGGTCCGGATGGAACGCATCGAATGAGCGCGTCGTTTGCGCCGGCCTTCACATAGGGAGAGACATCGGCTCGCAAAACGGCGCGGACTATAGCGGCGCCCCGGGGCTTTGCAAATGCAGCCGCCGCCGTGGTACCGCAGGCGGCCTTCATCCCCTTTCGACCCCCATAAATCAAGGAGCGTTCGCGACATGGGAGACGTCACGAGCGACACCGGCCTTTCCGCCATCGCCAGCCGCCTCGACAGGCTGATCGCGCTCATCGAGCGCGCGGTGCCGGCGCCTCGTCCGCCCTTCGATCTCGATAGGGCTGACGCCTTCGTCTGGCATGCGGCAAGCGCCAGCCTGCAGCCGGTGCCGCGCGTCAACCGCGTCGCCATGACGCTGCTGAAGGGCGTCGACCGGGTGCGCGACATCCTCGTCGACAATACCGAGCGTTTCGCGCGCGGCCTCCCGGCCAACAATGTCCTGCTCTGGGGCGCGCGCGGCATGGGCAAGAGTTCGCTCGTCAAGGCGGCGCAGGCCGAGGTCAACCGCGATCCGGCGAAGCTCCCCGGCGGCCATCCGGTCAAGCTGATCGAGATCCACCGCGAGGATATCGACAGCCTGCCCGAGCTGATGAGCCTGCTGCGCGGCAGCGAGCGCCGCGTCATCCTCTTCTGCGACGACCTCTCCTTCGACAATGACGACACGTCCTACAAGTCGCTGAAGGCGGCGCTGGACGGCGGCGTCGAGGGGCGGCCGGACAATGTCGTCTTCTATGCGACGTCGAACCGCCGCCACCTGCTGCCGCGCGACATGATGGAGAACGAGCGCTCGACGGCGATCAATCCGCACGAGGCCGTCGAGGAGAAGGTCTCGCTCTCGGACCGCTTCGGCCTCTGGCTCGGCTTCCACAAATGCAGCCAGGAGGATTATCTCGCCATGGTGCACGGCTATGCCGCGCATTTCGGCCTGACCGTCGATCCGGCCGAGCTCGACCGCGACGCGCTGGAATGGGCGACCACCCGCGGCGCCCGCTCCGGCCGCGTCGCCTGGCAGTTCATCACCGACCTCGCCGGCAGGCTCGGCGTTGCGATTACGGAGTGAAGGCGAGCGGGCTGTCGGCGCGGGCGCGCTCGCTTCGTCCTTGGGCTGTCATTGTCGATCAGGACCCGCCGCCATGCGCTTTCTCTGCCTCGTCATCGTCGACCCCGCCCGCTTCGAGGGCCTGACGGCCGCCGACCATCAGGCGATCACCGCCGACTCGCTCGCCTATGACGACGAGCTCAAGGCGCGCGGCATTCTCGTCGCCGCCCATGCGCTCGGCGAGCCGCAGACCGCGACGACGATCCGGGCGCGCGGGGACGAGACCTTCTATACCGACGGCCCCTTCGCCGAGCTCAAGGAGCATGTCGGCGGCTTCATCCTGATCGATGTCCGCGACCGCGACGAGGCATTGGCGGTCGCGTCCAGGATCCCGATGGCGCGCTACGGCGCCATCGAGGTCAGGGAGGTGAGGGCGCTCCGCTGAGCCTCACTCGGCCGCTTCGGCCACGGCGCCGGCCAGCCAGGCCGCCGCATCGGCGCGGGCGCGGGCGGTCAGGGCGTGCTTCTTGGCCAGCGTCTTCTCGCTGCCGCGCAGCCGCTTGCCGGGCTCCTTCGGCACGGTCACCGGCGGGAACAGCCCGAAATTGACGTTCATCGGCTGGAACGAGCGGTTGCCGCCTTCATCCGCCGAGAGATGGCCGCCCGTGATATGGCCGAGCAGCGCGCCGAAGGCGGTGGTCGGCGGCGGCAGTGACGGTGCCTCGCCGAGCCGTTCCGCGGCGGCGAAGCGCCCGGCGAGCAGCCCGATCGACGCCGATTCGACATAGCCCTCGCAGCCGGTGATCTGGCCGGCGAAGCGCAGCCGCGGCATCGCCTTCAGCCGCAGCGAACCGTCGAGCAGTTTCGGCGAGTTGAGGAAGGTGTTGCGGTGCAGCCCGCCGAGCCGCGCGAACTCGGCGTTCTGGAGCCCCGGGATCATGCGGAAAATGGCAGTCTGCGCGCCATATTTCAGCTTCGTCTGGAAGCCGACCATGTTGTAGAGCGTGCCCAGCGCATTGTCCTGGCGCAGCTGGACGATCGCATAGGGCTTCACGGTCGGATTGTTCGGATTGGTGAGGCCGACGGGCTTCATCGGCCCGTAGCGCAGCGTCTCGCGGCCGCGCTCCGCCATCACCTCGATCGGCAGGCAGCCATCGAAATAGGGCGTCGAGGCTTCCCACTCCTTGAACTCGGTCTTCTCGCCGGCGATGAGCGCATCGACGAAGGCGTTGTATTCCGCCTCCGTCATCGGGCAGTTCAGATAGTCGGCGCCGGTGCCGCCCGGTCCCGGCTTGTCGTAGCGCGACTGGAACCAGGCGATGCTGCGGTCGATCGAATCGAAATGCACGATCGGCGCGATGGCGTCGAAGAAGGCGAGCGAATCCTCGCCCGTCAGGCCACGCACAGCATCGGCGAGCGCCGCCGAGGTGAGCGGGCCGGTCGCGACGATGACGTTGTCCCAGTACTCCGGCGGCAATCCGGCGACTTCGCCGCGCTCGATGGTGACCAGCGGATGCGCCTCGAGCGCCGCGGTGACCGCGGCCGAGAAGCCGTCGCGGTCGACGGCCAGCGCGCCGCCGGCCGGCACCTGGTGGCGGTCGCCCATCGCCATGATGAGCGAATCCGCCATGCGCATCTCGGCATGCAGGAGGCCGACGGCATTCGCCTCGGCATCGTCGGAACGGAAGGAGTTGGAGCAGACCAGCTCCGCGAGGCCGTCGGTCTTGTGGGCATCGGTGGCGCGGACGGGCCGCATCTCATGCAGCACGACCGGCACGCCGCGCCGGGCGATCTGCCAGGCGGCTTCGGAGCCGGCGAGACCGCCGCCGATGACATGGATGGGGCGGAGCGCGCCCGCGGAAAGATCGTTCGTCGTCATGGCGCGGACATTAGGGCCGGCGCAGGCTGGCGACAACCGGCGCGCCGACAAAGAAAAAACGCCCGCCGGGGAGGAGATCGGCGGGCGTTTCTCAGAAGGGGCGGCGACGCGGGGAGGAGGTCGCGGGCCGCCTGATCACGGAGACGAGGGAGGAGGTTCGTCGCCGCGAAGCTGAATTCTCAGTAACCGGCAACCGCCTTGCGGGCGACCTGGTTGATATCGGCACGGTTGATGCCGAGGTCGGCGAGTTCACGCTGGGTCAGGCGGGCGAGCTCGTTCTTCGTCTCGCGATACTTGAGCCAGGTCTTGTAGCTGTTGATGAGGTTCATCGTGGTCATCCTTCAAACTGATCTCTGGGCCGGCGAACGGGGTGGGGTTCTTGCCTCGCCCTTGTTGACCCCAATCTAGGGATGGACCGCTTTTCTGTGCAGACCGAAAAAACGCATGGCTGGGCTGCGGTTGATGCAGGGCAACATTAATGCCCTCGCCGATTGTGCAGCGCATCATTCATCTGTGTGGCAAAGTCGCGGCCGGCAAGGGATGCCGTCGCGCCGGCCACCGAAAAGAAGGAATTCCGCATGTCTTTCTCCGGCCGGCAGACCCTGAGCGAGATCGGACGGCGTCTCGTCGACGACGTCGCTTCGCGCCATGGCTTCGACCCCGACGCAGTGATGGTCCTTCTGCAGGCGATTGCCGCGGGCGGAGGCAAGCAGGCGCAGTTCGATCATCCGGCGGTCGGCGGCATGGGCCAGTGGAGCGCCGGCGGCATGATGATGATCGGCGAAATGTTCAACAACGCGCTGAAGGCCCGCGTTTCAGCGGCGCTCGATGACCTCGCGGAAGGCCTCGCCTCGGGCGGCGTCTTCGAGGCGGTCCCCGCTGCGCCGGCTTCGGGCCGCCGCGACGGAGCCGAGGCGGCGCCGCTGTTCGCGCCCGGCGCCGGCTTCTCGCCATGGCCGGCCGAACTCGGCCGCGCGGCCGCGAGCGGCGCGCAGAACGACCTCCACTACGCTTACTTTCCCGACAGCCGCCGCCTCGCGATCCGCAAGGGCGGCCATGTCACGCTCTATGATACGGCCGACCACGCGATCGGCGGCGTCTCGCAGCAGCAGGGCGGCAGCGCGGATCTTTCCTTCACGAGCCAGCACGGCACGGTGCGGCTCTCCGATCTTTCCGTTGTCGGCGAGCATGGCGCGAGCAGCGCTTCCACGGACAAGCCCGCTCCCGAAAAGGCCGGCTCTGACAAGGCTCCTCCGGCAGTGGAAACGGCCGAATCCGGGCAATCAGGCGCGTCGGTCGACCTCTCCGGCGATATCCTCGCGACCATCGAACGGCTCGCGGCGATGCGTGATCGCGGCATTCTCTCGGACGCCGAGTTCGCGGCCAAGAAGGCCGAGCTTCTCGCCCGTCTGTAAGGCCTCTCCTGAAACGATTGAAATTTCTGCGCCGCCCGGCCGACCGGTGATTGTGGGATCGGTACCAACTGTGCCACTCTCTCCTTGAGACGCAAGTCTCCGCGGCACGGGTGAGGAGGACCCGCGCCGCGACAGGGCCGCGCCGAGGCACCGGCGGCTGCGCGCTCCCCCACCGCGCCGGACACCAACGAGAAGAATCGTTTCGGGAGGACCTTTCCGTGTTCAAGAAGCTGACCCTCGCCTTGTCGGCGCTCGTCATGGCCGTCGCCATGCCGCTCGCCGCCGAGGCCAAGACCTTCTACTGGATCTCGCACGGCTCCGTGGCCGATCCGGTCTGGACCTATTTCCTCGCCGGCGCCAAGCAGTGGGCGACCGACACCGGCAACACCGTCAACACCTCGTTCCACGAGGGCAACGTCGCCTCGCAGCAGGAGGCCGTCCGCGCCGCCATCGCCGCCAAGGCCGACGGCATCGTCACGACCAGCCCCGATCCGGGCAGCCTGGTCGAGGTCGCGAAGGAAGCCAACGCGGCCAATATCCCGATCATCAACTTCAATACGCCCGATCCGACCGCCAGCTTCGACGCCTATGTCGGCGGCGACAATGTCGTGTTCGGCCGCGGCTGGGCGCAGTATCTGGTCGACAAGGGCCTGGTGAAGAAGGGCGATTTCGTCTGGATGCCGGTGGAGATTCCGGGCGCCACCTATGGCGTCCAGGAAGAGGAAGGCATCAAGAGCGTGTTCGAGCCGCTCGGCATCACCTATGAGGTGACCGAGGCCAAGCTCGACCAGGCCGAAGCCATCAACCGCATGGTCGACTATCTCACCGCCAACAAGGGCAAGGTGAAGGCGATCATCGGCCTCGGCGACCTCGTCACAGGCTCGATCAAGCGTGTCTTCGACCAGGTCGGCATCAAGCCGGGCGAAATCCCGGTCGTCGGCTGGGGCAACTCGCTCGACACCACCCAGGAAGTGCTGCAGGGCTATGTGAACGCCGCCCAGTGGCAGGACCCGCAGGCGACCTCCTATGTCGCGCTCTCGCTCGCCAACATGGCCGCGAGCGGCATTCCTCCGGGC
>Ga0209930_1004456_pt1 | contig 12468 bp, 13 predicted proteins | sample ThiBiot_500_biof_2_FD_183948 | JGI IMG/M metagenome (GOLD analysis project Ga0209930, IMG submission 183948) | Wastewater bioreactor microbial communities from Cape Town, South Africa - Thiocy_cont_500_biof (SPAdes) | ecosystem: Engineered > Bioreactor > Thiocyanate-remediating >... | reverse complement strand
GGTCAATGCGCGCCTCCCTCGAGATAGGCGGCGCGGATCTCGGGCTTCTCGAGAAGTTCGCGCCCGCCGCCCGTCATTGTCACCGAGCCGTTCACCAGGACATAGCCGCGATGGGCGAGCTTCAGCGCGTGATAGGCGTTCTGCTCGACGAGGCAGACCGTGAGCCCCTCGGTGCGGTTCAGCTCGGCGATGGCGTCGAAGATCTGCTTGACGATCAGCGGCGCGAGGCCGAGCGAGGGCTCGTCGAGCATCAGCAGCTTCGGCCGCGCCATCAGCGCGCGGGCGATGGCCAGCATCTGCTGCTCGCCGCCCGAAAGCGTGCCGCCGCGCTGGGCGATGCGCTCCTTGAGGCGCGGGAAGAGGACGAACATCCGCTCCACGTCCTCGTCGAAATAAGCGAGGTTGTCGAGCGCGGCGCCCATCTGGAGGTTCTCGAGCACGGTCATGCGCGGGAAGATGCGCCGGCCCTCGGGCGACTGCGCGATCCGCAGCCGCGCGATCTCATGCGTCGGCATCGAGGTGATGTCGCGTCCGTCGAATGTGATCGAGCCTTCGCGAGCCCGCGGATTGCCGCAGATCGTCATCATTAGCGTCGACTTGCCGGCGCCGTTGGCGCCGATGATCGTCACGATCTCGCCGCGGTTGACGTCGATGTCGACGCCCTTCAGGGCGATGATCTTGCCGTAATAGGTCTTGACGCCGCGCACCTGGAGCAGCGGCGTAGCGTTCGCGCCGCTCATCGCGCCGTCTCCTCGCTGATGTCGTCCAGCACTTCCTCGACCTCGGCGACCTCGTCGTCGTCGACGCCGAGATAGGCCGCGATGACGCGCGGATCGTTGCGGACCTCGTCGGGCGTGCCGTCCGAGATCTTCACGCCATATTCGAGCACGACGACATGGTCGGAGATCTCCATGACCACCGACATGTCATGCTCGATAAGGAGCAGCGAGGTCTGGCCCATGGCGCGGATGTCGAGCAGCAGCGTGTTGAGCTCGGCGGATTCGCGCGGGTTGAGGCCGGCGGCCGGCTCGTCGAGGCAGAGCAGCTGCGGCTCGGTGCACATGGCGCGGGCGATCTCCAGCCGGCGCTGCGCGCCGTAGGGAAGGTCGCCGGCCGGGTCGTCGGCGCGCGCCGTCAGCCCGGTCTTTTCCAGCCAGAACTTTGCCTTCTCGATCGCTTCCTTCTCGGCGCGCTTGTAGCCGGGAAGGCCGAGCACGCCGAGGATCGTCATGCCGGAGGCGAGCATCAGCGGATTGTGCTGCGCGACGAGCAGGTTCTCGAGGATCGTCATGCCCGAGAACAGGCGGATGTTCTGGAAGGTGCGCGCGACCCGCGCCTTGGCCGAGATCTTGTGGTCGGGCATGCGCTCCAGGAGGAACGTATCGCCCGAGGCGTGGCGCAGATTGAGCATCCCCTGCGTCGGCTTGTAGAAGCCGGTGATGCAGTTGAACACCGTCGTCTTGCCGGCGCCGTTCGGGCCGATCAGCGCGGTGATGTCGCCGCGCCCGGCCTGGAAGGAGAGATCGTTGACGGCCACGAGACCGCCGAAGCGCATCGAGACATGCTCGACCGACAGGACGGGGTCGAGCGCCCAGCGACGCGGCTGTTCGACCACCACGTCGAGTTCCACGGTCATCGTCATCAGCCGTGGCCCTCCTTCACGAGCGAACCGGAGATCGATTTGCGCTCTGTGAGGAACACCGTCGGCTCGCGGGCCGAGACGAAGCCGCGCGGCTTCCAGATCATGACCAGAACCATCGCGAGGCCGAAGAACAGCATGCGATACTGGTCGGGGTCGAAGCCTTCGCCGAACACCGCCTTGAGGAAATCGAGCTCGCGCAGGATTTCCGTGCCGCCGATCATGGCGACGGCGGCGAGCGCGACGCCGATCATGGAGCCCATGCCGCCGAGCACCACGATGGCGACGATGACGGCCGATTCCATGAAGGTGAAGCTCTCCGGGCTGACGAAGCCCTGGCGGGCCGCGAAGAAGGAGCCGGCGAAGCCGCCGAACATCGCGCCGAGCGCGAAGGCGGTGAGCTTCGTATTGGTGGTGTTGATGCCGAGCGAGCGGCAGGCGATCTCGTCCTCGCGCAGCGCTTCCCAGGCGCGGCCGACGGGCAGCTTGCGGAGCCTTATCGTCACGAAGGCGGTGAGCAGCGCCAGGAGCAGGATCAGGTAGTAGAGGAAGATCTTGTAATAGGCGCTCGACATCGGCAGATCGAACACCTTGGCCACATAGTTCGGAGCCGAGATGTCGAAGGAATAGAGGCCGAAGAAGGTGATCTTCGGGATCGAAGAAATGCCGGCCGAGCCGTTGGTAAGCTCACGGAAATTGATGAGCACCAGACGGATGATCTCGCCGAAGGCGAGCGTCACGATGGCGAGATAGTCACCCCTGAGCCGCAGCACCGGGAAACCGAGCATGATGCCCCAGAGCGCGGCGAGGATGCCGGCGAGGGGAAGCAGGATCCAGAACGACAAACCAAAATGGGTGGCGAGCAGAGCATAGGCATAGGCGCCGACGGCATAGAAGGCGACATAGCCGAGATCGAGCAGGCCGGCGAGGCCGACCACGATGTTGAGGCCCCAGCCGAGCATCACATAGATGAGGATCTGGATTCCGAAATTGTCGACCCATTTCAGCGAGCCCTGGAAGCCGAGCAGGCCGACCACGATCGCCGGATAGACGAAGAGGAAGACGAGGCCGACCGGCGGGAACCAGCGCGCGATGCCGGCCTTGACGGCGACCGAGGTGCGCGAGGGGCCGGCGTCGCTCGCCTTGCGGCGGGCGATGGCGGGCCAGATCGTCGTCGTCAGCAGGAAGCGGCCGAAGATCACGATCGCGACGATGATCGCCACTGTGCCCCAGCGGGTGGTGATGATCAGCTCGTTCTGCATGTTCTGCTCGGTCTTCAGGCCGACAAGCGGCCCGAAGATGCCGAGGGCGATGACGCCCGCGAGGATGGCGTCCCTGATGGCGGCGCCGGGCGAGGAGCCCGGGCCGTTGGTTGCGATGCCGGGCGCCATGTCAGACCTTCTCGACTTCTGGTCGGCCGAGCAGGCCCTGGGGCATGAAGATGAGCACGATCGCGAGGATCGAGAAGGCGGCGACGTCCTTGTAGTCGATCGAGAAATAACCGGACCAGAAGGTCTCGATCAGCCCGATCAGCAGCCCGCCGAGCACCGCGCCGGGCAGCGAGCCGATGCCGCCGAGCACCGCCGCCGTGAAGGCCTTCACGCCCGGCGTGAAGCCGTCCGAAAAGTTCACGACGCCGTAATAGGTGAGGTAGAGCGTGCCCGCGACGGCGGCGAGCGCCGCGCCCATCACGAAGGTGAGCGAGATGGTGCGGTCGACATTGACGCCGAGCAGCGCGGCCATCTTGCGATCCTGCTCGCAGGCGCGCTGGGCGCGGCCGAGCGGCGTCTTCTGGACGACATACCAGAAGCCGGCGAGGAGGACCGCCGTCACGACCCAGATCAGGATCTGCTTGTAGGAGATGGTGGCGGCGAAATTGTTCCGCTCCATCAGCGTGATCGTGCCGGAAAGGACGGGCGGCAGCGGCTTGTTGCGGGGACCCTGCGCGACCTGGATGAAGTTCGACAGGACGATCGACATGCCGATCGCCGAGATCAGCGGCGCCAGGCGGAACGAGCCGCGCAGCGGCCTGTATGCGACCCGCTCGATGGCCCAGTTCAGCAGTCCCGTGAGGAACATGGCGATGAGCATGACGAGGATCAGCGCGACGATGACCGAAGAAATTCCGAGCACGGTCGTGAAGAGAAGAAAGAAGATCATCGCGATGAAGGCCGACACCATGAAGACGTCGCCATGCGCGAAGTTGACCATGCCGATGATGCCGAACACCATCGTATAGCCGATCGCGATCAGTCCATAAATGGAGCCGAGCGTGATCCCATTGATCAATTGCTGTAGGAAGATTTCCATCTGCCGTGGGTCCCCGGTGCAGCGCATTCTTTTCGGGGGCTTGATTCCGGACATTGGCCCGGCCGGCCCCTCTTTGATCCTTTGGCTTACCAATTCGGCACGCACAAAACAACAGCAGCCGCGGCGATGCGGCCGGGGCTGTGGGCGGCGCGGGCACAACCCGCCCTGCCGACAAACTGCATGCTGACCGCGGCCCTGGGCGCCGCAGCCTATGCCATTGATCTTGCTGGGGGAGCGCTCAGGCGGCGGCCGGCTTGCTGTCCGAGGCGCGGGGATCGAGCGCGATGGTCTGCGGCGTCGCTTCGCGGAGCGGCGGCACGGGCTGGAAGGCGTCGCGCGGCACGTCCGAGACGCCCGGCCGGCGGCGCAGGCGATAGAAGATGTAGCCGATCAGCAGCACATGCATGACGCTGGCGAAGCTGAACAGCCCCTGCGGCCCGATCCACTCCATCGCGAAGGCGGCGACGATCGGCCCGATCATGGTGCCGATGCCCGACATCAGCAGCAAGCCGCTGGCGATCTTCACGAAATCGTCCGGCGCGGCATAGTCGTTGGCATGGGCGACGGCGAGGCCGTACATCGGATAGACCATGCCGCCGAAGCCCGCGACGAGCGCGATGACGAGCCACGCATCCGTCGGCTTCAGCACGGTGATGGTGCCGCTGATCAGGATGGCCGCCGCCGCGACGCCGATCAGCACATAGCGGCGGTCGATCCGGTCGGAGAGGCGGCCGAGCGGCACCTGCGTCAGAGCGCCGCCGAGCACCGCGCCGCTCATCAGGAGCGCGATGGCGCTGGTTGGCAGGCCGATCTGCTGGCCATAGACGGCGCCGAGGGTGCCGAAGGCGCCGTTGACCATGCCGACCGTGAAACAGCCGACCGCGGCGACCGGCGAATTCACGAACAGCACGCGCAGGTCGAGCTTGGTGGTCTTCAGCGGGCGCGGCGTCTGGGCGGTCGAAAGCGCCGAGGGCAGGATCGCGAGCGAATAGAAGATCGCCCCGAGGACGAAGAAATGATAGTTGCTCGTCGTTCCCGTCGTGATCAGAAGCTGCCCGGCGGTCGAGGCCGCGAAATTCACCATCTGGTAGACGGAGAAGATCGTGCCCCGGTTTTCCTTGGTCGCGCGCTCGTTCAGCCAGCTCTCGACGATCATCGCGGCGCCGGCGAAGCAGAAGCCGGAAAAGGCGCGCAGCGTGATCCAGGCATAGGGCGAGATATAGAGCAGGTTGAGCAGGATCACGACGCTGGCGATCGAGGCCATGACGCCATAGGCGCGGACATGGCCAACGCGGCGCACGATGCTCGGCACGACGAGGCAGCCTGCCACGAAGCCGACGGCCCAGCCGGTGCCGATCAGTCCGAGTTCGGCCGTCGTGAAGCCTTCCATCGCGCCGCGGATGGGCAGCAGCAGGCCATGCAGGCCGCCGGCGATCAGCAGAAGGGCCGACCCGATCAGGAGCGCGGCGACGGGGACGAGCTGCGATGCCATTCTTCGTTCACGTCTGGTCGTTCAAGTCAGGTTCGGTCGTATCGGCGATCTGCCGAAGCGGGCGGCATGACCGATCGGGGCGGCGGGTCGACGAGCCCCTTTTCCCCGTGGGCCATGTCGAAAAGATGGCACCCATTGATGAAGATCGGCCAAACGGACAGGCTTTTTCGCGCGCGGCGTAAAGACTTCAGTGAGGTTCTTGTGACAGCGCCGCCTTCAGCGCCAGAAGATCGCGCCAGACGAGCCGCTTCTGCAGCGGCTGGCGCAGGAGATAGGCGGGATGCAGCGTCGCCATGGCGCGGATCTGCCGCTTGCCGGTGTCATAGGCGAGCCATTGGCCGCGCAGGCGGAGGATGCCTTCTCGCGTGTCGAGCAGTTCCTTCGCCGCCGCGCCGCCGAGGCAGATGAGGACATCCGGATCGACGAGCTCGATCTGGCGGCGGATGAACGGCCGGCAGATCGCCGTTTCCTCGGGCGTCGGCGTGCGGTTGCCCGGCGGCCGCCAGGGCACGACATTGGCGATATAGACGTCCTGCCGCGCGAGGCCGATCGCCGCCAGCATGCGGTCGAGAAGCTGCCCGGAGCGGCCGACGAAGGGAACGCCCTGCAGGTCCTCCTCGCGGCCCGGCGCCTCGCCGACCAGCATGATTCGCGCCGTCGGATTGCCGCCGGCGAAGACGAGCGAACGGGCGGTGAGCCTCAGCGAGCAGCCCTCGAAGCGGGCCAGCGCTTCGCGCAGCGCGTCGAGCGTCTCTGCCGAAGCCGCCGCGACGCGGGCCGCCTCGACCTCGGCCGCCGGGTTGGCCGGCACGGCGCCGGGCGCTGTTGGCGCCAAGGCGGGAGGCGCCGCGCGATGGATCGGAGTTTCGACAGGCGACGGCGCCGCAACGGGCGCAGCCGGCGGCGGCGCCGCGAAGCGGTCGATCGCGAACTCGTCGATCGCCAGGTCGACGCCGGCGTCGCGATACCATTCGAGGAGCGCGGCGAGGGCCTCGGCCGAAGGGGGAGATGGGTCGCTTCCGGTCAGCATGGCTCATCCGCCGCGTCGCTCGCGGCCAGGTGCCATCCTATCGGTCCACGCAGGCGAGGACAAACCCGCTCGGCAGCGCTCAACTCGTCGCCGTGTTCATGACGACGAAGTCCTTCCCCGTCGCATCCGGATGCAGCGGCTCGTCCGTCGTCACCAGCACATTGCCGGGCTTCATCATCGACTGGATCACCTTGGTCACCGACGGGTCGGTGTGGATGCGGAACAGCGTACCGGCGGCGTCGGCCGCCTCCGAAGGGTCGCGGTCGAAGCCGATCGCATGCCAGCGAAGATCGCCCGTCGCGCCGCCGTCGCGTCCAAGGACGTAGGTGTAGGAGCCGAAGGGCTTGTCCGGGAAGTCGATGGTGACGGGGCCGCTGGCCACCGTCTCGCCGTTGACCAGCACCAGGATGCGCTTGTCGGCGCTGGAGACGATGATCGACACCGCCTGTTCGGACGGGGCGGCGTCGGTGCCATGCGGCTCTGCCGCGGCCTCGGCGGCGTCGGCCTGCTCGGCGGCGACATTGGCGAGGACGAGGCCGGAATGGGCGACGTCGACGGGCTCGTCATGGCTGCCGGCGATGATGACCGGCGTGCCGATCGTCGTGATGCCAAAGAGCAGCGACGAGAATTTCAGCGGCAGGTGGACGCAGCCATGCGAGGAGGGATAGCCCGGCAGCCCGCCGGCATGCAGCGCGACGCCCGACCAGGTGAGCCGCTCGGTGTTGGGCATCGATGCGTCGTCATAGAGGCTCGAATGATGGTCGCGGTCCTTCTGCAGGATCGTGAACACGCCGGTCGGGGTGTCGTGACCCTCCTTGCCGGTCGAGCAGGTCGAGACGCCGATCCGGATGCCGTTGCGATAGACATAGACAAGCTGCTCGGGGATCGAGACGACGATCGCCACCGGGCCCGTCGGCGAGCGCTCGGGATGCCAGGTGTAGTCGCCCGGTTTCAGGTCGGCGACCTCCTCGAGGTCGTCCGCCCATGCCGGCCCGACGGCGGCGAGGGGCAGGGCGATCAGGCCGGCCAGAACGGCGCGGCGGCTCGGATGATGTGGAAGAGGCCGGATGCGCATGATCGATTCGCCTGCGTCGCCTTGGGGAGAACGACGATTGGCAGGCTGGGATTCGCTCGTCAATTGAACGGGATGGCGACCATGGTTTCGGCCATTTTATCAGGTTGCCGATAGAATCGCTCGCCTCGCGCGGCGTGTCGCGCTACATAGCGGGCCATGAGGATCGAACAGCCCAAAGGCGTACGGGGCAGCCTCAAATGGATCCAGCGTTCGGTTGCCGAGCGCTGGCCTGATCTCGAGGCCCCCATCCTCGCGGCGACAGGCGGCGCCGCGCTGCGCTGGCGCTCACCGCTTGCCGCCGATGCCTATGCCGAATATCGCGACGAGGCCGTGCTCGGCCTTGTCGGCGCCCTTCACCTCGCCGAATCGCTGCATGGCTTCTGGCCGGCGCGCGGGCCGCAATGGGATGCGCTGGCCACCACCGATACCGGCGCCATCGTCCTCGTCGAGGCCAAGGCGCATGTGAGCGAACTGCTCTCGCCGGGGACCGCGGCCGGCGACGCCTCGCGGAAGCGCATCGACGAGACGCTCGGCGCGCTGGCGGAGCGGCTCAACGCCTCGCCGCGCCGAGCGGACTGGGCCGATCATTTCTACCAGCTTGCCAACCGGCTCGCTTTCCTCGATTTCCTGCGCCGCAACGAGGCGCCGGCCTGGCTGGTGCTGGTCGATTTCGTCGGCGACGCCGAGATGGGCGGACCGAGCGTGCCGGAGACCTGGGACGCGGCCTATCAGGTCGCCTGGCACGTGATGGGCCTGCCGCGGCGCCATGCCCTGACGCCGCATATCCTGCATGTGCGGCCCGATGTGCGGCCCTATGCCTGATCGCCTCAGGCGGTCAGGAATTCCAGCACGAGCCTGTTGAACGCCTCCTGCTGCTCGACATTGGCGAGATGGGCCGCCTTGCGGATGACCTCCAGCCGCGCGCCTTCGATCGTCGACACCCATTCGCGCGTCTTGGCGACCGGCGTGCCCGGATCGGAATCGCCGCAGATGGCGAGCACCGGCACCGGGATGAGCTCGAGATCGTCGCGAAGATCCATTTCCGCCAGCGCCTCGCAGCAGGCGGCATAGCCCTCGTTGGAGCAGCCGAGCAGCATGGCCCGGATACGGGCCACCGTATCCGTCTGGTGCGCGCGGAAATCCTCGGTGAACCAGCGGCCGATCACGGCGTCGACCAGCGCGCCGACACCTTCGTTGCGGGCCGTATTGGCGCGGCCTTCCCACATCTCGCGTGGCGGGAGATGCGGCGAGGACGAGACGATCACCAGCTTCTCGACATGCTCCGGACAGTTGATGCCGAGCCAGGCGGCGGTCATGCCGCCCTTGGAAAGCCCGACGACATGCGCCGAATCGATGTCGAAGGCTTCGAGCACGCCGCGCGCGTCGCGGCCGAGCCGGTCGATCGTATAGGGCGTCTCGGAGGGCGCCGACTGGCCATGTCCGCGATCGTCCAGCCGCAGCACGCGGAAATGCTCGGAGAAGGCCGCGACCTGGCCGTCCCACATCGTGTGGTCGGCCCCGAGTGCGTTGAGAAAGAGGAGCGGCGGCTTGCCGTTGTCCGGACCGACCTCGACATGGAGCTCGACCCCGTCGTCCATCGCGATGCGTGGCATTACCCTGTCCCTGCCGCTGCCCCGAATCCCTTCCGGCTTTCCGCCCGGCCGCCGATGATCGCATCATGAGCCGCGCCGTCGTCAACGTCTACAACGCTTCGCGCAGCCATTGGGATGAAGAAGCTGGTTGCCGCCGCCTCACCCGTCCATGCCCGGGGGAAGAAGCAGGCTGGCAGCACTCAGCCGGCGCTGCTGCTAATCTCTTGATTCAACGGCACAATCCTCGATCTCCGCGTTGAAATCAAGACCGCGCTGCGAGACGATTTCCATGTCCCGCGATTTCATCCCGCGCGGGCGCTGCGAGAACCGACCAGACGAGGTGCCCATGCCGTCATCGCTGTTGCGTCAGTTGTCCGGATATGGCCTGACCACCGCTCATATCCTTTATCGCCTTCCCGATCATCCGGCCCTGCTGCAGACCTTCGTCTGGCAGGAATACGACCTCGCCCCGGAATTTCCTGAGCTCAACCGTTTTCTCGATTTCTGGAAGCGCGAGATCGAGGGACCGCTGCACTCGGTGAAGGTGGCGCATCACGGCGTGATCAGCGCAGCGGAGATGCGCGTCGCCTCGACCCTCTATGCCCTGAACTGAGCGTCGGTCAGTCCCGTCCGTAAGGCGGGGCCGGGATCGCCTGGTGCGCCGCGCGCAACGCGGCGGACCAGCGCTCGCGCAGATCGGCGAAATATTCGTCGTTGCGGTCGATGCGGTGCGAGATGTCGACCGCGATGGCGTCGCGGCGGATCGTGCAGACATCGACCGGCATGCCGACGCCGAGATTGGAGCGGATCGTCGAATCCATCGAGACGAGGCCGAGCTTCAGCGCCTCGTCGATGCCCGTCTCGCTCGTGACGGCGCGGTCGAGGATCGGCTTGCCATATTTGTGCTCGCCGATCTGCAGATAGGGCGTGTCGGCGGTCGCCTCGATGAAGTTGCCGGCCGAATAGACCATGAAGAGCCGCAGTCTCCCGCCGGCGACCTGGCCGCCGAGCAGCATGGTGACGTCGAAATTGGCCTGCTGCTGCTCCATGGACTTGCCATGGATGCGGTAGACCTCGCGGATCGCGCGCCCGACGAACTGCGCCACCTTGAACATGCTCGGCAGGCTGTAGATCGTCTCGATCTCGCCGCTCTCGGGATTCTTGATCCCCTCGCTCAGAAGGTTGAGCACCGACTGGCTGACGGCGAGATTTCCCGCCGTGGCGATGGCGATGGCGCGGTCGCCGTCCTTCTGGAAGAGATGGAGCTTGCGGAAGGTCGCGATGTTGTCGAGGCCCGCATTGGTGCGCGTGTCGGCGATCATCACCAACCCGTCACGCACAAGAATTCCAACGCAGTAAGTCATGACCGCCGTCCGGTTCCGCCAGCGGCGGATCATCAAGGCTCCGGCTTCGAGTCGCAAGCGCGGAACGGAAACATCCACGCCTGATTACGGCTGCTTGACCGTTCCGGCCTCGCTGATGCGGATGGTGACCTTCGGTACGGCGCTCCAGTCGCCATAGGCCGCGCCGCGCACCGGAGCCGCCCCGACACGGTCGAGACCGATGGCGAGGCGCACATAGGCGTCGGTCGGGCAGATGTTGCAGGCGGCGTCGAAACCGATCCAGCCGACGCCCTCGATGAAGGCCTCGGCCCAGCCATGCTCGCTGTGGTCGGGCTCCTCCGAGCCGGGCTTGAACAGATAGCCGGAGGCATAGCGCGAGGGGATGCCGAGATGCCGCGCCGCGGCGATGAAGACATGCGCCAGCGCCCGCGCATCGCCCTTCCGCGCCGCGAAGGCGGCGATGGCGCGATCGTCTTCCGTCTCGCCGGGCTCCATCGCGTCATGCAGGCCGTCCATCAGCGCGTGCAGCGTCGAGAGGCGGTCGGGCGGGGAGGCGGCATCTATTTCGGCGGCGAAGGACCGGATGCCCTGGTCGGATTCGGTGAGCTGGGTATCGCGCAGATAGACGGCGACGGGAAAGCGCTCCGACTGCCCGCGCACCATGCCGGCCATGTCATGCGTCTCGACCTCGCCAAGCGCGGTGATGGCGAGACCGTCGAGCTTGCCGTCGGTGTTGAAGGACTGGACGATATTGCCGAACGGGTCGCGCGCGCTGGAAAGGCGACAGTCGTGGTCGACCTCGATGCGCCAGTTGACGACGAACTGCCCGTCATGGCCGCGCGGCGTCAGCCGCAGCGTCTGGATGGCGCCGTTCGCGGGCGGGTCGAAGGCGTAGACGATCTCGTGGACGATCCTGAGGCGCATGTGGGGCGGGTCCTCAGGCGAGATACTGGTCGGTGATCGCCTGGCCGAGGCGGCTGTTCTCGCCGATGAACTCGGTCAGGAACTCGTGCAGCCCGCCCTGGAAGACGTCCTCGAGCGTCGCGTTCTGCAGGCGGTTGCGCGTCGAGCGGGCGACGCGCTGCGCCGGCCCCTGGCGGCCATAGGCGAGCGAGAGCTCGTCGAGGAACTCGCAGATGCGGCCATAGCAGGCCGAGAGCGAACGCGGCAGCTGCTCGTTGAGGACGAGAAGGTCGGCGACCAGCCAGGGCTTCACGCTCTCGCGATAGACCCAGTGATAGGCGGTGTTGGCCGAGACCGAGCGCAGGATCGACGACCACTGGAAGAAATCGAGGCCGCCGCCGACGCTCTCCTGCTCCGGCAGCAGCAGGTGATATTTGACGTCAAGGATGCGGGCGGTGTTGTCGGCGCGCTCGATGAACGAGCCGAGGCCGGAGAAGAAATAGGCGTCGTTGCGCAGCATCGTGCGATAGGCCGAGCCGTCGAAGCGCAGCGAGGCTTCCTTCACATAGGTCAGGAAGGCGTTGAGGCGCACGCGGTCGCCGAGGCGGTTGAAATCGCGCAGGCCCAGCCACGCGCCGTTGATCGCCTCCCACATTTCCGTGGTCAGCGCGGTGCGGACCGTCCGCGCATTGACGCGCGCCCGCTCGAGGCATGAGCGGATGGAGGAGGGGTTGTCGGCGGAGAAGGCGAGGAAATCGACGACGCTCTCGCCAGTGGCCTCCTTCCCGAGCGATTTGAAGAGCCCCAGCGTTCCCGTTGCCGCGACGGCGGATTCCCATTCATTCGATTCGCCGGCATAGGCGATCGGCATGGCGGCCAGGCGGTTGGCGGCGTCGAGGATGCGCGCTGTGTTCTCGGCGCGCTCCACATAGCGGGCGAGCCAGAAGAGATTGTCGGCGGTACGGCTCAGCACGGCGTGGAACTCCGGAAGAACGGGCCCTTTGCGGGTGACGGCATGCTGGGCGTGTTACGCATCGAGCACCCATGTGTCCTTGGTGCCGCCGCCCTGGCTGGAATTGACGAC